>Ga0307516_10000327_pt1 | contig 61823 bp, 95 predicted proteins | sample 19_EM_MG_FD_203310 | JGI IMG/M metagenome (GOLD analysis project Ga0307516, IMG submission 203310) | Populus trichocarpa ectomycorrhiza microbial communities from riparian zone in the Pacific Northwest, United States - 19_EM | ecosystem: Host-associated > Plants > Roots > Unclassified | place...
CACCTAAGAAAATCTACCCACCGTCCGGCCAGTTCGTAGATCCAGCCCATTCATACACGGGCCGCCAGTCTATAGATGGGCCGGCCCATCTATAGACCGATCTTTCCACCCACTGGGCTAGAACATAGATATCGACGAAGCGGTTTTTCCTAGGTACGTACCTTTTTTCTCTTCAGATGTCAGATGCCAGCGAGTAGTTAAAAGCGATGGAGCTGCAAGCACCGATACCCGGACCGGGCGTGCGCACGGTTGCGAGAGAAACCGCGGCGGACCGAGTGCTGGAAATCACGTGTCACTATACGGTGGGAGGCCCAGCCGTTGTGCGTGCGACACCTACGGCTTGCCGTGAAGTCACTCGCTGTTCATTAATCATAGGGTTCTATCCTTGAAGTTCACTAAGTACGGAAGTATTACATCGCCCAGGGCCCAGGAAAGTATATCGACTTCTCGCCCGATCCAAACATATAACTCATACATCGATCGCTGAAGGGAAAAAAAAAAGGGCAGCCCCCCCGACTCACACGCGCCGTCCGTCGTCGCCCGTAGACACCCCCTCGCTCCATTCCACATCGGTCCTGACGCTTATCGCGTTGAGCGGGATCTCGTCGCCGCCGCTCCCTGCGGTGCGCAGCTGGCCGCGCACAACCGTGCTCGTAACGTTGCTATCGCTGCAGTCGTGCCGCAGGACCATGTCGTCGATCCGGTGGAAGTGCCGCGGCTTGCTCGCATTGCTGCTGCCGCCGATGGTCACAATGTGGGATTTCGCGGGCTCGTCGGCTGACGCTTTGTTCGTGCTGTTGAGTCCGCCGGTTGCCATCTGGACAAGAGGACGGAGCGTCGGGAGACAGGCCGAGATCACCCCGGCAGAACATTCGACGAGACACCAGACTACGGATCTGGCAAGCGTCCCTGCGGTCGAACCATCAGATATGAAGCGGCAAAACGAAGAAGACGGATGTAAGGGATCAAACATGACGTGTCGAAGTACTGGAATTCAAAGATGGTGATCAAGCGGTAGATGCTGGCGAAGACGACGAAGCTGCCGAGCGAGAAGATGAACAACAGCGACAGGCGTCGGGCCAAACTGGTGTGCAGCCCCCATACCAATGGCACGGGCACGCACAGAATGAGGACGTCTGTCGGCGTATCAGAGTGGAGTCCACGCAGCGGGAGCTCGAGCACTACATACCGGTGAGTATATTCAACACACCCGCCACGATGAACGCAGGCTTGAGGCGAACGCATGTCCCCGGCAGGGTCGGCTTCCATGCCTTTTCCACCGGGCTGCACTGGAAGATCGCAGCAAAGACGATGGATACGCTCCAGCCAACGGCCATGAAACCGAGTGCTAGCACCTGCCGCCTGATCCGCTCGAAGGTGAAGATCCGGCAGTACATCAGGAGGAGGGAAACCTTGACGAGGCCGTTCGTGGTGACATAGAGGACTTCTTGGATCAATAGCGACTACTCGGGCTCCTCGTAAGCAGTGCCCAGAAAATGTCAGAGCACTGCGCGCGATCACTCGTACCTTCAAGATCTGCGTCAACTGGTAGATGCTCAGCGCTCCAGCATGCAAACCCACGCCGTAGTGGATCACTGTTGAAATATATCAGCCAAGATTCCCTCCACCCCGCTCCGAGGGTTTTTCGTACTCAGTAAAGTCAGAGCGGCAAGCCCGAGCAGAAACACCTGCCCAAGCGCTCATCAGCCTCCCTCCGATTCGTCGCACCCACCACCGCTACCACCAAAACAACGACGGATGCTCACCAGCGCCACCACAAGCATCCAGTCGTCAATTTTGAGCCCCGCGCCCCTCTTCGCCCGCGCGACGAAGCGCAGAGCCACAAACACGCCGGCCAGGACCGTGATGGAATAGGCCGTAGCCCTGAGCTCTTGCTGCTTGCTCGCGGTGAGGTCGATGTCGGCGGTACTCATCGTGTGCTGGCGGAATCCCGGGGCGGTCCCTAGTTGGCGTGGGAGGGGGGGCGGCGGGGGTGATCTATCGTCGGAAGTTCTCCGCTGCTGCTGCTGCTGGATTTTGGATCCGATTCGCGCACCCTTTCACTCGCTCAATCTCGCGCATACACGTCCCTCCAGAGCAAGAAAAGGCCAGCCTTTTGAGGATCAAACTAAAGACGGGCAATGGAATGGATATAACCAGTTGCAGATCAATTCCAGACCCATGGCAATTGGAGGCAAAAATAATGTCGGCTATGCCCCCCCCATCTCTTCCCAACGCGGCGCCAATCGAATTGAGAAGTGTCTCGCCATCATATATGTACACCACCACCAAGATCACAAACCCTGGTTGAGTATGCATGCACGGTACATGGTGTAGTGGTGTGATGTCGAGTGGTCGGTCATAGTGCGGAGAGTGGGAAAAAAAAGCAATACACAGATCCGCCACGGGCCGGCCGACTCAGCACCGTCGACATGTTCGATGAAATGGAAGCCGAGCTGGTTCGGCTTGCCAGGCCGTATCCGTATACGTATCACGGAACTCTGCATTTCGACACTCGAAACGGTGCCCGCCTTCGTCCTCGTCGCTACAGCAGTTTCTCCCACGGAACGAGCGTCAACATCCCCGCCTCCGCGCCGCATATATCTATGAATTTTGGCCGAGACGATCCTGGAGATGCCACATAACTAGTTTACTGGATATCCGGTTATGTATGTGCCCTCTGAAGCGAACGCCCGGTTGTTGGTTTTTACGTAAATCGAACGGCGCGGTTCTACTTGATAGATACATATATACATACCGGAGGATCAAGCCTCCAACCCAAACTGGTGCTGCTCTGAGCCCTTGACAATGATCGGCGCCCCCTCCTTCCGATGTTTCGATGCATCTTACGTACGCCGCATACGTACTTACGTGTAAGAGTTCACGGTTCGCTCGCACCTCCTAGATGCTGCCATCGTCGCTAGCAAGAGGGAAAGAAAGGGGGGGAAACTCGCCGGAGCGGAATTCTAGCCGGGAGGTCTGGCCGTTCGGAATGACATAGATCGAGGGGGCGCTCCGCGACTGGTCCGACCGAACTCCCATTCGCCGCCGACATGCGGCATCCACATCACTTGTCATGGTGACTGTTTTTTTGTGGGGAAGAGGCGTGCGGGTTCGATTGGCAAGGAGATAGAGCAGCAGATCGACATAACGCCAGAAGAGCCAACCGACCAGCCAGTGCTTATTGTACTCCGAGGATACATACTGGCTGGATCCTTTCCGCCGGAGGAACACCGCCGGGCTGCTCGAAGTCTGGTTCTTGGGTTCCCACTTGTACTAGTAACTCATCGCCGCCGCTCGCAGCGAACCTGGTCCCTACAGCGAGCTGATGTGCACTCTGCAGCAGAGTTTCAACCGCCGCGGTTTGGGGGATGGTCCCCTTCGGGGGGGGCTCGTAGTCTCGAGTAGCCGCTCCTCGGGGCCTTGTAGTCTCGGAATTAGCCGCGCCTCTGTGCCAAGCGAATACCCACCTGGAGGACGGCAGTTGCATGTGCACGAATATGTACATGCACGAGACCCTCAACCACCAGAAACCAGCCGGCCCAACGGCGCCTGCCCGGGCACAGCGAAAGCGCCAAGACCGAACGCCGGCGCCCTCTCCGACCACCAACCTGCCCGCTGTTGGAACACACAACTCCCTTCGATGCCGGGCTGACTTTGCCCATGTGCCGTCGTGCGGTCTGGCCGGTGGCTGCATATGTACTCTCTGGAGATGCCGCAGGAGCAGAGCAACGATTATCTGCAATACATACACACGCAACTGCCTCGGGGTGTAGTCTAGGCGGGGACTCCGCATAGATCTCCGTGGTGAAGGAATGCCCGATCCGGAAAACAGTCCTGGCTTTTGTTTAATCGGTAGTTGCATGCGACCTTACGCAACTCCGATTCGCGGACGGGATAAAAATTGCGCCGCCATACATATCTAGTCTAGATATGTAGGCTTCATGCGAGTACGAAGAAACAGAAACAAAAACAAAAACAAAAACAAAAGCAAAAACAATTCGTTGGGGCTCCCCGGCCTTGTCCCAAGAGAGCATAGCGCACCAAGGAAGTGCATAGTGGCAAAAGGAAGAACAAAAGAAAGAGAATAGGTCTGCGGAACATACTTACAATGTATGTACTTATGCTAAAAAGTCTACAATGCCATACATACGGGCTGGTTTTTAGGGAATCGATTCATGCGTTGGGCACGCTAGTCCGTTTTCGGAGCTCGCCGCTACATACATGGGCCACCAGATTAAATAATTAAACAAAATAAATAGTTGTGTACTATGTATCAGGGGCAACCACCGTTCAGGGGCTTCAAACAATCAATAAGGCGTGCAAATGCCCTCGTCTTCTATATATGTACACTACCATGATATGTACCGCGTACATACGCGTTGTGGGACCTTCGCTTGGAAGCTTTGCAGGACTACCTACATAGCCCGATGTATCTACTGCGATCCCGACACGACATCCACAACGTGCGTGACACGACACCTACCACGAGCCCGGCGCGATATGTATGTACCTACCACGGCCGAACTGCAGTGCCCCACCAGTTACTATCTACAGCCCGGAAAACAACGCGGCCGCGCCGACGAGTTCCCCAAAAGGCTAGTGCATGCTAGCGTGCTCAGCACATGAAAGTAGAGTAGATGTCAGGGGAGAAAGCCAAGAGCCGGGGGCTTGGCGACTTGGCGACTTGGCTTTGGATTATGTTCGCGGCCGAGGTGCGGCCGCTCTCTCTTCACTAGACATCAATACATACTTTTCCCCACTCTCTGCGGACGGTCCGTCCGCATCTCCTTCCTCGTGACCCTTCCTCGGTGCCTATCCGGCCGACAACCTTGAGTCTGTCGGCTGAGCGGCTCGCTCGGCCTTCTCAGCACCTCACAGTAGATATGTATGTATGTAAGGATTTTCTCGGCTGGGAATACTGCGGGAAGAAGCAATGTGGGACGCTGGGAGCTGAAGAGTAACCAACGGGGCGACAGATATGTATCCTTATGCCGAGCCGTCGCCCACTCTTCTCTTCTTCACGCAACCACCAGTCACTCAGCTCAGTAATTTGTCAGCTTGCCGCTTGCCACTCGCCATTCACTTGCTCATCGCTCGCCACCCATGACTTCGGCAGTTCATCCTACCTGGAGCCCCTGCCTGTCCCGTCACAATGGCGCTGCAGGAGGGTGACGGATTCCCCGTGACGTTCCATGCGGCCATGCATTGCTGTGATCCAAGGATTCCACGTTGCTGCGGACGAAGGCCCTCACTGCTCAGCTCGCGGCTTTGTCTCCTATAACCTTACCGTCGTTGCTCTCAAGACAACCTACGCAAGAGTCATGCCTCCGGGTCGATACCACAGATTTGCAACCTCAGGAAGAGTTTCCTTGCCAGCCGTCTCGCTCCAAGAAGCCTCGTGGACGCCCTCAGACTAACGGGGAGATGAGAGCCAGGACTGCTGCATGGAGGGGTATCCAGCATTGCTCCAGATGTAAGCAGGAGGGTCGCAATGAGGCCAGCTGCCAGGCGTTGCCTGAACGTATGTGAAGTTCGACTGCACGACGGTAACGGGCACACCTTCACCCTCGTTAATAGCAATTGGTGGAGTTATGATTTGTAGGGGCTGGTGATCTTGGTCGCGTGGAGGGGGTGTATCCTTAGCCTCTGGCTGGCCATATCTAGATACCCTACCCGCAACTATTTCGAGCCGAGAAAATCCTTACTAAAAACTGGTATGGAGGAACCCTTGTGGCATTGTGGACTTTTTAGGCCCTGTTTGGTTCGACCGTATTTTGAGAAGCTATGTACCAGCCTAGGTATGTACCACCACGGATTCGCGAGGTTGCGAAACTAATATGTACTTTTGAAGTGATCTAGATATGTAGTAGTTTTGTGACCTTGCGAACCGACGGTTGGCGAAATACGGGCGAACCAAACAGGGCCCCAGTATATGCTCTGGCATTGCAGACCTTTTCTCACAAAAGAAACCACCTTCTCAATCCTTTTCTGCGGGTGTGGGGAAGATCTGCAAACGTTCCTCAACCTCTGCCCTCGCCCCACCTGCTTCCTCTCCTCCTCCCTCTCTTCTCGCTCCGACGCGTCATCCAGACAATCCACTAGTACTCTCAGAGGAAACCCAGGACCCTGGCTGCTCCTTTCGTCCGCAAGGAGGTCGCGCATCTTGAAGCGCTCCTTGCCCCTCCGACTGGGTCCTGGAGTGTACTAGCGGTGGGACGCACTGGCAAGTGAGACGGGGCCTGTCTTCATCTGGCAGCATTTGGGGCGCGAGCCATAGATACCCGAGGAATTCCACTCCATATGTAGGCATCGAGCCGTCTGCTGCCAGCTTGGCCCACACGTCGGCCTTCTCATTTCCGGGCGCCCCTTTGTGAGCAGGGCGCCACCGAAGCTCGATCGTCACCGCGGCCTCCCTCGACAAACACTTTTCTTTTTTTTTTTTGTTTCGGTACTCGCATGCGACTAGTTTCGATCATGGCGAGCCTGGAGCCTAAACTCCGGGACTGAGAACGGAAAGATGTCAACCCCACTTCGAAAGGGGCCCCGAGAAACCCCCCGAACACTCAGCGGAGCTTGAAAATTGAGTTGCACTGAGGCTAACCCAACAGACAAAGCTGCGAGATCTCGGGTGTTGCGGACTCCGGCGTGAAGCAGCCCTCCCACACAACTCCTCCTCGGTGAGTTTCATATCCATGCCAGTTCACCAGGGCAGGGAGTAAGTTCAGTTAGGGACCGTTTGGATAGGCTCACTTCTCAGTTCCAGTTTCAGAGGCAAATTCAGTTCCCCGCCGGGACACCGAATACTGCTCGGTTTCAGCTTCTGGAAACCCTTGAGGTGAACAGAGTGTTCGGCAATTCTCAGTATACTCAGCCATAATCTGAATAATATGTAGGCTTCACCACTCAGCCATACGTCTGAATAATAGCTTCACCAGAACTTTGATAGTAGACACTTGGCAACCCCGCTTTTTCCTCTTCCCCAGCCCAGAGCCCAGTAGCAACACGGCACTAGCAATAGTTATACGCTACGCAGCACCAGCTCTTCCCAGCTGCTGCGAGACCAGTGCATCGCTACATAGCTGTTCTCCAATGCTGCGTTCCTGGTGTCCGCAAAAAGACCTTCGGCTCGTAGAAGGGTACGCAGGGCAAGGGATGTGTCCTTCAGCATTCGCATTATCTCTTGCACGCGGCGGGAGTTTTCGCAGGCTAGGACCTCTTGGACATATTGTCTTCCGGAAAGAGTGAGGTACGCATCGGAATTTGTTTTTTTGTACGTGTGGTATATACTGCTTCGCCGGCTAGCTGAGCAATGTGTCCCATCAGCTGCGGGGAGAATGTATCGTCGTTGTTGGAGACATTTTCATCGTCGGAAGGGGAGTCCATGGTTGAAGTTAAAATGCGGTGCTGAGTTGGCGGTGAAGGAACCGAGCGTATCCAACTCGGGCCGAAAACCTTGACTGCCAAAGCCAGGGTGAATATGCTCGGCCAGTAAGTTTGTCCGAAGGCGTCACCAAGGCGCCACTGAGCAACCAATCTCAGCTATGCACTCAAATCTACATATGCACTTGACAGACTGCTGCCCTTTCTTTGCTGCATTCCCAATGCAGAGCGAGTTTTTGGGCTTCTCGGGCCAGGGCGGCAAACACAGTCCCAGCTTTATTCGCATGCGATCCATCCAGAGTAGATCAACTCCCCCCTCGGCATTTTTCTCTCCCGGCTGGGGTCGGCGAGAGGCTGGGGGAATGGACGGAGAGAGGCAATGGATTGGGTTCCCAGGAAAGGCTTGCTATAACAAGCGCTTTCCGCCGAGGATCTTGGGGGTTGCGCACACCCCTGGTTGGCCGGCGGTCTGCGCGGTTGGTGGGGATTCTCCAGCGGTCAGCAGGGCCAATCGCGGAGGAAAAAGCCACTCGGCTCTCGAATCCAGGGCAGGGTCTATGTATGTAGTGTGTCCAGTACATATGTAAGCTGTTGGTATGCAGTGCAGCCTTAGATACCGCGAAGTGCCGGTCTCACGTCAGCCGTATCGTGACTTGTTATGTATCTAGTTATGCTCTACGGCATCCGCCGCTGAACGCGTCCTCCACAAAATATGCGCGCCCAGACACACGGTTCGACATGCATACGTGCGCGCAACACCTGCGTACATAGGAAGAGTAGCTCTGTGTCCTCCGACCCCGTGGCCCAGAGGGCGGCGACTCGTCAGAGAGTCGTGTCGTCGGGGAGGAGGGGAGGCGATGCGGGTTTCTCGGGGAGGTCGCGAGAGCGACCGCCGAACTACTTGTCGGCGTGGTCCAGTGGTGGGCGCGGAGATGATGCGCTCGCACACGCACGACAAGACGGAAAATCCTCGCCCCACGTCCCCGCTCCGTCTCCGTGGAATCGCGGTGGAAGGCTAGATAGTATGTGTATATATATGTACTAACAGCTCGAAGGCGGCTGCAACACTCCGCGGCGCAGATGGCCAAATGTCGTCGATCCCTGCCATATACGTGATGGGCTGGAACAGTCCGGACGGGAGATGCATGTAGTGGAGTCCATGTGGACTTCCGGCTCGTGGAGGGGGGAACCATCGACGACAAGCCTGCCTGATGCACCCCACAAGCAACAGCGGCGGCAGCGGCGGCAGCGGCGTTAGGCATAGTACTTAGGTACTTACCCGACGGCTGGTGGCGAATGAGAGGCCATGATCCAACGTTCACCCAACTACACTCGGTCCGGCTTCCATCTGCGCTCTATCACGTACCAAGACCTCCAGCCCGGCCATCGCAGCAGACAAAGGCACACGACAGTTGTTGCGCATGTTATGGCGAAGACCCCTCCCTGGACCGATTGTATTCACGCAAGAAAACACGACGTCTACCTTCCGCTACATATATACCACACCGAAAAGACCTACGACTGCCCCCCGCTACACAGCGCGGCCGCCTTCCTCTCCATCCCCCTTTCCGCCCCTAACGCAACCGCCTCCACGATCTTGTCGGGTACGCTCAGGAACGGAAAGTGGCCCGAGTAGACACTGAACACGATCGCATCCGGTCCCAGCAGTGCCGCCATATGCTTCTGTACCGGGACGATCAGGCCCTCGTCGGCCTGGTTACCCGCACACGCTGTCAGGGGGTGACAAGGAGGAGAGGGGAAGGGGGAAGGGGGGAGAATCTCACCTCGCAGAGGATGTACATGCACGGCATGTCTCTCCATGGCTCGTACGTGACGGGAGCGGTGAACGCTCCCCGAGAGGTGTGCGTCTGCCGTTCCGTCCAGTACCGTTTCTCCGTGTCCGTGAGGCCGAAGTAAAAGTCCTGCGAATCCGGAGCGGCACGGACGTAGTCCCCCTTTTTTTATTCGATCTCGCGTCAGTGCCAGCTGCGGGAAGCGAGGGGACTGCGGATATATATACATACGTCGACTTTCATCCACGGCAACCATTGGCCGCCCAGCATGTCCAGCAGGCTCCTCCCCTCCGGGATGGCGAACGCGGTCATGAAAGCGACCATGACGACGCCGCCCTTCTTCCCCTCCCTGGCTCTCTGCACTGCTCCCAGACCATTGACCGCACACGCACCCACGCACCCGCCGTACGAGTGGCACACCACGACGACGTCCTTTCCCTCGCCGTCGACGAGCCGCAGCAGACGCGCCCGGAAGTTCTCGACGTCGTCGGCGAGGCCCTTGGTCGGCGGCTCCGCGCCGATGCTGGGGTGGCCGACGGCCTCGGCGGTGAAGCCGGCCGTCGCCAGGTGCGAGATCACGCCGTCGAAGATGTCCGGGAGTATCCAGGCTCCCGGGGAGAACACGACGGTGGGATTGTTGGCGGGCTCCATCGGTGGTAGGGAGTCGTGGCGGGTAGTGATTGTGAGGACGGTATTGAGTGGGCTTTTTTTTTATTGCTCCCGCCGAGAACAAGCGCGGACCATTGCAGTTATAGGGTGATATTACAATCCCATCCGCTTTCCTCGCTGGCATCCTCACCCCTCATCCTCACCGTTGGGCCAGGTCGAGCCGAAGTGTGTATATACACTGCATGCTGCACTCACCGAAGCGGAGTGGGGCGGCCACAGTCCTCAATCCGGAATCTCCAGCGATGGAGGAGGGGGGGTGTGGAAATTGGATCATGCGTGTTTGGTTTATCTATCTGTGGTGGCGTTGTTTCTGTTACCAGGTACCAGGCTATTTATCCATAATTCATCAATCGCGTGCAACCCGACTAGATCGTGGCGTTGCACGTATCTACGCAGGTCCAGCCCAACGTCGATCTCGGTAAGCTCGTTGTGGCTCCCCCCGCCCTCCGCCACGACTCTCGCACCAAGGAGATATCCGAAGAATTAAACGACAAAGGAACAACGAAAGGAAAGAACCGAAGGAAGCACCGCCTCCCCTTGCCGAAGGGGGGATGGGGTGGGGAAGAACCGCAGCCCTGTTCCCCAACCGCCGGCCTCCAGCCTCCTCTCCGTCTTCTGCTCCTGCTCCCTGAATTCCCACGCCGATATTTCGCTCTGTGCCTTCTCCTTCTGCGTTCGGCCCCCGCCGCCCCACATCTGTGGTGGCGAGGAAATCCAATATCGCTCGGCTGCACCTCTTGCGGGCAAAGAGATCCTGGATCTTGAGGCGATCCTTGCCTCTCCTAGTCTCTCCACATCGGCACCCACAGGCTCTTCTCTTCCGCCACGAGCAGTTCTTGGGTGGATGCTCGCGGGGTCTGGATCCTTTGCCGACACCACTTGCGCTTTGCGTGGGGGGCGGCTCGTTGTCCACTGCAGGTATGTACCTAAGTACTTACATCCTGGCCTGTCTATCTCATATGTACGTGCCGGCCGACCCTTTTTATTTTATTTACCTATTCATTAAATCGCGTGCGACCTATACATATAGATCATGGCGATAACAAACTGGTTCCTGGCCCCTGTCCGTACCTTTTTTTGGGGGCATGCGATCTATCTAGATCATGGCGATACCGTCTGTTTCCGTCCACTGTCCTTTCGGCACGATGCGGCTCCCCCCTGTTCTCCACCCTGGCCTGGCCCAAAGAACAAGAAATGTGTTTAAACCCCCTACTCACTCCCAATCCCATTCCTCTCCTCGGTCGCATCCCCCCGCTCCCGAAGCTCCACCTCTGGCACCTCGCTCGTGACATCACCCTCAGTGCTCTCCATCCCCACAGTTCGTCCCATATCCGTAGCCGAAAGGAAGTAAGATCGCCTGACTGCGGCGGTCATCTGCAAAGAGGTCCCGGATTTTAAGCCGATTTTTTCTTCCCCCGGTCTGCTTCCTCACCTCAGCCCGCGGAATCTTCTGCTGATGATTCCAGTGTGGGCAGCACTTAAAGAGGTGCTCCCGAGTCTGAGTCCGGTAGTGGCACTACCAGCATTTGGCTGTCGGCCACTGGTCGTACCGACCCACCCAGGGATTTAGATATCATCACACGAGTGAAATCTCATGTCTGGCCGATTGCGCACCAAGTTGCTGGGGGCGGTGTGGTCTCGCTCGGCAGGCCCCGGCTTGTACCGTACATGCCTGATACATAGCTGTGTATGTTCCAGATACGGTTTCGTTGTCCCGATCCTTCCCGTACTAAGAATAGTGCGTGGAGATGTACTGCCGGTCCGCACCGGCGATGTCGCGTGATGTCGCCAGGAGATGCTTGATCTTGATGTCGCTGCGCTCGATTGGGGATTGGGGGGGGGGGAGGACCCTATTCCCTCTCGTGTGGAGAGACCAGGTGCTAGATGTGGGCGATTTTGTGGGTTTTTGTTAAATGTAGCGGGAAACCATCGGAAATCATCACACGAGGGTTTTGCAATTGCTCCGTAAATGGATGGGTGGTCATGTGTATCCACGTGAGGGACCATGCCCATCGAATTGAATCGGAATGGACAAACAGAGAAATAAAGGAAGAATTTTTTTTTTAGTAAAGACAGTGATTGTGCGAATATCACTCGTTTCAGCCACTACAATTTTTCTTTCGATCAGCATCACGGGCTCCTGGCAAAGTGGGACCGTCTTCTCCCACTGCCACAACGCAACCCACTGCACAATCCGGTCGAGCAGTTCACCGAACAGAGTGAAGAGATATTTTAACTTTAATGGCAACATCAACATTTACATCGAATCGAGCAAGTCCGTAGACCCCCCACCTCCTCCACTCGCCGCATACATGCATACAATCCCCACCGCTCACTGTCCGTCTGTCGCTTCACATGTCCATCCACAGCCTCCTCAAACAGTCCATTGGAAAGAGAGAGAAAAAAAGGAAATATATTTTGGGGCTCCAAATCCACCAAACTCCTCTTTCCATAAGTAGTGTACGATCTCCACCCAAAAGCGCAGCAAAACTGAAAAAAAAGAAAAAAGAACGAAGAAAGACGCAGCCTGTATAAAAGGAACCGTAAGAAACCCAGCATGAAAAAAAAAAAACACCACACAGCGTACGCCAGTTTGTTGTTCGAATTGCTTTCCGTCTTTACGTGGTACCGTAGTGTTTAAGCTGTGCCTCATCGTCTTCTTCTCCTGCCAGTCTCTTGGTCTCCGAACGGAGTGCCGCGAGATCGAAGGCGCCGTCCTCATCCTCGCTCTCGTCGTCGCTCTCGTTCTGCCAGTCGCCCTTCTCGAACATGGCTCTCCCAGTGGCCTCCTTGGCAAGGCGAGCCTCCTCTTCGACTTCCTTCTTGGATTTTCGCTCGGCTTTCCACTTTTTGAAGCTCTCTTCGGTGACAGGAGTTCCACCTCCGGTGAGCTCGGCTCTGTAAAAGGGAGTTAGTGAAAATCAACACGAGAACTCGTAGAACATACCGTCGGGCCTCCAAAAAGTCCTCGAGTGTAAGGGTAGCCAATGGCGACTTGTCCATGAGCGCCTTCTCAGCTGCTCTCTGCTCCTTGGTCTTCAAAACGAATCCCGGGGGTAGCGAGTGCTTGTACATGCAGTCGTCACCACCGTTCGGGCCTGCACTCCCGTCATCAGTATTCACTCACCATCGCCAGCAGTGTACTAGCCGGAGACGACATACAAGTCCAGAACCATCCGTACTTCTGGTTCTCCACAGCCTCGATAAAAAACTTGCAGGGTTTGTCGGTAGTAGTCTTTGGGTTTCCGTGCTTGCTGGTAACAACCTCCCGCAGTTTTGCTTCGTCCCAGTTCTCCATGGAGTCCTCCTTCTTGGAGGTGTCCTTCCCTCTTGCGTCTTCGTAGAGATTCTTCTTCTCTTGCTTCCGCTCCACTGCAGGGTCGTGGGAGAATTTGCACTTCTTGCCTGTCCCGGATCAGCATCGGCCCTGCGGTTTCCTCGCCCCTCCGTCAATTAGGTAGACACACCTTTCTCACACCCTCCCTTCTTGAAGAACACGCACAGCACGGTTTTGGGATCAACCCCGAAGGGCACTTTCTGGACCTGAACGGGCTTAAACAGCTCGGCGGTCTCGCGCTTTGCCTCCTCGGCAGCCCTCTTCTCCGCCTCCCTCCGCTCCTTCTCCTCACGCTTCCGCTTCTCCTCCGCGGTGCCGGCCGATGCCGCCTGGGACTGGAACCGCTGTATCTCCTTCTGCGCCTTCCCTCCCTTTTTGTTCTTCATTCCGAACGTCTTGTCGGCAACCACCTTGGTGGCGGACGGCTTCGTGCCGCCCTTGGTCTGTTTCGGAGGCATTACGTGTCGTTGGGCGCGTGGTGTGGATAAAGAGGGTGGTGCAGTGCAGTCCGGTGCGGCTGTCTATTCTGTCCCGAAGGGATATCGTCAGTTGAGTTGTCCCGATTGACAGGAGGAGGAATTCTCGGAGGACTCACCGACTACAACTTCTTCACTTCGCTTTCACCGGCTGCAGTGTCGTCTTGCGGTTTTGTGCATACACAACCCCGGATATAGTTGAACGGTGGGGCAAGTTTCGCCTTCTTGGCGTGCTCAGTTCTCCCGGGGTGCCACGTAACGCACATCCTGGCCGCACCCAGCAACAACTCACGTAAACCACCCCCCAGCTTCTGGACACCTATCATCACCTTACGCAACCAAACAACCCTTCGACTTCCCGACGCGATAGAAAAAGTAACAATGATCACCGATAAAGACCTCAACTCCCTCGCGATATTTTTAGGAACCCTCACGATGTCGCTCATTGTGTTGTACCACTTCTTATCGGTCAATTCGGACAAAAACAGTAGCGGAAGCAAGAAGTTTGAGGGTGCACCAGTGCCGGTGGTGGTTACGAAATAGCTTGTATGTCTGACCAGGCTGCTGGAAGCGAAAGGGAGAGGCATAGGCTAATGTGTTCGGATATCCTTAGGGAACGACAGTCAGAACACAGTCGTGTTTACACCTACCGGTTATGTACGGTACTTGCGCGGCGGGGATGGAAGCGATAGCTTGAGGGTTCGAAGGGAAAAGCTGGAGGGAAGTAATGCTGGCTGGGCAGGCAGATTTCGAGCTTCGTGTTTGGTTTTCAGGAGTCATTGGTGTCTTTCTTATACCCATTGTTTGCCTGTTTGCCTGTCTATCACCGTCATCCGCGAGCAATGATTGCGAACGCGCTCGATGCTGGAGCAACTTGGCGATGCTCATTCTTCGTGCCTAAAAAAAGAAACAAAACCCAAGAAAAACCGTTGATTTAAAAGGTGCGGGACATAATGCTTGAAAGAAAACCCGCACTACGCCTTTCGCCATAGCTCAGTAGACCTACAAAACACCCTGCGCCAATTTACTTCTCTTCTTCGATTTTCTTGGAGGCAGGAACACTGGCGTCTATCTCGATGGGGGTCTCCTCCTGCTCGGAGACCTCTTCCTGCTCGTCCTTGGGGATGTCCTCGAGCTCCGGCATGTCGTCCTGTTAGATTGTTAACTCACGCACATCGCAATTCAGTCGGAAGGAAATTGCGTACGTCGTCTTCAGAAAGACCGCCCATTCCGCCGGAACCGCCGAGGCCCTGCATCATGTTCGCCATGTCCAGACCGCCAGAACCACCTTGACTCATCATCTTGGCGAAATCGAGGCCACCCATACTGTTGTCCATGTCGTCCATGTCGTTGTTGGTAGCCGAGGCGGGGTCCTCGGCATCATCCTGCTCATCCTCATCGACCCACTACAGTGAATACCAGTAAGCATGATTATCTTTACATTACCGGCAGTTGGACAGGAAAGATTACACACCTTGTCGAAGTCGGTCTTGATGAATTGCAGCTTCTTTGGCTCCTTCGAGAGCCTCGGCCAGTACTCGGACTTGATCTCCTTCTTCCGCAGAACGAACTCAATGCCGCGGCCAGAGTGGTGGGTCTTGGACAGCGTCTCGTCGATCTCGGCGTACAACTCGAGTTCGAGGGCGTACTTCTTAAACTTGTTCTCGCCCGAAAAGCTGAGCTTGGTGGATGTGAGCTCGACCTTCATGGAGTCCTCGCGAATGTCGGGCGCCGTTATGGTCAAGCAAACGATGTTCTTCGCTTCATCGTCTACGGAAGAGCGCTGGGCCCAGAGAACTGAGACATGTTAGCCGCGTGTCCCGGAGAAAACGGGATTGGATGAGTGCGCGTCAATGGGGCCAGATATGTGGTTGAAGCGGCAGTTTAATGCATCGCATCAAAAATAAAGAGCGACAAGGATGAGGAAGCGATACGGGGAAGGAGGTTAGAAGGAGCAGGTACCTTCAGGAGTAACTGGTGCAGACATGGTGATGAGTGAAGAGGTTGGGTTTTCTTGTGTGGTTGTGGGTGGTTTGATGGGGGTTGTTGTGTAGAGGGGGTTGTTGTGTGGAGGGAGGGGGGGTTGTTGTGTGGAGGGAGGGAGGGTTGGTTGGTGTAGGAGAGGGCAGGAAAGAAGGTGGGAAGAACGATGCTGTGCTTAGAATAGTGGGGTTGATTTGCGAGGAGTATGATAACTAGCCGGCGGAACCTGCGTCACAGCGGAGAAGCGCAGCGAAGCTTAGAGAACATTCCATTTAAATGCACCGATAGTTGAGGAAATCTGCTACATGACCAAAAGATTATTCCTCGGTCCCTTTCCTACTATCAGATCTTGAGTTCTTTGTTCTCTCGCATTCATCCTGCGCGGGGTATGGTGTAGAAGGACGTGCCTCAAAAGCTGGGGTTGACCCCAGGTAGATGGTTACCCTCCGAGAGCTCACCTCCCCTCGCTCGTGCCTATCTAGACCCGAGCTCAAACCAATACAACCACCGGAAAATAAGCCTAATCTTAACGATCCCTCTACAAACACCCCGCTCTTCCCTGCAAGATTCTAACTATATCCCAAGCATGGAGTCGATTAAAGCAATGTTCTGGAAGCCCGATCCGGCAGCCCAAGTATCACTTCCTTCCTCCTCGTCCCATCCTCCTCCTTGTCGCATAAGGACTCACATACGCCCTCCAGCTCCGCAAATGCAACCAACTGATCCGCAAAAACACGCGCGAGCTGGACCGTCACATCCGCGATCTCAAACTTCTCGAGACGAAGACACGCAGCCTCATCATTCAAGCCTCCAAGTCGCGCCACAATGCGGCACAGCAAACCCGTATGCTCGCTGTCGAACTCGTGCGTATCCGCCGGCAGTCCACGCGTCTCGCCACATCACGTGCCCAACTGCAGTCGGTTATGATGCAGGTCAATGAGGCGTTCTCGGTGCGGAAGATTGAAGGTTCGATCCGAGCGAGTACATCGGTCATGAAAGATGTGAACTCCCTCATCCGTCTGCCGGAGCTCACAGGCACCATGCGGGAGTTGAGTATGGAGTTGGTCAAGGCGGGGATCATAGAGGAGATGTTGGATGACACGCTTCCTGCCGAGCAAGAGTTAGATATGGACGAGGAGGTTGAGGGTGAGGTTGATAAGGTACTGGGCGAGATTATGGCTGGCAAGCTGCAGAAGACTGGTGAGGTGCCTAGCGCGCCGCTTACGGAGCCCGAGCCTGAGCCCGAGCAAATGGAGGACGAAGCTGGTCTGGAGGATATGAGACAGAGATTGGCAATCCTGAAAAGTTAAGGCTGTCAGTTGGCTGGAGACTCGTCGTGTTGGTTTCGGCACGTTGGCACAGTACGGGTTGTTTGTTTGTGAAGGCCATTGCTTACTGCGTTTACAACATCTCATTTGTTTCTTTTCTTCCATGAGTCTAATTTTTTTTCTTTTATTCGTGCGCCTGGGACTGTTTGCTTTTATTGTCATCTGTATTTCATACTGCATATACATCCGCATGGCCCTTAGACCGTGAGGCGATGGGAAGTCACTTACGTGCTATCATCCGCCGCCGATCACGGTGCTGCTGCACCTGTTCAGAACAACGAGACGCGCTGGTATGTTCACCAAGATCTTTATCAGATGTGAGCATGTCCTCACTCGTTGAAGCACGTCGTCCACTTCTGCTATCGGACTTCGAGGTATTTTTATCAGGAAGATTGCCTGCCATAAACTTTCCCTCCATTCACTCCCCTTCAACAAGGGGCTCGCTGTCTACCTGTAGGACCGTGCTCTACGCATAGGGAGATAAACTCTCACCTGGAGAGAGATCGAAGTTGATGGTATATCTCTGTTCATCTGTGTATGTACCTACCCTTTTCCCCCAATGACAATGACACTCGGTATCCGTTTCTACGCAAGTTTTGATTCCCAGCGTATGTACCGTAGACCTGAAGTAAACAGGTTCCTTTGAAAGCATGCGACCTTTGATGGAAGCTTCTCTCTAATTCGCGAGGTCTAGCTAGGCCCCGAATATGCACAATGACGCCATTGGTTGGCCAGTCCGATTTCGCAACTGCTCGCACGGTCGTTCAGAGTTCAAGCGCCGCCACAGCTCGCCGCGGTTAATGGCAATCGAGTGCACCTGGTGATGCGTTCACAAGAGCAATCCGCCGAAACTGCGCCCTGGGTCCAGAGACGTATGCTCCCACGAACACAGGCTAGCTTTGCAATCCCCTTCTTGAAAACTTTCCGCGGAATGCACCGCTTAAACAGGAGTAGCGAACATCTAGACACTCGCCGATAGTCTTTACTTCCGAGTTTACATAGAATTCGACAAGCTGGCTGACGCAAGCTTCTGTCCTGTTTTCTCTCATCGTTAGAGCCGATATGCATGCTATCTTCTCTCATACTCTCTCACTCGTGTGGCGGAGCCGCAGCATGACAACAAACGCCAGCGTTGCCCTAACCAGCGAAAGGGCGCTAGCGCCACTCCCTTAACCTCAACTCCCCCATCCAACTCTCCCTTCTTCCTTCACATCACTGCAACTCTTCGGCAACAGCCTTTGTCAACCACTCAACTCCCAACATTTTCGCTCTCACTAACTACTTCGCTCCCATCAACTACTTCGTTCCCACCAACAACCCGTACAACTTCTTCTACTTCTTATTCTTCACGCGTTAACTATATCCCTCGGTCGCGTCTCTTGACACAACTCATTCTCACACCCCACACCCTTCACATCTCGATCAATAATGGCTTCCAACCTTGATCGCTCTCTCGACGAGATCTTGGCCACCCGCCCTCGTGCCAACCGTCGCGGCGGCAAAGCTACTACTGCTACCGTCACTGGTGGCATCCGCAAGCGATCGTCTAGGGTTGCCGCTCAGAAGGCGAACGTCTCTATCGTCAATAATACTTCCACCAAGGCCAAGGGCGTTCCTACTGGACCCTCTGGCAAGGTTGTTTCCTCCAAGATCATTGTCTCGAACCTGGTGCGGCCCCCTATTTTGCATCCATACGACGCGACTTCTAATAGTTTCCTTACAGCCTTTCGATGTCTCGGAGCAGATGATTAAGGTACGTCGCTTGTACGACTGAGTCATGCCATGCATGTCTTGAGGAGACGGGAACGCGTACATTTGCAACGGAAGCGCGAGAGTTGTTGCGACGAAGCGTTACCGCGAGGGCTTCTATGCCTGTCGATGATCTGCGTCTGCGCTCACGTATATTGCGGCATGTCGCGACAAGGCACGGTCTAGCACGCGCCTCTGGCGCGTGCCATGATGACTATTTGGTTCACCCTTGAGGATCGAGATGACCACGATCGACTTGGATTCGGTTTGAGATCACATCGAGAAGGGGAGGACCAGATGACCCCGAAGCACTCGCGCCGCCCCCCCGTCCCCCGCTCGTGGAGGTGGTGTCGGTGGTTGCTTTTACCAACGGACACCAGAGGGGATTGTAGCAGAATCTATTCGATAATTGCCTGATGGTTGTTTACGATCACATCTGGGAGAGGCTATTCGCTTGGATTCTGCAGGCCCCCTTTGGGTCCTTCACCGAACATCACCTTGCTTCCGTTCTCGTCTCCCCATCAAGGCGCTTCCGAAAAATCGGAGATATCGAATGTTTGGGACGATTTTCTAACGTAGATTTTACTTGTTAAAGGAATACTTTCAGTCGGTCGTTGGCCCTATTCGCCGCGCCACTCTCACTTATGGCCCCAATGGACAGTCTCGTGGTGTTGCCACCGTCGAGTTCCAGAAGTCTGAACATGCTACTCTTGCTGCTCAGAAGTATAACGGTGTCGAGGTTGACAGCAGGCCCATGAAGGTTAGTAACATCTTTCATATGATTATTGAACTACAACTGACAGTACTTTTACAGGTCGAGTTGGTCGTTGACCCCACTGCTCCCACTAGCTTTGCCGATCGTGTTGGGTATGTTTGAATCTTCGACCATGTGCTGCCACAGCGCTGACACCCAATCAGTGCGCCCAACAAGATCACTCCCCCCAAGGCTAGGGCCGATGGCAGACTCAAGGCCACCCCTAAGCCCGTCACCTCTACTGTTCGTGGACGCGGAGCTGCCCGTGGCAACAAGGCTGCTGGCGCTCGTGGCGCTGGACGTTCTGGAAACGGCCGCTCCAAAACCAAGACTGCTGAGCAGCTCGACCAAGAAATGGCCGATTACTTTGGTGGTAACGAGACTACTGCTGCCGCGGCTCCTGTCGTGGCCGCTAACGGAGGAAGCATCGGCATGGACGATGACACTGTTTTGGTTGGTACACTTTGATTTTCTGAACCCTTTAATACGGATCGACCTTGCGGATCATTCGATGCAGCTGGTCACGGCGGCTGGAAGACGGAGACCTCTTCCATCAACAAGACATTGGATCAATCGTCGACCGGGGGACCGCTTCGAGACCAGCTACGCTCTGGGGAATAGTAAGCTGATAAGGACTTTTCTCGTGCTACAGTAAACGGACGTCTTGCGCAGTATATGGGACGGGTAATTGACAACAATATACCGTACTCAAGGGAGAGAGAGGGGAGGGCCGAAACTGGCGACTTTGACGAATGGACTAGCAAACGGACATGATTTTCGGGCAGGGAATCATTTTCATAGTATACTCTTTTTTCTTGTTAGTGTTTTTTTTTCGGGTTGGGTATCTCATGACGTACTTTTTTTTTCTTTCCTCCCCCGCGTTCTGCGGGGTTTGGTTTATGTTTCGGTTCTCAGACGGTGAGCGGTGCTTGGTTGCTTTTGGGTATCAGTTGGGCACAGTAGCATTTTCTGTAATGTTGATGAGTGAGCGCAAGATTGCCTACGTAGGATGGTACTGTCCGAACTGAGTCTTACAGTGGCGCATTTCTTTTGGACGGAGCTGAGACCACGATGACGTCCGTCGTAGTCCCAATGTTAGTGCCATCGGTCGTTAGGCGATCTACATACTGGAGGATGATTTATTTACTGTTCCGATCGTGCAGGCCCCAACTTTTTAATCCTTTTCACCTTCCCGTGTCTACGCCCACTTTACATTAAACCACTTCATTATACCCGTGTAAGTGCTCCTTTCTCCTTGTCTTGCGTCATCCTGCGCTCGTTGAGATGGAATGATATTTCGACTTTTACACGTTCCGCCCACAACGATTGTTTCGAGGATATTGCCACGGGCGTTGGTATTCCGCTGCAACGTTGGTAATTGCTGGATACCACGATCAAGGACTCGCATGCATATTAGACGATATAAATGTGTGCCCTGGGAAACTTCGGGAATATTCCTAAGGAGGATGCTGACGATAATAGCGGATATGCCACCGAATATGCCACCGAAACGCAAAGCCGCTGCCATAGCTGCCATGACAGAGAGCGACGGGGACGAAAGCGGTAGTAGTGACGGCTTTGTCCCCAGGGACTCGGAGTCAGAGGAGTTCGATCTAGAGGCTGAGCTTGGAGTAAAGAAGGCGAAGCCTAAAGGCAAGACTGCAAAGAAAAAGGCGGCGAAGAAGGATGGGGAAGAGGGAGAGAAGAAGAAACCGGTAGCTAAACGGAAGCGCGCGAAGGAGAAGGTACCGGAGGAAGGGGAGGAGCCTCGCGTCAGACCGCCAGAGTTTAACAGCTATTATGTGCCTGTTCCGTTCAAGGGACGGATAGGATATGTGCGCCCACTCCCCTCTCGCTCGCTGCTACGTAGCTAGGTGGATGATCGATCATAAGTGCTGACGGAGCGTCGTCTGTCCAGGCGTGTCTTAATACCTACCTCCGCACCAGCGTTCCCCCGGTCTTCTGCTCCCGAACGTGCAGGATCGACACCATCCTCAAGCAAGGAGAATGGAAGACCGCCGGCCTACCCTTCGTGCAATCTCTCGGCCTGCAGAACGCAAAGGACCTGTCCACCCTGATCCGCTGGAACGAAAAGTACAGGATCCGCTTCCTTCGCATCTCCTCCGAGATGTTCCCCTTTGCCTCGCATCCAAAGTACGGCTACAACCTCGGATTCGCGCGGGAAACCCTGGCCGAGGCGGGAAAACTCGCGATGAGGTTCGGGCACAGACTCACGGCGCATCCCGGGCAATTCACACAGGTGGGCAGCCCCAGGCCTGAGGTTATCAAGGCTAGCATCAAGGATCTGGAGTATCACTCGCAGCTGCTGAACGGCCTGGGGCTAGAGGATCAGGCGGATAGAGATGCAGTGATGATCCTGCATATGGGTGGTATGTTTGGGGACAAAGGAGAAACGCTCGACAGGTTCAGGAAGAACTACAAAGGGTTGAGTGAGGATGTCAAAGCTCGTTTGGTGCTCGAAAACGACGACGTGGTAGATATATCTATCCCCCGGCCAGATATTCTTCCGGAGCATTTGCAGAAGGAAGTTTGGCTGATGGAACAGATCTGGTCTGTGCACGACCTCCTTCCCATCTGCGAAGAGCTCAACATTCCCCTCGTTCTCGACTACCACCATCATAACATAATCCACGACGACTCCATGCGGGCGGGAACGGAGGACATCCAGGCACTATTCCCGCGGATCAAGGCCACATGGACACGCAAGTGTATAACGCAGAAGCAACATTACTCTGAGCCTTGCGACGGCTCCGTCACCGGCCGTGAGATGCGAAAGCACTCTCCCAGAGTCCTCAACCTTCCGCCGTGCGACGATACGATGGACCTCATGATCGAGGCGAAAGATAAAGAGCAGGCCGTCTTTGAGCTATATAGAAAGTATAGGATCGAAGATGGGGGAGGATTCAAGGAGGTCGTGCCGCACGAACGGAGCGACGACAACAGGCCGCCGAAAAAGGGGGAGGCGGAAAGGGAGGAAGTGCCGCAGGAGGAGGTGGGGATGGGAGGACCGGAAGGAAGGGTCTATTGGCCTCTTGGAAAGGAGGAGTGGTTGACGCCGAGGAAGAGGGTGGTCAAGAAGAAGGAGGTGCAAGAGCTGGAGGGCGGGGTACCGCAAAAGACGAAGGGCAAGAAAGTGAAGCAGGAGGTCAAGGGCGAAGAGGAAACACCACCAGCTCCATCAGCAAAAAAGCCCAAGCGCACCGCACGGCCGCCGAAAGCAACGACATCCAAATCGGCGTCCAACACTCCTGCACAACCTGCGAACAAAACGCTGAGACGCGGAAGATCGGCGAAAGAGATCGTGCATCCGCCACCGCCACCGCCGCCGATGGATCCGGACTCGTCGTCGGGGCTTAGTGATCTCGACGAGGATATGCTTTTGGACGCGGAAGCTGTGGCGGTGGTTGTATGCGCGAACGAGGATGTATAGTGGGAGGGTTTTCATTCTTTTTTTTTTCATACAGCATGGAGGGAGGCTGTGTACGACAGGTGATCGGATTACTCTGTTTGGGTGATGTATGTAGCTGGAATGCGACAACCCGTCTTTCGATATATGTATGTGAAGCTCACAACCCATCACTCACCGGCCCCGCGTCATCCGAGATCACCCGCTGCTCCTCGTGGTGAAGTCAGCAGGCTGCACGCGAAACAAAGCAATGTTCTCTCTCTCTCCCGAGGCCGAGTCGGCAGCGCAGTTCAGGAAAAAGGGGGGGGGGGGGGGGGGGTGGAAGTTATTAGCGAGCAGATGACATACACGTCTCGTATCACGTGTCCCGTTTTTCTTTGATGCTTCTTTTCGATGGAATCCAGTTGGCTAAGCCAGCTGCCGGTTCCCGCCGAGCAAAAGCTATGTAGATATGTAGGTATGTACTTATGTATGTATATTCGTACCCGATCTATGTACCTACGTATCTATCATACATACATACAACGCACACAGAGCCGTCAACCCGGACGGGCCCGGCGCTCGCAGATACTTGCGCACTCTGCCGCTGCCTGCTGGTTACACTGCGCCGCGCTACATAGCGATGTAACTACTGTGCACGGTATGTATGTATCGTAGCTGGCTGTGTCGACAGCTTACAGAGCACGCATAGCATGGGATTCACTGGCACGGGTGGAGCAGCACTGCGCACGGGCGCGGGCTGTTTCCGACTGGTGGGCGACGGGGATGGGTTGGGAAGAGGTCACATGGGCCCGGCCGGCGCGCAAACGACCACCACCGTCGCCGCGATCTGGCCCGAGCTACAAAATCTTTTCGGACAGCTCCGTCCGGCCAATCACGTCCAATCACTCAGGGAGTCGATTCGAGAAGAGAGCGTCACGTATAAAATTCCGCAATAGAGAGGAAAACTAAAAAAAAAAAAAAAAAAAAAAAAAAAAAAGAGGAAAACGAAAACAAAAAAAAAAGTCCCCAATTGTAATCCCACTGCCCCTCCAACCACCAACCCCGGACCAATCACCCCCCACAAATCCAGAAATTGTTGTTCAAGTATGCGCGTGCATGATCGTTGTAAATTGTAATACCCCAAACCGAACCAAACAAAGGAGAGCCTCCCCCCATCCCGCCCCCCCCGCCTACCCACCCAACTATGCTGCCCAAAGAAAATATAAAGAAATAAAAATAAAAACACCTTCAACCATGATTTGCTGTCCTGCTGTCTTAAATTTGAGATGCGAAAAGGAAATGGTGAAATGCGGATGGATGACGCAGAAAGAAAGAAAGGAAAAATGGAAGAAAAAGGAGACAACGCCGTGATATAATCGTGCTCGTATTCTGGAAAGGCCGAATCAAAAGAGAATAAAAAAACAATCAAGATCGGAATCCGAGTTTCGTTTGAATGGTTGCAGAAAAAAAAAGGGGGGGGGGAAGAAAGCAAAGGCATACAAAAGCAAGAACAACAATGAATCACTCAAGCGGCCGTCAATGGTCCTCCGAACGCTCTAAGGTCCAACTGCTGTTGCGGCCCACCCGACGCGGAAGACTGCTGATTGTGGGATACCAGGGCGCGCAGCATGTAATCACCGTGTTGGTGGTGGTGATATTGGTGCGGGAGCGAGGGAGCGCTTGCGTTTCTTTCCCACGACGACGAGCTGCGGCTGTCATCCGACGATGGGGAATGGGATTCGTTGAAGGAGCGGTCATAGCTGCGCTGCGTGAAGGGGCCTGCAGATGTGGGAGTGCGGGTTCGGGGACTGCTCGAATAGCTGGAGTCGGCGTCCGACGCTCGCTCTTTCTCTGCTGCCCCGCCTCGGTTATCCGACCCTCGGGCCTTCTTGCTGGCCATGCCGCTGTTGCTGTCACGAGTGTCGCCGTCGGTAGGCGCACGATGTCGCTTTCGAGTCTTGGGTGAGCTGCTGCTCTGCCCCTCCGCCGCGTCCTGGCCGCCGTCGTCGTCGCCAGTATCGCCGTCCGAGCGCGGCTTCTGGTTGACGCCTATTGACACCGCCAGCGCCAAGTCCACGTTCGGCAGCAGTTCGACATCGGGGAACCTCCCACCGTTCTGCTGCACCTCGATTTCGATCTTATCCAGCAGCCTGTAGACGTCTTGGATAGTCCTCTCGGAGCCAGTGTACTTCATCAGCCAGTTGGAGCCGCCCCCGGCAGAGCTCCTTCGTCTGAAGGGCGTCGTGGTCGAGGAGCGTCGGCTGCTCTCGCCGCTGGCTACGAGCTCGGCATGGCCGTCCGCATCATCATCTACCACGGCACCATCGTCACCCTCGATGTCCTCGGCGTCGTCGGGATCCTCCGCGTTGTCACCCTCGCGGTTCATCCGCAGCTCCTCGCGCCGGCGGACCTTGATCACCCACTGTTTGACACCGCCCCATTGCTCCAGCCGCGCGCACTGCCGTCGGACCAGCTGTACCTGCTGTCTGGCAAAGCCTCGAGGGTTCCGGTACCGTGACCGCTGATAGTGCTTTCGGCAGTAATAGACCCACACGTTCTTGGGGATTTGCCGAGTTGAGAGTTTGTTCCGGCCGAAGATGTGGGAGACCACTTTCCGGAGCGGAGATTCCGTCATGCAACCGGCGCAGTAAGAGCACTTTGGCTCTTCGTTCAGGAACTCGTGGGTGGCCGACAAACTACTGCCGCCAACTGCTGGCTGTCTGTTGGACGGCGTAGGGGCTCCAACGATTGTCCCGGACGATGATGAGCCGGTGGGCGTCAAAGGTTCAGGCGATGGACGGAATAGCGGTGCATCGTCTGCAGTCTGCGTTGCCATTGACGATGTGCGTGCCTCCGGAGTAGTGGCCATCCTCAGTGCGGGACTGCTCAACGCTCGTCAGCAAATGCGGAACAAAACGTGCACAAACAAAACAAAACAGATCCGTACTCTATATTGATGCTGGAGTTCCTCCCACCGCGTTGCCCCGCCCCACCCTCGTCGGCGGATCCCCTAGCTCCGCTCCGCCCCGAGAGCAGATCCACCGCCAGCACCTCCTGGAGGCTGCCACGGCCCCCCAGCGTGGCTCTCTCCATTGCCACGTCGGCGAACCTCATCAACGGATCGGTGGGCCCACCGCCACTCCTGGGGGAATGGCTGGTTAGTGGTGCGTATGCGGGCATCGGTGGCTGGTTTTGCTGTTGATGTTGAAGTTGACCATATGACCTAGGCCTCGATTGGAAATACTGGGGTGCGTATGGGGTGCTTGAAAAGTAAGCCATGTGTCCACTGGTTCCGCCAGCTCCCTGGCCACCCTGTAACGGCCGGTGAGCAGTTGATCGTGGTGAAATAGCTCCGTCGGGCGGCATCGTCGGCTGTTGTTGCATATTTACGAGAGCCGTGAAGGGCGGCAATGCCCTCTGCTGTTGCTGACGAGACAATGACTGCTGCTGCTGCTGCTGCTGTTGATGATGGTACTGCTGCTGATATTGTTGTTGATGCTGCTGCAGCTGTTGGTCCCTGCTGCCGTGTCCAGGAAATGTCGAGACTGCTGGAGTCGTACTACCGCTGCCGCCACTGCCACCGCTCGCAATAGCCTTTCCCCCGAACCACGCACTGTTGGCTGGGTGTTGCTGCAGCACGGGCTTCTCCAATGGGCTGGTAGCAGCCGCCGAAGCGGTGAGGGAGGGCTCGCTGTATGGACTTCGGTAGGACGCAGTGTGCTCGCGAGACACAGTCGGGCCCTGTGGGTATGGCAGATACGGCAGGTTCGACATCATGTGGGGGTTTGAGGATGAAGGCGGCACAGGCGAGGATGTCGACGATGGCAGAGATGCTGTACCGTTGCCACGGTGGACGAGAGGCTCCTTAATAAGGCCGGTGGCTCGACCAAGGAGTCGACGTTGCTGGGGATCCCCAGCACCAGTGGCAGCGGAAGGGGAGGAAGAGAAGGCAGAAGCAGTGGAAGATGAAGGGTGAGGCGTGGCAGAGTCTGTGGCGGGAGCAGTAGCGCCCGTCGGCGAGGAAGGGCCATTGTTGAGAAGGCTGCCAATTCTCATGGTGGCTTTTGCTGCGCTGGCTGGCTAGCTGTGGGGCACTGTTTTTGCTTTCCGTCGTTGCTGCTGCTGCTGCTGCTGCTGCTGTTGTTGTTGTCGTTGTGGAGCTTGTCGATAAACAAGACGGAATAGAATGGGAGGGAGGCCTTTGTGAGATGGCAAGTCGTTTTCCTGGTGTTTTGTAGAGCGGCTACGGAATAAAAAAAGCGAAAGAACGCCCGTTCGTCTCCTTCCCTGGCGGATGGCAGATGGAAGCTGGCAGATGGGGTGCAGATGGCCCTTTGCCGTGTGGTCCCCTGGACAGCGAGCTCCCTCCCGTTTGCTGCGGCCAGGTATATCTCTTGCGGACGTGGTCGAGCGCACACGGGTAGCAAGTTGGTCAGTTGCTGTTTCCCGGCCACGCGACTGATCGGTGATTCGCCGAAATAACGGGAAGCCGTAGAGTAGACGAGAGGGAGGCTATCAGCGAAGAGAAGGTGTGGACGACGAACGCGGGACACAGACGGAATATATAGTATCAAATCTGCAGGGCGGGATAGAATGGTGGGGAAATTCAATGGGCCCTGCTCCTTTGGCGCCTGGAGCAAGCAGTTGGCACAGCTTCCTCTGTCCCCCGCCCCCCTCCGTCCTCCGTCCGTCCGTCCCAGACCTGGAGACGAACAGGTGCGGAAAAGGCCCGAAAGGCGCTCCGCCCACAGCAGCAATTGCTCTAGAAGGCTGAAGCCGGACGGATCCTTCCTGCGGGCAGACAGAGGACGAGATGGCCGTGTGGGGCGCGGTTGCTTGCCAGCACTCGCTTGCTGACGGCGAGGGCAAGAGATGAGGTGATGCTAACAGCCAGACAGGGAGATGACTGTGAGGACTGCTAGGCGGGAGCGGGAAGGCCTCGGCGCCGCCGCAATCACCGTGCCAACCTTGCGACCTAGCTCCTCTCGCTCTCGTTCTCTTGGCTGTGTCGCTCTGGTCCTCCCTCTTGCTCGCTCTCTCGCGCTCTCTCGCGCTCTCTCGCTCTCTCTCGTTCTTTCTCGCTCTCTCTCTTCTCCTTCTCCACTACGTAGACGACCGAATGGGAGGACGAGGCAGATGGCGGGGGTGTGTGCCAAAAGGGCTGTCCGTGTGGAACTCTGGTAGGAAGCGGAGGGGAGGGAGGGAGCTGCGAGGGGTGCTATCGGGAAGCAGACTGCACCTGATGTCGTGTCCCGTCCAACGCTTCGCCCTGCTTGTGGTTCTTGCTTACCAATGATGATGAGCCTTTGGACCGCTACAGGTGGGTTCGCGGAATTGACGGGGAAAAAGAAAACGGAATAGGCATGTACCTAGGGAGCAGTGAATTGGCGGAGAATGGAGGGTTCGAGAGGGGTGAGGGAAGAGGGGGAGGGAGGAGGGGTGATTGGATATATCTGACGATGGCGATGGCGATGGTGATGGGATGGGATGAGGCTTGGACCGGCTTTGACTTGACTGACGAACGAAGATGGACTCACTCACAGCTATGGCTGGATAGACGCGGTTTACTTGCAACCAACTTTCTTTCTTTTTTTTTCCTTTTCGCGCACTCTTTCACTGGCTCGTTCTTGCTCTTCTTTTCTTGCAGTTGGTCGACTGGGCAGCCTTCCCTTTTTTTCCTTTTTTTCCTCGCCTGAGTTGTTGCGGTGGATACTTTAACTCCTTCTATCCTTCTTCTTCTTCTTCTTCTTCTTCTCCTTCTCCTTCTTCTTCTCCTTCCGTTTCTTCCGTTTCTTCTTCCCTTTTCCCTCCCCTCTCGTCCACTTATTTCCTTCTTATTTCTTCTTTTTTTTTTCTCCAAGATCCACCGATAGCTCTCGCGGGGCGGCGGGAACAAACGAGAGGCCCTATAACGGGCTTCTTATATATATTTTTTTGCTTTTTTTTGCTTTTTTGTTTTATTTTTCTTACCTCCCCAGACGGAGGAGGGCGGGGTTTTTGTTCCTTCCGCCTTCCCGCGGGCTTTTCGTTGTCCTCCAATCCCACTCACGCTCAGCAGTACGGTTTCCCTTATTTCTTTCTTTTTTTTTCTCTCTTTTTCTTTTTCAATTCTTATTTTCTTTTATCTTCCAGGCAGCCTTCCCCAGTGTTGCGCTTTCGAAGAGCCGCGTGGGAACCCTCCCCCCCCGGCTTGTCGTCAAAGCCCCGCGTCTGGCGCTGACGAGGTCTTGCCTGCCTTGCTGTTGCAACGTCCACCAAGGACGCTCAGATGAACTATGTCAACGCGGCAGCAGCGGTGGAACCAGGGGGATCTGTAAAGACGCACAGGGCTGGGGGGCTGGGAGTTGGGTATGTGTGGGGTGATGGTGATGGGGTGTTGGGGGGGGGGGGGGGAGTCCGGCCTTGCGGGTGGCTGTACTTGCGATGGATGTGCGGTTATGGGAACGCGCAAGGCAGAGAAGGAGGCTCAAGATGGGTCGGTAGGGCGCGAGGCGGGGCTGGGCTGAAACTCAACGCCGATGATGAGTGATGATCGGGAGGAGGAGGGTGGGGGGGTGGGGGGGGGGTGGGAGAAGCGTCCGTCCGTCCGCAGCAAGCAAACGAAACGGCTTCGGATGATGACGAAAAATCGAGGGCGAGGTGCGTGGTGGGCGGGATTAAGCCTAAGACAGGGCAGGCGGAGCGGTGGGGGATGAGGAGGAGGAGGAGGAGGAGGAGGTGGTGGTGGTGGTGAGGTGTAGGAGGGTTACGGAAGGGGGCAGACGGGGGGGGGCTTTACGTGGGAGGGCGGCGGCAAGGCGGCATGTCGTTGTTCTCCGTGGGACACCAACAATCGGACGAAGCGGGCTCTGGATCTGGGCTGGCTGTGGGTGTCACGACGAAAGGAGACAAGCTTCCAATTGGAATCCCGGCGCTGATGGGGGGCGGATGGATTTGGGGAGTATCTGTTGTGTGCGGAAGTGGAGGAGGAAGGCATCTATGGAGATAGTAGGTACTGCCGTAGGGGGGTAGAGGGGAGATCTGGTTCTGCTTCCGTTCTACGGACCAAGGCTGGGGGTGGGTGGGCTTGGTTGGCCGGCAGGATCCATCCAGGGCAGCGGATTTTGGCCGCCAACTGTTGCAGAATTTGTCCGTTCGAGGGGCTCTCAGCGGCAGCTGGCAGCAGCAGCAGCAGCAGCAGCAGCAGCAGCGATCTGCGAGTAGTACGGTTTTATTTTATTTTTTGCAAGATATCCAGTCAGATAGGCGGCGCTTGGTGGGGGTTTCTTTTCTTTTTGGGGGGGGATTTACACTAGTCTATCTCTCCGATTCAGTCGCGATCTAACCCGTTCCCGGACTAGCAGACAGCCAAAAAATAATAAAAAATAATAATAAAATAGGATGGGAATAAAAATAGGCACCAACGCCATATATATGTACCCAGCCACTCCCGCCAGACGCATATCCAATCGCAAGCGGCAGCAGCGATGTCATTGAGCAGGCAAGCGGATGGATGGCGTACATACATACATACATCATACATACATACATACATACATAAGCACGTAGAGTAACTGCGGCTCGATGGCTCGATGGCTCGATGGCTTGATGGATTGCCGACTGCATGGGCTGGGCGAGCCACCGAGCGAATCAGCGCGCGCTGTCCGGGCATCTAGATTAATGGTTGCGGATGTCGACTCACGCAGCGCACTCACAGCATCGATCGCAGGTATATACCTAGTTGTTACATACTGCGCTGCTTCCCGTGATGGTGTTTCCCCATCTCTCGCTCGCACCCATCCGGCCGCTAGAAGAGAAGGGGGGAGAGAAGGAAAGAAACGAAAGGAAGGGAAAGGAAGGAAGGCAAAGAATAGAAGAGACAAGATTTGCAGTCCCAGATACACACATACACACACATATACACACATATACACATACTCACACATATACACACATACATACATACATGCATACATACATACATACATACACACATACATACATACATACATACCCATCATATCATATCCACATGCCATATCCATACACACAAATCAATCAATGCACACATCAATCAATGCACACATCAATATATCTATCTACTCATAGATAACTATCGGAGCCGTACGCACTTGGACTTTCCTCACGCAGCAGCGTGTGCGCAGCAGATCCGCTCTGGGCCTAGTGAGCCCTGCAGTCGCTTTATGCGTGCAGCGCAGCAGCAAAACCCAGCTAGCAGCACACCCAGGGCGGGGCCATACATGCCATGCCATACGTATGTAGGAATTTCCCCGCCCAACAGCAAATCGACATCCACACACCCGCACACGTCCCCTCTCCCGCGATATCCCACCCTTGTCCGTCCCTTTCCCATGGACCCTGATCCTCGGCCGGGCCTGGCCCCTTGCGCCCTCTGCTCTCTGCTAGATACTCCACTCGCTCGATTCGATCCGGCGGATGGATGGACGGACGTCTCTGTGGAAGCACTCGTCTGTCATGTAAGGTATATACGTACGTGATGTCGAGTGTGTATGTATGTATGTATGTATGTATGTGTGTGTGTATGTATGTATGTATGTATGTATGTATGTATGTAGGCACGTGTATACCTGTATATACCTACGGCGGCTACATGCTGCGTCCAACTGAGGACAGGATTGTTGCGAGACAGAGATCCAACGGAATCGAGTCTGCGACGGGCTTCCTCCAGATGGAGCATGCATGCTGAGTGCGTGTGCGTGTGTGCGTGTGTGTATGTGTGTGTGTGTCTGATCTGCGAATGTGTGTGTGTGGACACTCGAGCGGTGTGAGTGTGGGGGAGGGGGGAGGGGGGCGGGGAAGTGCAAAAGCGGATGGCATGGTGATGGTGAATGTGAAATGCGGATGTGAGTCGGAAATAAATAACAAAAAAACAAAAACAAACAAAAATAAAGAAAACAAAACAAAAGAAAACAAAGCAAAGAAAACAAAACAAAACAAATAAAGCAAAATAATAACAACAACAACAACAACAACAATAATAATAATAATAATAATAATAATAATAAAAATGATAAAAAAAAAGGCGAGTCGAATACGGCGACGACATGGACAAAGAGAGCGGCGGCTGGTCGTGCCATCAGCTGCGGAGGCAGTCTGTCCGTCCGCACACCACCAGCGGAGTCAGCCACTCCACGCTCCGCTTCTGCACCGTACCTCTCCACCTTTCCGGCCAACCCCTCGAGAACTGTCCCCCCACCCACTCCTCCCCGCCAGCCGCAGCCCTGGAAGAGCGCCGCGAATGGTTCGCAATCGCTTGGCTCGCCCGGCTCGCCCCACCTTGCCCCCTCCCTCACCACCCCGTTCACGTCGATGTGTGGCCCCTCCCTGCGTCGATATAGGGCCACCCCCTCCGCTGGCGAACGGATCGAAAGGAGCGAACCGTCCGAGAAGGATGGACGCACGACGTGCACTGCACTGTGCGCGGAAAGATGGGACGAAGCTCACCGTCCGCCGGTCCGTTCGGGCAGCCGCGGAGGCAGGGCATGGAGTGACGTTGGGGTCTACCGCGTGCCGCCCCCTTCCATTCGACCGAGCCGATGGCGAGACGGGGCCCAGAGCACGGTTGCTTTTTTTTTTCTTCCTTTTTTCCTTCTTTCGGATGGCGAGGGGGGGCGTCCGTCGTCACAGCGCGACGCCGACGGCGGCGGCCATTGATGGGCGCAGAGGAGCCGCCCCGGTGCGTGGAGATGCGCCGCCGACGGACGTCCAGACCGCGCTTCTCGAACGTGCGTGTCTGGATGCGGCCGGCGAGCCGACGAGTCGCCGGTGTCCGTACGGATGCACCCGGACTCTCGGCGCTGCATATCCCGCACGGCGGCGGTGGGCATGCCCCGGGACGCACGATATCCACATATATAGCTGTCGCATGACGGCAGCGCACCCGGCCGTGGTGGCGGTGGTGCAAACTCCGGCCATGCAGTGCAGCGCGGATCCTGGCTCTCGACAGTCGGCAACACACTGCTGTTGCCTGGGTGGAGCGGAGGGCGCTGCAGAGTCGCTGCCGGCATGCGGAATCCATCTGGACGTATCTCATCGGGCCTGTCGCATCGCGGCGCCGTCCAATGGTCTGCTCGGCTCGCTCGATGGCGCGCGGAGGGGGGCGGACGATGCTGGTGGCGGTGACGGCGATCGCGATTGCGAGCGCGAGAAGCGGCTCAGCCAACGCCCGTGTCCGCCCGAGCCCGTCCCGTCCCGCCCCGTCCTGTCCGTGTCGACAGCTGCGCGCCGTCTCGGATTCCGAATCTGCCCGCTCTCGCCGCCGCCCGGCGCTCTTGCTGCGGAGTCCGGACCGCTCGTCGGTGCTTCCCCTCCGCGTGCGGACAGACAATACCACGCAGGCCCCCCTCCGCTGCATGCGAAGGGGATTATGCAACGCTGGATCCCGGCCGAGCTGGCGCTGGAGCCGGGGCCAGTGCTGTGGGTTGCCGCCCCCTCCCTCCGCCCAGACTGCGCGGTGGATCGATACGGATGGCTGGGTGCCCAGCACGGGGCAGTCCCAGTCCGAGACGGGACAGAAGAACGCCATCCGAAGAAAAACACCATCCGAAGAAAAAACACCATCCGAAGAAAAGAAAAAACATCATCCGATGTGGAGATACACACACGCCCGAATTCAGAATTCACCCGAGCGGCCGAGCACGCACGGGACGTTTGGCAGCCACCACACCGCATCGCACGCATGGCCAGAGTTCGGACGGACGGACGCCCCTCTTCCTCCGCCGCCTCCCCGGGCAATATCTGCAGTCCTCCATGTCCACTCCGGACATATCGAGATCCACAGTCCGCGCGCCCCTGTCGCCAGCCAGCCAGCCAGCCAGCCCCCAGTGCGCCCGCCTCCCGTGACCCCGATGTCTCACCCCCGCCTGGCTGCTGCGGGTGGCGTGCTATTCCCGGGTTCGTTGGCCCAGAGCAGAAGCTATGCGAGCGTCAGCCCTGCCTGTCGCCACGGCTGCATCCCCGCAGTCACGGAAAACATCTCTCGCCAGCACGATATGTACACACACCCCGTGTCGATGCGCGACGACTGGCTGTGCTCGGAGGAGACGCACCGAACCGGACTCGACCCGACCGTGGTCGTCGCTGTCACCGCCCCCGCCCCCTCCCCGGCCATCAGGGCCGTCAGCTCGCACTTCCTTGTCCGACCCCACCTCGTGTGCGTGTCCCCCGAGGCATCAGCAGGAAGGAACGAAGGCGAGAGACATCGATCGGAGGGCCCCGCCCCCGTGGCAAGAGCCAACAGAAACGGGCGTGGAGATCCCCCATGTACTCTAGATATGTATGTACTCTAGAGCACACAGATATGTAGGTACTCTGGATAGGTGTCGTCGGGTGGCGCTTGCGGCCACGCCAAACTTGTTCGGCGTGTCTCTGCATTGCGAGATTCGATGCCGGCCCTATCTACATACATACACACACACATACACACATACACACATACACACATACACACATACACACATACATACATACACACATACACACATACACACATACACACATACATACATACACACATACACACATACACACATACACACATACACACATACATACATACACACATACATACATACACACATACATACATACATACATAGGTGCGGACATGCGTAGTCCCGTGCGCTCCATCGTACGTATGTATGTATGTATGTACGCTACCTTACATGCATGGATCCGTTTGATGCCGCTGTCCAGCCGGAGCCAGAAAAAAAAAAACAGAACGCCGAAAAAAAAACAAAAAAAACAATAGCAATAGCAATAGCAATAGCATCAGCAATAGCATCAGCAACAACAATGAGAGGGATGTGCTCGCACAACACCGGTATCTGTCCGTCTGGTTGGCTGGCGAGCGGGCGATCTCGCGATCTAGAGGCAACCCGCAGCGAGCACCCTCGCCGTTGTCGTCACATCTCCCTCCTCCTCCTCCTCCTCCTCCTCCTCCTCCGCCTCCGCCTCCGCCGCGTGGGGAGGCCATTCCGTTCGGATGCTGGACAGATGAGAGATGGCCACGCTATGATAGATAGATATACGACTTGTGCTTGGACTAGACTGGACTGGACTGGACTGGACTGGACTACACTAGACTGGACTAGACTACATACATACAAAACCCAGAGATGTATGTACTCTATGTAGTTACTCCACGTTCGGACGCACTAATGCAAGCACGCACGCACGCATGTTATGTATGTATGTAGATAGATATGTATGTATGTATGTAGACTACGTATGTAGTGTAGATATCTATGCTCGGTTTCGCATCGTGCGCTTGTTTCGACCGACTGCGCACTTGCCCGTGCGAGCTGCATCCACATCGTCCTCGCCCTCGCCCCCCCCCCCCGTAGCCGAGCCTCGTATAGACTCCACCCCGTGAGGACATCCGCTCCTATCCGCCCCCCGGGCACTGTTGGTGGGAGGGGGGGGCGGTTGCGTAGCACGGAGTGGCGGGCGGAACACGGTATATAGCCCTGATATCGATATCTGGGAGTCTGCCGCGGAGCTGGTAGCGGGCGCGGTAGGGGGCTGCGGATACATCTGCCGGCGCTATTGGGGGGGGGGCAATAGACTCGATAGTTAGCTGTATGTAGAGCGTGCGCACAAGCCCAGAGCGCGACGTCGACACACCAGCCTCGTCCTCGTCCGTTGTTCGTGAACCAGTCATGCTCCTCCCCCCATGCTCCCTCGCGAGCCACATGGCTGGCTGGCTGGCTGGCTGGCCGGCCGGCCGGACGGACGGACGGATGGCCGTTCCGGGTGCCGAAAGCCAGAACGCCCCACCACGGACGAGTCGCTGTTGCAGATTTCGATCCCGTCCAGGCTGGGGGGCTGCGCGGCTTCCGTCCGGATGCTGCTGGATGGCGGCGGGAAATGTGCTGTCTGATCCATCGGGTCCCCCCTGCTCGCGACAATGGCATTCCCGCCCCGCCGCGGTGTCTCCACGTCGATGCGCGAGTGACGTCCGGTGACGTCCGTCCTGCAGCCTCCCATGCCGGAAAAACCAGAGATCAGCAAACGCCGCAGCCCCAGTGCGCCTGCCCGCCTGCCCGCCTGCCCGCCCGTCCGGACTCGGTTAGCCCCCCCCCCCCCCCCGCAACACAGCGGGCCGCACCGACGCGCACGCCCCGTTGCTGACGGCGTACATACATACGGCCCAGACGATGCGCGCTGTATCTAGAGCAGGTGTGCTCGCACGTACATACTACATGCGTACATGATGGCGGCGGGGCGGGGGGGAGGGGGGGGGCGATGACGTCGCTAGATATGTACGTGCGCACACGCTTCCTCGCTGCACGCTCGTACATTACATTACATTACATATCTACACACATTGGCGTACGTACGTACGTCCGTGGCGCTGTCGCTGTGCGCTAGATATGTAGGTTGCGTCTGGAGCGGGCCACCGCGAGGATCGAACTGGGTGGGGGGGGGCGGGTCGGGCGCCACTCCGCAGCCACAGCGCTGGCCGGAGGAGAACGAAAAAACGGAGTAGATATGTAGGTATGTGTTTCGATTCGCGCGACCGACCGACCGACCGCTGCATACATACTTGCACATCGTCTGGATGCTTCGGGCGGGGCGGGGCGGGGCGGAGGAGGGGATGGGCGGCCGACGGCAAGCGCGCTCCTGTCCGAGCTTTTCGTCCGTTTGTGCGTGCCGTGCCGCACCCCGCCCCTCTGTGCATGTGCGCTCTGCGCTCGTCTACTTTTTCTTTTTTTTTCTTTTTCTCTTTTTCTTTTTTCTTTTTCTCTTTTTCTTTTTTCTTTTCTTCCCTTTTCCCCTTTTCTTTTTTCTTCACTTTTCCCTTTTCCCTCCTTTTCGAACGCTGCATCTCGGCTGCCAGATGCAATGCAGCAGTTCCATCCGTCCAGCGCAGCCTCGCTTTCTCTTCTCTTTCTCTCTTCTCTCTTCTCTTCTCTCTCACTCTCTCTCTCTCTCTCTCTCTCTCTCTTCTTCTCTCTCGCTTCCGGACACTAAGATATCCGACTATCTATCTGCAGCGATGGGGCGGTTGGTTTTGATATCCTTGCGACGATCTCCGGCTCCAGATATGTAGATAGATAGATAGATAGATACATACACCATAGATATCATACATCGAAAGAACGAAAGAAAGGAAAAAAGCAAGAAAGAAAGAAAGAAAGAAAGAAAGAAGGAAGGAAGGAAGGAAGGAAAGAAGGGGAAGAGCAAGAGGAAGGACGGACGTCAGTGGCAGTTGTCCGTCCGTCCGTCCGTCCGTCCGTCTGTTTGTTTGTTTTATGTATGCCTCTTCCCCCCCTGCTGGCTAATTATCGGATTCGGGAAACCGGGCAGCAAAGCATAAATAAAATGTGCACACACTTTTTTCCTTCTTCTTCCCGTTTCCCCCTCACCCCCCCCTAGTCGAGATGAGATGTGTCGATGAGGGAAGGAAGAAGGAGAGGGGGGGGGGCTTGTCTGCGTGGGATGTGTTGCTTTTTTTTTGTTTGCAACTTCGATAATGCTCCGGGGAGTATCGGAAGAAAAAAAAAGAAAAAGAACAAACAGATCAGACCAGACCAGATCAGAGAAAACATGGGGGGGGGGATACACATCTATCTACATACATATCTACATAAATAGAGTACATACATAAGCACGGACGGGAATCATCATTGCAATATCGATTTTGGATACATATAGATAGATGGGGGGGGGATGATGGAGACCCCCCCCCGCATAAGCCGTAGTCTCGGTACGTACTAGCAGCAGCAGCAGCGTGCGACTGCTGATTCCATCGAGTTGGAATGGTTCCTTTTTTTTTTCTTTTTTTTCTTTTTTTTCTTTCTTTCTTTCTTTCTTTCTTTCTTTCTTTCTTTCTTCGCTCGGATTTTGCGGGGTTCCTGCGTTGGTACGTACCACCATAATAATACGTACCTAGATAGGGTACTGTACGTACGTACGTACGTTACGCGCCTAGATACCGCTTCGCTGCGTGGGGCAAACTACTTACTTATGTAGAGTACATACTAGTACAATGTATGTATGTACATACTACGGACGGCCGCACGTAAAATGCGCATGGATCGGGGGGGGGAGGGCAGCCATGGGATTCTGTTCCGGCTCCCGCCGTGCTGACACCCGAGTCCGGGTATCTACGCACGTATGTATGTATGGGGGGCGCGCATGAGCGATGACTCGGGCTTGGCGCCCGACGACATGCAGTGAGCAATCCGGAAACTGATCGTAAGCCGCGACAAGCCGACACTGCGTCCGCGATCACGGGTTGCAGCCAGGCTGACGCCCATGCGGTGAGAGATGGGATGCAACGGGGGGATGGGGGATCCGCTGTCGTCGACTCGATCTCCACCAGCACACGTCTCTCTGGCTATCTGTCTGTCTATCTATCCATCCATCCATCTGTCTGTCTGTCTATCCATCTGTCTTTCTGTCCATCCATCTCTCTGTCTATCCATCTGTCTGTCCATCCATCGCCCCGCACGAGAACAAACGGACGGACCCCATGCTGGATGAGCTGTACCGTCGCCGCCACCGCCCCCGCACGTACGCAGAGCATGTATGTATGGTATGTATGGCTTGTATGGCGTGTGTGGTATGTATGCATGCACGCTCAGCAGTCGCGACGGACAGCTGGATGGACGGACGGACGGACAGCAAACGCCTCTGCAGGGTAAGCACTTAACTGCGACGGACGCCGTCGGCATGCGTGCTCCAGCAAGCGCGTCCCCATGTAGAACTGGGGGCGCGGGGCACGGCTGTCCCGGTGCGTTGTCCAGCAGCTGGTTGGCGTAGATCGATATGAAGATATGACCCCGCGGAGCCTAGGTCCGAACGAGGCGCCGCGAGTGAGCGGCAATGAGTGACGACTTTGTCCGTCCTCTCCTCCCCCCCCCCCTTCCCCTTCCCCCGTGTACCGCGATTTCTCCGTGCCTCGCGGCGGAATCCCCCCACACGCACAGCACATGGCCGTGTTGGCTTTGTGGCTGGAAGGGGGGAGAGGCGGGGGCGGACGAAGCGCAGACGTCATTGGTCGACGGCTCGGTCATGTCTAGGGGGGAGCGGCTGGAGGCTCTTTTTTTTTCTTTTCTTTTTTTTCTTTTCTTTTTTTTTTTTCTTTCTTTCTTTCTTGCCTTTCTTGCTTTTCTTGCTCGGCTGTTGCTGTGTTTTTTTTTTCTTCCTTTTTTTTGTTTGCAGCTGAAGTGCTCGGTCCCTCGGTCCCACCGACGGACCACGACACGACCACGACGACGACCGCTCCGTAGCCGCCCGACGGTAGCGGAGAACACGGTATATACGTACTCTACATACTTCTTCTCTATGCTGTTGGAACCGGGGTCGGCAGTAGTCGGGCTCCCCCTCGGACGGACGGACGGCCGTATGTAAGCAGCCCCCAGCCACTCGTCACATGCAAGCCCCCGATCCGAGCCGCAGGGAAGACACGTCTCCTCCCTCCCTCCCGGATCATGGCCCCATCCCCCAGCGGCCGCCGCCCGGGCTGGCAGCACTGGACTGCGCCGCGCCGGAGACGGTTAGCCTCTGCGAGTAGGGTAGATGGAGGGGTGTTTCCCACCCGCAGGCTGCCCTTTTTTTTATTTATTAATCCCGTCCGGACCCGAATCCCATATAGCACCCTGTGATATAGTGCTCTGCTCTGCCGCCCCGCAATAGCCGCGTCGAATCGTCCCCCCCCCCGCTGCTGGCAGCACGTAGAGATCCTCGGCGCCCGAAGTCCAGCACGCTCTCGATCTCGTCATCGATCACACCCGCAATCGGCGCCGACCGGGGGGGGGGGGGTTGTTCGTTTCGCTCGTTTGCTAGAGCTGCACACGCACCGCCTGGCTCTAGATGGTGTCTTAGCATGCAGCTCGGAGAATAGCAGCGCGGTGAGCGCTCGTCGGTCGGTCCAGCGCAGATCTGCGGGCGGGCCCCTGGGGGGCGAAGACAAGACCCGGTTTTGTCCCCCCCCCCCCAAACGCAGCGACCGGAAAGAGCTGGCGCTCGGCGTGACCGCAGGCTTCGACGACCGGCAATCGCCGCCCCGCGCTCAATACCCCCCCCCCCATCCCATCCCATCCCGTCCGTTTCCATCCCATCCAAGCGCCCCTCTCGTCCGTCCAGGGGAAACTCCCAGTCCCCCCAGTCAGTGCGATACGGCCTGCCCACTCCCCCCCCCCCCACCACAACCCGTGTGCGGTCGCAGGGCACTGCCGACCACCCGACCCTCGGCCGCGGCAGATGCCCCAAAGCTGCGAGTGACAGCGCGTGCGGCCGAGCCGTCCGCGCGCGGGAGGACGGAAAAAGCCCCAGCTAGCGACGAGCGAGTGTGCGCGTGTGGGAGTGAAACGGATGGCGTGTTGCGGAACCAGCGGACGCGGCGTGGCGTGCACGGAGATGCGTGGCCGCTACTCTGTGGTAGCACCGCGGGTGGGGGTGCGGTTCCACGACGCTTCCCGTTCGTCTCCGGGTCTCGGTGGCGCGGGCGGACGGGCTGGCCGGCTGGCCGGCGGAGGCATTTGCCTGTGCGGCTTGGCGTCGCACGGTCGAGTGTGCTCAGCTCTGGGCCTGGGCCTGGGCCTGGGACGGCACAGCCGTCCATTGCAGCTCACTCGGCGCTCGAGGGCCGGGCTGGCGAAGCGGAAAAACGTGCGCGTGCTGGCGGGTGGCCCATCCGCGGAAATCGCAGGTCGACGCGAGTTGTGGTCGCCGTTCGCTCCCACTTCCACTTCCACTCCCAACTTCGAACGATAGCCCTGAGACGAGTTGTCTCACCTGCAGCAGAGACACATCGACGCAGCGGAAGCGCTGTCGCGATTCTGCGTGGTGTGCGCGGCGGTTGCAGTCTAGCGCAGTCATGGTGTATCACTCAGCCCTGACACCCTCTCGCACTCGCCAGCCGAAACCGGCCCAATGCAGCACCTACAGGTTTCCGCGGTTCGAGCCATACGTGGCAGGCCCCTGTGCCGGGCGGTCCGGCCCCCAGCCCACAGCCTCTTTCTCGCACGAAACCTCGCGCTGCGCTGGCTGCGGACCGATGATTGTTGCACTTTGTGGTCACTCGCTTGGAACCCCGGGGCAGCAGCACCCACACCCAAGCTCCCGCCGCGCCCTCGCCAATGCCCAGATCCGGCGGGCACGCGTCCGCTGCCCGTAAGCACCGCCGGCCGGCCCTTTTGTCGCCGTTGCGTGCTCGTGCTGGGCAGCACGCCGGCACGGCGCACCGTGTGCATAGATAACGCGGCCGAATGGGCGATGCGGTGCGGAGATAGTTAGAGCGGTGCCACCGGTGCGCGACATACGGATTTGCTGTGCTGTGCCACGTGTGGAACTGTAATGTCCCGGAGCGCGGCGGGGAAGCGAGCGACGGTTGGGATGAGCGTGGGCAGGCGGTGGGAGCGGCGAACTGGAGCTGGGCAAGGAGGTCTTCGCCCGCGCTGCGACGCTGCGGACCAGCGATCGGCAGATCCGCGAATCCCCCGTCGTTCCCGTACACTCGCCCAGAGCCGTGGTTCCCGATCACGTGCCCCCTGCCCTGGCGGCGGTCCATGCAGCGTCCGACCCTCCACCCTACCCCCCTCGCCTTCGTCGAGGAATTCGAATCGGCGGATATCCGGTCCAGCTTGCTTTTCCGTGTGTCGTAAGACATCCGGGAGCGGCAGGATTTCGACCTGCGTCGGGTGTTGCTGCTGTTGCTGTTGCTGGGGGGGAGTGGCCGAAAGAGACGGGCTGTGACGGGCCCTCGCATCGCGCGCGCCATGCACCATCGCGAGACCGATTGCGGGTTCGTGATCCTCTGCATGCTGCTGTCGCTGCTGCGAGTGACGGGAGCACGGATCGTCCGGGTCGCTGACAGGTTCCACTTTCCGCGTGAGTGTCGGAAGCTTGACGGCGAGTGATCGGTAAGGGAGAATAGGCTCCGGCGCGCAGCGGAGGATTCGAGACCACTCGCACAGGTCGGGGGTTCGATTTCTGGATGTGTGTGGGGGGGCACCGGCGGATGGCGTCCGCTGCGGATATTGTGGAACACATACATACTTTTTTTTCTATTTTTCTGTTTTTTTTCTGTTTTTTTCTATTTTTTCTATTTTCCCTATATGTTCTTTCTATTTTTCATTTCATTACTCGCATCTGGAGACCTAAATGGGATCACGGCGATCCTGGGCTGAAGCCAGGATTAGGAAGGACTAGGACAAATATCTACACAGCCGAAGGAATATGGCGCACAAGAAAACTATGTGGCTATGAAAGTGCCAGAGTCACTTTAACTCTCCAATCTAGTGGGTTTTCATACGCGGTGCAACATGTGGGGGACAGCGGAGCGCTCATCCCGCTGCGGAGCCATCGTTGTGGCGGGGCGGAGTTGGGTCTCACGTCCCCGACGTCTCTGCAACCCCGGACACCGCTACGGCACGTATATATATACATTGTATGAAGTATGTACTCTATATGTCCGCAGCTCGGCGTGGGACGTCTGCACTGCGGTGGTTGGATACGCAGATGGGCGACATCTGCACAACTGCTTAGATACCTGCGTGCGGCGCAACCCAAAGCCGCATTCCGGTGGCACTGCTCTTGCACCGCCATCCGCTCGAGCTAGGGATGCACCCCCTACGAGTTATCTATGTATCTATCGGGGCCAGACGCACCCGTACATACGTCCACGGACGGTCCGGCACTTGGGCTTCCGGGCCAGCGCTCCTTCAGCTGGCCTCTGCATCTGCATCCCCGCCGAACTGCCGCACTGCTGCTGTAGTGTGCATCCCCTCCACTGCAGATGCGTGCGGAGGAAATAAGATGTTTCCGCGCGTTACGCGGCGGCGGCGGCGGCTGGGCGTCTCGGCAGATAACTATATGTGTCCGTGAGAGCCGGAAGTTGGGAATTTGCGGGTTGCAAACGAAAGCCGTGTCTGCTATCTACATATGTATGTATCTATCTATGTGTCTAGACAGGGCAGCACAGCAGTCAGCGGCCCTGCATTTGGCGATCCGGTTGCTCGACGATCAGCGAGGGAACACACACCTTCCCGGCTCTGACTATGTAGTTATGTGCTCCGGCGAAGGGTATGGACGTTGTTTCGGCGAAGGGTACGGACGTTGTTCCGGCGAAGGGTACGGACGTTGTTCCGGCGAAGGGTACGGACGTTGTTCCAGCGAAGGGCATGGACGTCGTTCCGGCGGCGGCAGCAGCGGAAGTCTGGAGGCATGGTACGACAGATAAGTCGATGCACGCGATATGTATAGTACGCATGCATATCGATCGAGTCTGGGGGGAGTAGGGGCTCTCGACGATCCCAGACCCCCGGCGATGGCCCGAAAGTCTCCAGGCGTGGCTGGCTGTTGTCCTTTTGCTGCTGTTGCGGAGAGAAGTGGGGGATTCGTATCTGCGGGGAGCGGGGTTTCGCCGGGCTAGATATTTGTGTTTCTGATGACATTCGAAAAGCCTGTGGAGCTGCTTCTTCCGGACAGTCCAGCCGAAACATCGCCGGGCGATGGTCAGCCAGCTGCAAATGCATGTACCTACGCAAGCATCCAGAGTGTGTACTATGTAGTATGCACACCGGTATCTGGAGCAGGGCGCTGCGCGGTGGCGGCCACGCAGAGCAGTCGCAAAGGTGTGTAAAGCGCAGCCAGCAGAGCTCCCGTGACAGCTACATATGCAGAGCAGCCACACGCACTCTCGGTGAATAGAGCGGTGATATGATCTTCATCATCTACGGCAGCAGTGTTTATGCAGGGCAAGGCGGCGGCCGCACCTAAGAGGTATGTATAAATCTATGGTACATACACATCTATGTATCTACATATGCATCGACTCTGTAGTTGTTTTCTGCTGCGCTAGCACGTAGCTAATCCCTAACCCTCCGTCCCCCTCCGTATTTCTCCCCCACCCAACTGTGTATGTACCTACCCAGCCACGCTTTCCTTGCCGCCGTTCACTTCCCCGACAACGACATCCCTTGGCTCCCTCCATGTTCGCTGCAACTGGTTCGTTCCATCATCCCTGCAACAACTTCCGTCATTTGTTACATAGCTCGTCTGTACTGTACTGGGATCGGCGCCAGAGATCAGAGTGCCTGACTCCAGAGAGAGAGAAAAAAAAAGACAGGAAAACCGCCGTCGTCCAAGTGCTCACCGCTTGCGGCAACACATCAAGAAAAGTAAGCAGATAGCCCCCCGCTTCCAGTTCTTTTCGTCCGTCTCAGTCTTATCATCCTTCCTGCCCTTTCCTCCAATTCGTTTTCATTCTTGAACTTTCACCCCAACATCTTCCTGCCAATAGAGCTCCCCAACCACAAACTGGATCTGGGGTAGTGCGCCAGCCTTTCAGATCCGAATCCCACTCTCTCCTCTACCTTGTCCTCCCCACCTACCCCGTACACAACGTAGCACTCAACTGCAACCCACTCCAACTACCAGGCCACTTCAATCATGTCCAGCGACGCTTGGAAGGAAGAGGAGCGCGATCCGTACTCGGCGGCTCATGTCTACTATGGACCCGATAAGCTGAATCCCAAGAACTCTCATCCTCGCAGGGGAATGTCACAGGCAAGTTCCCATCCCATACGTGCTATCTGCCCCAACATTCCTGCACGAACGAATGTCGGCAGAGATCGAATGCTCCGAAGGATCCCTCCCCGAGCAGAGGGTGTTTCGGACTGTCTTCCTCGCGGTCGCGGGGGCATTAGCTGACTCGCGATCTCAATGGTAGACCCACGAGTACAATGGACCCCCGAGAAGTAAAACGCTCGAACACAAGCCTGTCCGTCGTGGATCTCTAGGTGCGAATCGCTCGGGGCTCCGATCCGCACTTCGACCGTATCGCTAAGACATCTGACAGACACCTTCTCTCACCACCGTCCGCGGCAGTTCGTAATCAATGTCCAGGAGACAATGGACCGCCTCGTCGAAGCCGAAGACACAGACAAAAACTACCAGATCACTATCGAGGATCTGGGTCCAAAGGTACGTGATACCCGGCTGGACGCCTTCTTTGTCGGGGCCGCGGAGATACGGAGCCTGTACTGAGTCGTGCTCTTTAAGGTCTTGTCACTAGGAACAGCAAACAGCGGTGGATACAAGCGTCACGACATACGGGGCACCTATGCGCTGGCCAATTTACTGCAAGAATTGACGATCGCGAAGGACTTCGGCAGAAAGCATATCATTCTGGATGAGGCGCGTTTAACGGAGAATCCCGTCAATCGGTTGACTCGTCTGATCAAGACGGCATTCTGGGACGCACTCACCCGGTGCATCGACGGCGGTGCGCTCGAAACGGCAGCGAAAGACCCGAAAGCTGAGCGAATGCCGGATCATCGGCCAAGGATCTATGTGCCGAAGAGGGCGCCGGAGCAGCTGGCTTATTACCGGAAAATAGCCAAAGATTGTCCGGAATGGAACCTAGACGTCGTTGAGCTCCCGGAGCTCATTGACGCCAAGTTTACATACAGTCAGTCGCTCCAAGTGTGGTGGCGTATTGCAGTTGGACTGACATCTCGTAGGTATCAACGAAAAACCCGGTCTTCTGGCGCTTGCCATGGAGAAGGTCGTCGGCGCCGACGGAAAGGACGAGATGAAAGGATGGCCGTTTGTCGTTCCAGGTGGTCGTTTCAACGAGCTGTATGGTATGCCATCGTCGTTGTCCGCTTGCGGCCTCCGTTATCGGCATCGGTGTGCTAACATTTCTAGGTTGGGATTCGTACATGATCTCACTTGGGCTGTTGTTGGATGGCAAGGCCCGCCTCGCCAAATCGATGGTAATCAATTTCTGTTTTGAGATTGAACATTACGGCAAGATCCTCAATGCGAACCGGTCATACTACCTCTCACGTTCGCAACCGCCCTTTCTCACAGACATGGCCTTGCGCGTGTACAAGAAGATCAAGCACGAACCCGACGCCTTGGACTTCCTAAAGACCAGCACCCTTGCTGCTATCAAGGAGTACCATACCGTGTGGATGGCAGCACCTCGTTACGATGCGGCCACCGGTCTGAGTCGGTACCGCCCCGATGGTATCGGTATTCCTCCGGAGACCGAGCCCAGCCACTTTGATTCGACTTTGCAGCCGTACGCAGAGAAGCACGGAATGACCATCGAGGAGTTCATCGTTGCGTACAACGAAGGGCATGTTAAGGAACCCGTTTTGGATGAATATTTCCTTCACGACCGCGCTGTCCGCGAGTCGGGCCATGATACCAGTTACCGGCTAGAGGGATGCTGCGCCAACCTTGCAACCATCGATCTCAACTCGTTACTATACAAGTACGAAGTTGACATCGCAAGGGTTATCCGCGAGTATTTCAGCGATCGTTTGGTAATACCTTTCGAGTTTTCTGTACCAGGATCCACGGAACTGCGCGAGGGTACCGTATTGACCTCCTCCCAATGGGAGCGTAGGGCGCGCAGGCGTCAGATACTGATCAATAAGTATTTATGGAATCAGAAGGCGGGAATGTATTTTGACTACGACACCATCCAAAAAAGACAGAGCACGTACGAGTCGGCGACTGTCTTCTGGGCCATGTGGGCTGGTGTCGCGTCGCCAAAGCAGGCGAGCCTCCTGGTTGAGGTAGCGATTCCTAAGTTTGAGATGCACGGAGGTCTTGCTAGTGGTACGGAGAAAAGCCGTGGTCCCTTGGGTATCGACCGACCGACCAGGCAGTGGGATTATCCATAGTAAGTTTGTCCCAATCCTAATCCCGTGCGTCCTTGCACTGACGTACTCGCAGCGGATGGGCGCCACAACAGATGCTCGCATGGGTGGGATTGGAACGATACGGCTACCATGACGACGCAAGACGCTTAGCGTACCGTTGGCTATTCATGATCACCAAGACGTTTGTCGATTACCATGGCGTCGTTGTCGAGAAGTACGATGTCACCAGGCCGGAAGACCCGCACCGAGTCGACGCCGAGTACGGAAACCAGGGGTTGGACTTCCGTGGCGTAGCAAGAGAAGGGTAGGCTTCGTAACCCAACCTCAAGCCCTTCTGTCCCTGCTGACCTATCCTATCTAGATTTGGATGGGTCAACGCCTCGTACCAGCTTGGGCTTACCCTTCTTGGTTCTCGTGGTAGGCGTGCTCTGGGTGCATGCATTCCTCCTGACTCCTTCTTCAGTGTCAATCAGGCCGAGGTAGATGCATTAATGAACGAATTGGGTGCCAGTCCCCCACAGTCACCCGACGCGAATGAAATGAACGGGTTCAACGATGGCAACACCTTGACTCCGGCGGCAGCAGTTGTCACGGATCCCTTTGACAGACCTACACAATCCAACCTCTCTACCCCAGTGCCTGAGAGGAGGAATCCCATGGATAGGGCCAAGGGAATTCCTGCGAACCAGAGCGAGTGGTACGGGGTTAGATGAGATTGCTTCACATATTCCGGCGTCTTTTCATTGTGGGCTTTTTTCTTCTGGGATATTCTCGTTGGCTACATACTTATCTGGTGTACACTTTTTGTTGATTTGTCATGTTTTTCCTGTTTCTTTTTGCAGGTTGTTCTAGACATCGGGAAGTTTGGTTGCACATTCCATTTCACGCTTTGTAATTGACTGTATTTGTTGTGCTATTTTGCATTCATACCGAGGATCTAGAACTAGGTTCCAGTCGAGTGGGTCATTCTCTATGGCTCGACGATCTCTGCGTTCTTCGCGATGGGGCTTCTTTAAACTGATTCTGGAATGTGCTCTATCTGTGCTTTTTACGTCTGGGGAATACTGGGCGCTGAATAGTCTGTCTTGTCTTTGTAGATGGATGAAACCGATATGTTTTTTTTTAATGCACAGTAGGGGGAGTCAATGCACTGTTTTGGCCGTGAAGAACTGGGGGGATGGTACTGTACCTACGTATACATCAGATTCCAGCGTGTGTCCATGGTCGGTGTGCCAATAACCGGAGGCGTATATATTTTGTAACTTGCGGCGTATCTATAAGTGCCCTTTTCGTGGCCGGCTCGGTTGGACAGGTCCATTCTTGTGGTCTGATCGTCCCGCTTTGCTAGGATCCGCCTGTATCACCACACCTTCGCCGGGGTATCTCCCGTACCAACCAATTGAAACACCATCCTTTCTGCTCCATATCATCACCACTCCACATACGCTTTACCTATCACCTACTATCTATCAATCATCTATCCGCATATCCCCGGGTTTCCCTCCCCCCCTCCCAATAGCTCGTATCACACACCTGTGCGGTCTGCTAGGTTTCCCCGCTATGCGCATGAGCTGCGGCCAAAGTCATTGAATCGGATCCCGTAGTTACCATCCCAGCCAATCCGATGCAATCCTCCACGCCGATTCCAACACAGCCTCACCAGCAGCGAATCTCGCCAGCGACTATTCCCACAGGCGCCAAGTCACAAGCATACGTTCTCTGTCCGGAAATTTCCCCATCGGTCCCCGCGACGGGGCACGTCTATCATCACCATCATCACCACCACCATTTCCCGTCAGCGTCTTCGCATAAGCTAACCATGCTACGTCCGACAATACTGATGAACCAGCCCTGGACGCCGTACCAACAGAGACTCCCGCCATGCTCGTTGCCACCCGAACCCCCCCAGCAAAGGCAGCAGTGGTATCCGGATGTGTACTCGAAGTCGTTCGTTTCGGAGGCTGAGCGCTCCATTAATGCGCTCCCTGCGGTGACGATCAAGGCCCAACCCCCACCGTGTCTGGACTTTGTTCGGTTCGTGGAGAACTTCGCGGGGAAGGGGTTTATGGCACAATGGGCGCCGCCTGCCGCGCCGCTGGAGACCTCGACGAACGTCGTGGCTGCCGTCGCTGGCAACGACGCGGGCGACAAGAGGGGTTTGGAGACTAAGAAATTCCCCATCAGATCGCCGACCACGGGAAGACGGATTGCCCTGCCGTTCGCGCTCGATGCCGAGAATTACGGCGCGCATTTCTTGAAGCTCCTCGCGGAGGAAATCGCGGCGGAGGACAAGCTCAATAAAAGCTATAATCTGTACGGTATCATGATCTCACCGGTGGACCTCAGTCAGGCTCTGTTTCGGCTGCAGCTGGCAGGCCTAAGGGAGAACACACCAATGGTGCAGCTGGGAGATATGATCAAGCTCCGGCAGGTCAGGCCAGGACTGCCGGGTTACTTTTCGGGATTTACGGGTTACGAGTACGAGACTTACGTGTACGGGATGGACAAGACCGTGGGATACGTGGTCCTGAGGGCCGACGGGCTGTGGCTGGAGCCTGGAGGGAGGTTCAATGTGATTTTCGGAGTTCAGCAACAGCGGTGGGAGGGAGCTCAGCGGGCGACTGCCAACATCGGAAAAACTTTGTCTGTTCTAGGCGCGAAGAAGGCCGAGGAGAGCTCTGACGCCGAGCGTCCGTTTCTGCGGAGGATGCTATTTCCGGAGAAGTCGGATGGGAAGATGCAACGCACGCTCACCCGCGGGGTCTTTGAGACGCACTGGATCGACAAGGAGTTGAATTACGAACAGGTGAGTGTACAGAAGTTTAATTTCCCCTGCAACTGATCCCCCGTAGGAGCTAGGGGTGCCCGACGTACCGAATTGTACCTTGTTAGGCGTTCATACATGTATTTTGTAGTCAATGGGATGCTTGAGTTTAGTAGGTTCTGGCTCGAAGTGTGATGTGTACTAAGTTGTGTGTGTGTGCCCTGCAGCATAAAGCTGTGGATTCAGTCCTGAGGCAAGATTACGGGAGTGTCCCGTTCCTCATATCCGGCCCCCCCGGGACGGGAAAGACGAAGACGATCGTCGAAGCAGGTATCTAGATTCCACCATCTGTTGATGCATCCTTCAAATGGCTGACTCGCTATCGGATAGTCCTTCAACTCGTCTATGCGAATCGGACTCCGAGGCATCATATACTGCTGTGCGCCCCTTCACAGGAGGCTGCAGACACTCTTGCCGTCCGGCTGTCCATGCATCTCGACCCGACGGTGCTTTTTCGTTTGCAATCATCCACTCGGACGTTCTTGGAGGTCCCAAACAGGCTTATGGCGTACACATACATCGAGAATGAAATGTTCGCGATTCCGGAGTGGAAAAAGCTCATGCGGTTTCGCGTTGTTGTCTGCTCATGTCGCGATGCAGATATTCTGGTCCAAGCGCGATGTACGAACCGTGATCTCGGCCGTTGGGAGAAGAGCGTGGTGGACTCGTTGCGCGGGATCGCTGAGGACTCGCAGGATTTCGTGGAGCTCGGAGAAAATGTGCGTCTCCATTGGTCCGCTCTACTGCTGGACGAGGCCGCCCAGGGGATGGAACCTGAGGTAATCATTCCTTTGTCGGTTGTTGCGCCACCGGAGGAGGCCAGTACCGATAAGCCCATCGTGGTCATGGCCGGAGACCAGTGTCAGCTCGGACCCACCACCGTGCAGGATGGGCAACTGAAGATAAGTGCGTTCGAGAGACTATTTGCCAGGCCGATCTACAGCGAACACCCGTGGCGGAGGGAGTTGTACACGACCAGTGGCATCAAGAAACGTTCGGAGGAAATGTCGGCGGATCTTAGGGCAAATATGTTGGTGCGTTGTCCCTCTCTCCCTCCATGAAAAATCGCGCTTATTAATGGGAGGGTGTAGCCGTGCCTCTATCCAGCTTTCGCCAACCTGGTTCGGAATTACCGCTCGCACCCAGCAATCCTTGCGGTGCCTTCGGCCTTCTACTACAACGATACCCTAATCCCCGAAGCCACGGATTCCAGCGCGCTGGAGGCGTGGACCGGTTGGAAAGGATCCCGCGGCATACCCGTGAAGCTCATCTTCAACTCCGGCCTCGACGAATCCCACGAAGAAGCCATTTCCTTTTACAATCTTCGTGAGGTCAAGCTTGCCGTCGAGACCGTCCAGTCCCTTCTGTCGCCCAAGTCTTGGCCTGCAGATGAAGACGGGAAGGTGGCGGTGCCTCTCCTTTCCCACCAAATCGCCGTGATGTCCCCTTTCCGAGAGCAAGTCAAACGCCTGCGAAAGGCCCTGAGAGCATTGGATCTTAATAAGGTCAACGTCGGGCCCGTTGAGGCGTACCAGGGTGCCGAACATCGTGTCGTCATCATATGCACCACGCGCGCCAGAGAGCGATTTCTAAAGAACGACGGAGATAAAGGTGTCGGTCTCATCTTCGAGGACAGGCGGACCAATGTTGCCTTGACCCGCGCCAAACAAGGCCTGATCGTCATTGGCAACCCTTGGATGCTTGAGCGCGACGCAATCTGGCGGGAATGGATGAGCTTCGCATGGCGCCACGACGCCGTCGAGTTCGATCCGGAGGAAGACCTCGACCCCAAGGCCAAGGTCAAAGACATGGAGGCCACCCCCGATCTCTCCGCCTCGCCCGCCTCTTCCGCCACCTCGACCTCTGCGACACCCAAGACCCACACTGCCATCCCATCGGGGAAATCTAAGCCCGTCAACTCGTGGAGACCGTACGGAGACGTCGAGGCGACGGGCCTGTCCAGCAGACTTGAAACAGCGCTGGTGTTTAGGTCCAAGGCGAGAGATGGTGCAGTGTTTGGATTCAATGCGGGATGGGATGAGGACGATCCCATGTTTCTGGCGGGAATTGCGGCGGAGGAGGAGGTTAGGAGGCAGATTGAAAGTAACGAGTGGTAGGGGTTTCTCTCCCCCTACCTCTCTTTTCCGGTTTCTTTCCCAGTATAATTTTTTTAGTTTCTTTTCGATATTTTTTTTGTGGTGATGGTTTTTTCCCCCCCCCCCCAGTGAAACGGGGGAAGGATATGTTATAGTAAGGGGACAGGGCGAGTCTGGTGTTCTCTGCTTGCTTGCTAGGTTTCATGATTTTTTTTCCCTATTTTTAACTTTCTGCCAAAGAATTGGCAACGCCTGAACCTTCTTTTCCCCACTTGATTTCGTACTGTAATACAGTGATGTAATTGGGGGGGAGAGAGGAGGATATGGGATACTAACAATGCCGTGAACTGTGTGCAATGGGAATTACGTAGGTAAGTATGTTAGATGGTTTTCAAACCAGTGATCGACCGTATACCTCTTCGTCCGTGTCCACCACGAGTGACCGCCCACACATCACATACCAGACAGACTACCTACTCGAGCACCAACCAACGGAAGCTAGTACAATTGGCCTAGCAATCCAATAAGTAAGCTAGTAAACTAGCATCTCCGCCACCAGTCCAGCCCCTCCCCTCTTCCACTAACTGCCTGGGGTGCAGAAGCCTGAAGGGCTTACATACGATGTCCAGCCAGTCGTGGCCGAGTGTTAGGTAAGGCCCACCCCGCGATGTCCGTGCGTAAACAATGGGACATTTTAAGTTTTTAAGTTACACCACGCACGATCACCCTAAGTAATTACGTAGAGTACTGCCATCCTAAGTAGTATAGTGAGGGGGGTAAAATGAATGGCAGTGATATCGTCCTCTAAGGACATGCATTAGCAATACCATATGAGTGTGTTGGCGTGATATTGACTCGTCTCAACGCCGAATCGAATTGAATGTTAGCGCATGCTTTGACGCGTTGACGCAGCGTCGCGCTGTTTCTCGGGGATATAGTATATATGTACAACATGAGTTTCCTTGCAGGACTCCATCACTATCATTTATTTTACCCCCGCTAGTTATGCAGTAAGTAATTTTTACCCTGACCGCGACAACGCCATCGCTAACTCAACGCCGTGCTCGTTGCGGGAACTAACTGCCTCCTCTTGGAGTGTGTGTCTGTTTACTGAGTTATAATCGGCCGCTCCTGAGGACACATTGTCCAGAAGGAACAGTGTGTGAGGCGGGAGGTTGTTAGCTAGAAACGATAGCAATACATCCGTTCTTTACCGATTCTTACGACAAGCCCAAGAACAGAGAAGGCAAGCCCGCTGCAGCCAGGACCCCAGCCCAATCATACATATGTACAGTACGTCGTTGGGGGGGGGGGGCGGATACGGACAATCAACGATTCACAATCCGTCACTTGCATTTTCTCGTCAGCGCTACTATGTACATACTCTGTATTCGCCCACAACGAGCCGCCTGTTGACTGGATCAAGGTCGGGGTCGGACTATGGACGGGAACCGGTTTGTTATCGCCATGACCCAGTTAAGTCGCACGCGATTAGTGAATATGTAGATTAAATGAAAAACAAATCGTATCGATTTATCTCCCATATTACTACAGCGGCTACATACCGCTAAACTAAAGAATGGACCCCCCCCCCGAAAATCCAACACATGCACCGTCTATAGTATGCCGTGTCTGATGTCAACTGATTCTTCAAATGCCCTATGCCGAAAGAAAGAAATCCCCCCCCCCCCCTTATGAACGAAACAAACTTCCTCCTCCTTCTTCCCCTCCCCCTCCCCCTAATAGGACATCTGAATCTCCTTAGTCCAGGTTGGCGAGGTGGTTCTTCCGGATGCTCGCGCCGAACTTGTAGATCAACCAGATGACGGGCACGAGCGCTAGACTGATGAAGCCGAGCAAGCTGTTGCCCCAGCCGAGCCCGAGACTGTCGTACATCCGCCCGCCTGCGAGCGGGAGCACGGAACCGACCAATCACTCCGATTCCGAAGGGAACCATTCCGATTATAGGAACGATCCAGTGCACCCCCTTCTCAGTCGACCACCCGTACCAGAAGAGGGACACGGGGATCATGCAAGTGAAGCCGGCCGACAGCGGCAGCCGCATCTCCGGTTCGGCGACACCGTTGTTGCGCTTCGCCAATGTGATCATCATCCTGTCACTCGTGGCTGCCATGAGTGACAGCCAGTCCGATGAAGAATCCGCTGCCGATACCGAGGTATGCTAGTCCGGTGATCTCCGGCTCCCAGGCGTACTGCTGTGCAAAGACAATGGGCATGCTGGTGAAGAGGAGGTAGAGGATACCATAGGTGAACGACAAGTAGACGCACATCAGCGCGCTGATGGGCGAGCGGGCGATGAGCTTGAGAGGTCGCATCAAGCCGCGCTTCAACACCTCGCGAGGCGTGCGGACGGGGACGACGAGAAGGGTTTGGAAGACGACCCGGAATAAAACCGAGGAAAAATGGAGAGAGCCAAAAAAAAAACCGGCCCATAACTCTAAGGCAAGATCCGGAATAGCTATTATTTTTTTTTATCTTTTTTTGGCGGTGATGTGGGATCTCGGATTCCGCCCAGCTTTCGGCTTCCGCCCAGCATCTCGGATGGTTAGTTATCTCGTGAAGTATATCGCTTTGCGGCTTACATATGGCGGAGTGCCAGGCAGACCAGCCCCACGCGGTTAGCCCAACATCGTTACCCCGGGTTCCGTGTAGTCGGAAGGGCTTTATATCACCATGCAGCGGAACGCGCTTCTCGCCAGCTAGATATTGTTGTTGTGATCCCTGTAGGAAGTTGGTTTGCTGGATCCTGGCTTGCGAACGAGCTTCCAAAATATGTACCTATGTATAGATGCGCAGATGTCTAGATATGTATGCTTGTGCACATCCGTACATAGTTAAAGCATAAATAGCCGCTGAGTTTATATCCCTGCGGAAGCCGCTAACTATGTATGGCCGCCCGGCTGACTACTCTATACTAATGAAGTTACACCGGTCTCGGACATAGATAGGAGACTTATGCGAGCTTTTCCTTCAATAATTTCTCACTCAGCTCCCAGAGACTATCGGCCAACACTTGATCCTGTGCCTGCTTCGACGGCTGCGACACCTTATTCGGAGGCGTGATCTGTCCATGCCCCCATCGTTAGCATCTCTCCTCGCTCGCCAAAGCTTCGACAATCTCAGATCACTCACGTATTGACCGGTGATGTTCTCGGTCTTGATCTCCGGCGCGGTAGCCGCAAACAGCGCCGGCAGACATCCCTCGGTGATCGGATCCACCATGAACGTTCTGACGATGGGCGTGGCGATCTTTGCGAGGACACCGTAGGCCTCCTCAGCCTGGTCCGGCTGGGTGGTGTTGACGGCGCCGGGATGGGTCGCGTTGGCGAAGATGTTGGCAGCCTCGCCAGGCCCGAGTCTCCCGTCGTTGAGCCGCTGCACGAGGCCGCGGATGAACAGGATCTGGGCGAGCTTCGAGCGGTTGTACAGGTACGACGGGCCGATGTCGGTGTTGATCTCGTCGAGGCTCGCGAACTTGACCGACGACGGCGCGGCGCTGTGCAGACTCGACGCCTGCACCACGACCCGCGTATCCTGGCGCTTCGATGCCGTCCGCCGCAGCAGCGGGAGTAGCGTCAGCATCAGGTGCATCTGCGCGAGATGGTTGATCTGGAAGTGCGTGTCTGTGAACCACTCGTCAGCAACCGGGCCCGAAGCGATGGTATGGGTATCCACCAATGCCATCCTTAGACTCGTTGTACACGCCCACTCCGCAGCCAGCATTGCATATCAGCCCGTCCAGCCGGGTGAGCTTCGAGCTCAGCTCCTTCGCGGTACTATCGACCTGTCGGAGATCCCGGAGGTCGCAGTTGATGTACTCGACCTTGGATGCGTCGCCGTACTTCTGGAGCTCCTTTTTGGCCAGATCGGCGTGTTCGGGAAGCTCCGAGAGCATGTACACTCGCTCCGGATTGTGCGAGAGGAGGTTCGCGGTGATGCCGAAGCCGATACCGGCGGTGCCGCCGGTGACGAGGAAGACCTTCGACGCGAGCTGCGGGATCGTCGAGCAGCTCCAAGTCGATGCGGAAGAGAAGAGTGATGCCATTCTATGAATAATTGCGTCTGGTGATGTGTAGCAGTAGTTTTGTGAATTCGTGGAATCCAATGCAGCACCAGAAAATCCCCCCCCCCTTCTATCCGGAGAAAAGCCCCTTTTTGTCACGACCAATCGGCGACATCTACGTCAGAGAGAGTCATCGATTTTTTGATTTTTTTTCTATGGAAGGGGGGCGAATGGTCCTTGCTTAGGTTCCGATCTCGGTCGCCGTCGCTCCATCTCTTGGCATCGTCCGGAGACCTGCTTCCCATGACGCGCCTTGGCCCACCATGTACCTACCAAACTGTATCTAGATATATAGCTCGTGCGGCACTGGCCACCCGTGGATCCCGCCCCCTCCGTCTGCATCGGATTCGACGGAGAACCTTCCAAACTCCGGCGTTTTCCCGGACTCCGGAGGCGGTCCACACGAGCCCGCGTTCACCCGGTGGGGAAGCTTCTTCCGAGACGCCCTGCTCAACTCTATGGCAGATATTCATGGATAGAAATGATAACTACACTTTGGGTGTCGTATCGCGGAGTTCGGGCCTGTATGCTTCGGTCGTCACTCGATCGTGGGGTACATAATCTATCAGCTGACGACCAGCCGCCCCGACGCGAAGTGCGGGTGGTGCCGGTAAAGGGCCCGGATGCGGGAGCACCTGATCAGGAACTGTTCCCACTGGAAGCCCCAGCAGAGAATCCTGTGGGCGGAGGTGCGGAAAGAGACAGGAAGGGGCAATGATCGCTTCAAGATCTGGGACCCCTTCGCCCGACGAGCGGTGCAGCCAAGCGATCCTGGACTTCCTCTCTACCACGGGTGTAGGGAGGCGAGTTCTGAACCCGGCTGAGGGAGAGGACCAGAGCGAGGCATCAGAGTGGGCTCAGAGAACGGGAAGAGAGGGAAGAGGTGAAGAGGCCGGAGGCCGAGGAGCTGGGAGCAGAGGCCGAGGAACGCATGTAGTTCTTCCCCACTCCCGCTCTGTTGGCCTCGGCGGAAGAGCAGGGGGGCGTTTTCTTTTGCCCTTTCCTTTGTCTTTGTCTTTGATTTCCTTGGTGCGCTCTCTCGGGACAGGCCAGGGCGCAGGCCATAACGAGCCGCAAGGGCAATGGACGGAGCCCAGACTGTCTGTATATCGTCATAATCTAGGTCTCATGCGATTAATGAAAAATATTGTTTTTTTTAAAAAAAAGTGGACGGTTCATAGTACCCAGGCCATAGTAGGGTAGTTGGTTATGTGAAGGAGAATCCCGCGATGGGGGAGGATCAGAGGCCAAAAATTGCTCTGATACATATGCAGCAGAAAGCGATAAACGAAAAAGAAAGAAAAAAACACCACACTGAAAATTCCCCCGCGAAGGGATTCCGCCCTGTTTATCGGCGTCTGCCGTCACCACGGCCTTGAACACCTGTTCGATCAGCCCGTATACCCAGTTTCGTCTTTCGTGGGGAGGGAGGCCACTCACCAGTGGTTGGTGTGGTCAACGATTTCCCCATGCTTCGCGGAAACCCGCTGATCAGTGCACTATCTGCGGTCTTCCCCGAGAGCGAGAGGTATATCCTTACGTGTGGCTCGCGTCTGAACAGTCGGAACAGTCGGAACGCGATCGGCAGTCGGAACGGCTTCGGGTCCTGCGCGATCATGTTGCAGTACACGTCGAGACGCGACCTCGGGCCGAGATTTGCGAAACTTCCGTCCGGAAGACCGAGGAGCCATGCGGATCGGTGCAGTCGGATCGCTAACCGCTCCAGTGCCTTCGAGTCCGGCGGGAGTCGGCAGAGTATGTGGCCTACCATACGCGCCCGGTCAGAAACGAATATCGGAATCGAGAGTGCGGCGGGGGTTCAGCTCACCTTTCACCGTGACATACCCCTCCGCATCCTCTGTGATCAGAGTCTCCTCGAAGTAGAAGAGTGACGCGACCAGAGTGTTGGCCACTACCTGGAGTTCGGCGGCTATGCTGGGCAAGTAGGAGGTGGTGACGTGCTCGGTGAGCTGGTCCATCTTCTCGACCTCGTCGAACTTTGGAAGGCCGATGCCAGTCTCAGCCAAATCCGGGTTCAACCGAATGTACTTGCTGTGCCTATCCCGGTCGTCATCGTCGATGCTCAGTTTCTCGGTGAAGCTCTCCCAAGCCCGTTGGCTGTTTGTGCTGTCCTCTATCACTGTGCTGACAAACCTGAGCATCCTTCTGACGAACAACGAAAGCCCCCGCCGATTTGGGTTTTTTTCTTTGGGCGGACGAGAGATTGACGAATCGAACGCCGTTCCTATGGACAGGAGTATATCTGGGTCTTGATTCTTGAATTCTGGCCAGAGTAACTTCCGCTCCTCGTTTGCCAATTCCGCCGGGTTGTTGAATTTGATAGCTCCGTCGATAAAAGAGTGAGTGCTGGATTTATGATAGAAGGGCCTGAAGAACGTTGGCGCTGCTGTGGTGGCTCGAAGACTTGATGAGATGTTAGCGCTTCTGCAGTAACCAGAGAGGATTGGCCTTCCCTACGCTTCCCAGGTCTTCATCTCCTTCTCCCGGTTGGGAGCTCTCAAGAATTTGCACGGAGTGCCGCCAACGACTGATGGAGAATATTTCTGTTAGACAGGGCCATAATCGATTATGCTGGGGATCGAACTCACAACAATCGGTCCGTGGTCTATTATAGTTGGCCAGCAGAAAAGCCGTCTGGTCAGATTCCATGCACGTGGTCACTCCCACCCTGGTCGAAACGGGATAAGCCTGCGAGCTCGAAACCTGGGCGCCGAAGAGTGGTTCCTGGCCGAACGCCGCCTTGAGGGCCTTCTCGAGCGACCCAGTTCTGTATTTGCTGTGGAAGTAACCCTCGATCAGTGTCCCCAGTAGAGGAGTGTCGGAGAGCGGCCGCTTCGTGAATGCCTTCGCTGCAAGGCTTTTGAAGTCTGCCAGGCATTCGTCGATTTCGGCCTGCCGTATCCCCACGCCAAAGGCTACTATTCCACCACCGCTTTTTTTAGGTCAGTCTCCCGGGCATAGTCGGTGAGGAAAAATGCCGACCCTACCTGGTCCCGATGATAAGATCGAAAAATTGCCGTATCGGTAGGCCGAGATCGATGCACCGCTCAAGTTGGACCAAGATTGCCAATTGCACAACGGACCGCATACCACCGCTATGTGCCGACATATCCCGCGTTAGCCGTGCTACTAGATACGAGGGAGATGTGGTACTCCTACCCGTCAAGTGCTAGAATCCGCAGTCCCGCAGTTGCTGGTTTCGACGAGATTATCCACGGGGTCGGCCATGGATCGTTACAGCAAAGGGGGCAGATGGTGATTTCTCGGCGACCCCCACTGATTGCCTCTGAGAAATTAACGGAGCATTTCTCGCAGATTATATGGCCGCAATACAGGATGTGCGTCGGAACATGATACAAGCACGAGAAGCAAGTAGTGTGGCTCCCACTCGCACCCGTCCCCCAAACATGCATGTATTTCTGTAGCGTGTGCTCGCGATGCAACACGGCGACGACCTTCTCCTCGTCTTCCCCGCCCTCGGCCACAGAAACCATGTCTTTCCATGCCCCCATGAATTTGGCGAGGCGATACTTGAGGTCCCGCAAGAAACCCACTCTCTGCTCCGCCCGGTGGCGGTGAAAGGACGAAATGTATTCGCCCTTTCCGAAAACCTTTCCCGTTTCGTCCTGGTGTCCCTTCTCGTGGCATACGTAAACATTGACGCATCGATTCCCATGCTTGTCGACTTTTTCGCAACGCCAGTGGTTATCGTAGAAGTGGCTGAGCGCTCTTCCACAAGTCTTCTTGTAGGATGGGAACACGGAATCGGTGTGGACTGCCCCCAGTAGTCAGATATTTGTAGTTAAGGTTACCTAATCCAAGAGGAAGGCGGAACTCACAGCGCCCCGGAAGAAGTAACCTCGTCGCATTCAGCAACATGCTCGATGCCACCAAGCGAGCGAGATCTGAAGACAGTTGCTTTCCTTCTATCTGCGGCTGCTTCTCGACGAACAGGATAGCCGCCTCGGTGATGTGATCTTCAAACGTCTTTTTAAGTCGATTATTCCTGGCGGTAGCCCTTAAGAAATTGAACGGCTTGTCGGCATGCGTGCAGAAATGCTCGAATGCTGCCCGAAGGTACTGCTGCATCTCGGGGCTCGAGAACAACATGCCGGACTGTTCCCGCCTTTTCTTGGAGTCTAATGACGCCTTTTCGATCGTCGTGTACAAGCTGCGGTACTGATCGTAAATCCAATGTGGTGACTTGTCGGAGCGCGGGATGCAGACTATCCTCACGCTGCTGAAATAGCACGAAAGAAGATCTCCGAGCGTGTCGATCTGCTTCCTCCTGTCTTTCCACTGCTTCGCCAGACGCTTTAGTGGGCCCGGCACGTGGATCGCGTCACGTAGAGCCGTAAGCACCGTCGCTGTCGCTTTGTCAATGTCCCGCCACTCGGTGGTAGTATCCTGAATTATCGTCAGTGAATGCCGCCTCCTCAGCCCAAAAAAAGGCCCTGTGATCGATAAATAATGCTTGCCTGGGTTTCCAGTGCGTTGACTGCCACCACAACGTGGGGAAGGGTGGGCTGGTTCACAGACTGTTCGAAGGCACCCTCCGCCCAGTCGATGAGGGTTTGGATGTCATGTTCCAGTGTTCTGTTCGGTATCAGCTATGATGCGTCCTTTTTTCTGCAGAAACCACGGCTACTCTCGATCGTACCGGAGTTCCCTGGACACGAAGACGACAATGTCCGCGAAAGTAAACAGCACGCGGGGATAGAGCGACGCGACGAGGTTCTCCCTCGCCACCCTTCCGTCCGCCCATTTGATCTCATCCTGCTGCAAGCGCTTCTCGGCAATCATCACCCGCCGCTGCATTTGCGACGGCTGGTCGATAGTTACGCCCGGTGACTGTCTGCTTTCGGTGGACGACCGGACCGGCGTGCTGCTCCCCGGCCTGCGCTGAGCCTCGCTGCCGCTCGGGGACGACGACAGGACAACCCGCAGGAGCTGCAACGGCGATCGCGAAGGCAGCGGGGCATCGTGTTGCCGGGCGGCCGATTGGCTCTGGAACACGCTCTCGACCGGCCTGCAGTTCCCCCCTTGTAGCCCCTCGCAGTCGGCGTAGTAGATCGGCCGCTTGGAGCGATATGTTTTCGGGTCCGGGAACAAATGCACATCGCCACTGGTGGGAAGGTGGATGTTGGCGCCGACTACGGGTGTGATCTCGGAAGAATCGTTGATCTATAACCCGGGTTAGTAAGCGGCATGGGGGGGGACCCATCCTGGGGAGGAGGCTGGTATCTCGTACCTTCATCAGAGCGTTGATCAACGTGCTCTTCCCCGCGCCGGTCGCGCCGACGAAAGCGACGACGCACGGGAACTGTTTCCTCGCTACACTGGCCTCATTGAAGGCGAGGTCGTCGAAGCGCTTGAAGTCCTGCATCAAACGCTTCCCGTTCTCGTCGATCATGACGCCAAACCACTTTGTCGATTTGTTCAGGAGATGGCGTTCGGTCTGGCTGTTCAGATCCGCCTCGGGCCGCAGGATGTCATCGATGAGTCTGGCGACCCCGAGTTCAGTCGCCTCGTGCTGCTCGGCCGTGGGCCTCGAGCGCTGGTGCAATGGCTGCCTGCCCCAGCAGGAGATGCAATACATCCCCTTGCACGCACTGCACCACGAGATTCCCTGATGGGACACCGTGGGGTCTGTTTCCTTGAAGATGCATTCCGCCGAATCCCAGAAGCTAGCGCCGCTGGCCATCGAGAGATGATCAGACAGGAAAGGCGGTAGTTAGTTGTGGTGAGTTGGAGTGGTATTCAAAACGTGAACCTCTCTCTCTCTCTCCCATACGAACGCGATATCTCAGCTGGAATCCCCAGCCTTTATGTAACCACCAACATATCTTCTGCTGCTTCTTCCACGGCCGGTCCCTGGCCAAACCAACCATATAACCAGCTGCGTAGGTAGAAGGCTCGGGGCTTTGCACCGTCCGTGAGCATGCGCAGCTTCCCCTTGCTCTCCGCCTGACTCAGTGTGTAGGAATCCGTAGCCAAGTCAACTGGGAGCCCGCTGATTGGGAGTTTGTCCGAAGATTGGAAGAAAAAGAAGAAAAAACATGACGTGTGCATGCACTGCGCACACTTCCTCCAGATCATACGTACCCATGAGGAGTTAGGTATGCATAGATGTATGTACTCTGTGTGTGCGCATCAATGCATGTACATATGCAGCAGACACCTCAGACGGGGTGCCCTACATTAGAGTACGTACCGCATAAGCATAACTAACGTAGGGCGCAATCCATATCTATGATTGCTTCCCC
>Ga0307516_10000328_pt1 | contig 61818 bp, 93 predicted proteins | sample 19_EM_MG_FD_203310 | JGI IMG/M metagenome (GOLD analysis project Ga0307516, IMG submission 203310) | Populus trichocarpa ectomycorrhiza microbial communities from riparian zone in the Pacific Northwest, United States - 19_EM | ecosystem: Host-associated > Plants > Roots > Unclassified | place...
CGCTCAGCTTCTCCGTTAGGCGCGGTAAGGCGATAGAGGCTACATCAGGATGGTTTGCGAAGACCTTGTACAAGGCAACTACGGCACGCTTCCGAATGGCTGGTCGCGAATGGTTAAGCATCGTAACGATTTCAGGATGTAGATCCCGAGCCAAATCCGAGGTCATGAATTGCGAAAGACCATTCAAAGTCACAGAGATGTCGAGGGGAGTGCCGCTTAAATCCTGTAGGATTAAGCTATAGAAAGAGCTACACCCAGGTAAAACGGCGAACCTTTTTCAATAAGTTGGTGGTCAGCATCAGGACATCCGTATCCTTCGAGAATGACTGTGATGCCGCCAGGTACCCAACACACTTGAGATGGAACTTGGGTGAAGACATGACTTCAACAACGTGAAATGAAGCCCAGCTCATATCGTAACCAAGCATATCAAGCTAGAACAATGTTAATAGGGCATCTGAGATCTCCAAAGCGGAGCACTCACGTAGGTGAGTTTCATGATGGCTCCTGCTTTTAGCCCCATGTCCTTACCCTTGATCTCTTCCCGGATTTCGTCCACGGCCCTGTTGATAAACGTGGCCTCATCTTGCTTGTTCGCCCGCAGGCCGCGGATGAGATCTTGCAGGGACCGTTCCCACATAGAGACAGAGAACTGGGGCCGACGATTCCGTCACCCGTCCCTTAAAGCGTGGAATTGCGGAGGCAAGGGGTGGAATGATGCTCACGTGCCTGCCGATCATCCCTCAAACTCACCAGCCACTTTCACCCCCGCCCCAGTGGTGAGTGTTTGTGGGTAATCCCCTCGCGTTTTGGTTACGACATACCCAATGCACCCAAGCAGATAACACTCAGACCTCGGGCCGCGGGATCCGGAGAGGATGAGCACTCTCACTCGAGATGAGTACGAATGGGTCCCGTTCACTCCGTGTCCGGTCCCTGATATCCCAACAGCATCGAAATCGCGACCCGTGCTGCGGACCAGTTCACTCGTCTGTTTTACTCCACGTATGACTCGCCGACGAGGGCCATGGACATTCCAAAGTTCTACCGCCCTTCTTCTGCGATCACTTGGAACGGGAACCCGTTCGCAGGCGCAGACGGTGTTCGGGACTTGCTGAACGACACCCCTATCACGAAGCACGAAGTGCAGTGTTTCGACTGTCATCCTATTCCAGGTTGGTTCCGCCCCTGCCCGTTGTTGGTTTGTCGTGTGCCGACCTAACCCCTGACAGGGAGCCAACCTCCAAACCTCCTGGTCACCGTTTCTGGCACGGTGGCCCACGGCAACCCGCCCAACCCGACAGCCCCTTCAAATAACAGTACAAAGTCGAAGAATATCGACGGACAACCGAGAGTCTTCTCACAAACTTTCGTTCTCGTTCCCGATTCTTCAGCCGTCCCGGCAAAAACAGGCGAAGTTGCCAAATATTACATCAGCGCAGACGCTTTCCGCTTTGTTGGTTGAAGGGTGCAATTATAACGATATCACGAGATCTACTACCTAATAATAATGTACAACAATATGATAGACAATCAACCAAACGTTTGGCTGGACCTTGCACTGCGCTTGATCTTCGAGAGGCGCCACTCGTCCGGTTTCTCGTACTAAAGCACCAAATCAGCATGGGGATAATTGTAAGGAAACAATGAGAACTTGCCTTATTGTACAGCGGTTCGATCTTCTCCTGTTTCTTGCGTTTGCTGATCTTGCTCGAATCCGCAACCTTAAAGAACTGCGGGGCGACTTCCACCAGCCATTTAGGTTCCACTGCAGTCACGTTATGACAGTACTCTCTTGTCGTCAAGATTAGCTCGTGGTAGACCAGCCATTCGGGTGCCCTGTTGAACAGCGCGGACGACGGGTGAATGTAAACTGGGGTTCCCTCAACCAGTGTTTTGTACCCCTCCTGCGGGTCTTTCTTGGCGGCGTGGCGGAAGAATCCGGAACAGATGGCCCGCCGAACAAGGTTGTAGTCACGACCGGCCGAGAGGATGTCGTGTTTGTACCTGTGCAACATGAGCGACCCATTCATAGTGGGTGCTGTTGGTGCTCACCTGTCCATGATACCTAACAACTGCTTCCGCACATCTTCGGCTCTGCGCACACTTCTAGCCTGGATGAAGTTCTCGAAACACCATGGATTAGAGTAGTTGCTGCCTTTCCATCCATTATATACGGTCAACAATGTTAAGTGGTCCCCCTCCGGTTGGTTGAATTTAGCCTTCTTGGCGTCTGCTTGACCCTGCTTCTCTTTCGGCCGATAGAAGACGGTGGGGATTGACAGCATGGCAACGATAGATAAAATTTCCTCCGAACATCCCAACTCGACCGAAGCGATCAGCATCTTCGCGAGCGTTGGTTCCAGTGGGAAATCCGCCATCTTACGACCCAGCCTGGTCAAGAGGCCTTCATCGTCGAGAGCGGATAGCGCATACAACGACTCAAGGGCAGTTAACATTGTCTGAGCCGGTGGGGGGTCCATGAAGTCGAAGCTGAGAAGGTCGTTGATACCCATGGCCTTCAGTAACAGGATTGTGTGAGCAAGGTTTGTCCGTTGTATATCGGGGATGGAGGCGGGAAGCATCTCGTTTCGATAGGCGGCCTCAGTATAGAGACGGTAGCATTTCCCTGGACCAGTCCTTCCAGCACGGCCCGCTCGTTGGCGCGCCTGGGCCTGTGAAATGGGCATCACGACAAGCGAGTCCATACCAAGCCTAGGGTCGTAGGCGTTTTGTTTCGAGAAACCGGGATCGACGACGTAGTAGATACCGGGGATAGTCAAACTCGTCTCTGCCACGTTGGTTGCGACGACGACCTTTCGGGCTCCAGGAGGGGTGGGTTCGAATACGCGAGATTGGACTTCGGATGGTAGGGCGGAATAAATGGGGAGGATGAAAAGTTCCGGTACCTTCGGACCTAGTGCCTTCATGCGTTCGTAGAGGATTTCGCAAGCCGTGTCGATTTCTTCCTGCCCTGTCAGGAAAAGGAGGACATCGCCTGGAGGTTCTGACAGGTGGATCTGCATGACGGTGATGAGGGAGGCGTCCAGGTAGTCGGTTTCCGGTTCCTTCGTGTAAAGGTATTCGACAGGGTACGTCCGACCCGGGATCGAGAAGATAGGGCACCCATAGAAGTACTTCGAGAACTTTTCGGCGTCGAGTGTCGCTGAGGTCACGATCAATTTTAGATCTGGCCTGCGCTTTACAGCCTCTAAAACAATCGTCAGCATTGATAAGGAACCCGAGACAAACAATAACACCCACTCTTGAGAAGTCCAAACAAAACGTCAGTGGCGATGGTACGTTCGTGAGCCTCGTCAAGCATGACGACGGAGTACCCAGTGACATCTGGGTCAATGACGCATTCTCGTTGCAACATACCGTCCGTCATGAACTTGATCTTGGTCTCGGGACTTGTACAATCCTCGAAACGGATCAGGTACCCGACCTCTTGGCCTAGCCGACAACCCACTTCTTCCGCAACTCGTTTTGCGACAGACATGGCGGCAACACGACGAGGTTGGGTACAACCAATCCTTCCGTTCTCGCAGAAACCCGCTTCTGCAAGGTACTGGACGATCTGCGTGGTCTTCCCAGATCCTGTGTCGCCGACAACGATAAGGATTTGATGCTACGAGATTTGTAAGTTACGTTTGCAGGCGAAAACGATGGAGAGGAGACATGCCTCCCTGATAGCCTCCAACAAAGGATCCTTGAGCTTGTAGATCGGGAGGCTCTTCCGTTGGTCCTGAATACTGAGACTCGTGATCTCACCAAACGTCGTGGCTTTGCTAAAAGTGGCCTCCTTCCACTTCGGGTTGTCGCCCTGACCGTTGCGAAGGTTGCTCCTGAGGTCCTGGGCAAAAACCCTGTCCTGTTGAGACGACATTGGGTCCAACCAAGGGGTGCTGAAGTCACGAGCTTCCGAGTCAGCGGCCTCGTTGGCTTCCTGCTGCCTCATCTCCTTCCTCTCCTTGGCGAGAGCAGCCCCGGCGAGCGCCGCGCGATTCAGAGAACCGTCTGGTGCCTTCACGATCTTCACCGGGCTGAGGTCTAGCGTCTTCTTCGTCTGCCCTGCCAAGAACGGCGCCTCGTCCTCTCGTACTTCAACGTCCAGCTCCTCTTCCACTTCGGCGCGTGCGGCAGGGTTGTTGAAATCCTCGTCGAGTTCGGGGTACTCCGAAGCGGGGATAGCGCCAGAGGAAATCAATTGTTTGATTTCCCAACGTTCCGGGGACGTTAACCGTTTGGCTGAGCGCTTCGGTTCGTCGGTCTTGCCACGGAGTGGGACAGCGTTCGAACCGGATAACGAAGCGCGAGCAGCCTCTCGTCGCTCAGCCTCCATCTCGGCTTCGGATTTGATTCGAAGGTGGGGGGTAAGATCTCGCCCGGAGATTTGGTCCACGTCCTTCATAGATAATCCGATCCTGGTCCCGGCCACACTCATGACCTTGACCTTGACCGTCTGATTGCGACTGAGAAGGTCGGTCGCTGAGTTCGCCCGTGCACCGGCCTGGATGTTGGAGACGTGTACCATACCTTCAGTACGTCCCGCGACACCATCGAGGGTTACGAACGCGCCAAAATCCCTGGCCGAAGATACACGGCCGGTGTAAATCTTGAAGAGCACCGGTCGTTCGTCAACTGCGGCGGCGTGGCGACCATCGCGTCTGTAACCACGGTCGTGGGAACGCCCGTGGGGGCTTGGACTACGGCGGTGAGGAGATAGCGAACGGACACGTCTTTGGCGTTTCGGTGAGGGTGGATCGTCCGGAGGGCGCGCTCTGGTCTTCTTCGATGCCGACTCGAACTGGGCCATCATGTCGTCCACCTCCTTCATCACAGCATCCTTCTCCATGGGTGACGGCGCGGGCTTATCAGCAAGGGCGAGCCCAGGGAATAACCGCCTCTGCTTCTCCTGCTCATCCAGCTCTCCCTCGACATGTCCATTCTCCTTCTGACCATTAGAATCATTTCCTATCGGCTGTCGTTTCTTGTGTTTGGGGTGCATCGTAAGGATCAGACGGTCTACGGTCTCCACGAATGAGTCGGGGAAGTCGGCACCAACGCTGGAAAGATTTGCCTTGAACCCGGCAAGCGTTTTGGATTCATCGTGGAGAGCAATAACGAACTCGGCGACGGTCTTGTCGTTGATCCCGGTGTGGTTTACGACCTCTTGGGTGATTTTAGCGACGAGAGAGAGGAACTCGAGTTGTGTCAAGTCATCAGTCATCGTCGCAGGCGAAGGGAGGGTGAACCCGTCTGGACGGAAGCGTGTCCAAATTAGCGTACCCTCGCTTAGTCATCATCGACTCAGATTCCCACGAGTGCAACTCCTCGCATTGCCAGTTAAACAGCGAGCCTAACTAGTTAACCCATCCCCAGTAATCAAGTCTATCATAGCCCTAATCACATGAGAGTTCTGAGGAACGAAAGAACTCTGGGTCAAGTGGTCGAGCAACTCTCTATCGAGCAGCTGTCTGGACAGGGGTTAAGTGGAAGTGAGATCCGGTCAACAGAAGGCCAACTCACCTCAACTGAGTTGCAAGAACACCGATTCGAGGTAAAGCTCGCAGCTTAATCGCCTTACCAACAGTCATGCCTCCACCAATATGGTTTACGGAGATGGTGCCACCCAGGAGCAAAATGGCATAAATGGGGACCTTCCCTGCGTCAATGATAGACATGCTGACCGGAGGTACCCCTCACCTGCGTGCAATCCCTCAGATACGTTTTTTTCGTCGCGTGCTTCGTAAAGTAGCAAACGAACGGCGACTTCCACGCCGTCTCACTAAAGAGGATGGATGCGGGGTGAATAAAGACCCGCTCCTGGTTCGAATCATAAACCCTGAACTCTGCAGCTGAGTTGTCCCGCTGCACCGTCCCTGCGGCAACCTGGTCGAATTTTATCGCAGATTTTGGTAGTCGTACTTCCGCCACCTGTGGCCAAAGACCACCGAGGATCACAGACTTGACCAGGTTTACATTTCCATTGTTGATATTCAAAGCTGGGCTCGAAATCCCGGTGGATGAATCAACGAATCCGCTCTCGGCCAGATTGAAGAATAATTCCTGTCGCAATGTCGCAACGTCCCGCACTGTTGACGAGGAGATGAAATTCTACTCATTTGCAGTCAGCAAACGACGAGTTCGGTGGAGTGGACGGATGGTCGGACCTCCTCAAAGAACGTATTGAGGGCAGAGTAAGTCCCTCCTTCGGAACGTAGTTTTATGCAAGCCTCAAACGCCTTGACATCTGTCAACAGATCGCTCCCAGCGGTCGCGAATTTCGCTCTGCGGCTAAAGAAGAAAGGGCCATCAGGACACAGGTAATCCACTTTAGAAAGCTCTCCCACGCAGTGGATTCGTCGCGCTTCTCCATCGGGTTCAAAAAGAGTGGCTTGGATGAAAGGCAAGCGGCTGCTGTGAGTGTAGGTTCCAGACAACGAAACATGGCCCCCAGAATCATCATCTGTCATAGCTTCACCTCAGTGCCTTATCGCGACTCGTCGGGTCGGACCAACCTTGGCAAGTTTTACGTCCACCGGTAGCGTCGCCTTTGAAGATATCAGCCGGTGGTGTAGGAGGGACAACACGGACGTACCATCGCATGCCCCAACGCCGTGATTGTGTCATCTTCGTTGATGGCACCAATTTCCTTCAGGAAATTCCACGAGCTGGAGAGAGCAGCAACCTCGGGAGGATCAATTGCTCTCCCCAAAAATACCTATCGTTACAGTCAGTAAAGGCACCGAACGGATGGTACGGGAAAATACCTGCACATCCTCGCTTTCTCTCGCAGCTTTCACGGACAAACAGACGTTATTCAAAGAGACGCGCAAGATTTCGGGAACGGAGAAATCCAGCATCCCCTTTTCCTGTTTCCTGGTATACGTCTTGTAGCAGATTCCAGGCTGAGTTCGACCAGCTCGACCCCTTCTTTGCCGACCAGCAGCTTTGGAGACCCAACCCTCGACCAGGTTCGACAATTGAGTCTCTGGGCTGTACTGAACCTCCTTCATCCTCCCGGAGTCGATTATGTATACAATATCATCGATTGTGATCGATGTCTGTGTTGCAGGTGAGATACAACGAGGGAATCATAACGGTCCGCACTCACCTCAGCTACGTTGGTTGAACAGACTATTTTCCATTTCGACGGATTCGTGCGGAACACTTTTTGCTGTTCGTCGCTGGAGAGGTTTGCATGTAACGGAAGAATGTCTGCTTGTTTGTTCACAGCCGCTTCAATGGCTCGCATGCATTGCTTGATTTCTTGCACGCCAGGGAGGAAGACTAGAATGCCTCCCTTGTGCTTCTCGTTTACGATGTGGTTTGCCAAGGCAGCTATAAGCTACAAACGATCAGTCTCCTAGATGTGAATCACTGGGGTACTGGCTGTACTTCGTAGTCGATGCGGTTAGCTCTGATGACTTTGTGGACAGCCTGTATGTCCACTTCGGAAAGTCCCTGTGACTGGAGGTCCTCCTGCTGTTGTTTGAACTGACTCCCGGCCTGCGCTCTACCACCGCGGGGGTTGTAGCCTATCTTAGGTATGATGTCCTCGAGATGGCTACTTCCAGTTAGATATAATCTGTATACACATCAATAAAGGAATCCCTTACAAGTCTTCCACAGGGAATGTACGGCCGGGGATATCAATCAACGGTGCCCCGTCGAAGTATTTCACGAAAATCTCCTGGTTGATTGTGGCGGACATCAGGACAACTTTCAGGTGTTTCGTCCTGCGCAAAAGATCCTTTAATTCCAGTAGTAGGAAATCGCTGTCCATGGATCTCTCGTGAACCTAGCGGAAAGGAGTTAAACCGCGCTAACGCAAGAGGCTTGCCAGGACCCACCTCGTCTACAACCACATGTGTGACACCGACCAAATCGTCGCCAGAGCTGAGCCTGCGCAACACTACACCTGTTGTACAAAAAATGAGCTTGGTTTTGCTGGTCGCTTTACTTTCTCCCCGAATGGCATATCCCACAGATCCATCGGACAACCGCTCGTCCGATACACGAGCAGCCACTGCGATAGCCGACAGCCGGCGAGGCTGGGTAACCAGGATGGACGCGGAAGACCCCCTTCCATTAATGATGAGGGAGTCGAGGATAAATTGAGGGACTGCCTAAGTTTTCAGGTCGCTGCGCCCAGTCCCTGGATAGTAACACCTACGTTGAGTGGTCTTTCCGGACCCTAATAACGCCGTTGAATATTTTGGTCTCGCATAACGAGGAAACATTACCTGTCTCCCCAACGACGACGACAACCTTGCTTTTCTCCAGTGCGTTTAAAAAGTCCCCCCGTGCGAAAAAAGCAGGCAGCCGCTTCCTCGTCGTGAGCATGGCTTGGTAACGTTCATCCGAGCAAAGCTTCTCGAAGTCTGCTTTGACCTGCCCGTCCGTGCGATCATCCGCCTTGTGAGGACGACGCATCTTTTTTCCAGACTTGACGATGGGGCCCTCATCAATATTTTCCGCATTAGTCTCTGGGGCCTTGTGGGGGGTTATATACTTCAAGACCTGGGAAATGTCAGGTGGACCATTATCCTCGATACTGATCCATTCCTCCTCAACCATTCGGAGACACGCCCCAACAAAGGACTCTCCGTCTTCGATTAACCACCCCTCATCTACCGCTTGTAAGATGCGGGAAAGGATATGGAGGCGAACGTAGGCAGGTACGGATGGAGAAGAGATATGGATGGCCGGGGGAGAAACGAGGGTGGAGGTGTCATCGGGGGTGAATACATGCAACGTAAACGGTGAAATAGGCAGAGGGATAGTCGTGCGTCCGGGAGAGATCGTACCGCCATACGCATCAACTTCCGCTGGGTCGACGTCTCCCAGCGTGGGGACCGCACCTTGGGGGGGTTCGGTCTCACCCAATAAGCGCTTTCCAAGTTTGGATACCAGGAGCTCAGGGTGGTCAACGGCAGACGGCAACACCACGAGCTCTTCCTTAACAAGGTGTAGCGGCCATCCGCCTTCCTTGACTATTGATTCCTCGAACCACCTCCTTTTGAGATCATTGGTGCCAGAGTGAGCGTCAGTGATGAAAGAGTTTGACGAGTTATTGGCGGGCATGAACCTCTCTGGGAGGTCCACTTCCGGGGTATGGAGTAAGAGGTATTCAATGCTGGCCTCCAGGGGCGTCAGATGTGCTGCAAAGTTCATCGTGAATGACGAAGGCTCCGAGATAAAGGCAATGGCCTTCTGAGATTGGCCCGGTTTGAAACCCAGTGATTGGAGTTGTTTCATCAATGCTTTGGCGGCGAATTCATCAACAATCGTTGTTGGGGCCGCCTCGTCAGCATACAATTCCAGCGTCTGGAAAACGTATCAGACCAAGTTCGGGAAGGTGTGAACTGACAAACCTTCCGAATGGCTTCTTCCACGGTATCTCGCAGGGATGTAGCCATTTTTACCTCGGGGGCGTTAACAAATTCTTTGGACACTTGGGGCTGGGAGGTGAGTTTCGAAGAGCCGGCTTCCAAGGTGGTCTTCCGATTAGCAGCCTCTTCCTGCCTCCGCTTCACCGCCTTGTGAGCAGCGAAAGGGTCCGATTCGTACATCCACGATTGGTGCGATGGGGCAGCCTTGTGTTCAGCTGCGAGTTCGTTCCAGTATTCACGGGGTCCAGGAGGTAGAACACGATTTAACTGAATGCCATTGCAAAACTAGAGATGACAGCAAGTTTGGGCCGGTCAAGCGGAGAACGGCACGGGGAAAACTAACGCGATAGAGAGCGTAAGTAGCACCCCAATGCCGAGCTTCGATAGCGGTTGGACGGGTGTAAGGTGGGTGGGGTTCAAGGCGAACGGACTCGGTTTGGGAGGTCTTGGGGTTGACATGGTACAAGGTGACCACAAAACCGAACTGGTCACCGATCTTGCGGGTGTCGACAGTTGGTTTTTCCCAGCCATTCTTGCGACATCTGGGAAGTAGTGTCAGGTGTGGGTAGGTGGCCGAAAGCGCCGGGGAGACGAGATCGCACCTCTCGTGCAACAAGCTCAACGGCCATTTCGATCCTGGCGGAAACAAGGACTTTTCTGGAGCAGCGTCCTCGGTGCGTGGTGGTGGGTTATTTTTCGATGAATTTCCTGCATTTCCAGACTTTACGATCCCCTTTCGAGGTGGCATAGAATTTTAGAGTCGATGGGATACACGTGACCGACCGCCGGCAGGATTCCGGGATCAAATTTTGCGTTGCGCTCAGAGTGGTTCGATAGCTGGATTATCGTCAGATAAAGGTTCCCCGGCCTCCCTCCGCTTGCTCTCTCCCTCCTCCTTGGCTATAAATGTTTTGCGCCCACGGCTCACCCTCCGCTTGAGCTTCCCACCAGCGCACTGACAGTGGCCCCAGCCTCCAAAACTCCGGTCGCGGTCGCGTTTCTGTTCCCCCCCGCCGGCTGCTGGCCAATATATGCCCCACCAGTTCCGTGGATCATGTCATCGAAACAACTGGGTGTGGACTCGGAGCCGATCAGGATATACGATACTGCCCCAAAGGCAGTGGCTTCCAATATCGTATTCCTCGCTGCTTGGCTCGCTGGTACTACTGGTTATTTTCTGGTGGGTGGCACATTCATCTAGTATCGATGGTTTCTGACCAACGTCGGTTCGTAGAGCATTCTTGCAACCACCTTTGCGCAGTGCGCCCGGTGGCTCCCCTTCGTTGGACAGGACAACCCTCCCCAACTCCCACCCACAAGCGCGCCAGAGCGGACCCCCCGCCGTCCCCCACGTCCCATACCAATAATGACGCGCCCGTTGCTCTCCCGTGAAAACGTGGAGCGGCACGTGTCCTTTTCTCTTGATGTCCGGACAGACCGAGATATACTGCAGCCCCAGCCACCCTCGAGTGAAGCCATGACTTGCACAACCGCCTCCTTTTCCTCGGGCGATTCAACATTGTGTTCATCACCACTGTCGGACCTAAGTGATCTCCCCCCGTTGAAGAACCTTCCCCCCCTGTTGTCGGACCCACATATGCCTGAACAAATCCAGGTTAAGAAACGTCCGATGACCGCAAACTTCCCGATCAAAGCGAGAATCCCTTTCAAGTTCCGTCGGGCCTCTACTTCATCCGCTCCCTCTCCGACTCCTGAGATCGAGGAAAATCTCTCCGTGTCCCCTCTCATCGACCGATGTCCTACGCCTCCGAATTCGAGGCCCAGGAAACCGTCGCTGATCAGGAGATTGAACATGAAAGGCCGGAGAGCATACAGTGTCAATATTGTGACCGGATGTGGGTTTTCGCCTTGCGTCTAAGTCCTTGATCCATCTGACCAATTCTCTTCAGCTCCGTCCAGCGCGCCCACATCGCCGAGGTTATCGCCGTCGTCGTTCCGTGACACATCGAACGCCTCGAAAAGGTCTGCATCCATGGACATCCCCACACAAGCACCAGGCTCTCCGGTGTTTGCCCCCCCGTCTCCCCATCAGAGTTCCCGGCGCACACTTTTTGGTAGTTTCACAAGACCACGAACAGTGTCCCCCTCACCAGCACCAGCACGAACCCAGCCTTATGGCCCTCCATACAACTGCCCTCTTCCTGTTCCACAGCCTCGGCGATCGAGCGGCACCCGACGACCAGCCAGCAGCACACAAATTCCAACACCTGAAATCCAAAAATTGCCATCATAGTACCAGCCATCGTAATGCCATCCAGCTCACGCCCTGTAAGTGAAAACCTCCCCGACGATGCAGCTCATTGATACTCACATGGATGTCCCACAGGATGACCGTCAAACATCTTACACGATATTCCACCCCACTCAATGCATGTCACCACGATACCACGACATCATACGTTTTGAAGAGTCCTATCATAACCACAACCCACAATTACTTATTATCGCAGATTACATTGTTTTGTCCGTTTTGCTTTGCAATGAAACGCATCATCTAATTTCCCTAACTCAAGACTCATGTCCTGGGTTTGCCGTCAAGACCAGATGAAGTTTTCGAACGACCGGTCCATATGAAGGTGAAGGTAAGGCGGGTAAACTAGGTAGACCGATAACAATACAAACCACCTATCGAACGCGTCTTTAGAACTCGAAACGAGGTTCTGTCAAACATAGGAGATGAAATCAACGTGATAAGCAGGACGCCAGACCGTATAGATACCACTATCAATGGGGGGCTTATCGAGACGATAGGGCCTCGAGCCCCATCGAACGTGATTGGGAAGCAGGAGAAAAATGGATCAGATACGCGCATCATGTCTTTACACAAGAAATGGAACCGCTAGAGGGTCTGGGCCGGACGCAAGAGTGCGCATTTCACCAAAAGGAGAGCCGGTCGTAAAGGGTCGATTGAATCCTCCCTGGTATTCATCGGTCGAGGGGTGGTCACCCAGTCCAGAGGGTTCGGCGCATCCAAGATATGAACACCCGTCATTTCCTCGTGTACCCCGCGCGACTGCCAGCGCTCACGAATAGTAAGCAAGAGCATGGTCGATTATCGACGAGGTTGAAGGGCAGCCCCCAGAGATAGGGATCTATTGGGGTCACCGGTACATCAGTTCAGGCGGCACCGCGATGTATTGGTTGCCCGTCCAGTCCGACGGTAGCGGGGGAACGACAGCGTCGTACCCGTGGAGATCACTACAACTGTGGGCGGTACGTGAGCTGATTGATGCATATTCAGTATCCAGGAAGAGAGGTGGTGATACACTGTTGGGGAAGTTGCGATGACTGTGCGGCAAAACATCTCAGACGCGAACGATCCGGGGGAAATTTGGGCACTAGAATCGGCCGAGCGGAGTGCAGTTCCTGAACAGTCCGAGAACACGTCGGCCCCGCCAGTGGCAGCCCACCCAAACATTTTGGCGTTCTTGGGTCATCGATGTGTGCAGGTCAAGCTGTGTGATGATCGACACGCTGACGGGCGGATAGTGCCACGTGTTTCATCTCACTTTGCCCACAGGTTTTAGACACGACTGACACCGTTTAACGTCCAGAGTTAACTATGGTGTGCATATAACCACCTCTGCGCCTTCGCAATAATAACCCAGGTACACACTCAGGTCGTTCTCGCCGTTTCGATATGCACAAAAGGCGGAAAAGGTAACAACACATCCTCGGAAATCTAATCGACCCCACGCAATCCCAACGCTAATCCTCTATCCACAGCCGTGATTTCTCGTCAGTTCCGAGATATGACGCGAGCTAGGATCGAATCTCTTCTGGCCTCCTTCCCAAAACTCATCCCGACGAACACCCAACACACTTCCGTCGAAACCGCTGAAGTTCGATATGTCTACCAGCCGTTGGAGGAGCTTTATATCCTCTTGATCACGAACAAGGCCTCGAATATTCTCCAAGACATAGAGACGTTACATTTGATCGCTCGTGTCGTGTCTGACATGTGCAGAAACGCAGAAGAGCGGGAGATCCTCAAAAACGCTTTCGATCTGCTCGGTGCATTCGATGAGATCGTCACCATGGGCTACCGAGAGCAAGTGTCGTTAGTCCAGGTGCGGAGTGTGCTGGAGATGGAGAGTCACGAGGAGAAGATTCAAGAGATCATCGCCAGGGTGAGCACGTTGTATCTCGTCCGCAGGAACACCAAGAATTAAACCACAATCACATCTCAGAACAAAGAAGCCGAGGCCAAGGAAGAGCTTAAGCGAAGGGCCAAACAGCTTGAGATGCAACGACGTGAGCAGCAACGACGTGCAGCTTCGGGTATGGGTGGGGGAGGTGGTGGTTACCTGGGCGGCGGTGCGACTGGATATGCCCCGGTGCCCCAGCGGTTCGAGGCACCCACTCCTCAGCGGACGGTCTCTCCCCAGCCCTCATCTCTCCGCTCCCCTGCTTTCAAGAGCAGTGGTATGAAACTCGGCAGCAAAAAGACGAAACAAGCTGAACTTCTCGATGCTCTGGGAGGCGAACTTGCCGTCGACGAACAATCCTTCCCGGCTTCGCCAGTTCACGCCCCGGTGCCCGTCGCTCCAGCAAAGGACTATACCGGCAGCCTCCCTACCGTCTCGCAGGAAAGGTGAGCATGTCCTCTGTATTCCCCAGGGCCATTCCTAATTTTCGTCCCCAAAGTGTCCACGTCTCCATCAAGGAATCCGTCTCGGTGAACCTCATGCGCGAGGGTGGTGTAAACTCGTTAGAGATCAAGGGCGACATGAACCTCCATGTGTCGGATGACGCCCTCACACGCATTCGTCTCTCGGTGGCTCCTCCTCCGTCCGGTGTTGGGGCTGAGGTCCAGTTCAAACAGCACCCCAATGTCGCAAAATTCCAGGCTCAGAAGGAGCGCATTGTCGCTCTCAAGGATCCTAGCCGCGTATTCCCCATCGACCAGCCGCTTGGCGTGCTCAAGTGGAGGTACTCAGGGAAAGACGAGACCTACGTCCCACTCTCGAGTACGCCCCTCCTGGATCCTCACGCTTCCTTTTGATTTGATGGTGACACAATGTACACAGTTAACTGCTGGCCATCACCATCGAACGATGGGACATGTGAAGTTAATATCGAGTACGAGCTCGAGAACGAGTCTCTGACGCTATATGACGTTGTCATTTCGATCCCTCTCCCGTAAGTGAGCGGCAGGTTTAACTACGGGACTTTTGTTCATCCCACCTCATTCTTGTAGGGCTGGATCGTACCCAACAGTCTCATCCCACACCGGCGAATGGTCACTCAACCCCTCCTCGCATTCGTTGGATTGGGCAATTGCCCTGGTCAATGCAGACGACCGATCTGGTTCGCTGGAATTCTCCGTTGGGGGTGACGACGCCGGTACTTTCTTCCCCGTAAAAGTCTCCTTCGCCGCTCAGGGAAGTCTCGCTGGAGTGTCGGTCGCCTCAGTTGAGCTGGTTGATGGCGGGGCCGTTACATTTTCACAAGAGGCTATCGTATCAGTCGAAAACTACATGGTTTCTGGTTAGATAGTTATAGAGTAGAAAAACTATACTATGTATGCTGTGGAACGAAAGGTCCAAAAAAAAAAAGTCAATGTCCAGAACAAGAAAAACCATAAACGAGTACATAGTCCGTGTAATATTGAACGTGGGAGGGGGTGGAAAACTGAGGATCAGGTTCTCAAGTTCCGCATTGAATTCAATAAGTCTCCCGTCGAGGAGCTCCGGTGGTATGCCCCAATCCCGTGGTAACTGGTCGGTCGGTTGGGCATCCGACCCATGGACCCGAATTCACGCGGTGCAAGATGATTCCCTGCGATACCACGAGGAGGCGAGGGTGTGCTCCTACTGACGTCGTTGATTCCGTATACGGAGACAATCGGGAGCGAGTTGCGTGTCTGGATACCCATTGGTCCTGGACTCCGACTGTGAGGGCGGAGAGTGTTTACTTCCGAATTCCTTCCTCTGTGAGGTATCGAGGGGATCGGGGCCTTCGTGTTATCCCTGTCGATCAGCATCTGTAGAACCAAAAGGCAGGAGAACGCATCGTTCCCGGAGTTATGGAAGCTCCAACGCGCGTCAACTCCCAAGGAAGTTAAAGCGGCGGGAAGGGAGATCGTGGTCTTAGGAGTCCGGGGTTTCCCAAGCGAGTCAACCATCGGACCACGATGGCCACCCGAAAACAACTCTCGCTCGAAGGACGCGGTATCAATTACGTGCACATTCGAGGGAAGTTCTAGTTCGGCGTCAGACCATGAGAACAAAAAGGAAGTGGGACTAAACGACCAACTTATGCCCATTTCGGCCATCCTCTTGAGATCACCGTGAGCGCCATGGGCGATGACAACCAGGTCATTAGCCCTCGTGTCAGAATCAGGCGAACTGAGGCTACTGCAGGGACGTAAGACCATAGAACTGGGTTGTCTGAACGAATTGTTGTACCTGATTACCGCCTGTATTATCATCGGTAGCTTGACCTTCGGTACTACTTGCGTGGAACCGAACTACGGGAGTTCATGAAGTTTGGTGGAATGGGGCGAGGACTCCACTTACGGCATACTAGCGGAAAATGTTAGCGACCTGCGTCACCTAAGGATGGGTCGCGTACCTCCCATGGAAACGTAGGGCAATACTTATTCTGTACGTTAATATACTCTTGCACTACGTAGTGTCCTCGTCTGTAGAAACCTGATGAGTGTGCCAGCGGAACCGCGTGATTACGTGCAAACACACCGATAGTTTTCGTTCGGATCCGGGGGCCAAATCCCAAGGCTGGCCAGGGGGAAGATATGAGTCACGAGGTAGGCGGAGACAACTGCGGACCACTGACACGTCCAAATGGTTGCATCGTACAGCGGCGTAACCCCACTCGAGGCAAGAGGAAGTGTTTCGTTCAGACCACTCGAAGTCGATCGCAAGGAAAGTCTTTTCCTTACAGTTCCAGAGCTGTTGGATGAACTTTGGCTCTCCGGCCCTGATCCTGGTCTTTAGGGAGACCAACGCGGCACCCGAGAGAGTGGAATGTGCTTTGCGGTACGTCAACATGTCTGATATGGCTCGTAATGGCCTAGTACTCGTCTCGTATGGGGTGATCCTAAGGAAGTTATCCAGAAGGGGAAGTGTCTCGCCAAAGCTTAGCATGACGTCAACCACGCGGTCCTATGTTTGGATGCAGTTCCGGGACCCACCGCGTTCTTATCATTTTGACAAAAGCCTGGAGATGGGACAGTTTCGTAACAATATGGGCTTTCGAGGTCCACATGTCGGTGACGACTATGACAGGCCAAGAACAACCAAGAAACAAGTCGAAGGTCTCGAAGAGGTGTCCCCATGTTTTTTCGTACCTGCAACAGGGCTCCAGCTCTCCGCGAGTTGTGGTAGTGGGGCGCGCACCATAAGATGTTATGCACTTGGAAGTGTGACATATACGCTGAGTAGACCTGTGCGGAAACAGTGAGTATGTGAGGTTCCGGTTGCTCAACGAGGGGCTACCGACCGACTGAAGGTCATACTCCCACCCCCTGGGGTCCACGAGCGTAAAGTCAGACATCTTGGCCTACAGAGCCAGCAGAGAGATGGTGAAGAAGCGGAGGTAAGCTGTCAATAGGGGGTGTGTCATCACAGGCGTTCTAATCAAGTTCCGGGGGGGCCATCAAATTCACAGGAAATGGGTGGCCGGCTGGGGTTGGGAAGAAAGCGTACAGTCCGGGGTTGGGAACGAGATTGGGGTGTGTGAGACGGGGTGCATTATAGTCTAATCTGATTCCCGAAGGCCGGGTCTAACGTCTTTCAGTTTCACCAACTCCATGTTTGTCACGTGAAGCCCCGCCCTAAAGTGCTGTATAGCACCGATCCCACGTCCCGCCATCCCTCCTGCCACCTCCGCGAACAAACACAGAATATCGCCAAGATGCAGATTTTCGTAAAGACCCTCACGGGCAAGACCATCACTCTCGAAGTCGAGTCCTCTGACACCATCGACAATGTTAAGGCCAAGATCCAGGACAAGGAAGGGTCAGTAGCCACCTCACAGCAAGGTCCCCGACGATAACTAACACCTGAATAGTATCCCCCCTGACCAGCAGCGTCTAATCTTCGCCGGAAAGCAGTTGGAGGATGGACGCACCCTTTCGGATTAGTGAGTTACAGGCGATTTTGTTGCCAACCAATGTTGACATTCCCGCCCAGCAACATCCAGAAGGAGTCCACCCTTCACTTGGTGCTCCGGTCAGTATTTCCACTGCCCTCATTGCGACACAATTAACGCTGCTTGCGCCGGTTCTCAGTCTCCGTGGCGGTATCATTGAGCCTTCACTGAAGGTTTTGGCCTCCAAATACAACTGCGATAAGCAGATCTGCCGCAAGTGCTACGCCCGCCTCCCCCCTCGTGCCACCAATTGCAGGAAACGTTCCTGTGGACATTCATCACAGCTCCGCCCGTACGTCCGTCCGGTCATTTATCCAACCTCAGACTGACCACCTTCCAGCAAGAAGAAATTAAAATAGTCGACTCGCCTATGGTACTTGGTGCCCCTGGGAGCACCGTAGTGTTGTGTATTCATCTGACCTTTTTTTTCGTCGCAAACGAGACCGTGAAATATACTTTCAGGTTTGACTTGGATGAAGGGAATAATCGTTTGATTTCGTCTCCGCGCGCTTGGTCGCCCGAGTGACGTTTGACCGTGACCACATTGACGCCACTTCTCCCCAGCCTCGCACCCCTTTCAACATGCTGCGTTCGCGATTAGCTGCCTTCCTGTTATTCCCGTTGCTCTCCTCAGCCCTCGAGCAAACAGTCATGAGCAAAGCACAACCCGTCTCCCATACGACACAAACCCTCGCCGATTTGCTGACGATCGAGCCCTCGGCGTCCATCTTCTACGACTACGCCAGAGGGGTCCACCTCGGCAACAAGCTTAACGACAAGTCTTCTATGATCACAGTATTGGTCCCAATGAACAAGGCCGTAATGAAATTAGCCAGGAAGCCGTGAGAACAACCTCCGTAGTATCCGAAACATATCCCGTCGTGCTGACGTGCTCTAAAGGCATCAAGACAAGATGCGGGTACATGAGGGTGTAATCTTTACGGAAGAGGAGATGTACACCACATCGCAGAGGAATGTCGAACGATGGATCTCCGCCCACATGATCCCTGTACGTCAACCGCCCACATCCCACTGAAACCCTGCAAACATTCAACTTTCCTGTACGCACGGACACCAGACCTCTCCGATCGATTTCAACTCCAAGATCTATCCCACCTTGCTGGATAGTGCTTCCGTCCAATTTGACGCAGTCAAAGGTCACCCGAGCGCTCCGGAGTGGTCCAACGTGCTAGTCAATAAGGACATCCGGATTGTAGGATCCAGAGAGGTTCGCATCTCCTTCCGATATCGCCCCGCCAGCTGCTGATTGACATTTTGTGCAGGCTAGCAATGGAGTCTATTATCTCATTGACGGTGTAATTGAAACCAACTAATCCGTTGCCCTTGGGCCTCTCGAACGTGTGTAGCACCCTCACTTATACGCCGTTACCCTCTGTTTCCCGCACAATCTACTTCCACACCTGTTCGACACCCGGGGGTGAATTTGAAACAACTTACAGAAACTTTCCTCCATCCCACTGCGCGGTGGCCTTTTTACGTTGTCGCTGAGAATCATCCGGGCATCCGGTCTCAGTTCCGACCGGAATCCGTTGTGACACCCTGGCGTCGGATCGCAGGATCGGACCGACCACGCGGTTCTGCTGCAATCGACGGCGTTGCCATTTCAGGACTATTCGCACCGACCGCGGGCGCTCCCACTGACCCTTCATTTGCGCACATCGCGAACTAGGGTTATCGCCTCGTCAGCTGGACAACATAGTTGTCGTGACCACCTCGCGGTGTCACTCCGACGCCCCAGGGACCAAACCATTCCACCGTCAGCCGGCCTTTATGCGGGATCTCGGTCCCATGATTGACCACACGCGCCAAACCTTGGGGGTCTGGAAGCCTCGATCTACAGATCTACAATCTCATTGCTCAGAATGAAGGCGGCCCCGATCTGGCTCGCTCGTGGGCGGCAGAAGGGCATTCAACCGGCTCCAGGTTGTTCTCGTGGGTATAGCACAATTCCGGGTCCCCGTTCTCTCGTCTTCGGGCAAATCCAGCACATCATCCACGAGTCCAGCGAAACTTTTGGGGGTCGGCGTTGGACGCCGTGCAGCACCGCAGAAACCACCTTCCGCCTGGCTTTCCGTGGAACCTTTTGAGTCTGATCATGGATCGATCGCGGGTGATTGTCCCCCATGGCATCTCATCTCCCCTCAGATTGAAATATTTAGATCCAAAACCCTCCGTGTCGAATCCAGGGATTGGACTAGCGACCCGCATTGGACACAGAATTGCAAAATTGCCGGTTACTTAAAATGTTGCGCTCGGTTCAAAAGTTCAGGTGGGATCGCTCGATGCGGTAAGTCCACGAATCAAAGTTTGGCGAGTTGACCACTGTCTTGACTACATCTTTTCCCCCTAGAGTCTCCAGTCTCTGTGCTTTCAAAGTATGCGAATTGTGTGTGCAGTTGATCGTGATCAGCGGAGAAGAGATTTCGTTGATGTGGCGCATGTGTAACGTCCTGAGATAGGTGTGTTCGCCCTTTTGATTATACGATATCTCGTGGCGCCACGGGCCGTTTTTAACGAAATGCGATAACACAGATACTGGGCCGTACCGTGGCGGGCGGAAGAGTGTCCACCCGTTGTGAGCAAGCTCCGAGGCGCGCTTGGTCACTAACCGAACGGCGTTGCGCTGTCAGCGTACGGGGTTAGACCTGACATCTCGACCGAACTCGGAGTTGGGGCGTACGTTATTCCGTCTCCATGGTCTACGTTTCGGTTCTCGAGAGCGTTTTTGGACGGCTGGTCGCTGGGAACTCGACGTACGAAAATGGACGTGAAGCGCAGCAGCTCATTCTACGCGATCTCTCCATTCCCCCTTTTTGCTTACGACAGCTGATGGTCTGGACCCCCAGGGGGCACAAACACCGTTACTCCATTCTATCCTGGAAAAGTCCGGTTACGACAATAGATGTTCCACTCACTTCCCGACTAAGCGCAACCTCGCAGGACCAGAAGATAAGTATTCTTTGACTTCCCAGGTCGAGCGTTGCGTAAGGGAGCGTCTAGCATCCCGTCTCGACACCGCAAATGAAACCGAACCCGAAGTAGATCGTGACTCAGGGTATGTACGAGAATCCATTCTCGTTGTCAAGCCGTCGTTCTGGGAGTATACAACGACCGAAAGCCCCCGAATTGGGACCTGGGGAGGATCAACCGCGTTCCGGGGTTCCTGTTGGGGCGCCACCACGAGTGAAGCGCGACTTCAAGTTTCAAGCTCCAAGCAAGAAGGTTTTCCCAATCCGACTCCTCGCTCTTCGGATGCGTGCAGGACAAATGGCAAACTCTGTTTCTTATCTCCCAGGACCGAAGCGGTTTACAGCATCCCGAGGTTACGCATGCCAAAGATACGCGCGGCCTTTGCTCCCACCACCTCTCTTCCGCACCCGGGGCGTATCCGTACGGATTACGAAACCGATAGGGTCTGGAATCCAAGGAAGCTCCGACGCGCTCAGGTTGTATGGATTGCATCATTCCCGTCCCGTTTGTCGCTTTTGTCACTTTCCGACAACGACACAAACGGGGCGGCAGTGGCCTTTCCTCCGCTAGGCCGTACTTGTTTGTCTTCGTACGGCATGCTACGATACTCGTTATGAGAACTCGTGATACCAACCTATGATGCCATGATACTGCGACGATACATTTTCGGGAGAAAACCGCACGCTCGAGTGACGAACGTGGACATTTGAACGTTTGAACACGCGCTCATTCGAAAACTATCGTTGATTTCGGATTTTGTCAAGACACCGGCGTTTTCCTCATATTGCGCCTGTTCTCCACGAGATGGTTCCAGGACGGGTTTCGGTTTTGGGGACTCCCCGGGCCCCACTTGTATGGCATCTACCACCATCCCGGCTCCATTCGTTATCTCATTTACACCCCGACCGGACGCGTGCAGCCATGGAGGGGGTGCGTGTCGTTACGGATTGCGCATCGCGGTTGTCTGGACCCCTCCTGGGGTTCAGGACATCACTCACAGCTTTCGGATGAATTGTAAAAGCACCGCGACGAAGATAACGTGTACCGTCACGAAACCTGGTGTCCCTCCCACCTTTCCCCCCCACCGTATCGTTCGTTCATTGTCCAATCGTATGGCAGTATTTGTATGGGCCGGATTCGTGGTATCCTTTCAAGTCACCGAAATGATGCGCGAACCCGATCGTAATTACATACACCATTTTCCTCCCCCTCTCCGGGAGGTTGTCTCTTGGAAAGCATGACCCACACCCACGGCAGAGCAAATCGCACCGGTTGACGCGGAATGATTCAGAAACTCTGCAGGGACGAATAGTTTCACTTTAACCTTTCGTGGAGCGTTTGAAGCGTAACGAGACCATGGTCAAGCGGTATCCCCCCAGTCACTGGGTCCGGGGGGATCGCGATAGCTGTTTATTTACGTACGGCAGCATAAGGGAGGGCGGCTGCGGGTAATAGGGATTGAATGGGATGGAGGGGTAAAAAGGTACGAAGGGGTGACCTCGAGCTAGCATCAGCGGAAGATCAGAGATAAGTGGTGGGGGAAGTGGGTCAAGATAGGCCGAAACAGAATGAGCTGATTCCGAATTGAATCAACCAGCAAGACGGGGCCAGGGCGAGTGATTTCAACTACAACGGTAACTCAAGACGGGGCGACAGGCGAGGGGGGGGGGAATGGAGATTGCGTGACGGGGATGGAAAGCACTTCTAGCAATACACGGAAACGATTACGGCGGCGGGTTACGAAAAAAAACAACGAAGAGGAAGACAGGATACATACTTCGCGTATACATACAGAAGGGTGAGCGACCGAAAGTCCGAAAGAAAACCATGTCTAGGATGGGAAAGAGTTGTTAGGAGACAGCGAAGGAGAAAAGAAGCACGAAAAACTGCGCGGAAGACTGCGGAACCAAGAAAACGCGAACAAGGTTTGATTACGCTGAAACGTTACAAGGGGGAATCGGTTCGTCGGGTTCGTCCCCGCGTTTTCCGAGGCTAAAGGGACCTTCCATCGGTACGCTGTGGATGTTGGATGTCCTGGCACGCCAGGTTCCGACGAAATTTTTACCACCGTGGACGTAGCCACGGAAGATGTATACGTTGGTATCTGGATTGGACTTTGGAACGCGAACGAGGGAGATAAGACCGTCCCAAGGTCTGACACGACCGTAGAAGTAGTAGTGCTGCCAGGCTTGGCCATGATGGGGGAGTGTCTAAGCGACGTCGTCAGCACAATGCTCGAGGTAGCGGAATCGATAAACAAACCTCTCCGGTGATGACAATGTCGCGGATGCCGGTGCAGACCGTCTCGATGAACTCTTCAGGGATCTCAGGGTACTCGCCGTACTCTGATTCCGTATCAGCGTCACCGTCGATGTCCATAGCGTCGTCCCACGGCATACCGGGATCCTCGTCGTGTTGCTGAAAGCTGCGTTCCCGAACACGATCCAGCATGGCTTCCTCGGCGGCGCCGATCCTAGCACAGCAGACGTCGCAGGTGTCCTCGGAATGCGAGTTTGTGCGACCTGGCCGGTAAGTCTCGTACGTGGCGAGCACGGAACCGTATTGATCCTGAACCTCAAGCTCACGCTTTGGGGAATGTAAGAGGGGGGAGGTAAACATATGGCGGATGGAACTTACGCCGTTCTCTCTGAACTTGGTGCTACCGGGAAGCCAGCCATTCCTAACTCCTTCATCAAACAACCGGTCGGCGTCGTCGCCCACAGGGACTTCTACGGCCCTAGCAGGGCGGACGCAATGGTGTTCACGCAACCGGACCATGACAGGGACCGTGGTTACGAAAGGGAAGCTCTCACCGAACCCAGCAGGGAGAGTGACGGTATTAGCGATACGGAAGTAGCTACCCTCATCGGGCATGAGCATTCTACCGTGCCAGAGACCATTGAGGACACCGTAATTGTGGACGGCGCGTTTGAACGGTGAGCCGTTCCAAGGGTCGGTGCAACTTATCAGCCTTGTCCAGTCAGGATCCCATTTTGAGCTTATGGACTTTAGCGTGGGGAGCCAGGTAGAAGAAGCTTCGAGATGAAGCTGTTCTTGGGTGAGGCCCTCCTTCCAAGCGTCCCAGTTGCCCTTATCTACGAATTGGGAGCCACGATAACGATTGAACTCTATGATATCGGCTTGGGTCGGGAAGATCCCAGTCCTGTTTTGGGCCAGGGCAGTGGCGCGGTCGACGATAAGGGTCGGGGGTACTTGGATGGGCTGGACCTCTCTGCGTGCCAAGTAGAGGAGTTTTGCAGCAACAGTGATGAGGGGATGCGAGAGGATTAATGTGCCAGTGAAGTGGGGAATGTGGGAAACAACGTCTTCGTGTCTGCGGTATAGTGGCCAGAGACCATGAGGGGTGAGGAGAGAGAACGGGAGTTGATTTTCGGTGGCAGGATGAAGAGGGAAGTTGAAGTGGTTATCGGGGGCATGGAAAGATGGGTATCGGGTGGGGACAAGGATATATGGACGCAATAGGTCGAGTATCTTCTTTCGTTTATGGTTTGGGTTGTAGTCGGGGTCTTGCCTCTGCTCGGCCTCTTCCCTGGCTTCGGCCTCTTCCCTGAACTCGGCCGCTAGTCGTTCTGGAGCGGCAAGATGAGTGTGGGAAGTGTTGGTGAAAGGAGTGAAACGTACCGAGGTCAGTGGTGAACCACATGAGCCACAGGGCGAGGGCATTGATGGTAGACTCTGCGGGCCAATGATTGGTGGACTCTCTCCCCTCCCACAAACGTTCGAGAGCAAAATTCTCGACATAATCGGCGAGGCCGGCGGCAGCCAGCTGGCGTTCGTTCCTCCCGTCGTTCTCGGTCATCATGATGAAGGCGATCCAGAAATCTTGAAGGATAGTGGGGGAATAAATGTCGGCTCTTCGGATCCTTTTTAGGACGCGGCAATAGCGGATGAGCTGGAGGGTGAGGTTGGAGGAATACAGGGCGGGGGCACCGAAGCGACGGAGGGGTGCGGAGGTATCGAATTTGGCCTTGAAGACGTCGGCATAAAGGTCGTGGTTGGATGAGCTGGAGAGGACGTGGTGGAGGTATCTACATGACTGGAGGAGGGGAATGAGGTGGTGTGGATTTGAGGTAGGGTCGACGAGGGCGAGCTCAAAGGCGATACGGACGAGGATGTCGTGGGGGAGGCGCAACATGTCCTTTGGCTGGGGGGACGGACGGGTGATTAAGGCATCGGGCGTGAGGGGGATAATATAAGTGGCAGAATATTCCGTATTATTTTTTGATCGCCGCTTTCCCTCTTGTTTAGTCGGAATACGATGACTGCCATCTCCCCTTCTCACTTGGCCATCTCGTAACCGTCCTATCTCGAGGGACAGCTCCGTGCGAACATCAGCCGTTAGACGTAAACAGCCCGGGCCTCGCTCTGGCTGTTGACTACCTCCCGAGATTCGTGTTATCTCCTTGAGGCCACCGTCCGCGTCTCCTCCCTCTTTGCGTTTCCGGCCCAGCTCGCATCTCGGTCGGTCGGATGCTCACCGTGGCAGATATAGACTGGGGAACGTTCATCCCACCATCATCAGATATCATATCACGACCGATGGTTTTCAATTGCCGCCGCCAAGGGCTGGGGTCCGTCATTGAGCAAACTTGCATCTGATTCTCGACCCTCCCTCACCTCCCTCACAGTCCTCTCCAATATCGACTCCGCTCCGGGGAAACCCCGTCCCACCGTTTCTCCATTGTTTTCCCTGCCCTCGCCCTTCGTTGAACGCCCCCTCTCCCAGCCGTTCCACTTGTTTTCTTCGCGTACCCTATCAATCAACGGACGCATGACCTCCCTCCTCTCGGCTGTTGCCTCTGCGGCTCCTCGTCGGATATGAATGTACGTCAAGGACCGGCGGCATTATTCGAATTTGTGGCGGACAGGGACGCTCCCCGAGGACGTCCTTCCCAGATTTTGATTCTAGAAGAGAGCAGCCGTGTTTGAGGCCAGGTGTGAATGTTCCTGCTGAGTTCCAATATCCGCGAGGTTCTCTAAATCAAATTCCAAGTGGCCCAAATAATCGGGTCCTTCTTTCGCGACGCTGCGACACCACACTACGTGCATTTACGACATGCCATGGTCGCACGGCGAGCCGCAACAACCCACGCCAACTTGCTGTCCAAACCAACGACAGGCAACGGGTAGTTACCGCCATGACCCTTAACCGATGTCGCGCCACACGTACGGCAGACTGCCCAGGGGGAAACTCGTTCGGAAACACTTGACGATGGACGACAACGAACCATTCCATACCTGGTTCTCGGTTCAGTCGGAGAGACGCCCAGTTTTGGCGCTTAAGCGTGAGCGCCCCTCTGAACCACCGAGCCGGCATGTTTGGTAATTATTTGACGTTGCGAACCGGATGTCGCCTCTTTCTGGATGACCACCTCGGCCAGCTGCCACAAAATTCGCGCTCATGAACCGGAAGGGGAGGAAATCGCCTATCAACCGAGAATCCGGGAGATTGGTGAATTTCTATTTACCGCGATGTGACCTCAAGGCGGCTCGGGGCGCGGCGGGAAAGCTTATTTCGAGATCCGAACGGACTACCCTCCAAGGGGTCCAACAACTGTAAACAAACGAAAACACGTTTTTCTGCGAATCCCACAGGCGCTCTAAGGACCCTCAATGGCCTCCAATCAACTCCACAGCGTAGCGGCCTGTATGTGTTAGTTTCGCCTTGGCTGACAGCGCGGCTAGAGAGTGGACGACCTACGACATGCCCAGGTCAAGGTCCCACGGATCAGATGTTCCGCATCGCGTTCAAGCACAACCCTATCGAGCAACCGAGAACCCCAACCGTTGGGACGTCTGTTCGCTCTCGTGCGGGTGGAGCCGTATCGCTGGTTCTTATCAGCCGCACCGCGGCGACGGTCGGGTATCAGATCGAACACATAAATTTTCGGTGACCCGAGACCCATCGCTTCTCCCAATGGAGCAGGAAGAGTTGACCAAAATCTGGGAGGCGATCGATAAGCGCAGCGCTTACGCGTTCGGCGGAGGTGGAAGATGGGGAGCTGAAACAGCATCCGGGATGAAGGAGTGTCAGACGGCAGTAAGTGCGTTCAATGCCTAGCCTAACCTTCTCTATTCTTGCTCACACCCCTCTGTATCGTCTGCCTCATAGGACTGGAAACAGCGCAAACCGTTCGTTCCCCCCAAGACGCTGGGGTCGCAGACAGCGAGAGGATACCGTAAGGTGGCCACCGCCTGTACCTCCCCTGCCCACTTCCGATCCTTGAACGCGTGGAAGCCAGCTGCGATAACGAACCGATCATCCGTCTTCTAGTAAGTTGCCATAAATTAGTACACTCTCCAATCCATGTCATTTTGTACGGTTCCACGCGAGATAACCGATACAGTACGGGCCCAATCACTTTATATTATTTCATCTTGAAGACCACGGAATCTGCCGTGCTTCGTATCGTGGTCGAGTGCCGGCATATATCGAAGCCTGATCAGCGACCTAGCGTCGTGTCATCCAAACGCCTCTGCACCAAGGTTTTTGCCAGCTCGGGCGATCCGACTGTCAGGACGTGAGGGTGCGGGCGGACCAAACCTGAGTATCACGTGAGTTCTTGTGGCGACACAGCGACGATCTTGGGTGTCTCAGCCCACGTCGATCAGGATGCACAACACGTCAGTGCGCGTAGAGTATGGGAAAATCTATCCCGGCGCCTTTGGTGAGGTGGATCAGTTGCTCATTAACTACGTCTCCTTCCGCCAGGGGGCGTACATGAGCTACCGCACCGCCAATAGCGACGATATCAACGCCCTACCGGAAGTAATGACGAAATCGGCGCACCATGTGCGACACGAACTCCCAACCAACGTTCTGCGGACCCGAGACGACTACCCGTCAATCTTGGAACTCGCTACAAGGTAGTTGTTGCCGTAGCCGTTGATCCAATCCTAGCTAATACTGGGATCAGGGAATGGACAGGCTACGGTGCGCTGCAGGATCAAGACTCGGCGATTGTGAAGTGGACGTTCCTCACGTCCGTTGCACCGAACGTCCCGCGCCGTATCAAAGCGCAAGCACACTCCTGCCTCGCCACAGGCTGGTTCGACCGGGCCATTGAGGATCCCGAACGGTGGAACATCGACTCGCTCTATCGCGCAGGGGACAACGCGAACGAAGCCGTATCGCTGGGGCTCATCAGTCCGGGAGCACTGAGGGCTGGGTTTTCCATCGAAAAGCAAGGGTTTCGGAGACCCGAGGAGAATAGGTTCCCCGGTGTGGACACGGATAGGTTCGAGCGGTTGACCGAGCTCTGGGAAGCGACCGAGATGCGTTTGGCCGAGGTGAACAAGGTGACGGCCAAGAGGGACGCGAAGGTATCCAAGACCCCGCTCCAGTACATTTGTGCTGCAGAGGATTGTGGGATTCAAGCGACGAAAAAGTCCGGGTTGCTGCGGTGCGGGGGAAAGTGTCCGATGCCGTTCAAGCCCTCTTACTGCTCAAAGGAGTGTCAGAAGATGGTACGCCGTTTTTCTCCCGCTCTCGACTTCCAGATTCAGTGTCTCGCAGGACTGGAAACGACACAAACCGCTCTGTAAACCCGACGCCACGGAGTCGAGCGTGCTTTCTCTCAATACCAGCGACGAAACCGCAGAGAGCACCGCGCAGAGGGCGAGCCTGTCGGAGGCCATGGAGGCTGACGCGTTCGAGGGAAGGGCCTCTGGGCACATCATCGACGTGCCTATGAGGGACGGGGGCACCATGCGACTCACCTCCACGACACTGGGACCGCAGATGATGAGGGAGTTCCGCAAGGTCGCCGAGGCCAGAACCGCCCGGTAGACCTTCGAGTGGCTCTGAAACGGGGTTGGAGGGCAGCCGAGTGCTCCCAGCGTAAGTGGTTTCCCATTCTCGGAACTGGCCTCGTGTTTCCGGACCAACGTTCACCCTCCTTGCTTATATTGCCGCGCAGCCTCTCGTATCGCGAGTTCAAAACGGGATCTGGCCGTAAATTGGCCTCCCTTTGAGTAGGTCGCCAGCACATCGTTACGTTGTATGACTTTGCGGAAGGAAAAGAATGTTATATCCTCTTTTCCCCTCGAAGACTACGAAACCAACGATGTGAGCCGTACCACAGTCGAGTGCCTGCGGAACTACCCGGCCACCCCCTCCCACATAACTCCGCCGGATTGAAAGAGCCCATCTCCGAGAGCATTTTGGTCGTGTGGCGGTAGCGCGGTCACGATCCCGGCAGATGCGTGGGTCTCCCTCGAGAGACGGCACACGCTCCACCACGATCTAGGCTGCTTCCCCCGAACCTCTCTTCTCCTTAAGGAAAGCCCTCGGCCCCGAGTCCAAGCATTCATCACCATCAACGGAGGAAATGGCATCGGCATTTCTCGATTTGGCCCACTGAGAGTCGAATCCGACGATGGGGATGGTTGGTTTCAGCTGCGTAAGTTTGGTTTGTTTCTAGGCGAGGATATAATATCTGGGGGAGCCGTCACTTCTGATTATCATTGACGGTTCTGGACCGAGTTGGGAAGAGAAGCTCGATTTCGTAGCCACAAGGAAGATGGATCCATCACCGCTCCCCGACGTTCACCCTCAGTCTCCCCGTCCTTCTCCAGGCCCGCCCCCATCTGCCGTGGTTACAATCGTCGATATTCGGCTCGTCACAGCGGAGGGGGGAGGCGATCTGGGACCAACTCCAGTATCTGGGGACAGTTCGTCGCCTTCCGTGTGTTATACAGGACCGGCTTGATTGATTGCCTCGAGTTTACTGGGCTGCTTCCGATACTCGAAAAGGAAATCGAGTTTCCCCCAACGGCATCGGAGCAGAAATCGTGGTGACAGCCGCAACGGAAATGTTGGACTCGAGTCTCTCCTCAATCTCCTTCACATCCGCACCTCTTCACGCCTCTGGCCTATAAAATCTTCGACCCTCCTCCCCGCTCTTTCCTCTCCAACCGCCACCTCTCTTTCATCTCTCGTCCACTCTTCTCTTTCGTCATGCAGTCTGCCCACCAACCGACTCCTTTGCCTTCCTTCTTTGACCCATTGGCGTCGTTGAACCGACAACAACCTCCCAACATCTGGGCCCCTCGAGCGGTGCCCTCCAACACGACCTGGCCGAAATCGATGGAACTCTCCTCCTCCCGCTTCGCCGATCGAGACATTGGCCAACCCCGACCCGCGCTTACCATCGATCCACGGGCTGCTAACCTCCGCGCGAACGAGGACGTCTTCGGCCCAGTAGGTTTCCCTCCCAACGCTCGTACCCGAGGTGTTGGCGCCATCGGCGATGGTCGAAAAAACAGTGTCCCTCTTCACGAGGATCGAGTAGGTTCATTTTCGTACCACCCAACGTATTCGCTGAACTCCCCTCCTCAGCACGTAGAACAGATGTTGCGCTTCCTCAACTTGAACTCTCCTGTTCCTTCTCCGATACAGCCGTTTTCTTTGCTTTCGCCCACTATGAACAACACGCCGGACTTATCCCCGGTCTCTGCGACCTCGGCTCTGATGACTCCCACCGATCTCTCTCCTGCGACTGGTTTCGACAAGTTGGACTGCCACTTCGATTTCAACCAGTCTATGCCTCCCACTCAATCGCTCCTCTTTGAGACTAGTCCATCCCGCCTTCACGCCCCTTCTCTCTCGCCCATGCATAAATCCTTCTACCAAGACCACGGCGGCGTCCGCAGTTACAACGCCATAAACCTGCCTTACGTCGACCCCTTCTCGAACCGGACCATGTCTACGTACCATCCCCAGAACTTGAGCCGAGGCACGGATCTTACTCGCTCCACCATTCCTTCCTGGAACGGCCCGCATATAGTCGGTGGAATCGACCGGCTTAGGCCAGAAGATAAGGTTCCAGAGGAGGCCCCACCCGTCTCCAGGGCTAGGACTCTGAGTGTTCCACCATTCCCTGCCGTGCAGCCAGCTGCACATGCACACGAGGTGCGCGTCTATACATTGCCTCAGCACCTTCCCATTTCTGATTTTGTCTATGACTGCCCCTAGCCCATCAATTTTCTCTCGTTGTTGCATCCGTCCTCTTCGCCCCCCTACGATCAGTTTGTCTCGCGTATAATCAAGTCTTCAGACCAGCAAGCTTCTATCTTCCTACAGCAAAAACTCAAAGTCGCCGATGGTGACGAACGCGCCAAAATCATCGACGCCATATGTGCCCGCGGGTACGAGATGATGGCTCATCGGTACGGCTCTCACCTCCTTCTGCCCTACCAAGATTGACTCAAAGTTGGTCCCCCTTCAGGTTTGGGAACTGGGCCGTCCAGCGATGCCTCGAGGCCGCTAGTTCTGCCGATGAACGGAGGAAGGTCGTCAATTGCATGAGGTAACAGGCAGATCGCCGACTTCAGTGTTTCTCGCGCTGACGGTTCTGTCCACTGTCAGAGGGCGTGTCGTAGAACTGGCCACAAACTGCTACGGGTGCCACGTCCTCCAGAAGGCTCTCGACTGCGAAGAAGACGTGCGACTTCTCATCGTCTCTGAACTACTGCTCGGAGACCCTGCCCAGACCCTGGTCAACAAACATGCTTCTCACGTCTGGAGCAAGGTCATGGAATTGACCTGGACCGCTCCTGCCCCTCCGATTTTTGCTTAGTCAATCCTTCCCACTATGGTCGTAAATCTGTACTGACGGTGTTGACAGCGTGAACAAGTCCCTGAAAGGCAAGTGGGCGTCGTTGGCTTGCCATGAGACGGGGTCCCTTGTCGTCCAGGTATAGCCTCCCCCATCACCAGCCTCTAACCACGGTACTGATCCAGTTTTCAGCACGCGTTTGAAAATCTAGAAGAGCAAGCGAAAGACGGCATTGTCGACGAACTTCTCAACCGCGGGTTTAACGTTTTCGCGGATGTTGCGAAGAACCAGTGGGGGTCATATTGCATCCAGCATAGTACGGTGTTCATCTATCCCACTACATTGAAACTGACAAATCCACCTTCAGTCCTCGAGCACGGCTCCGCGACTCACCGACAGATGGCTTTGGAGCATTTGGTTGCGGGACTCCTGGACTTCGCTACCCACGAACAAGGAACCAAATCTATCACCAAGGCTCTCAAGGAGGGCGGAAAGGAAACACTTGACAGGATTATTTCTAGGATGTGCGAGCAGTCCAAGGGGTATGCACCAAATCGGCCCACGTCGACGCCACTTCGGGTACTTACACGCCGTCACAGTGGACGCCGTGCGACCATCGTAGATCTCGCTCTGTCGGTCGCCGGAAGTCAATTGATCGCGACAGTCTTGCCCAACGTGCGTGGATATACGTCGTCGAGACAACGGGGTTTCTGACAGCTGCATGTGCTTGCAGGCTGATAAGGACCAACGTGCCCTTCTGTACGAATCGATTCGCGGTCACATAGTGACCCTCAGGGGCTGCAAGACCGGCTCTAAGGTCATTTGGTTGTTGTAAGTTCGCCATCCCTGTCTCACCACATGTTTGCTCACGGAATTCCCCTAGCGATCGTATGGTAAGTGAACAGGGCAAGCACCTAGGCCGGCTGACCGACTGCATACACAGCGTGCCTACTATGGTTACTGATCTGTTCTGCTTACAACTCCCTGCGGACACCATCTTCACTCGCTCTTGAAAAATCTCAATCATCATTGGAACCGCCAAAATCGAGCCACATTTCATCCCAAACCCCATATACATCATCTTTCGCTTCGGCCTTTCCTACATCACGGCACCCTCGCATCTTCCTGGGGGACTGTTAAATGGTTATCTCTCTCGACCATCGCTTTCGACGTTTCCATTCGCCGCTTGCCACCATTTATTATGGACCTTCCATGCGCATTTCTCCAATCCATGACCCCATTTCGAATCCCACTTCAAGACTGCTGTCCCTTTGTTGCATCACGCTCAGCCCCATTTGTACTAACCAGGTTGTTCTTACGCCCCGGTGTCGCATCCTCGCATTGTAACGTCACACACTAGTCGCTCATTCTTTCCACTAGTATCCTATCGCAACCCCCATTACCCGTCGTGCATTTTCTACGTGTCAATCATAAGTGTCGAAATCTAAAAGTAGCACCGCCGTGCGATCATGATCAGGGGATTGCATTGTCCGTAACCGACACTGGTCGTGACCCAGGCGGTTGGCGGCGCGTAATCGCTGACGGTAGTGCTCCGTTTATCTCATCAACGATAAGCCAGCGTGGCGGGGCTGGAATTCCTTCCGAGGCTGTAAGGTTCCTCTCCTTATGACATCGGTGGTTTCGAGGTCGCCCAGCAGCCCAGAGCCCGAACCAACCCCGCAACGGACCAAAAGGTGCCTCAGAAAGATGCGGAACAGAGGCCTCAGTGTACGTGATCAGCAACGGGGGTGGGTTTGTTGGTTTGAATATGTTATCGAGGGATGGTATATCAAAGACACGTCGTCGCCTTGGAACCCTGGGGCATTGGCCTCGAGATTGGAGCCTTGGTGCGACTTTGGAACAATGCTTCGGCTCCTATTGGCGGGCGAGGTTGGTGGTGCGGGCGCCCGTATGAGTGAATCAGAAACAAGAATCCAGTCGCCAGCGAGATAACGCTGAGGCGTTTCCTGTTTCCGTACGGAAAATACCAAGCGCCGAACGTATTTGGTGCGAGGGGTGTTGTAAATCGGGCTGGGTGACGGGTGACGTGGTGAACTGAGTCGGGATGAGGTGATGTGCTCCGTTTGTTGACGGCATAACCGAGGTAGTAAGGTTCCAGGCACACGGGTGGAGCGCGAGGGCGTGCGACTCGTTATACACGAAGTGGTGGATTGAAGAAACGTGATGGTCCCTGGGGCGGTATGAACGCGATAAGGGAAACAAAAACGTGGCAGCGGCCCAACCGGACTACCAACGTTGGTGACGAGATGGCGGTTCCTCCATCAGGGAAAAGAGTCGCCGCTGTCAAGGACACAATCTCTCGGCCTCCAGTAGAAAGCATAAGGCACCGGGTAAGATCGGGCGACACGAACGGGACGCAGGATGCACGTCAACGGTACTGAACCCGACCCTGATCTCCCTTGAAAGGGAGTGAGTGAAGTAGGTCATTCCAGAAAAATGAATTCCCACCAGCCCACGGATCGATCGAAAGAAGGGTCGGTCAATCGGCCCCGAGTCATATTCTGATGATAGGTTTTGACAGGCCTGCGCAGGCTATTTCTGCCAACGTACAAAGAATATCAGGAAAGGGACAGCGAGGCGGGGGCCTCGTTTGCTCACCAAGCGTCGGTGGCAGTCGCCGCTGAATACACTTCCCCGTAAACCAAGTATTTGCCCTGTCCGAGAACATGCGCGGTATGCGCGGATATTAGCTGGCTTTCTCAGAGCCCATACATGTCATTGTCACCCTCTTCTGAGGGTGCGGACAACCATCAGGGTGGAAGACGAGGACCCTGGATGGAACTGCCACACCTAACTGAAAGCTGCGTATGGGTCTTCGTGGACCAATAGCATCATATACAGTCCCTCGAGCGCCAGAGGGCTACGGCCATCTTCTCAAGGGAACATCTGGCGATTCCTGACGGATCATGCCAAGTCTCAGGGAGGCAGGAACGGGTTTTAATGCACCCGAATCCTGAGATGGGCGCACCCTGTGATAACTGGACAATTGGGGTGGTTCGTTCACAGCAAATAAGTTGATTTCTTTGATGCGGGGATTGTGGGAGTCGCTCGGTGGTCTGGATGGTTAGACGGAGAGGGATGGACACCTCGGCCAAGCACGCTTTGAGACCCAGGGACGGTGCAGAATGCTCATTGGATGGGGATCGATTACGGGAGGATAGAGCACTGTCGAGTGCCAACGGTTGGGGTTGGCGGGCCCCAAAAATGTCCTGCACTGAATGACGGCGCAATTGGCGCCTTCGTAGGTGCCGCTGGCGGGCCACCGACCTGCACTGACTACACCCACATGTTGACCTCGAGGTGCGGCCTATTAACCATCATCATGAGGGTGTGCCTATCAAAGGTTAGACAAATATCCGAGAGCGATGAAGCAGAAATGACCGCCTACGTGAGAACACCGCCCAGAGAAATACACCCATGCCTTGTTACGAAGGTGGTGAGAAGGTCCGTTACTTATGAAATCCAGCATGGTTTGATTCTGTTTTTTTGGGCGACCACCGCGGCCGCTGTAGAATAACGCCATGGATGCGCGGGAAAAGGCTTACTTGAAATATGGATAATGGGGCCAGTCCCATTGCACGACCACTCTGACATCCTTACTCAGCAAGAGGCGCGGGGAATACTTGATCTCGTCGAGGTGGAATTGTTCAGAATCAGATGAGACGAGTCACGCGCCTGGCGATGCGGCATCCGAGGAACACGTACGTCTTTCTCACAGGATCTCGTCGGGTGAACACAGTCGAGAATGCGGTTCACCTTCATGAGACGTTAGCTGGCAGGATTCTGCCATTAACATTTAACAGGTGCGCTCCGCGAACGCCGGAGGGGGACGAGTGGAGCGCCCCACCAACTTCCGCCAGCTTGTGATGGATAGAGGTGGCTGGTGAAGAAGGCTCCCTGGCATGAAAAAGAGAGATTATGTGAGTCGCAGCGGACGACCTCACATGCAATGTGCATGTCTGTTCAAAATAACTGGAGTTGACTAGTCGTCGACCCGTGGTCACGTGGTCACGACCGGCCGGGTACACAAATCCAGCCGGATTCTGCCGCAGCCTTGGCCCTGCCAACCAACGACGATGAAGGTCGCGTTCCTGTCTCTCCTCGCTCTCGTATCTGCAGCGCTTGCGGTCCCATCATACGACTCTCAGTCTGTGTTTGGTGTCTCCGAACAGGATATCCAAGGTATTCGCGATGGTGTGAATTACGCGTTCGATAAAGCTGGAGACAAAGTCAAGCAATGGGTCCAGGACGGACGCGACTTTATCAATCATAATGGCCTAACTTGTCAGTCTAGGTCTTGTGAGACTAATTCATTGGATCTCAACGATTGGCCGTGACCAGATGAACTTGTTACCCTTCCCGCGCTCTCCGCATATCGGCTTCGCGTGACCGAACCGAGGCTCTGCGACGCAAACGTGAAGCAGTATTCTGGGTACCTGGACATAACCAATGGAAAGCATCTCTTCTTTTGGTGAGCAGAATACGTGGTGTCGGTGTGTGCACGCTGAGCCCGGTTTAGGTTCTTTGAATCCAGGAAGAATCCAGGATCGGCTGACTTCATCTATTGGGCGAATGGTAGGACTGAGGAACAGAAGTTATTCAAGGGCTCTGACTGACTATACTTCAGGTGGCCCTGGTTGTTCATCAACCACGGGATTACTCTTCGAGCTGGGCCCTTGCCAAATTGCCAACGAGACGGCTGTAACGTACAACAAGCACTCTTGGAACTCACACAGCAACATCCTCTTCCTCGACCAACCTGTCAATGTTGGATACTCCTATTCTGATGATGGCTCCAAGGTCGACCGTAGCGCCGCCGCCGGGGAAGATGTATACGCTTTTTTCCAACTCTTCTTCTCTCGTTTCCCAGAATACTCCAAGGCACCCTTCCATATGGCTGCGGAAAGTTATGGAGGGACGTACGCTCCTCACGCCGCCTCCATCTTCCACAAGAAGAACAAGGAGCTTGCCCTGGCCCCAGTACCCGGTCTGATCAAGGTCAACCTCGCTTCGGTCATCCTCGCTAACGGCATCACGGACCCTTACGAACAAATGGCTTCCATCCCGGATTGGGCCTGTGACGGCCCTTACGCTGTGTACGACGATCCACAAGGTCCCCAGTGTCAGGCTCTCAGATCCAAGGTCCCGACCTGCCAACGGCTCGTGCAGACTTGCTACAACTTTGACTCCCGCTGGACCTGCGTCCCTGCTCAACTCTACTGTTGGTCTCAGCTCCTTGGCCCGATCCAACGTCCGTATCGGTTCGGTTTCACTCTATCTTCCCAATGCTGATTCCCCACCAGAACTCGGCCTCAACATGTATGACGTCCGTAGGACCTGTGATCGCCAGAAGGATGGTCCCCTCTGTTACAAGGGGCTTGAGTGGATAGAAGCGTGGATGAATGGCGCCGAGGTCAAGAAGGAATTGGGTGCCAACCCTTCCGTGACCTTCCAGTCTTGCAACATGCAGGTCAACCAGGACTTCACCTCCCAAGCCGACGGCATGAGGAACAGCGCGTTGCTTCTCACTGACCTCGTCAACGAAGGTGTCCGCCTCTTGGTCTACGCTGGCAATGCTGGTGTGTGGCTGCGAGTTACCTGGTTCGTTGAGTGTGCTGACCACAAACCAGATGCAATGTGCAACTTCATGGGCAATGAGCGTTGGGTTTCCAAATTCGATAATGTCTTCCACGAGGAGTTCGCATCCTCCAAACCCATCCCCTGGATTACCAGGGACGGTGCGCGCGTTGCTGGCACAGTCAGGACTGCTGGTGGCAACGGTTTCACGGCCGGGAATGTCACATTCCTAATTGTTCACGAGGCTGGGTAAGCAACTTTTCTGCACCCTTACTCGACATTTGAACTCAGGGGATTTCCAGCCACATGGTTCCGTACGACCAACCTGAGGCCGCTCTTGTACGTTGCCATCGTGCTTCCGAATGGATGGAAGACACTGACCTGTCCCACTTATCCAGGACATGATTACCCGATGGGTCAAGAACGTCCCTCTGACGAATTGATTTGTTCCATTGTCCCTTGTGTTTCAATCTTCCGGATACCAATAATAATACATATACGCGCTTCTGGTTCCTTTCGTAAGTGGCGGGCGTTTCGGATGCCACAAAGGAGGTTGATGGATCCACAATGAGTCCTTTCTGTTGGCTGGCGCCATTCACCACATTTCTGGATCTCTCATAAACCTCAAGTGGGCTTGTCCGTGATCGGGAGATCATCTCTAGTTGTCCAGGCGTTAAGGCGCATGGCCCGCAGGTCACGACGTGGGCGCCCCATTCCGACCGTTGGGCTCAAACACATCCATGATCACGACATCCAGGACTTCACCGCAAAGCTCGGCGTTCCTCGGACTTTTGGCTGAATAATCACGTCTGCGCACTAAGACAACCTTCCTTGCTCCCGCCGTCTATTTTCGTCTTGACGCTCGAAGGGCACATCCGTATAGGCACACAAGGCTCGGTGGGTTGGGAATTACGGACCCCGATCATGATCAGTACAATGATCGAAGCCAGGTTTCCCCATTCGCCACTCTCTCACATTCATTACCTCTCTTTCGTCGACCACCATGAAGTCGGTCCTCTTGGCGGTTATAGGGATGCGTGTGGCGTGGGCCGCCGCGGGCGATATCGTGTCTCAAGCTATCCTCGGTCTCGGTGACACCGCCGAGATGGATGTCACCAGTGGCAGGCCGCCCGCGTCCGGTGTCCCCTCTCCGGCCGTGACATGGAAGCTTGTTCAGGTCAACGGCGTGGACCGTGAGTGGAGCCTCCCCAGCGGATAAGGTTTGCTGATTTGGGGGTGACGTTGCAGATGAGTCGGTCCAACACTCCGAGTTCAGTGATCACAGTCTCAGGATTACCAAACCTAAGATCTGCGATCCATCAGTACGACAGTATTCGGGCTACATGGACATCACTTCCGGAAAACACCTGTTCTTCTGGTAAGGCTCCACGCACCTCTTGGGTTTGGCGCTGGTTGTTGGGCGGTCCTCCCTTGGGCTCATCACCCGCTACTCCCGCGTAGGTTCTTTGAATCAAGAAACGCACCTGACACCGCCGATTTCGTCTATTGGACTAACGGTGACCACCACTCTGAGGTTTCTTCTTGATCTGACTGCCGCCCTAACTATTTGTCGTAGGCGGTCCAGGTTGTTCTTCTTCCACAGGCCTTCTATTAGAATTGGGACCGTGCCGAGTCGCCGAGGAAGGCGCAAACGTGACCTACAACGAATACTCCTGGAACACCGACAGCCACATACTATTCCTGGATCAGCCAGTCAACGTCGGTTTCTCGTACTCCGATGATGGCTCCAAGGTCGATCGGAGCACAATCGCTGGCGAAGACGTCTATGCATTTTTCCAGCTCTTCTTTGCCAGATTCCCCGAGTATGCTTCCGCGCCATTTCACATAGCCTCAGAGAGCTATGGCGGAGCTTACGCGCCACACGCTGCTTCGCTATTCCATAAGAAGAATAAAGAACTGGCGTTGGCCCCTATTCGTGGGTTGACACGGATAAACTTGGCATCCGTGATTCTCGCGAATGGTCTCACGGATCCGCTCGAGCAGTTCGCCACAGTCCGCGATTACGCTTGTTACGGACCGTACAGAATTCTGGACCCCGACGGGAAGGAATGCAACTCAATGAAACGAGGGTCAGCCGTCTGCCAGCGGTCCATTCGGGCATGTTACAGGTTCCCGACCCGTGCGGGGTGCCTGTCCACAGCTTATTACTGCTATTCACAACTCTATCGCCCGATGGAAAGTACGTACCGCCTGACCACCCCGCGTTCCGCCCCCTTCATCGTTCACATTTTCTCAGCCACAGGACTGAACCTATACGACGTGCGTAAAAAATGCAGCGTGTCGGAGTACGGACCGGAATGTTTCCCGGAATTAGGCTGGTTGGAGAGCTGGATGAACGGCGAGGATGTGAAGGGGTCACTTGGCGTTGACCCCACCCTTACGTTCGAAGCATGTAACGCGGACGTCAACGAGGATTTCGCGCTTCAAGCCGACGCGATGCGCGATAGTGCCCTGCTCCTCACGGATCTTGTGAATGAGGGAGTGCGATTGCTCGTGTACGCTGGGAATGCAGGTCAGCCGCCCCACATGGCTTTGGAAACGCCGCTCTGAAATTCCAATGCTGCGCTTTATCTGCCACTGAACGTAGATGCCATGTGCAATTACATGGGTATTGAACGTTGGGTCAGCAAATTTCCAAACGTTTATCACGAGGAGTTCGTGGCCTCGGAAGCAAAATCATGGGTCACGAGGGCGGCGAGGCACAGGGCAGGCACGGTTCGCACAGCGGGAGGGCGGGGATCAACAGCTGGCAATGTCACGTTCGTGAACGTGTTTGAGGCTGGGTGAGTAGTGTTATTTTTTTCCTTTTCCTCTCGTAAGTTTTAGGTTTGGTCTGGACGGGGGAGACTGATGGGGATACACAGTCACATGGTTCCGTACGATCAGCCCGAGGCTGCATTGGTGGGTGGATTGTCAGATTTCCCCCGATTTGTCCCAGCACACCTGACAGTTGCGATGTCCACCTCAGGATCTGATCACACGATGGATCCTGAACGTCCCCCTGACCGATGACTGACGGATCCAATTTCCTTCTCGTGATGCGCCAGGAAAGTTTAATCGGGCTAGGGAATGGCCCCGGAGCGGCGCTCGATTGGCTCCGGTAGGTACACGAGGTCATATTATGTGTGCTTGTGCGCGTATTGTAGTCTATGGGGTGGAATTTGCATTACCCTCGGCGTCCTCCAAACTCTTCTTGAAACCCTCCAACGTCCTCGCGAGCTGTCCACCACTCGCCTGACCCAAGATGCCAGCGATTTGATTCGCGGGGGAGCTGATCAACCCGATCAACTGGGCACGAAGGGTGTCGAGCGTTGGCAGGGATGCAACATCTTGGACAGCGGCCAGCTTGAAGACCCTCCCTTCGATCAAGGCACCCATAACAGCCAATTCGGGAGTGAGGGTCGGTTTGACCCGTTTCACCCTTCGACCGGGGACGGAGTCTGGATCATCCGCGGATGGTTTTTTTGACGGGATCTTTGCTTTTTCTCCCGGTTTAAACGGAGGAGCGGACTTCTGGAACGCGTTGAGAACCGCGTTCAGCGTCGGAGGGTCGAGTGACGGAAGTGAAAGGATGGCGAGGCCGTTCTCTACCGTTCCGGAGATATCTTTGGCCGTCTTCGCATCGATAGCGGCATAGTCGCGCAAGGCAGCCCCGAAGATCGAGGTGCGAATGACCGTGAGTGATGGTGGGGTGGTGATGGAGGGATCGTTGCTTGGGGCTAAGGGCGTGGGCCCAGGGTTGAGGAGGGAAGGTGCAAAGCCGCCCTTACGTGCGGTAGCAGCGGCGATGTCTTTCCGGAGTTTCGTGAGACGCGAAATGGAAAAGTTGTTGTGTTGTAAGAAGACGAGTGGGGATTCCTTGCTCGTCTCGAGGAGCCGGAGGTATTGGTTGTACAGAAACTGTTTCCGTTCCGAGTAAATACGTGGCTCGGTTTTCTTCGGGTATCGCCGCGGTGGTCTCACAGACACAGCGTAGGTCCGTACAGACATCGTGCCCGAAGTCAAGGCTGAAGGCGGGAGCCTCGCCCGGAGCACCACGGTCTGCATTTCGGGATGTCGGGGGTGGAAGGGGGAGGGGGCTGAGGACCGAACACGTGATCCCGTTGAACTCGGACGCGTCTCCTTCTCTCCAAGTTTCTTCTTGCTATCAACGAACCCCTCACGACAATGGTCGGCCGCTACGCGACTCCGGAAGCAGACATTACGATAACTCGCCATCTACCACCACCAGACGATGATTCTACCCAAGACGTCTCCATGTCGTTCGATATCCCGTTGCAAGCGGACGCCAGCAACCTTCTGGATCAGGACTGCGACGACTTCTTCTCTGGCCCGGGCTTCGTGACCTTGAGCACTCCAGTTCTACCGAGGCACCTCATGAACAACGGACGGTCTGGGCGTAAAGCGACGGGTACAATTCAAACCCCCGCAACCCTACCTGGTCCTATTCTCGGCCGGGCCCTTACGACATTTCCAACCACCGAACTCGAAGCATCCGACGATAGGACGGAGCTACACGAGACGCATACACCCCCCAATCCATCACCATCACCGCCAGTAAACCCATTCATACCCCCAAGCCCGGCGGCGACCGCCTCGGTGGTTGGTACGACCTCGATTACGGACCCAGGCTCGCCTCGACCATACGATGTGTCGTCGGGAAGCAATCTTCACGGTGGTCCGAAGTCAAACACGGCGTCATCCATGACATCTATTATCACCACCAGGGAGTGCGGAACGCATCCGGACATTCAATCAACGTCAACCTTGGTTCCTTCTCACCGCCCAACAAACGCCAAGAATGCGCAAATCTCCCGTCAACCTCCGATACCTGCCCCCCAAAGAAAGGACAAGGGGGGTGGGGTCAAGTCGGACCGGGCATGGCTGAAACCCCGGGGCGGAGGTGTTCTAGATTGTAACATAACGACATCTGTGAGTCGCGTTCAACTTTGTCAGCAATCATGGGGTATTAGAATCTCCGGAGGAGTCCATGGGCTGAAGCATTAGGCAACAAAGCTGACATGTCACCCGATTCCAGGCTCAAAGTCGTGTTCGTGGCGGTGCAACTAAACTTCGGAAGCCAACACTCTCAAATCGCGGCGTCGGTAGCCTTAAGGGTCGAATTGAATCGGATTCGGCGAGTTCAAATTCACGGAGAAACGCCGCCTTCTGCGTTCCCGCAGAGAGCGAACATTCCGACCCCGGTTCACTCGGTGACTCCGCGGAAAGTTCTGGGGCAGTTACTCAAAATTTGGTAACATCTGTTTTACCACCGTCTGAAGCTACCCGGTGAGCGGTTGGATTCAGTTGTTTCTCGTAATCACCTCGGTGGTCATTCATCGTGTTTCACTTGACCACGCGATCCCCAGTAAATTGGCGATCAAGTTGTATGCTTATCCTCCTTTGAGTTGGCATCTAAGCGAGTCTACACAGAACGCGTGTGACTAACATAATGAATCTCCTTTCGACAGGTTACGTTTAACATTCGAAACAGGCGGGACCGATTTGAGTGGCTTCTCCCCACCCCTCGACCCGCCGCCGCCGATGGGAGAAGATCATGTGGGGACTGAAATGCCCCAGGAGACCTCAGGGGAGGAACGTGGGGACAACGATCGGCTCACGGTTTCACAGCTATCACCGGGTAAAAGCGTCGAGGGATGCCGTGATGATTCTGAGAACGACGATGGGGTTCTACAGAGTTCTGCGCCCGCGCCTGGGGTCTCTATTGCCCTATCACCAATGCGACCCTCCAGGAAGCGTGTCTCGTCAGCTGGCCAGGAATCGGATAGCGAACCGGGTGGCGCTTTGCCCGATGAATGGGAGATCACCGAATCGAATCAGGAAGGTGAGGTAAGGGGTGGTGGCGGAGGGAAGGAGGTCCAACAGGCACAATGTATGGCAGCCGTCAAGAAGGCGCGGGGATTGCCCCAGCCTTTACACAGGAAGAACTGGGTGGCTTCGGGTTCGTTGACCCTAACGAGACGACTGAAGGCCAAGGCTGTTCGAGAATCTCCGCGGGTTCGCAAAATCAGGGATAAACTGGCGGGGCGCGTCGGCGCTCGAGGGGCTACGCGTTTCGCAGAGAAGGCAGGCGCATCAACGACCACAAGCGTTGCGATGGTTCAGGGTGAAGGAAAGGGGTCCGATCGCTCGTCGGGCGAGGTAACCGGGCCTTCGATGCCGTACAATGGTGACAATGTGAGCCTTTTCTTTCTCCTTTGCGAAGTGTGTGGATTTGAAATCTGATGAAATGACTTTTAATTATGCGCTTGCGTCTTGATGACTAACGGGTTTACGTTGCCTTCGTGCGCTCCTGTAAACCTGATTTTGATCAAAATCTGGCAGCAGCAACAGGGTGGAGCGATCGGGAGAAACGCTGGCAGTGCTGTGGAGGGACCCTCTTTCCGCTCCATATTGAAACGCAGCACGGTACCCGTCGAGTTTCGATTCCAACTTCCCACGCGGCTAGGGACTAGCCGGAGTTGCACAGCGAAGGAGGAGAAGCCAGGAAGGGGCGCATCTGGGAGCAGCAGGGAAGATGGACAGAAGGCGGCTGGAAGTTCACGGAAACGCCGCAGGCTAGATGAATCGCGGGGTGACGAGAATGGCGGAGTTGGCATTGAGGAAGCTGGGACTTCTCGATTGAGAGAGGTAGAGGATGATCAAACCGGAAGTCACGCGGAGGGCTGGAAGGGGAAGATTTGTTCACGTTCCAACTCTGCATCTGCGACATCAATTGGTCGAAGCAAACGGGGGCCGCTGATCATTCCGGAGGGGTTCAGGTTCAGTACCGAGCAAAGGGCGAAGGAGAGGGAGAGGTTCGACGAGGCGGTGCGTGTAAAGCAGAAGGAGAAGGAACGGCAGACGGAGGAGGAACGGGCAGCCAAGGCGGTGGAGGAGGAGCGTGGAATCAAAGAGATGAGGAAGAGAGCCGTGCCGAAGGCGAACTCTATCCCGGAGTGGTATGCGACTATGCCGAGGCGGAAAGCGGCGTGAGAGCGGAGGACGGTCGCAGTATTTGATATGTATTTGACGCGTCGGATGAATGGGATTGTACCTGAGGAGGTTGGGGAAGTATTGGAGGGGAGAGCGCTCGAGGGAAACCCGAAAGTCACGGGCTGAGCATAGAGTTTGCCATCAGACGCCCTCAGTTGGCTTAGCACGACGTGGGTTGGCCTTTCCGCCTTGAGCCAGGATGGTGGTCCATCAAATACCTGGGGGAGAACTCACACACGCGGTCGCAGTCGCTCGTTCACCCAGCGCGACCCCGACGAGCCGGAGCAGGGGGGCGCGGTCGCGATATCCTAATATCAACTAACCACGCGCCTGGTGAATGGCCGTAGATCTATCTGGACCGGTGCTTCAGAGGCCTCGAGGAGGCGGAGGCTTTCAAAGCCGTTGCCATCGACTGTGGCGAGGGCGGTGCGCTCGTTTCGTCTTAGCTCTCTTTGGTCAAGTTTGGCGGGAGCAAAAGAAAAAAAAACAATGGCGTGATCCACCCTCCCTCCAAAGGGGACAAAGAAGAAGAGGTCGGCTAAAGAAAGGCGTGGTGGGGTGGAATCCACAGAGAGGGCCAGGGAAACAATTCACCCCACCGCAAACGCGAGGGCGAGGGGAGGAGACCGAGGGGCGCCGGTCCACGTGGGGATTATTTTTTGTTATTGTTTTTATGAAATAAGGAAATTAAAAAAATAGAAAATGAAGAATGAGATTAGGGTCATGAGGATGACGGAACGGCGGGAAGGGGGAGTGGAAGCGATCGTCCAAATTTGGTTCGACGGATGTACCGGTTGCGGGGGTGACCCTCTGTCGGATATAAAAGCTGGCTGTCCTCCTCCTCCATTCCCTCCACACCAATCCACCCAACTCTCAGAGTCACTTGCGATCTACTCCCACCAAGAAATGTCTCCATCCACCGTCGTCTCTACCACGACCTCCACCACCCCTGCCGTCTCCCACTCTGATGGAGATGACAGCTCCTGCGTCAACTACTCCTCTCCCCAATGCTGCCATTGCGGCTGGAGGGGCTCTCACTCTCCTCACTGCCCATTCAAGCGCAAGTAAACAACGGATGATGCGATACCATCTCCATCCTCCGCTACCCCAATCCGCCCGTTGTTTCTTGTGTCTGTTGTGCATTTGCTGAACCGCTTACCATCCATTGTGGTACGTCTCTCTCTCTCTCACCAACTCTAACCCGTGCTCGGTATTGATCGCCTCCGTAGTTCCTGCTATCATCATCCCCCGCCTTGATTCCTTCGCCATGCCACTCCTCCCTCCTCCCACCCCTTCAGTCAATAAACGGGCTGCCCCAGATATACCTCCTCTCCAGTCATCGCCGAAGCCTTCTCGACCATCATCGCATCGTTTCGTCTTTCGACCTTTCGTGTACCATCATCGTCGTCAGTTATCTTAGCAAGGCAGTCGTTCGATCTAATTATTCGCATGCAAAAAGGCTTGTTCTTTGTCGTCGAGGACAGTTGTAGATGTCGTGTAGTAGGAGAGCTGTCGTGTACGATTTCGTCCCTCCGCCGCAGAAGAACTGTCTCGCTTGTTGTATCAGCTCTAATCCAACATTTCTCATAAACTCCTCCTTGTTTCGGAAGGTCGATCCTGTTCGTGATGGAGAGGGGGGGGGGCTTTACCCCACAGTCTCGTGAGCCACCTCCCCGGTGACGGCATTGTCGGCCGAGAACTTGTCCACTCATCCGAGCGACTACGGAACTAACCTGGGATGGATATCTGCGAGATCTTATCGTATCAAAGTAAGTACAAGTGAGTTGGCTGTCCGTCTCTTCTTCCCAAGTATCGCACGAGTCGCGTCTGTAAATTGCCGTTTGGTAATCCTTCCGTCACCCGCATTCTATGATCCCGAACGCCCGACCTGGTCTGAAGCTTTGGTGATCAAATGTTTTCAATCCTGATCCCAGCCCGCTCGTTATCTATCTCCTTATCTGCTGACGACAACGAAGATCCCATGATGACCGGCATCGAGGAGGAGGGGAGGACGGAGGAGAATCCACACGGTTCATCCTCCTCCCCCTCTACATCATCGCCGTCACAGTCGTAGCTTCTTCCCATGCTCCTCCCACCGTCTCATCTATACTACCCGGTGCGATCCATATCCCGGATAGATCACCCAAAGATCGGTTTTGGCGTCTCCGTTATCTTTTCGCGCGTGCCCGACACGCGCCACCCAGGCGAAAGTGAAACCTATACTAGCTTATGGCGCAACGTGGGACTGTTTTCCCTCGGCGAAACGGACCCGTGGTGTCGCCTTCTACGGGCCGTTCGTACCCCTCACGGCCTGAACCACCTTGGCCTTCTCTCCACACACGGGCTTCCCTTACGGGCATATTGCATCTGCCCAAATCCGATTTCGGATGGCCCGGGAGTGGAGAGAAAAAACAACCCCGTGTCCATCAATCGGAGTTGAGAACCGATCCCCCTACCGGAACAAAAAAGCGAAGGTAGAAGGGGGGGGTGGACCATGGGACCCCTCCACCCATGGCCTCGTGTTCTTTCCCACCAGTCATTAAATCTTGGTTATATACACACACAGCTACGTCATTCGACATTTATCCATTTTACCTAACCAACCCGACCCGTTCTCCGTAGCGAACGGCGTGGCGGAGGTTTCCATCCGGATAAACTTTCCATTGTTATCTCCACACGGTGCGTGTATACTCAGTTATCCAAATCGCTACCGCTCCTCCGAAACGTTGCACGTAAAAGATTAAGGTCGCATTAACAGCATCGGACATGGCCGCCAGCACGGATCTTCTCATCTACAACCATTTCTATTCCCGCATGCGTATCTCGCATACAATTCCCCTCCCTCGCCGTCGTCGTCGTTGTCGTCATTCCCGTATCGCTAAACTCAACCAACACGCGCTCTGACCCTTCGGTTCGGTCCCCCTTCCCACGAGGAGACAAAAAAAACTTCCGTCCGCAACTCCTCCGCCTCAATACACATAACCTTATCTGCCTCCGTTCCAATTCATTTCGTTCCCCAAATGACCAACTACGTATGCGTACACGTGCTCACGTCCGCAGTCTCGTTTCAGCGAAATGGACAGGAGCGCACAGGGCATCAGAGGAGGGGATCAGACCACCCCGACCCTCTGCCCAGACGAACGGTGGGAGTTGGAGGAGAAGACTGAACAGCACACGATCCATCCGTTTCGCGACGTTGCGTACCTGCCGTAAAGCAGGAATCAAGGAATCCAAAACAACAAAAGGGAATACGTGAACGGCGGAGTGGAGACTCAACCGACAGCTTGGAAACAGCCGAAAGCGCGTGGTGGTTCCCAGCGGTTGGCACCAGGGTCATATGTTGGTCTGGTAGTAATATTCGTGTATTAAAGAATCAAATTCGTCCCTAGGTAATGTAAAACGAGCACAAAAGCTGACCATATGGAGTTGACCCGGTCGTCTCATGACCACCGCCCCCCCTCGTAAACCTCTGTCATAGGCTTTTCTACCCCCCTATCTCCTTCTCATCCCCGTTCCGGAGGCGGCCTCCCATCGGAACGCCCACGGTTGAAGAAAGGTGGCCGGCCCTCAGTTGATCTTTCCATTCTCCGCCTTCACGATCCGATCGACCTCGTTCTTGGCCTTCGTCGGAGATGCCCAGTGCCCTCCTTCGTCCTTCTTTCGTACCGTGAAACACGCGATCCCGAGATACTCCGTGATATCTTGAATCACAAGAGTGACGAACCGCGCGTAAGACGCGAACGAGATGACCAGCGTGGCCAGAACGAATAGGTGCAGGCGCCCCGGTGTCGTTTGAATTATCGGCGGACTAGAATGGAGAAGAAAGGCGGGAAAGACAAAAAGAGACAAGCGTTAACCCTTCTCATTCAAAGACTTCATTTAAAAAAAACAAAGGAAGATCGCAGAGATCGACCCAACCGTCCTCCCTTTGTTGGCACACAGGGAGGGAATAAAGGCGTCCGGCTGGGAGCGAAAAAAGAACAAAAAGGAGATCAAAGCTTACCGGCCGAATAGCCTGGGGAGATTAACGTCCAAGGCACCGATTAGGCTCCATACCCAGGTAGCGTCCAACAACGGGAAATCGGTATTGGTGACGTGCGCAAGGATTATCCTCCCCACTTGATGCGCGAACATGAGACCCCAGGCACACAAAAACGGCACCAACGACTCGGAGTAGACGATCGCGGAATCTTCCACCGTCGGGTGCGATAACCAAAAGATCTGCAGAAGCACCGTCGCCGGGAATGGAAGCAAGTACAGCAGCGGTGTGAAAGGGCTCTTCCCGCTCTGTCGCCGACTCTTGTAAACGTTTGAATAGCTGTCCGGACACGTTGCAAAGTTCAGCGATGCGAAATTCGCGGATGGAACGTGGCCGATAGATAAGGAGTGCAATAAACAGTGACGTATGCACCCACCTCGTAAATATATTGAACGCGAGGCCTGCCGCTCCAAAGACCATGAAGGTAACATTCAGGCCGATGTTTGGGACCGCATCGCTGATCCATCCAATCCTCTCCAATCCGGTAATAGTGAGTACACCCTGATCCCAGAACGAAGGTCCTGCGGGCAACGGAATGTGTTAGGGTAAACCCGGATGCACCTCGGCTCCAAAAACCCGCAGCCGTACCGTAGAACCCAGTGATGATAAAGATGAGCACAATCATCACAATCCCTTCTATTGGACCCGAGAACACGCCCAGGTAGAGTTGGCCTGCCAGGAGAGAGATCATCCATTAGGTCATTGAGGAAAAATTTCGACAAAGCGTCATCCGACGACGTGCACGAACGTGCTGCGGGATGGACACCGGAAGGGAAAGAATACATACCGGTGTGGTATTCTTCCCATGTCGTCAGATAGAAGTTGGCCAACGTTGCGATCTGAGAAGCGACAGTCCACCAAGAACGTCCCAAATTAAGTGCTTGCGATGCGAGGATGACCTCCAACTAATTCAAAACCCAATCAAACGGGGCGACGGCGAGGCCAAAGCACGAAATCAGCTCTTCGTTCGTTTCGCGATATGACCTCCTCGCAGATCCAGACCAGACGGTCTCGACGCGGTGGTGACGCAAAATTAACCCTCACCGTCGTGTTCAGCGCGTCGCATCCTACAATAAATGACCGACGTCAGATCAACCCTGGAAATTTTCTCCTCTCGACTGAATTGAGGTCGAGGGGGGGGGAGGTGCGTGTGGGGGTTCTAGCCTCACCGTGGTCGAACATTTCTCCCAGTGGTCCTGCCATTCCCGTTCGTCGGGCTTGTTTGCTATACGTTCCGAACAATACATCAGCACATCTCAGTTGGCGAATCCCATACCAAAATGAAACACACGCTCACCCATCGATTGCGTCAAAACTCTGATACAAGAACAACCCCGCGGCCCACCTTGCCAATCACAAACGCCTGTCAGTTTAAGAACGAACCGCAGGCACATAGAATCGGAGAGAAGGCTCCACGACCCGAGAGCGTACGATGACGTTGCGGAAATTTTTTGTTCAGGGGGAGGGGGGGGATCAGTGAAATACACCTACGTGAAGTAAATCCATTGGGGCGGACCGGTAGCTCCTCCCTTCTCGGTCAAATACGCGGGGTCGTAATAGAGCATCGTTGCAAAGTTGAGCATAACAAGCGCAAGTCCGCTAAACGTTATCTACGCCATCATGGGTCAATTGATTGAGAAGAGGGAGGAGAGGGGGTGGCGCCCTCGCGACGAAGACACGCGTACAGTGTTCGGAGCGACCCAAGCTGGCCATTGCTCGACTAGCCAGTTCCAGTACGGGTTCAGCACGTAGTTTGATAATATAGATCTGTGTTGCGACGACGAACACGAGTTAGCGACCTCCACGAGGAACCAGATCGAGACAACGTCATTGAACGAACGCACCTGTCGACGCCCTGATACTTGTATTTGCTCAGGTTGTGCAACGCGTGAGGAGGGATGTATCCCATTTCGTGTATCGTTAGCCGAGAGAACGGACGGTCGTGGACAACGGACGTGCAGTGGAGAGAAGGGCGCAAGATTTTTCCGACCGCCACCTCACACTCCCCGGGTTCCAAAAAAGAAAGCTGATGATTATGACGTGGGCAGTCACATCCCGTCACACGCCGATCACTTGGCAAATTCGGACGATTCGCATTCCCAGATCCCATCCGAAACCAGGTTCAACGGAAATTACGGGCATTACACTAGGGTCTTGCGTACGGATAACACGGAGTAGCAGTATACGAAAGCTAAAATAACTATGCGGTCAGGGTTTAGAACCCCAGATGTTCGACGAAACTTCCCCAAGAAGGATCCAGTGCAAGGGGCCCAGAACTTTCGTTCAGGACGAGATGGCCAGCGTGCTGATCCACGTGTATGCCTCGCGTAGGACCTTCGAATGGTGAGGAGCGGTTGGACATTCCGTTCAATGGGAGCTTCTGAGGCGGTTCGCCTCGCACGTTGAACCGCTCGGGGATGTCGAAAAACTTGGGAATAGGGAGTTCAGGTGTCGTAGAGATGATTGGGCCTGCGGTCATGATGGAAGATGATGATGGTGGAGATGACGATGGGAAACAGATTGTATGCGGGGGTTGTGTGGAATTGGACGATATCGTTTCGAACGCTTTTAGGTCCTCGATAATAATGGGGTGTAGATTCTCGAATTCCCAGTGCGCCACCAGCGATTCTTGCAGTGACGCACTGGTCTGGGAGTTGAACGTTTTTAGTGGTGGTCGTAGAGGAGCAAATCCAGTGGAAGGAGGAGTCCCAGCAGCAGTCTTGGGTTTCACCACTCGAGTCTGCCCACTGAGCCGATCGAGTTCTGCCATGACTTCTGCAGGGAGTTTTCGCTTCTCAAGGACGGCCCTAGCCTGTTTTCGTAGGTTATTGACAGTAACCTGTGACATTCTTAGTCGGGGAGATAACGATTGGTGCCGTAACCATTGCAGACGTACGGTATGTTTGCCTACCAATGAACTCGATCTCTCGGCTTCGGCCAAGCAGGCACATATTCGATCGAGCTCATCGACAGCTGATTGCGCTAGGTACGGCGAAGGCACACGGGTTGCGACCAAGCACATCACCACCTGGGTTCAATTATTGCCTTATGAAATCGTGATCGGGAGGAGCCAGATGGGAGCCGAGCTTACCGCAGCATCCGTCGCATGTGACCAACAAACCCCAGCGCGCAAAAGGAATTCAGGAACCCGCTCAAACGTCAAGCAGATACCACGGATCAGCCTCCAGGCGGACCGGAAGACCGCTATAAACGATGGCGCGTATTTGTGTTTGAGGATATCCCCTGGCTTGTCGGCCAAGACTTGTGAAAAGTAAGGTTTGTGCAGATGAAGGAGCGCTTTGCACCGGAACCACGGATGATCAGCGCAGTGGCCTCGACGACGTTTGGTGAGATCCACTCACTTGACTCCTTGCTCGACACGCCAAGCCACCGGACGATGTTTACCTCTGCGGGTAGGCACGCCGGGTCCTCCTGCTTACTGCGACAATCGGCCAGGTCCATCTTGGGGATGATTGGGAAGTTCCTGACTGCAGTGTCGAATTGAAGAATCAGTTGATAGGATGGCCTGTTGCTGCCAAACGTCGACACCATCACGTTGTGAAGTATCTTCGTGTATTGCGACAGCCACGGTTGATCTGGTTAGTAGGCACGATCAGATCGCGGTTCCTGAAGCGGAAGATCAGACTCACATTCATCCGAATGGCTGTTCGGTAGCACACAGTCTATGAAGGCAGGGGACAACAGTGGAGGGCGGCCGTATGCACAGCTCTGTGATTAATAGTTGGTTTCAGCTCGAGGGTGAATAGAAAACGAGTGATTCACCATCCATGTGTCCTTGACAAAAAGCTGCCAGAACAGACGGCGCCGCCGCGTGCGGGTTTTGTCGTCCAGTCCCCAGTGGTTTGGGTTTACATCTGTTGGCAGCTTGGGTCAAGGGTTCGCTACTGTGGTCGTTTCAACTCACGCAGTCCAATCTGTTAGTGACTCGGAATGAATACCGGCTGAGTTCGATGTCCGCGTTCTTGCCAACTCACCCCATGTGCCAGTCTTATGGCCAGCCCAAGACACGTCCAGGCTTGAGTAGATTTTCGGTGTGAGGAGTCTCGATCGCTGAGATCGAGGTACCAGGTCATTTGAAGCTGTGAAAAGTCAGAGGGACGTTCCACGCAAGCGAATGGCGCGTACCAGAGCTTGGATGCCCCATAGGGTCGTGTAGACAGCGGGCGGTGCCAGGCCCATCGCCGCAGAGGCGAGTAGGTAACATTCCTCTGCTTCCACAGCGCCGGGCGTTTTGGTCGTGTCAAACAACGTAGCTAGCGCAAACATAGTATACAGGAGTGAGACCGCGTGTGCAGAACGCGCAGGGTTTGTTTCCCATTTTCTACACAGGACGTTAGAGATCCTAGCATGTCGAGCGAAGCGAACGACGCATACTGGTTATAAACACTGTCCAGCACTTCCTCATAAAGCTCATCCCTCGGGATGCCGTCCCATCTGCGTATGTCGTTAGAAGAATATGCAGGCCTGGAAGGAAGGACGTACATGTGCCGACCATATTCCAGATACAAGTCGCACAAACGTTCGGCACCTTCTCGGGTGGGTAAGAATACAAGCAATTGTCTCCTAACTTCGTCAGGGTTTCGGGTGGGTATGGTGTCGTGAAATGGTGCAGCGTCTACGATAATCTTTGAAATGTTTGGGAAGATGGGTGTGAAGGGTTTGTCGGTGGTGGCAACCTAATATCACCCCATTCATTCAGGCTTGGCCGAAACGTGTGAAACCGGCGCCACGTACGTGTGCCAAATAGTCTGAGCGCGCGGTTGGGCCGAAAAACCTCGCTTCGCCGGCGGTACCCAAAGACAGTGTACCTGTAGATCTTATTAGAGAATGCAGATGCGGGTGTGGCGCATCACTCTTACCGTAGGGGTCGTGCGATTCTCTATCGGACCCGTTCTCGACTGAGGAAGGACCAGGGGAGGAGGGGGTTGTTGGCATGTCCTCCACTGCCATGGGATCGTTTGTACTTGAGGCGCCTCGCTGTGTATCCTGGAGGGCCCTCTCGAGCTCTTGTACACGAGCAGTCAGGGTATCGACCTTGAGTTGCATAGCTTCATTGTCTGCCACGACGCCTGCTCTTAGTTGCATAGTTACCGAATTAACCGAGGGATCGTGGGGGAGTGGGGGAGTGTTATACCTGGTCTTGGTGCTGGGCATTGTGCCTTTGAAGGAAAGAAGGAGGGGAAGATGTCATCCAGGGCCGAACAAATGAGCACCGGATGCTTACCAGTGGGGCACACGGTGGCGCATCCTCGTTTCCGACAAGTCTCGCAGGGTATCTGGTGCCGACGACGTCAGGGGTGGGGACTGGAGGGTGACTCGGAACTGGCTATGCCGATTACCTTGCGATCGCACCTGAGCTTCAACCTGGGCAGGACGGACGTTCAGTGGAAAACGGTCGGCAAACGAGAGACCGGATGAGGTGGGAACGAACCTCCTGCACTCTGCACAGGATACCGGTTGGCGGCCAGGGCGACGCCTGGTGTGGGTAGGGTTCAAGGAAACACCGGCGACGGTGTCTGTGCTGGTGGCCATTTGTAGCGGTTCAAGATGTTGGAAGCATAGGCAGCGCGTAGGCGGATGAGAATATGGGATGCATCACAGCAGTGGGTTATGTACTCCGTCCGATCCGAACTTGATGAACGCCCGCTGGAAACATCTCATCATCCTTGATCCACGGACGCGCCTTCGCCCCTCATTATCCCTCCGTCCGATGGCCTCCAACTCCCCCTCGCCGCCCTTGTCACACACACGCGCAAAGAATAAAGAGCGAGGTGGGCCCCAGTCAGACCGTCGACCACCCACCCCCGGCTACGGTCCAAACTGTCGAGCACAGCATGTGGGAGAAGGAGGACCCTGCTCACCCCTTTCTTTCATTTATCATCTGCTGCAAAAGATTTCGTCTCATGACCAACAGTATTCTAGCCCAAATCTCCCCCACTCGGTCCTCTATTGGCGGCTCATCCTCCCAGAAACAGAATTCCCGGTCACGAACGGCCAACCTTTCTCTTTTATCCCACCTCTCCACCGGCAGCGGCGATCTAATCCTGGCCCTTTACCCTGGCGCGCATTCATAAATCCGACCTGCGTCCTTCCCAACAGCAAACGGGTTCCTATTCGGTACCCAGCACGGTGTGGCCGGTTCCCGGTTAACTCCGGCTAACTCGGCGCTGACTCCCTAGGAATGTTTCTGCGGATCGTCGAATCATGAGCATGCTCCACCGGTACATGGCTCCTCAACAATCCCGCAGGCGGAAGGGCTCGTTGCTCGTCTCTCCGCTTCGCAGACACGACCCCATCCGAAACCCGGTCGGTGGATCAACGGCACGCGATCGATCGTCTCCATTTCCTCAAAGGCTACGCATGAAACCACACTAGCAGATCCCGGTTGAGCATGGTCCATTAGTTCCACTTGACCATTGGGCGCTGATCCAATTTACTCATCATGCCGTGACAGGGACTTGACACACTTGTTCGACCAAACTTTCAGCCATGTTGACCCAAATTCCGGCAAATTGCACGGCCTGTCTCGGTACGCTCCAGGGCTATTCAAGATAACGCACTAGCGTCCTGATCACGAGGGGTCCTTGGGGGTAAGCATGCTATTATTGTCCATCCTCTCAGCTCCAACTGGATGCTTTCCAGAGAGAAGCCTCCCCATCCAGCGACGGCTTTTTGCGGCTCCCTTGAGTAGCAGGCGGTGTTTCGAATGGTCGTCTTCGGGTCAGCCTTACCCCCTTTGTCGTCCAAGGTGGACCTTCCGCTGTTTTTAATTGTCCCATGCTTCCTCGAGCCCGTCAAACTACACGAGATACACGCCAAAGAGTCACCCACAAGGTTCGTCGTCAAGTGCAATGAATGGCTTTCTGGCGCCGTTACCAAGTGCTCTGTCCTCTGCCTTTCAATTGTGCGTTGAAACGGGGTTCCGAATCCTCGAGAGCTTCATCTCACATGGGCCACTTGTGTCGTTATGTTCGTAAACGTTTCAAATTTCATCTCCCACCCACTTGATCCCCAGCCTGTCGTGACCTTGTTGAGATGTGTTCGGTCACTTCCCTAATCTGGTCCCACCGTTTCTCAAGCTCCGCAGGTGAGCACGCAGGCGGAGATCGGGGTTGAAAACCCAAGCGGTCGGGCTGCGCCTCCCCGCCCCGTCCCGAAGAACAAACGTCCCGCCCGACAGTTCTCGCCCAAAGAACAACGCTCTTTGCCTCTGTTTCGTCTCCGGCTTACCGGTGGGGAAACTCGCGCGTACGAGGATCCCAGGGGGTCCTATCCCCTCTCCGCGAGCGCCCCTGCTCCCATATCTCGGTAAAGCCGCGCAGTCTCGGACGCGTCTCGCCTCTCCATCGGTGGGAGGGTTTTCCATGCCAACGAACCCTCCCCGATTCGTGGTACGCCACGACTGTACCTCCACTCGTCCTAGCTGGGACCTCCTTGACCCCTTTTCGACAGGACGTATCTAGGCTTAGCCCCCTATTTTATGAGTGTGCTTTCCTTGGCACTGTCATTGTCCGCCGAGGACACCCTCACCTCAAACCCAACCTGGACGTTTGAAACGCGTTTTTTGTTGGTTTTCGTTGGTGGATTCGATGAATCCGATTGTCGGTTCCGTCCGAGCGCGTTACATTGATGATCCTCAACCACCAAACACCAACGGAATAAATGGGCTGATGTACGTACACCCCCCCTATGACAGGTGACGGAAGTCTGGGTGATGAGGTTCCTCCATCTTGTTCTCGTACGCGCGAGAGCGGAACCCACCCTTGGGCGCCATGGATCCCGCGACAGTCGCTCGCCCCTCACAGCCCTCGAAGTGAGTATGACTTGGGCTGGTGAACCCGCGCCGGTGCCTCCACCCGAGGATCCTTGGAAAACTACTAGGACAACCTAGAGTTACCGTCAATTCGAATCAGTCGTTCACCAGGGCTCTCACAGTAGTCCTTGGTCGAACACAGGATTCCGGGCGGCGGCCTTCCGTCTCAGTATGGCGCCGCATTCCATTGGGTCGTAGCGCTGGCATCCAACTCCCCCAGGATCATGGTGGGTCTTCGATGGGTGAATGGAGAACCACGATGTAACGACGAACCCTGGAGATGGAACACATTTCTGATCGTGATCCACGCAGTGCTCGGGAAGCTATGGGCAGACCCTCCGAAGTTACGATCCGTACACTGTTCCGAGAGTCACGCTACTTGTGCATATTTTATAGAAAGTAAAGAACACAGATATGGTACCTCCACGGGGGTGGGTGATTCAAAAAAATACGTTAATACCTCCTTTCATCATACCTGGACCGCCTTTCTCGGTCATAGCGGGGCCTGTCCTCGTGCCTGTAGTCGTCGTATCTCTCCCTCTCGAAGCGGTCTCGGTCACGATCCCGGTCATCCCAGCGGCGGTTGTAACGGGTGTCGTACGGGCGAGGGTCGTACATCCTGTCGGCCATAGTAAGACCTGAGCCTGAGGGGTATAATTAAGCAAGAGAGAACGATGAGGGGTCAGCAAAAGGGCTTACCATGAGCGGGGCGTTCGCCGCGTTCACCGCGTTCATGGCGCTTGGGGGGACCGTAGTACCTTCCCGGGGTGGGAGTTCTACCGCGTCCTCTGCGGGCCTGGCCGAATATTCAGTGTCTCATTGATGATTGGACAAACAGCAGGCGAACCTTCTCAATGGAGAGTGTCTTGCCGAAAAAGTCCTGTCCGTTCAACGCAGCAACCGCAGCGTCAGCCTCTGCTGGGCTCTCCATGGTCACGAAACCGAATCCGCGTGACTCATTGGTATGCGGATCGCGCATGACTTGGGCCTTCTGGACCTATTTGCTGTGTTGGTGAAACACCGCCACACAGAGGTAACTATCCCTTACCCGTCCGATAGCAGCAAAGTGGGTTTCGAGGTCCCTGCTGTCGACGCGATGGCTCAGGCCAGAGACGTGGAGGTTATTACCGGGGTTATGATTTCCGGGAGAAGAGGGACGACTGGACCTTTGGTATGAGTATACGGGATCAGGGAAATTGATATCACGCTCACCCGCTCCGTTCCTTATCGCCTCTAACAGGACTCCTGCTGCGGCTCGAGCGTCGTGGAGCATCACCACGACCATCACCATTCCAGGCAGAATCTTCGGCGCTACCACCGTTTGCGGCGGCTACGTCAGAGGGAATGCCGATACCACCTTCGCCGTTGGTTGGGGCAATGTCGGATTGCCAGGCTGATGTGAGGGGGGGTTGGTTAGGTCGGGTTTAGGGAACGAGAGTCGTGCAAGGTGAAGGGACGGCGGGAACGGGTGGGAAAGGTTGAAAGTCGAGAGGCGACAAGAATAGAGAGAAAACTACAAGAGTTTTTGAAGTGGAATAGGGTGCGAATGGCGCAAGGCAGAGTTGGTGACAACATGCTGACAAGGCGACGATATTCGCAAACCTTGACGGTTGGGAGAAGCTGGAGACGCATAGCGTTTCTTGGGCGATGGAAAAGTGAACTTTTTTTTCGAATGTGGTATACTGCTGCGGCTCTGTGGGAACGGTGGTGTATCACTGTGCCAAGGTTGTCGTGTCCACTGCTGGTGAGACGCGACGACCGTATGCGCCCGCCCGGTCTTGAGCGTTCAAGGTGGGACGCGTTGCCGATGCAGACGTGGTCGAGGATGGGCTGACTGAAGACGTACCGTCTTCCATTGTTGGCTACCAAAAGTTGAGGAGGGCTTATACGTGGTCGAAGGCCAAGACCGTTTTGGGAAGTAACCAAGCGCGGGTGATTGTAGTTGGAATCCGTCCGTTTGCTGCGCCTTTTTGCATGGAAAAAGTCGCAGAAAAATCCGTAGAAAACGGAGAATAAATGCGTCTAGCCAGGCCGTGTATTTTGTCGCAGAAAATTATGTGGAAGACGGGTGAGAGCAGGCATCCGATCCATTCCGTGTCTACGCCAGCGGTCGCGACTCGGAGAGCTGCTTCCACTTTCTTTTCTCCCTCAAACCACCAAATATGCGTCCTCCCACCACGCTCGCTGCTCTCCTCCGCGCCAGGCCTGCCGTCCGCAGGGTCGCCCCAGCCTTCGCCCGCCCTTCCTCCTCCGCCCCCCACCAGGAGACTTTCGAATCCTTCACCGAGCGCTACGTCCAGTTCTTCCAACAAGCTCAAGATTTGTTCGAAGTCCAGCGCGGTCTCAACAACTGCTTCTCGCACGATTTGGTCCCCGCGCCTTCCGTCGTCGAGGCTGCCCTCCGCGCTGCTCGTCGTGTCGACGACTACGCCACCGCCGTTCGGGTCTTCGAGGGTGTCCGGGAGAAGGTCGAGAACAAGCAGCAATACCAGACTTATCTGGATGAGCTCAAGGGTGTCAGGGAGGAGCTGGGTATGTCGTCTTGACGCCTGAGCGTCCCCGATATCTGACCAGTTGGGTACAGGCATCGACACACGGGAAGAGCTCTACTCGCCGTAACCCCCCACGCGTCCTCGGGCCCGTAAGTGAATCCCTCCCCGACCTTGTTTTTACTTTGGTGACGCTTGGGTTTCCCCAGGCATAGAGCAGCCGTTAAAACGAGAAATGCAGAATACCATCTCAGTTAGGCGTAATAATAATATTTTCCACTGGAATGTATTCTCCACAACCTGAGCGGGCACCGTGATTTTTTTGAGCCGCTTTACTCTCATCTGCGTGAGTTGATCGAGATCATCCACTCTGCCGCTCCGCGTATTTCTCGAATCCCCTGCTTCTCGCCCCCATATCACCTTCTTCGCTTCGACCTCCTTGAATATGGATTCCAAGGGAGCATCAAATAGTACGTTGCGTATCGAGGGAATCACACATGCGTTTACGCACCTGGGCGCAACACAACCACAGATGAGCGGTTGCTCGCAGCAGCTAGATCCGATAATGAAGACCTGTTGCTGGAGGTCCTCAACGAGGGGGCTTTCGATATTAACTATCAAGATGGGTTCGTCCACCGTCGCAGTCAGATCTCCACTCGTTCTCATCGATTTGAAGACTTGGCAACACAGGTGCTTAGATCAGATCCCCGAGCTCGAGTTGCCCCAGCTGAATACAGAACCGTCGCCTCTGGTTCCGACCAGCCTTACACCTAGCGTGAGATTCTCGCTGTCCGACACTTGACGCACAACTAATGCCTGTGCTAGAGTCCAACACACCTCCTGCAATGTGCTTGACCACATCCTCTGTCACGAAAACTGCGACGTAGACCCAATCAACAAGCTCGACAAGGAAACGCCACTACATATCGCCGTGAGATTAGAAGATCCGGGAGCCAGGGAGTATTTCGTCGCGAGTTTGTTGGATGCAGGTGCCAATGACGCGTTCGTCCCTCTCGTTCCCAGCTCCCCGACACTGATATGATTACAACTCGTGATTTGGACACAGGATACGGAATAAACACGGGGAGAAACCGGAGGACCTCGTGAAACCGGATGATCAGGTTGTTCATGGACTCTTCAGTCATGCGCAGGCAGAAGCCAGCATCGCCAAGGGTGATATCGCATGTACGTTCTGTCCCTCCTACCCACTGCGCTTTCTCTCACACCTTTACAGCGGATGGCGACAGCGATGACATAGCATCCGATTCAGAGTGACTGTCCGTCTTCCGTCAAATCCAATCGCTAGAAGTCTATACACTGCCCATTATACGGTTCCTCTCCGCTCCCCTTTCGACCGCGAGCTACCATCACAAATTAATCGGTAAACTTGGAAGGCACAGGACGAAAACCCGAAGTTCAGAGCGCTAAGATAACCACTTCCCGATTTGCCAATCTCTAAACGTTTGGGTGTTCTTGATCCAATCGATGAGTTGGTCTCTAGGGACCTGCGTCCCCTTCTCTTCGCTTTGAACCTTGGCCTTCTGCCCATCTTTGAACTCCCACTTCTGTTCTTTGACTGTGACGAGGCCAGCTTCGAGTTCGTTCCCGCCAAGGATGACCGCGAACGGGACTTCGTCCTTCTCCCCAGCTGCGAACTGGACTGGTAGTTTTGGTTTGTTCTTGAACGAGAATTCGGTCTGGTGGCGCGTGCGACGCGGCGGTCAGCACGCAGATGGCCGATGGGGGTTGTGGGTACTAACGTTTATCCCGGCTTCCCTGAGAGCCTGGACGAGCTGCACTCGTTCTTGCAACAAACCGTCCCCAGCGGACATGACATATACCATCGTGCCCTTACTCCTCATCCCCCTCTCGATCCACCTCGGCCAAAGGATTGCAAATATCCTATCCAAGCCCATGCTGACACCGACACAAGGGATCGACGCCGTCTTCTTCCCGTCCCCAGAAGCGGCAGATGAGAACATGCCCACCAAGTTGTCGTAACGCCCTCCAGCGGCAATGGACCCAACGCCAACCTGGGATTCGTCGATCTCCTCCTCACCCTCTTCATCGACCTTTCCCTTAGCTTTCTTCTTGGGGTCAGGCTTCGGAGCTGGTGTAGGGTCTGTGCTTTCTGGGGTGGGTGTAGATGCCAAGGCGTCCGTTTGTTTGAAACCGGGAGGGGCAGAGGCTTCGACGATGGCCTCGTAGATGATGCCGGTGTAGTAGTCGAGACCACGGGCGAGAGACATGTCGAATGAGATCTGCGCCGCATGCGGTCAGCCAGAGTGCTAGTCCACGACCCCGGCATACCTTATCGAGGACGCCATACGATTGCAGGAGGGTGAAGAGGATGGTCATCTCTGATAACCCTTCTTTCGCACTCTTGTTCGACGCGAGGGCAGAATCTTGGAGGAGTTGTTGCAGTAGCTTCGGTGCCTCTGGTGGCGGACGGGGTCAGAGTCTGGTGCGGAATTGGAGAACCATGTTCACCTTCTTGGCCGGCCCCCTTTTGCTTCACATACAGGCCAATCTTGTCCGCGACGGTTGGATCGAGGCCCTTCTCCTGGGTCATTTCCTTCTGAACCTCTGCCCAAGGTAGCTGCTTGGCGTCAGTGCGATTTTAAGTACCAGGGACAAACGGGGGCACTTTATCCAGCTTGTCGACAGCCGACGAGATGCTCCTGATTTTTTCTGAAGGAACGCCGCACACTTCAAAGATACCATCGAGGATCTTCCTATGATTCAGCTAGCGGAAGTATCGGGTCAGGCTCAGACAACACTCGGAGTTGAAATGGATATCTACCTTGATTGTGAATTCTCCGACCTCGAGTTTAGTCATGACTGTGCCCAACAGGCTGATAATTTCAGCATCTGGGATCATGGGATCCCATGACCCTGCGAAATCGATGTCCTGTGAGACTCTAAGCGACAATGGCACAACATAAAGCGGCCGTGATACGCACCGCTTGGGAGAATTCCCTCATACGGCCCTTGGACATCACAGGGTTATCCCTCCTGTAAACTTTTCCGACTTGCCAAAGCTTGGCGTTGGTGATGGTGGTCCCGGCCATAGCGAGGTATCGTGCCAGCGGAACGGTGTGGTCATAGCGCAGAGCGAGTTCCTCTCCTCCCTGGTCCTTCAGGTCGAATATCAGTTTTGCATCTTCTCCGTACTTTCCGGCGAGGATTTCTTTTCGTTCGAAAACCGGGGTATCGAGGCAACTACCGCCATAAAGGTGGAAAACGTCCTTGACGGTCTTTTCTATGTGTTCACGGCAGAACATCTCGGCAGGGCCATAGTCTCGTGTGCCCTGACAAAGGGTCACAACAATGAAGCGTGAGTGCGGGAGTCAACGCACCTTGGCGGTTTTGAGCAGCAGACGCTCCTTCTTCTTGTCCTTGTTCCCCACACCGGTAGCCCGGAGCAACTCGCCGCGAGACTTCTTGAGCTTGCCGAGCTCAATGCGGGCAGCCTCGAGCTCACCAGCCTTTGCGGGATCAGCGTTAGCCTTGAGCAGATTGAACAAGGCAGACTGCTCGGCGATATCGGTGTCCAATTTCTGGAGGGCAGCCATTTTACGAGCAGCGGGGACGTGGGGTGACGACGAGGGCGAGGAAGAGAGAGAGTGACTCGTTGATTGGGCGAAGTGTCGCGTTGTGCTCTTCGGCTTGGATATGTACAATCGATAAGCAGCCGGCGGGAATCTAAATCTACTCATCCAAAATTCGTCCC
>Ga0307516_10000329_pt1 | contig 61772 bp, 63 predicted proteins | sample 19_EM_MG_FD_203310 | JGI IMG/M metagenome (GOLD analysis project Ga0307516, IMG submission 203310) | Populus trichocarpa ectomycorrhiza microbial communities from riparian zone in the Pacific Northwest, United States - 19_EM | ecosystem: Host-associated > Plants > Roots > Unclassified | place...
TCGCCTGCGGGCGTGGCGACCACCGGCTTGTCGCGCACCAGCAGGACCGTCGCCAGGGACTGCTCGAGCGACTTGATGCGCTGCGACACCGCGCCGCGCGTGATGCGCAGCGCGCCGGCGGCGCGCTCGAAGCTCTTGAGCTCGACGATCGTCGCGAAGGTCTCGAGTTGTTCTCGGTCAAGCAAACGGGCGTTCCCTCGTTCGTCGCACGCCACGACCTGGGCGCGCACGGCGCGATGATGGCACGCGTGCCGAACGCGTATCAGGCCAGCGCCGCCGCGCGCGCGGGCATCGCGGAGCGGGCCGCGGGCGCGTTGGCGCGCACCAGCCAGGCCAGCAACGCCTTCTGCGCATGCTTGCGGTTCTCGGCCTGGTCCAGGACGATCGAGCGCGGCGAGCGCAACACCTCGGCCGTCACCTCGACGCCCGGGTGCGCCGGCAGGCAATGCATGAACAGCGCGTGCCCGGGCGCCGCGTCCATCAGGGATGCGTTGACCTGCCAGCCGGCGAACGCCGCCATCCGCCGCGCCGTGTCGTGCTCCTGGCCCATCGAGACCGCGGTATCGGTGTAGATCACGTCCGCTCCCTCGACGGCCGCGCGCGGGTCGGCAACCCGCCGGACCAGCGCGCCGCCCTGGGCCACCGACACGTCGTCGAGCTCGTAGCCCGCGGGCGAGGACAGCGTCACCTGCACGCCGAAGCGCGTCGCGGCCTGGACCAGCGAGCGGCACACGTTGTTGCCGTCGCCCACCCAGGCCAGGCGCAGCCCGCGCAGGTCGACGCCGAAGTACTCCTTCAAAGTCAACACGTCGGAGACGGCCTGGCACGGATGGTGGCGGTCGCACAGCCCGTTGACGACCGGCACCTCGCTGTGGGCGGCCATGATGCGCAGCGACTCGTGGCGATCGACACGGGCGACGACCAGGTCGTAGAAGCGCGACATCACCGCGATCTCGTCGCTCAGGTCAGCCAGCACGAAGTTCGAGCGCGACCAGTCGAGGTAGTCGGCGTGCGCGCCCATCTCGCGCGCCGCGGCCTCGAACGAACAGCGCGTGCGCGTGGATGTCTTCTGGAACAGCAGCGCAACGGCGCGGCCGGCCAGGGCCGCAGCGTAGTCGCCGGGCCGGCGCTTCATCTCGAGGCCCTGGTCGACGACGTGGCCAAGTGTGCCCGCGTCGAGGTCGTCCAGCGTGACGAACGAGCGCGGTCGCCAGGCGCGGCGGTGGGCATCGCGACAGGCGGCAAGGGCCAGTGCGGCGGCGCGGTGGCCGTGGGCAATCGTCATTCACGAACTCCTTTCGGGGACGCCGCCCGGTGCGTTGCGCGGGAGATCCGCAGGCCGGAACCGGCGACGTCGATTTCAATGGAGCCGCGACTGTAGGAGCTCCGCGGCGCCCTGGCGCACGGTTCAGAAAATGTGCCCCTGGGTCAGCGCGGCTGACCGGTTGCCAGCACCGCTCCGCGACAGGTGGCCGGCGCCCCCGCCCGATACAATCGCCGCCCATGCCCGCCGTCTCCGCCACCCCGCCGCCGCCGCCTTCCTCGCAGGCGGTGACCTGGGACTTCCCGGTGCTCGTCACGGGCCTGCTCGCGATCGCCGCGGGCCTCGTGCTGCACGCCAACGCCGCGCTCAACGAATCGCTGTTCCACGCCGTCAACCGCCTCAGCCCGGCGGCGCCCGCGTTCTGGTCGGCACTGAGCGTCGCCGGCCTCGCGCTATCGGCATGGATCTACCTGACCGCGTTCGCCGAGGACGTCCCGGAGCGCGTCGCGCAGCTGCTGTGGGGCATCGTCCTCGGCGGCCTGACCGCCAGCTGGATCAAGCACCACCTGCCCTCGCCGCGCCCGTTCCTGGCGCTCGGCGCGGAGCACCTGAACGTCGTCGGCACGCCGCTGAGCGCCGGCTCGATGCCGTCGGGCCACAGTGCCATGGCCTTCGCGATGCTCGCCGTACTGGTCGCCGAGCGGCGCCGCTTCGCCGAGCGCAGCGCGGTCGACGGCGTCCTCACCTCCAACCTCGGCCTGGCGCTGGTCACCCTGCTCGCGTTCGCCATCGCGCTGTCGCGGCTGGCCGTCGGCGCGCACTGGCCCGCCGACACGCTCGTTGGCGGCGGGCTGGGCCTGGTCTTCGGCAGCGTCGCGCCGCACGCGTGGCCCGTCGCCGCGATGACGCGGCTGCTGGCGCGACCGCTGGGCCGGCGACTGATGGCCGCGGGCCTGCTCCTCAGCGCGCTCTGCATCGCCGTGACGCCGGCGCTGCTGGACGCGACCGGCCTGGTCGAGAAGAAGTGGGCGCGCAACCTGCTGACTGGCTACCCGCTGGCGGCGCCGCTGCAGATCGCGCTGGCGCTGCTGGCGCTCGTCGGAGTCGTCCGCTGGTGGCGTGCGAGCTTGCGCGCTCCGGTCGGGGCATGACCGCGCGCGCCGCGTCGACGCGATGAACCGGACGCGCTGGATCGCCGCCGCGAGCATTGCCGCCGGCCTCGCGCTCCTGGCCGTGCTGGTCGCGTTCACCCCCTGGAGGCTGCTGGCCGAGCGCGTCGCGACAGTGCCATGGCCGGGCTGGGTCGGCGCGACGCTGGGAATGAGCGCCACCTACGCGCTGCGCGCCGGCCGGCTGCGCGCCGAATGGCTGTGGAAGCTGCGCACGCTGGGCCTGGGCTACCGCGAATGCCTGCAGATCACGCTGCTGCACAACGCCGCCATCAACATCCTGCCGATGCGTTCGGGCGAGGCCAGCTATTCGTTCCTGCTGCACCGGCGCTGGGGCGTGGGCCTGGGCGACGCCACCGCCAGCCTGCTGTGGCTGCGCCTGCAGGACATGCTGGTGCTGGGCGTGCTGGGCATCGCGATCCTGGTGCCGGCGCCGCTGCCGTGGCGCATCGGGTTCGCCGTCGCGGCGATCGCGGCTGCGGCGACCCTGTTGCCCCTGCTCGTGCGCCACGTCCACGTGCATGCGCGTTGGGCCCGGGCGCGCGCGCATGCGGACGCGTCCGCGCGCCGCACGCGCAAGGCCTGGCATCTCGTGGCCAAGGTGGCCGGCGCGTTCCGGGCCGCGCGCGGTGGCGCAGCCGCGTGGGGCTTCGCGATCGCCAACTGGGTGCTGAAGCTGGGCATCGTAGGCGTGCTGCTCGCGTCGCTGGCCAACCTGCCGCTGGGCGCCGGGTTCTGCGGCGCGCTTGGCGGCGAGCTGGCGGGCGTGATTCCGTTGCAGGCGCCCGCGGGCGTGGGCACCTACGAGGCCGGCGTCGCGCTCGGGACGCGGGCCCATCGCGATGACGCCGCAAAGGCGGCGGCGGGCGCGAACGCCACGTCCGGGCAGGCCTTGGCGACAAACACCGACAATCACCGATTGATCTTCGGCGCGGCGCTCGCCGTCCACGCCCTGATGCTGGTGGTGGCCCTCGCCACCGCCCTCGCCTTTTCCCTGATCGTGCGCCCGTCGCGGGCGCCAGAAAGCAAGACATGACCGCGAGTTCCAGCGCAGAGCACTACCTGCCCTCGGTGTCGCTTCCGACCGCCGACGTCGGCGGTGCCCACCCCGACACCCCGGCCAGCGCCTTCGGCGTGCGCGGCGCGCTGGACGTCGACGGCGTGCCGTTCCACCGCCTGTCGGTGGTGGTGCCGATGTACAACGAGATCGAGAACGCCGCGCCGCTGATCGACGAGGTGCAGGAGGCACTCGCGGGCTATCCGTTCCCGTGGGAGCTCCTGGTCGTGGACGACGGCAGCCGCGACGGCACCGGCCAGGCGCTCGAACAGCACGGCGCCACCGTGGGGCCGCACATCCGCGTGATCCGCCTGTGGCGGAACTTCCGCCAGACGGCCGCGATGCAGGCCGGCATCGATGCGGCGCGCGGCGACGTCATCGTGACGATGGACGGCGACCTGCAGAACGACCCGCGCGACATCCCGAAGCTGGTGGCGCGCCTGCTGCAGGGCGACCTCGACTTCGTCGCCGGCTGGCGCAAGTTCCGCCAGGACGGCTTCTGGCTGCGCAAGGTCCCGTCGCGCATCGCCAACGCGCTCATCCGCAAGTCCACCGGCCTGCAGTTCAACGACCTGGGCTGCAGCCTGAAGGCGTTCCGCGGCTCGGTGTTGCGCGAGGTGCGGCTGTACGGCGAGATGCACCGCTTCATCCCGGCCTGGCTGGCCACGGTCACGTCGCCGGCGCGCATGGACGAGGTGCCCGTGAACCACCGCGCGCGGGTCGCCGGCACGTCCAAGTACGGCCTGTCGCGCACGTTTCGCGTGATCACCGACCTGCTGTCGATGCACTTCTTCCTGAACTACGGCACGCGGCCGGGGCACTTCTTCGGCGGCATCGGGTTGTTCACCGGCAGTGTCGGCGGCGTGATCCTGGCCTGGATGGCGGTGCTGAAGTTCGTCCTGGGTCAGTCGATCGGCGGACGGCCGCTGCTGACCCTCGGCTTCTTCCTGGTGATTGCCGGATTGCAACTTTTGCTCACCGGTGTACTCGCCGAGCTGCTCATCCGCATCTACTATGACGGTCGCCATGCCCAGCCCTACCATCACGGCAACGGCACCGCGCCGTCCGACGATGCGGCCTGGCACTCAACCCGCTGATTCCCCGTAAGACCGTTCTCCCTGTGTTTCCCTGAAGTCGCGAAGCCTCACACACTCACCGAAACCGTCGATGTCGGCCCTGCCCCCGCCTCCGCCCTCGTCCCCGCCACCGGGTCCGGCGCCCGCTCCCGCGCCCACTCCGCCCGCGTCTCCAGCGCCATCGGACAAGCCAGCCGCAGCGCCGGTGCCGGCCGAGCCGCCGGCGCTGATGCCGTACGACGACTTGTTCGGCTCGGAGGATCGTCCGCCGGAGCTGCCGCCGTCGCTCACGTTCAACGTCGCGGCCGCCCCGCCGCCACCGCCGCCGACCCGCGGATCGGGCCCCGGCAAGCCGCCGATCGCCGTCGACGTGCCGGGCATCGTCGTCAGTGACGACCGCCCCGTCTACCTGCCGACGCGGCCCGCCGACGAGCCGCCCGATCCGCTCCTGAAGTCGCCGGTCGCCGCCGCCCCGCCGATGCCCTTCGTTCCGCCGCCGCCCCCGCCGGCGTCGCCCAAGTCCATCTCGGAGCTGTTCGAGAAGGTCGGCAAGCCGGCCACGCCGCCCGAAGACGACGGCCCTCCAGCGGAACCGCAGATGTGGACGGCCACCGCTGCCCAGGCCGGCAAGGCCGCGCCGGTGCCCAAGCCGCCGCCGCCCGCGGCACGCGCGCCGGCGCCCGCGGCGCAACTGCCGCTGCCGCCACAGCCGCCGGTGCGCCCGCCGTCGTTCGACCGAATCGCCCCGGCGCCCGTGCGCATCCCGCCGCCTTCTGCCGCCGAGCACCAGGCCTCGCGTCCGGTGCCGCTGACGCCCCTGAGCGCCGACGACGAGCACGACTACGCGCGCGCGTTCGCCTCCGACGACGATGACGACACGGCCGTGATGCCCGGTGGCTCCAACGGCCTGAACCCGGCGTCTCCCGATGCGGACACGGTGATCGCCGTGGCCGCGCCGATGCGCCGCGCGTACGGCTCGCAGCCCTCGATGCGCTTGCTCGGCGCACTGATGGTCGTGTTGCTGGCGCTGTGGATCGCCCGCCTGGGTGCGGTGCCGCTGATCGACGTCGACGAGGGCGCGTTCGCCGAGGCCAGCCGCGAGCTGTCGCATGCCCACGACTGGGGCAGCACCACGCTCAACGGCGTCGACCGCTTCGACAAGCCCATCCTGATCTACTGGTTCCAGGCGATCAGCCTGAAGATGTTCGGCCTCAACGAGTTCGCCGTGCGCCTGCCCTCGGCGCTGGCCGCGTTCCTGTGGTGCCTGGCCATCGGCCACTTCGCCTGGCGCCGGTTCGGGCCCTCGGTGGCGATCGCCGCCGCGGGCATCCTCGCGACCAGCCTCGGGCCGATGCTCATCGGCCGCGCGGCGACCGCCGACTCGCTGCTGAACCTGCTGCTCACCGTCGCCACGCTGGATCTGTGGCGACACCTGGAAAGCGGCAGCGACTGGCCGCGACGGCGAGCGTTCGCGTGGATCGGGCTGGGCCTGCTGGCCAAGGGCCCGGTGGCGCTGCTGATTCCCGCCGCCGCCGCCGGCCTGTGGCTGCTGACCAACCGCGACCGCTCGCGCCTGCTGCGACTGGTGGGCGACCCCAAGGCCTGGGCGCTGCTCGTGGGCATCGCGGCGCCCTGGTACATCTATGCCGTCGCGCGCCATGGCATGGCGTTCGTCACCGGCTTCCTGCTGCACCACAACGTCGAGCGCTTCACCGGCTCGCTGGAGGGCCACGCGGGCAGCCTGTTCTACTACCTCTGGGTGCTGCCCGCGGCGATGATGCCGTGGACGCCGCTGCTGGTGCCGATCGCCCTGAAGCTGCGCTCGCGCTGGAAGGAACCCGTCAACCGCTTCATGCTGCTGTGGCTGGCCTTCGTGGTCGTGTTCTTCTCGCTGTCGGGTACCAAGCTGCCGCACTACGTGCTGTACGGGTTCACGCCGCTGGTGCTGCTGGCTGCGCAGGAACTGGTCGGGGCCAGGTTGCCGGTGCGCATCGCGCTGTGCGCGACGATCATCGCCGTCATCGCCCTCGGCGCCGCAAGCCCGTGGATCGCGCATCAACTGTCGCTGAGCACGCATGAGCCGCTGTACCAGGCACTGCTGTCCAGCGCGCCGCCGGCGCCGTGGATCTGGATGTCGGTGCCGCTGGGCCTGCTCGTGTTCGCGCTGACGATCTGGGTGCCCAATGTGCGCAGCTACCTGAGCGAGGCCGACGGTGCCGTGTTCGCGGCGCTGCTGGCCGCCGGCTGGATGGTGCTGGCCGTGCTGCCGTGGTGGGGCCAGACCGTGCAGGATCCGATCCGCACGCTCGCGCGCACCGTGCCCATCGCGCAGATGACGCTGCTCGATCGCCAACGGGTCGTGCAGTGGCGCCTGCACCAACCCAGCATCGCGTTCTACCTGAACAGCACGGCCGAGCGCGTCGATCCGGTCAACGGCGACTGGGCGTTCACGCGCATCGACCGGATCAAGCCGGAGGAACTGGCCAAGCTGGATGTCGTGCAGCAGGTGCGCGGCTACGCACTGGTGCGACCGGCACCGGCGGCATCCGAGCCGCTGTCACGCATCGGCGTCGAGCAGAACGCGGCGCAGGCCGCGAGCGAGGCCGCCTCGGCGCAGGCGCTGGCCCAGGCCGCGGCACGCGCCGCCTCGGCGGCCGCCGAGGCCGCCAGCGCGGCCGAGGCGGCGGTCGCGGCCAAGGCGTCGCCGGTCGCTCCCCCGCCCACGCCCTCGCTGGTGCCCGCGCCGGCACCCGCGGCTCCGGCGAAGAAGAAGACCCGGTGAGCGCCGCACCGCCCGTGCGCGCGGCGCGGCGCGGCTGGCGCGCGCGCAACAAGGCCGGCTGGATCGGGCTGACGGTGGCGTTGCTGCTCGCCTGGGTCTTCACCGTCTGGCCCCAGTTGGACCTGTGGGCCAGCGGGCGCTTTTACACCCCCGGCGGCGGGTTCGTCGGCGACCAGTTCGCCTTCGTGCGCTTCCTGTACCACGGCATCCCGTGGTCGGGGCGGTTCTACACGCTCATCGGCCTGGTCGTCATCATCGTGTCGCTCTGGCGGCGGCATCCCCTCGGCGGCCGCTGGTCGCGCCGGCTCGCCGCGCTGGCCTGGGTCAGCATCCTGGGCTCGGGCCTGCTGGTCAACGCCGGCCTGAAGGAATACTGGGGCCGCGCGCGTCCGGTGCAGGTGAGCCAGTTCGGCAGCACGAAGCACTTCTCGCCGGCGCTGGTGCCGGCCGACCAGTGCCAGCACAACTGCTCGTTCGTCAGCGGCCATGCCACGTCGGGCTTCATCCTGATGGCCGTCGGGTTGATGGGCAGCGTCGCGACTCGTCGGCGCTGGCTGTGGATCGGCCTCGCCTGGGGGGCCGTGGTCTCGCTCGCGCGGATCGCCGAGGGTGGGCACTTTCTCAGCGACACCTTGTTCGCGGGGCTGGCGGTGTGGGGCAGCGGGTGGCTGATTCGCGAGGCGTGGCTGCGGCATGTGGCTTTGCGATGGCGGCGGTTGCGGCGGCTGCGGGAGGCGGCGGTCCAGTGAAGGTTGGCCCCCGCGGCTCGCGACTCTCTCTGGCTGACTAGTGCCAGCGGCGCTGTGGCCCGACGCTGCGCGCCGGGCGTTCCGGGCGGGGCATGGCCGCTGCGGCAGGGCGGGCAGGGGCTTGGATCGCAGGCGAGCCGCACCGTCGCGGTAACGCTGGCAGGTCATGAAGCGGCGTCGGGCGCGGCCCGCCGGCGTCGCGCGGTGTCATAAGCAACCGGACCCCGCGGAACCGGAGGCCGTTCAGGCCGCAGGTTCAGATGCGCGCGAGCCGGAGAGCCGAGCCCCTGCCCAGCCTGCCGCTCGCGATCACGCCCCCGGGACGCCAGGCGCGCAGCGCCTGGCCACAGCGCCGCAGGCAAGCCGGGCGACGAGCGCCAACCTATCCAGGAGGCATGCGCAACGTCCAACGATATGGCCTGGCACTTCGATTTGCCGGACAACACCAGCAATTTCGCATCGGTCGAACGCGTGCAATCGACCCAAAGCGGAAATCCGATCGCGCGGATTCGGCGCCGGAAAGCAGTCGTTGGCGCCGCGCCAGCAGCCGACAAACTAGCGTCCTCGGACTCGCGGTAAGCTGTTGGACATGACGCCACTCGTCGCCGTTGAATTCTTGTTGTTTGCAGTCGCCGTCTACGCATGGATAGGCTTTTGGCGATACAAGGCGATCGACACGGCCACGCTCGCTGACTACAAGCTGTTGCCGGAAGCCGCAACGCCGACCGGCGGCTTTGCCGTGATCGCCGGAGTCGTGGTCCTGGGAGCGGTGATCTTCGCTCTCGGACACTTCGGGTATCCCGATCTTCAAGGGCTAGTCTGGGCAGGGACGGCAATCGCAGTTCTGGCGACGCTGACCGTGAAAAGCTTCCTGCCGACTCGGTGCCAGGTGTGCACTTCGCCTGTTCGCTGCTTTCGGAAGCGGCAGCATGCGCTAGTGCCAGCGATCGTCCACGTCAAGGTTTGCGACCACTGCAAGATTTACCGCGAGGATCGCGTTATCGGCCTCGCCGAAGGCTGACGAAGCGGCTGATACGGTTTCCTGAAGCGGTCGTTGGCATCCGACCGCTGCTAGCCGATTGCGGCAAACGGGGCGCTGGACTGATGGCATGCCCCCTTCGCCTACAAAGGCTGGCCTGAAGGTCAAATCTCTCTCTCAGTCAGGCGGCTGACTCTGGGGTTGAGGGGCCAATATCGGACAGCGACGATGTCTTTGGGCTCCATTTTGAATCTCATCGCCTGCTTTCCGGAGTAGACAGATGCCCCGCCCGACGGTTGAGACGCGGAGAACTCGTAGGAGACGTGGTAGAGAACCCCATCTGCGGCATCCCTAACCGACGTCAAAACCCGAGCCCTTTCGCTCTTGCCCCAACGGTGCAGAAGGTAGGAGACGGCGATGTGCCGCACGCCCACCAAGAGGACGATCAGCAGGAAGAGAGTCAGGAGTCCGATGTTCTGCATATAGCTATTTTGATCGAGCCTGGCAGTCAGACCAGATTTGAAGCCGCAACGCAAAGCGAGCGAACCCGAAAGCTGCCGTCGGCGAAAGACCGCACCTGGCCGGCTTGCGACTTGGCCATCGCAGGTCTCTGCGTTCCTGGGGGCGCCCGGCCGGCACTCAGGGCAGCGTGTAGACGAGCACAGCGTTTTCCGACAGCACGGCTAGGTGATGCGCGTCGAGCACCGCAACGCCCGAGAGCTGATTCACGAGCGGGCTGGTGCCCAGGACGACACCGAATGCATTGCTTGTGCCCAGCACCGTCGTCACTGTGCGGTCGGAAGCGATGCGCCGCACCGTCGTGCCGTCTGCGACATAAACGTTGCCCGCAGCGTCCAGCGCGATGGCGCTCGGGAAGCCAAGAACGGCCGTGTCGCCCTGGCCATCGATGTGGCCGAGCGGCCCGTGCCCACCCGCCAGTGCCGACACGCTGCCGTCCGGTGCGAGCGTGAACACCGCACCGGGCACCGCGATCAGCAGCTTTCCGGCCGGATCGAACGCCAGGGCCTGAGCGTTCGAGACGCGCCCGACCCCCGCCGGCCCGGGACGGCTGTTGCCGTCGTACTGCATCAACAGAGTGGCTTGGCCGGCGGGCGTGATCTGGTGCAGGCCGAACGAGTCGGAGGCGAAGATGTTGCCGGAGGCATCCACGGCTACGGCGGAGACCGACTGGAGACGCGTGGACGCCGCATCGCCATCGATCGAGCCACACGTGCCCGGAATGCCAGCGACCAGCGCCAGACTGCTGCCATCGCGCGCCAGGCGCCAGATCGCGCAATTGCCGCCGATCACCAGGTTGCCGGCCGTGTCCAGGGCCAGCGCGCCTGGGTAGGCCAGCCCGGTAACAAGTGTGCTGACGACACCGGCAGGCGTCACCTTGCGCACGGCACCCTGGGCCATGTCGCCGACATACAGGTTGCCGGCACTGTCCTTGGCCAAGCCTTGAGGCATGTTGAACTGGGCGACCCCGGCCGCGCCGTTGGCAGAACCGGCGTGCAGGTCCGCGCCGGCGAGCGCACTGACCGCGCCTGCGGCAGACACCCGCCACATCGCTAGGCCATCGAAGACCACGAGGCCGCCATTCGGGTCGAGCGCCAGCCCGTTGGTGTGACCCAGCACTCCGTCGGTGGCGCTGCCCGTGGCGCCGACCAAAGTCTGCACATTGCCGTTGGTGATCTTGCGCACGCGGCCGACGTCGCCGACATAGACCACGCCGCCGCTGTCTACCACGATGCCCGACGGGTAGGCGAACCGGGCGGCCGCCCCTACGCCGTCGTCGAAGGCTGGCACGCCGGGGCTGCCGGCCAGCGTGTCGACGCTGCCGATCGTGCTGATGACGCGCACCGTGGCGTTGCCGCTGTCGGTGACGTAGACACTGCCCTGGCCGTCGACGGCCACGCCGAGCGGAAACTGGAACCGCGCATCGGAAGTCGTCGTACCACCGCTGCCCGGCACGCCCGCCTTGCCAGCCAGCGTGGTCACCACGCCACCGGGCGTGATCTTGCGGATCGTGTGGTTCCCCGTGTCGGCGACGAACAGGTTGCCGCTAGCGTCCAGCGCAAGGCCCTGGGGATTGAGAAAACGCGCCGCGATGCCCGTGCCATCGGAGCTGCCGCCCACGTAGTCGGGCGAGCCAGCTAGCAAGCTAGTGCTGCCGTCGGGCAGAGTCTTGCGGATCGTGTTGTCGAAGGCATCGGCACTGAAGATCGTGCCGTCGCTCGCCATGGCCGTGCCGGTCACCTGCCCCAGGTCGACGCTGCCGCCGCTGCCCGAAGTGGCTTCGGCGACGCCGCCGACACCGTACTGGCCGTTGCCGACCACCGTCGTCACGTTGCCGGACGCGTCGACCTTGCGCAGCATGGAGTAGGTGCCGACGTAGACATTGCCGTGGGTGTCGGTCGACGGCCAGAAGGCGCCACCGAAGCGCGCGTCGGCGCCGTTGGCATTCGCATTGCCGACGCCGCCGATTTGGCCGGCAAGCAGGTCCAGGCGGGCTGCGGTAGCGGCCACCGTCAGCGTGGCCGCGCCGCTGAGCACGCGGTCGTGCGCATTGCCGGCGAGGCGGCGGAACTGCTTGCCATCGTCGGCCGCCGTCACGCCGACCAGTGTCAGTTGGCTGAACTGCGGGCCTGGGAGGTCGGTCCAGGTTGCGCCGTGGTCCGCGCTGACCTGCCACTGGATCGTCTCCCCGGTGGATTCGCCCGCCGTGCGGGCGTCAAAGCGCGCTGTACCGCCCGGGGGCACAGTCACGTTGGTCGGCCAGGTCAGGAAGACAGGCGTCAGGCCGCTCGGCACCACTGTGAGCGTCGCCACCGCGCTCGTCACCGCTCCTGCCGGATTCGTCGCCACCACACGGTATTGCGTGCCAGTGGCGGTCGAATCGGGCAGGACGACGGCCAGGCTGGCGGTCGTGGCGCCGGCCACGTCGGTCCACGTCGCGCCATCGCGGCTGGCCTGCCACTGAAAGCTTGGCTGCGTGCCGGTGACCGCTACGTCGAAGTGGACAGAATTGCCCGCCAGAATCGTCTGCGACTGCGGCGGATACTGCACCTGGGGCGCGACCGGCGTGACGTTCAGTTTAACGACCGCGCTGATGACCTCCCCGCCTTGCCCGGTCACCACCACGCGATACTGCGCATCGCGCGCCGCGTAGTTCGCCAACAGCGACAGTGTGGCCTGGGTGGCACCGGGAATGTAGTTCCAGGTGGTCCCGCCGTCGTCGCTGCGCTGCCAGCGCGTGCCGGACTCATGCTGTGCCGCCACCGTGAACTGGGCAGCGACGCCGTCCGCCACCGTCATAGACGCGGGCTGCTGGCTGATCGACACCGTCGTGTCGCCGCCGCCGCCACCCCCGCCTCCGCCGCCGCAAGCAACCAGCGACAACGCGCAAGCGCACGCCGCGGCCGCCGCAGCGGCTTTGATCGTTGAATTCATGAACTCCCCCCTGGTAGACCGGTCGATGCCGGCACCCTGTTCTGTTGTTGCTACGAGTGCATCCGCCGAGGATGCGCTCGGCGCCATTGTCCCAAACGTCTTTAGCGTCTCACGCCTGGGTTTCCCCGCAGCGGCCGCTGCTAAGATCGATCGCGCCGCCCCCACGTCATGGCGCCAGTAGCCAGGCCAGCAAACGCACACGCGACGCCGCATTCATGCGCTCCATTGCAACGCTGCGGCACCGTTAATGCACCCGTCAGCCGACGTGCGCGAACTTCCGCTTCTGGCCGATCAGCGACGTCGGGTGAGGACAAGCCTCAGCGATTCGCGGCATCGTGTGTTGACCATGCCCTTTCAAAATCGTCGCGCGTAATCTCGACAACTGGAAATCCCGCAGCATCGAACGGCTGGTCTGTGAGCATGCCGAACCTGTCGTCAAGATGCCGCTGGTCGTACTGCAGAACGACACCCCCGTCGTACACCTCCATCTGCCGCACTACGGTTTTTTCCGGCTCGACCTCGAAGTACCAGTTGGAGGCTCCCCAGGAGGCGAATTCGTCACCTCGATCTTCGTCCCAACGTCCCTTGTAGTAGCGCATGCACGTGTCCGCTGAAAGTTCCAGGGGTTCAGTTTAGGCTGCTCCGAAGCGGCCCTTCGCGACCGGCCGCTGTTGGCCGCAACCGGCGATGGCGCCGACTACGCTAGGCCGGAACGGTCGGCCTTGACTTCGTCGTTAAGCGATTCCAGGTCGCTGGGCAAATGATCGCACTGGTCGCCCTCGCCGGCCCCGATCAGGCGAATCTGAACGACACGATTCTTTCCCTTGTAGCGGATGCAGCCAATGTCCTGAACGGAGAATGCACCGATCATCGCCCACATGTCATTCGCCGAGGTCGGCTGCCTCCGTACGTAGCAATGGCCGTCAGGCGCGTAGGCAAATAGCTCGGGTGCCGCGGTTGTCGGCATGCCGCAGGAAGTGCAGCACCCATCCTCGACGTAGAAGTCACCAGGGACGTTTTCCGGAAAGGGAATTCGTTCAGACATGCAGCACTTTCATCAACGCGGGCTCGCCAGCCTGAAACTAGTCGACCGCAATCGGCTGCTTCTGGCCGGCACCGCCAGTTTCAGGTGTCCAATCGGACTGCTCCGAAGCAGACCTGTGTAACAGACCGGTCATGGCCGGTCAGCGACTTTCCTCAATCTTCCATCCCGTGGCCACCCCGTTCTGCGCGACGACGACGAACCCGTTGAAATCGCGATTGGTGAGACGAATCTCACCCTGGCCGACACGCGTAGCAACGAATTCGAGGGCGGCCTGTTTGGGCAATAGGTCGCCGACCTTCCGATTCGCCTCGACGAGCACTTCATCCGCTCGAACGTGATCGTCGATGAGTGCTGCAAGAACCTTGAACCGTAGACCCCGTTCGTCGGCGATCACGATCCACTCGCGGGACGCGCCCATCACGACCGGAAAGCGCTGGCGCATGAGTTCGTGAACGCGGCGGGGATTCATAGGGCATTCTCACGCATCGTGAACCGCTGCTGCAAGACAGTGTGCGTCGCAAAAGCAGTCGGTCGCCAAGGGCGGCTCATGGCCGACCCCGGCCAATCACTGAGCCTCAGGCGGGAACGGCCCGCATACCGGCAATCAGGTGATGCCAACGTAAAGCGAGACCAAGACGGTCATCCTGCCCAGAGCCTCGCCCGTTCATCCAGTTTCCTTGCACTGTGGAATCACCGATGCGTCGTCTTTGGACTTGGGCCCTTTCCTCGCTGCTGCTCGTCGACATCTGCCACGCCCAGGACACTCCGGCGGCCAGGCCGAGTACTCAGCCAGCCAAGCAGGGAGCGCCTCAGCCGGTGCACTTCCCATCGATCGCCGGGCCACGGCAGACCACGTTGGACGGCTATGTCTTCCGCGCCCAGGGACCAGGCCCGCACCCGGCCGTCGTGTTCCTTCACGGTTGCGGCGGCCTCTTCAACCGCCAGGGAGCCATCAACTCTCGCGAGCGCGACTGGGCTGCGCGTCTGACGAGCCAAGGCATCAGCGTGCTGATGGTCGACAGCCTGCGCCCGCGGCAGCACGGCGAGATGTGCGCGCCGGCGCACTTCGATGCGACGATATACCGCGCTCGCTCGTTCGACGCCTACGCTGGGCTCCAGTACCTGCAGTCGCAGGACTTCGTGCAGCCGCAAAGCATCGGCGTGATCGGATGGTCGCAAGGTGGCGGCGCGCTGCTCGACGCGATTCGAGAAGGCAGCGCGGCGCGGCCGTCCACGTTGCCCAGTGGCGACTTCAGCATGGCCGTCGGCTTCTATCCGGCCAGTTGCAGCAAGAAGCGCCAGGGCGGCAGCTGGCAAAGCCCCGTCCCGCTGATGGTCCTGATCGGCGACAGCGACGTCTGGACAGTCGCCAAGCCGTGCCGCGAACTGATCGAAGCCAAAGACAGGAATACCCGTGCCGAGATCCATGTCTACCCGGGGGCTTACCACGACTTCGACTGGCCAAACTTGCCTGTGCACGAAGTCCCGGCATTCAAGACCCGGGCCGGCGTGGTGCCCATCGAGGGAGCCAACCTTGAAGCAATGGATGACGCGGTCAAGCGCGTGACCGAGTTCGCGTCCGTGCGGCTACAGCAATCTGTCGCAACGCCCGAGAAGACGCGATCCACGATGTCCTCGACGCCGTGACTCAGCCCGGAGCTAGCAGACGCGAAAGGTCGTGATCGTCATGCCAGAAACCAGCCGACCTCATAGCCGTCGTTCGCGAACGGCTGCTGCTGGCCGACAAGAGCCTCACGACGCCGCCGGCCAGGCTGGATGCCGATCGGTACTGGCACCGGCTGCTGGGGCCGACCCGTTGCTCACATCTTGCCCTGGCTTGTCAGGATCCAAGTCCGTCGAACCTGACGAAGTCCTGGTAGCGTGGATTCAGCTCGACAAGACTCTCGGCATCGGAATCAGCAAATGCCACAACGCCAGGGAGTTTCAGTCGCGACGCGGGAAGCTCGAAACCGATGTCCGCGAGACGTTTGACCACTTGACCGCTCCAGTAGTTGAGTGGATACAGGCCCTTAATCCCGCCGAGGACGATCTCGGACGGTGGGAACATCCAGACCTTGGCCTCTTCCATGCGGACTTCGGTGGAGAGAAAGCCCGTCCTCATCTTGGTCTCGGTCGAGGGATCGAAGTCAATTCTTAGTGCGCGCGCGTAGCCATATCGAAGGTCACGTTGGGCTGCCACGATCTCCATCAGACGGGCCTCGGTGTGGAAGCCCTTCTCGGTTCCGCCGAGCAACATGAGTTGGAACAGCGAGGCTTGCTGATCCTTGAAATATCGCTGGCTGATCGTCGCGAGCAGGTTGTTCGAGGAATCCGCGAGTTCCAGATAGTCGAGCTTGTCCAACTCGAAGGATGAACGTCCCTCTGTATAGGTCTTCTTCTTCCCGTAGTTCACGACATACGTCGCCGGAGGTGCGACGCAAAGTTCGCAGATCGCCTTGAGCTCGTGACCACCCAATACCTCGCCGGACGGCGACAAGAAGAAGAGCTTGACCAGATTGCGGAAGGTTCGCTTCTGAAAGATCATTCACAACAACCTTGTTCGACAAAACCGCCCGACGCCACACGCGTTGCTTCCCGTCGCATCAAACTGCTCGCAAGCGGACATCCCCGAACGACCGCACCTGGCCGAACCTGGTCTTAACCCTGAATCCACTGCGACGTTTACTGTGACTGGGCCGCCGAAGGAGCGGAGGCCGGCGATAACGCCGAGGGCATCGCCGAGCCGGCCGTCGCAGAGGCCGATGAGCGGGTCGCGACATCGTTCCGCCAGGGGCACGACACCGCAGTGCCCGTGCTGATCTCGGCTATCTGGTAGCGTCCCCCGTCGAAGTGGTAGTGGGCCTTGCAATCGACGCCGTCTCTGCCACGATGGCCCGTCGCCGTGGCGACGATGTCAGGCGTCGGCGTCGAGACGTCCTGGAACGCCCAGGTTGTCGTCCACCCCGTCTCGATGTCAGGGCGATCCGCATAGTTGCCTTGCGTGTCCTCGCCCGTGGCCAAGTCGAGCACGTTGGTGAAGCGGCCGTCGACGCGGCGCAAGAGCGCAATGTGGTTGTCCTGTTCGCCCGTAGCCATCTGCGCCCAATCGACGACGATGCTGACGCCGGCGGCTGCGTCCGAACGGACGTGCGCTTCCAACCGATCGTAATCTCCATAGGCCCTCGGCAAGCGCGCCGCGTCCTGGCGGCATTCCGCCAGGGTCCAGACGGCAACCTGCCGCTCGAACGTGCAGACGCCGATGGTCGTGCCGCGCAACATCGCGCCCGAGCCATCCTCTTCGCCCCCATTGATGGCAAGCACAACGAGATGCCGGCTTCCGTTAGCCCTTGGCTCTTCGCCCTGCACAAGCTCGTGGGCATCGATGCGGCAGGCAGACTCGCACAAGCCCAACGTCGGCCAGTTCGTCAAGCGCTCGATGGCATTAACGGCGATCTCGGTTGCGCGGATGTCGTTCCACTTGGAGCCAAGCCTCGGTGACATGGCATCAGGCAGCGGGCGCAGGGGAATTGTGTCCGGCCCGTTCGCGTCGGACGCCTTCGCCGGCGAGGAGACAGTAGGTGCGGAGGCCGAGGTAACGCGGAGCGGTACGGGCGAGGCCGGTTCCTTCTGGCAAGAGGCGAGCGCACACAGCGCGACACCGCAAAGCGACGCTCGGAGTATGGGCATCGTGAAAGCGATGACGGAGACGAAGGGGTGCATGTGAGGCAAGCTCGGCGGGAGAATGCGCGTGCCAGTTCGCGGACGTTCGCCGAGGGCTGTAAATGGCCGGCTCCGGGCGCCGCAGCTGCAGCTGCGGCGGTCCCTCGCCTAAGACGTGGCTGCCAGCAGGATCGAACGAACCAGCTTGTACTCTTCCGTCCGGGCAAGATCGCGCGCTGTCGGGTTCAGGATGCGCGAGATATCGAGGTTCTCTGCGTTGTCGGCAAGCTTCACGACGCATGCGACAGGATGAGCAGCGGCGCGATGGGCAGCTTGGATGCGAGTCTCGCCAGCTCGCTTGGTCAACGCGTCGACCGCATCGACGACCTCAGACGAGAATCCCTCCAAGGTCAACTGCTCCAGAGTGACATCGGAATCCTCTACGACATCGTGTAGAGCGGCAGCCATCCGCTCGGCGTCGCTGGTGACGCGAAGCATCACGCGCAAAGGATGCAGGATGTACGGCTGACCGGCCTTGTCGACCTGGCCAGCATGAGCCTGTGCAGCGATCGAGATCGCTCGTTCAAGGGATGACATGCTCCGAATTCTGGCATGGGCCACGCTGCTCCCGACAGATCTCATTGCGCGGCCTGGAAGCTGCCGTTCGCGACCGACAGCAAATGGCCGACAAGCGCCTCAGAAGGCCGACTGCCAGGTCGGGCGAGACGTCGCTGGCATCCGATCCCAGAAGGCCGACCTCTATGCACAGCATACGTGCCCGTTGACATCGATCCGCGACCAGTGGCGCCCGACCCACACTAACCCCGTAGCCCTCAAACGCGTAGGCGCAAAGCGGTCGCAGGAAAGCTGGCCGGCCCGTGATTCGACTAGTAGTGGCCGCTGCATCTCCAACTCACCGCCTTCGACGCGTAAGTGCACGCGTTCATACCCGGCCCCACGTATCTGAATTCCAACTCAAACGTGCGATCCCCGTTCAAGTGATACGCAAAGGGGTACGCGCTCTTCGACGAACCAACCAGCACGAGGTCAGACTGTGCGACGTAGTGCGGAACTAGCAAATCAAGAGACTTCGGCAGAGCACCCGATGTGTGTTCGTAGGCTGAGATGGCGGCGAGGATGCGCGTTGCTTGCCGAAACCCAGCTTCAGCAGTAGCGCCCTTGCCAGGATCCGAGCATCCCAGTGCTCCGCCAAACAGGACGGCAAACACGAGCAGAGTCGATTTTCGAGCAGTGTTCATCTCACATCATTTTGATCTGTCGCGAGAGCAGCAGCGCCTGGATGTCGCATCATCAACGGTCAGCCAGCGCCCCCGAAAGCCGCCGGTCACCGACGACCGCATCTTGCCGATCTCTGCCACATCGAGCCGGCTCGTTCGAGGTGTCCGACGGCCAATCAGAACGGCACAATTCTTTGAATGTAGATTGCTCAATGCGACCCGAGCCAAAGCAGGAAGACCACGAGCACAACGCTCACCGCCATGGCGGTGATGGCGAAGCGGGACGACGGCGCGGTTCGCTCGCTCCCCGCCTCGTCGCGCAGACGTTTGAGTGCGTAGAAGGCCACGACGAGCAGTACGACGCCGCCGATGAACCAGCCCGGCGATCCTTGGCCGAGTCCGAGGATCAGAGATGCAGCGGCCATGAGGAACAGGGTAATGACGAAGGCGAAGCGTCTCATGTCGATGCGATCTCTACAGGCATTGTGGGCTGGAGTATCGCTCGGTGTGACCCAAGAGCGGTCGTCCGCGTCCGTCTGCTTCTGCCGAACTGCGACAAGTCAACTGATGCCGACCATCTTTTCCTTGAATTGATGCCACGCGCCATCACGATGCTGCATCAGGACGAGGTACGAAGCGCCGCGCGTCATGCCCGACGAGATGCTTACTGAGAAAAGGGCCTGTCGCGCTTGGCCGTCGATGCCGACCCGTGAAAACAGGATGAGCGCAGAGGCGTTCGGGTACTCCCTGTAAAACTGTTTCCATCCGCCGGTTGGCCCGGATTTCTCAAATAGCCGGGCCAGCGTCGCTTCATCGACCATCCTGACGTGAGACCAATGCTCCAAGACTTCACCAGGCATGTCGAGTTTCGCCGGTGCTGCATTGACGCGGAGGAATTCCTGTGCGGTGGCCCGAGTGGTTTCCGGGATATCACCACGTAGTTCGACGAGTGTTGGTACGCCCTGCTGATGCCCCAAAGAGGAAGTCGTCACCGACGCAAGAACGAGATCCTTCGAGGCTGGTCTCGCAAGTTCGACGAGACGATCGACGTACGCGATGACGACGTCCCGCTCGCCTGACTCAACAGGCTCGCCGAGTGCAAACGGAGATGCTCCTATGCTTGCCAGAAGGAGCAGAGTCTTGCGACGAGTAGGGGCGAACACTCAATCCTTTCTCATCGGCTCTCGGCCGATCTGCGAGCAGACACACATTGCATGAATTTCAGTCACTCTGCTGCCCTGATTCCCTGAAGCCGACGTTCGCGACGGACGGCTTCTGGCCGGTTTGCGACCTTCGGTGTCAACCTGCACCCATATCGTCTCGACGAGGCTCAAGCAGCTCAAAACACGACTCGATCTCGCCGCTCGAAATCAGGTCCACGATCGTTGCCTCGATGATCTCCTTCGAAATCGACTCTACGACGACCATGTCCGACGCCCAGAAATATGTGCCACGCGCGCATTCGCCGGATTCCCGGTACCTGCCCATCAGAGTGGTCAGATTCTTGATCGTAAAAAACGTGGCTGAGAAGACGCGACCGTCATCGAGATCGATCCACAAATCCACATTGTCGTCGTCGGAGGCAACGATCTCTCCGCCGACAGGCCGTCTTCGAAACGTAAATGCCATCCTGGGCCGCTCCTTCAGTCGCTGGAAAGTAGCCTACCCCAAAGCGGCCATCGGCGAACGTCTGCACCTGGCCGACAGCCGGCGCTCCAGACCTCAATCGGTGGGCGCAGCAAGGTAGTGAAGTATGTAGCCTGAGGCACTGATTTCGCCTGCTGAAACTGCGTCTGCAAAGACGGCCTCGAGTTCGTCTCGAGACGTGAAGCCGAACGAGCCAAGTCGATCTGCAGCGAAGTCTGCGAGCCGCCAGACATCGAAGCCATCAGTTTCGCCTTCTCGCCCGAAGTCAAAATCAACGCCTCCCGACTCTAGCCGCACCTCGCATCCGTAGCCGTGCTTGCGATAGCTGACACCGCCCGAAAGCAAACCGGTTCCGGGAATCCCATTGATGCACCATGCGCGGTCACTTTCCGGCAGCGCGATGCCAGCTTCGGCAATGAGCGAAACTGCTGCCTGGACCGCAGCGAGATATTCTTTGATGAGCTTGCCAAGGCGTGAATCCACGTTGCGTCACTTTCCAGAACTCTGGTACAGGTTACGTCGACTACAGCGCCTGTCGATCGGCCCGAAAGCTGACCACTGTAACCGTCGGCCCCTGGCCGACAAGAGCCTTGGGAGGCCCAAGTCCAGGCGGGACTACAGGTCGCCGGTAATCGGCCTAGGTCGACTGACGGCTGCGCAAAGCATACCTGCCCTTCAAAGCCAACGGTGGGGCGGCAGCAGCTGATCCGTTGCGGCCTTCGAGGCTGTAGATCTGCCTCCTTGAAAGCGGGCGTTGGCGATCGCCGGTCGGCGCGGTTCGCCCGTCTACGGTGCATGCGGCAGCGCCAGCAGCGGGAAGAACTTGTCCCTCACTGTCCAGCGATTCGGCGGCACTCCTTGCCGCTGCGCCGAATACCTCTCGCTCAATGCACGGCGTAAGGGCCATTGCGAGCCAGCCTCGCGCGTTCACCTATCAGACATGGCATAGGCTTGAAGCGCTTGCAATGGCAACTTGTCCTCTGCGTAGGTTTGCAGGTCGTCGTGCGCGATCACGAATGCAATCTCGAATCGATATTGGGACCGCATGAAGGCAGTCGGTGCGCCTTGGAAGATTGAAGCAGGATCGACCGGATCGGCTGTGCCCTCGAACCGAAACGTGAGTTCTCCATTGCCGGGGGACAGGCCAAACCTTAGCGAGGTCACGCGCCTCGTATGCGGACCCATGTCTGCTGCCGCATACCCTCGATACTCATCGACCGAGCCGAGATTCTTGTCCAGCAACTGGACTACAAAAGCTTTCCCGGCTTGCTGCTGCAGAACGTCAAGGAGTGATGCGGCGCCGGGCGCAAGATCATTAAAATGTGCCCGAGCGCCGAGAGCTTCGTTCCAAAGCGAAAAACCGTGCCGACCGATGTACGGTGAAATGACTGCATCGATCTCGTTGCCGTCAATCGTCAATTGGCAATCCGCAGGGGGGCGCTTTGACATTTGGTGATGTAACTCCGAATAGTTAGAGCCACGCATCGGCGCGGACGTGGCGTCGCTGTCGAATCCGACCTGAACAGCTTATCCCATACCGGTCGTTGGCCAAGGGCTGCTTCTGGGCCGCGGGCGGACTAAGCCGCTCTGCTTTCAACGGCTGCGGCCATACGCTGAAGGATTTGCACCAGGGCAACCGCCTGCGCAACATCCATTCCGCACACGCCGTCCGAATCGTACGCCAGCGCGACAAATGGTTTTGAATCGTGAACCGTCGCTTGCAGGATGCCGGATGAGGTCTGGAGCTTGCAGGACGCGCTTACGTCGCCGTCGACCTGAGCCGCCGGGCAACTCACCTTGTCGGAAGCATCCCAAATCTCCCGAGCTTCGTTTGCCACGATGTCCGCTATCTCGCCCACATCTTGGATCGACAACACGCAATACGGGGATCCTTCTGGATCCAGTTCGAGATGGACTTCGGAGCTCGTCCTCGAAATTCCTAAGCGCCCGCGGGCCACAAACCATTGATGAGCTTTCGACATTGCTAAGGTGCGGGCATTGAATGGAGGAAACAGATCGCTGGAAAGCGGTCATCGGTGACCGGCAGCTCGTGGGCCGTCAGGAGGCGCCGACGCGTGCCAGCCGCCGAAACCGCTCGGCGCACAGGTTGTCAGGCTCGTCATCGTGCCACCACCAGTCAGCGGGTTCTTCTCCCTGTGCCTGAAACCGGAAGACGGTCGAAGAGTCGTAGTGGCTGTAACAAACGTGCTGCAGCGCGTACACCTTGCCCACAATGAATTCCGCACCAGTCAAGCCACGGAAGGTCTCGCGCGGCTCGTACTCGTGGCCGACCTGGAACGGATGGGCACGCCACGTTGGATCCGGAAGGGCCATCGAAATTGTCGTTGTGGGGTTGAGTCGCCGGAAAGCAGTCTATCGCGGCCGGTTGCTTCTGGCCGCTATGAGTCGGCCGCACCTGACTCGTCCTCCCGGAGGCGCCCTTGGGCCTGTGCGAGCAACTCGGGGTAGTTCGGCGAGAAAGGCTCGGACAGTTGCTTCTCAAGCCGCCCGCAGAGGTTCCACAGCACCCGCGCCTCAGATTCGTCCCCTATGGTGAGCTGGTCAGAATCGGTGAAGCGACTGGCGAACCCGAAGAACACAAGGGCCTCATCGGCAGTCAGCTCAAGGTGAATGGGTTGCTGCGACTCATGGCTCATACCCGAGGATAGCTCACCCGAAACCAGCCGCTCACGACCGGCAGCTCATGGCCGCTACGAGCCATCGAGGCCCGTATGTCCTCACGATCGCAGACGAGTGTTTTTGAAGAGCCGGTAGTCTGCGATTCGACTCAGCGTCGGCACTAGACCAGTTGCCTCGATCGCCTTTGCGAGTACGTCGGCGGCTCGTTGTCTCTGCGGCCCGGACCAATAGGACGCTGGGAAAATCACGAATCGGCTGTCGGGGCCGTGCAAAACCAACGTCCCCATGGGACTGAATTCGACTCTACGAACATCAGCCCACTTCATTCGAAAGCGGCCATATCCACTGCTGTACGAGATGGCGTCTTCTTCGAGGGAAAACGTGCCCGCCGCTGCAAGCAGGCCTGCGCTCATTAGAAAGAACAGCACAAAAATGGCGATCGGCCCGTATTGGTGCGCCAGAAAGGCACCGATCGAGGCGCCGCCGAAAAAAATCATGCCAATGGACGCGATGATCGCGTAGCTGCGGAGGCCCACAACAGGCACCGAGTCAATGGATTGGACGATCATAGGTTCTCGCATCTCCGCGCATAGTAGCTCCACAGCGGAGGGACTAGCTACTCACAACACTGCCGCTCATCACCGACCGCTCATGACCGGTACCACCTGTTCCGAGCCCGCACCGTGGGCTCCTCCTAAGCGGACCTGTGTAACAGGCCGGTATTGGCCGACGCGAGACATCATCAAAGTCTTGGGTCAGCGCATCGGGAAGAAACAGCATCAGCAAGTTGGGTGACCATGCTCTTGGCTTGTGCCAGCTGTTCGGCAGTAGGTTCTTCTCCGGGCAGGAGTGCAAAAACCTCTACTGACGTTGCGTTCAATTCATCCGCCGAAACGTCGAATCTAGTCAGGTTCGAGTCCGGCCTCAAGACCATCGAGACCCGCCCGTTGCTAAAGCGGGGCACTATCCCCGGCAACCGGCTAGCGGCCTCCATGATGCAGCCCGGGAAGGCGCCGGGGCGCACTTGCACCGCTCGCATGTCGCCGAAGGCCATTTTCGGACGCAGTATGGCGCGCGCAACGCGATCTAGAAAGAGCGCCGCCAGCGCGACCATTGCGATCGCAAGAAGGCCTCGCTTGATTGTCAGCTTTGCCATTGAGGCCGTAGCCCAGTCGCAGTCATAGCGCGTATCCATCGGTGAGTGTGTTTCGCGCAGCCTACCGTAAAGCAGTCGGTCGCGACCGTCCGCAAATGGCCGGCTGCGGCTATTTGACAGGATCGACCCAACCAGGTCGTAGGCCACGCGCGAATTCATCGCGGACTCGCTCCAAGGAAGTCGGCTCGCCCATCTCGGCCTCGATCTCCCCCACACAGCCCCAGCAGTCGCCACCGCAGTCGGCAGACAGGGGATCATCCGCCTGACCGAGAGGTCGCCCGCAGATTTGGCAATTCATCGGTGGATTGTGCATTGTCTCGGCATCAACACGTGCGGGCGCCGACTGCCCCACAGCCGACAGTCGCGACCGTCTGCTGCTGGCCGACTGCCGAACAGACCGGAACGCGAAGCCAAAGACGGTCAAAGCAAACCTGTCGGATGTCATTGATCGCGGGCCTTAGTCACGTGGAAGGCGAAGCAGGCCGCCAATCTCCGCGGTATCCCCTTTGCATTCTGCTGCACCCACCGTTCGATCTCAGGCCCCTCGTTTGCAGTCGCAGCGCCTCCCCACAGCGCAAGGTACTTTGACTTCTGAGGATCCTCAGCGAAGAAAAGGTACCCCTCGTCAGACACGTGGGTATCGACGTTGATGATGTACCAGTTGAGATATCGGAAAGACCGCAGAACATCCACCGATTGCACCTTCAACTCCCTCGCGATCCGCGGTGCAAGCTCAGTCTTTCGAACATCGCTCAAGGAGCGATCGACACCATCGCATGGGGATGCAACCGCGTCCATTGCTATGGCCGAGGCAAGTACAAGAATCAACCACCTCATGATTCGTCCAACCCGTTCGTCATCACTTTTAGAGATATCCCGTCAGACCGCCTGAGAGCCGACCTTCGCGACCGGCTGCTTGTGGCCGACACCGTTCCTCCGGAACGCTGGGCTATTTCGCGGTGGGTTGTCGTGCAACCTCGACTGTCCGGGTCGCTGACTCGCCAATGGCCCGTGCCTGCGTCTCGTAGGCCCGGGCGTTCTTCCAGGCAATCAGTTGTTCCGCCGTCAGGTGCGACGCGTCCATGGCTGCGCGAAGCGCATTGGCTTCCAAGACTGCCTTCGCCGCCTCGAGCTCGCTCTGCTTCACGATCAGCGTTTGCGCCTGGTCGATGCGCTGGGCTTCCACCTTGAGTGCCGCGATTGCGTTCACCTGGTCCCGAATGGCAGAGGGCGGCGTGAAGTGATTGACGTTGATGCGGATCAACTTGAAGACGCCTGGATAGCCGCGGTCCAGCTCGGACTGCGCCTGCTCCAGAATGGCTTGTTCGTAGCCGCCGAGGTTGGCCGCGAGCTGCGTGGTCACCTCCTTCTTCGTGACCTCCTGGATGCTGTGTTGGACGATGTTCTGCATCACGTGGAGGCCGACCGTCGTGATCTGACGCCCCGATTCATCAGTGTAGGAATCGAGTTCCTTGGTTTGGATGTAGAAGGAAGGCACCTTGTCCGGCACCAGCCGGAACGAGACGACGACGTCGAGCGCGTCGAGCAGCACGCCATTCGCGTCGGCCGGACGAAGCCCGTTGAGAAGCACCCGTGTCTCCGTGGTGTCCACCTGGATCACCGAATCGAGAATGGTCGTCTTGAAGCCGGTCACGGGTTCGGTCGAGATATCGCCCGACCAATGTTTGACGATGCCGACGGAGCCGGTAGGCACGCGGGCACATCCGAGGAGCAGGCTAGCTGCGGCAAGGACTGCCAGCAGCGACACATGTCGCAGGAGACGACGCAGGATCATTTTCGACGTGTCGGTGAAGAGGGTGCTCAACGGTAGCACGTACCTGCCCACCCAAGAGCAGACTTTGGCGAGAGGCAACTCCTGGGTCGGCTGCCGACGTGGTGGACTTCCCGTTAGCTGACACCGGCGAACGTCAGGTCCTGGCCGACATAAGTCTTCGGGATCAAGCTCGTGCAAGCAGAGCTGCCCGAATGTCATTCCTCAGGCGAAGGTCCGATCCCGTCAGCTCAGGATCTGACGTCAACAGGTCATCGGCACGCTTGGCCACCGACATAAGCCTGCGATTTGCCTCCACATCGCCCGCAAGTTCGTCCGCTGACAAACGCAAGAGCGCGGTCAACAGATCACCTGTGTAGTAGTCGCCCTCGACCAGTGGATCCGCTTCGACGATTTCCAGAGCGAAGGGCAAGACAAATTTGGTGCCGATTCCCTGAGTCAACAGGATTCTGCAGTCGCCGGCAGACAGCTTCTCAAGGGGGAGTTTTCGCAGGGCATGGCAGCGCGACACCATCGGCGAGCTGTCCGCAGGCGGCTCGGCCCACAGATGCGCTTCAAGCTGCTCAAGGGTGCGCGACTTGTTCATCCCGCTAGCCTACCGCAAAGCCGCCGGTCGCCAACGGCTGCTCGTGGCCCGGCTGCTGACGGTCATCACCGACCCGACTGCGAGGCAAGGCGTGAACGCAAATCATATGCGTCCACGATGCTCTTCCCTGCGGCGCCACGGATCGATATCGCGGGCCAGCGACCGTGAAGCTGAACGATTGCGCGATTCACGAAGAAGAGGCGCTTGGTTTCGGCTGCCGCTACCTCCGTCCAAGGTATGAACAAAGGCGGGCTCCAGAACCTGAAAGGAAAGAAGATGGCGAGCCGGAACCCCGTTTCGTTGACCGTCACGAATAGGCAGCTGCGGTAGCTCACTGGAAACCTTCGTGCGCCCATCGAACCGGATACGAATCGGAAGCGCTGACCGTTGGTAGGCTGCGTTGCTCGGAACTCCCCGGCCAGATTCTTCCACCCGCCCACCTTCGAAAGCAGAGCGCTTATGCCGATCCACATAAGCGCGAACGTTGGGAAGAACCACTGCGGCTGCATGAATTCGGGCGGAGGAGCTTGGTTCATTGAAGTGCGCTGGTGTCGGTAAGGGGGATGCCGGTTGGGCTGTTGCCGACTCGCTGGACTGCCGGATAGCAGTCATTGGCGGCCGTCCGCTTGTGGCCGATCAGCGACCTCTGCCGCCGGCTGGAATTGCACATTGGAAGAGCGATTGCGCGCGTAACGCAAACGCAATACACTTTCTTCATGAAGTCCGCCGTCATTCCCCAGATCCGCGTCGAGCCCGAGTTGCGCGCCGAGCTCGAGTCCGTGCTCAAGCAGGGCGAAACCCTGACCGACTTCGTCGAAGCGACGGTGCGAAACGCGATCGCGTTCAGGCGCGTGCAGAACTCATTCCATGCGCGTGCGCAAGCGGCATCGGAAGAGTACCACCGCACAGGCGTTTCGGTGCCCGTTGAGGCGGTCCTGGAAAGGCTGCAATCCAAGCTCGACGCCAAGCGCAAGAAGCTCGGCCGATGAGCTTCGTCGTTCAGCTGTCCCTTACGGCTGAAGTTGACTTGGATCGCCTCTTCGAGTTCTTGCTCGATCGGGCCGAAACAAGCGAAGACCTCGACCGTGCCCAAGCCGCGATCGACGCTATCAGGGCGACGGCGCAGCACCGGCTGGCGATCACTCCCTTCAGCTTCCGCAAAGCTGCCCAGAATCCGGCTCAGCGGGAACTGATCATCCCGTTCGGAGGAACCGGGTATGTCGCGTTGTACGAGATCGTCAGTGCTTCGGAAGTCCTCGTGCTGGCGGTGCGCCACCAGCGTGAAGAGGACTATCACTGACGCTGTTCCGTCGCGTGGCAGGCCGCCCGAAACCGGTTATCCACAAGCCCCGCCTCTGGCCGAAAGCAGTTGACCGACTCTGCCATCTCCCCTGGCCCGAAGACACAGGCCCGTCAAATGCAAGACGGCGACCCGAGGGTCGCCGTCGTTCACGCGTGCGAAGCGGCGCTCAAGGCGTCCACTCGATCGCCACACCCTTGAAGTCCACCGCGTTGTTGGGCGTGCGGATCGACAGGTTGCTGAGGTGGCGGAACGCGAAGCCGGCGCGCCAGTGGCCGTCGGCGCTGCTCACGCCGATGCCGAAGTGGTCGGAGAACTGGAAGTTGCTGCCCTTCTGGCGATTGCCGATGTTGGACTCGCTCAGGTAGGTCGGGCCGATGCCGAACTCGAGGTCCAGGCGCGCGCTCTCCGACACCGGATAGCGCCAGTGCATCATCGGCACGAAGGCGATGTCCCACGCGCTGTGCGAGTACGCGCTGTCGGATTTCGCCTGCCAGGCGCTGGCCGAGATCACCGGCGACATGTCCAGCGCGAAGCCGGAGACGCTGGTGAGCTGGCATTCGTGACGCTCGAGGCCGAGCGACTCGACCTTCAGCTCCGTGTCCTTGCCGGCGGCGACACGGCCGCCCCAGGCGTCGTTGCCGCTCTGCCCGTGGGCCAGGCAGCCGAAGAACGGCGCGCCGCGGAGCGCGGCGACCGTCCACGTGGCGATCGTGCCGGCGATCGCCGTGTTCTTAAGCGCGGTGCCGGCGCCGGTCTCGGCGTGGGCGGGCGCGGCCGCCATGAGGGCGGCGGCGACCAGCGACAGGGTGGCGACGAATCGCGCGGCTTGGGGGGCGTGGGTGTTCGAGTGCATCCACGAACTGTAGCGCGCAGGTGTGATAACCCTGCATCGCGGTTGGCGTGCGCGTCGGCGCCGCGCGACAGCGGAGCTGTTGCTGAAGGGATAATCGCCGACCACAGGCCGGAGGGCCACGCGCTCCGGTCGACTCTGATTCACCCATTCACACGAGGCGCGCTTGTTCCTGGTTCGCTGGATTTCGGGCTGGCCGCTGGGCCTGCTGCACGCCATCGGCGGCCTGCTCGGCTGGCTCGTGTGGCTCAGCTCGCCCACCTACCGACGCCGACTGCGTGCGAACGCGGAGCTGGCAGGCGTGCCGGCGCGCGACTGGCGCCGCTCCGTCGCGGAAGCCGGCCGCATGGTGGCCGAGACGCCGTGGCTGTGGCTGCGCGCGGACGACAGCGTCCTGAGCCCGCTGGTGACCTGGCGCAACGTCGAGGCGCTGGACGCCCACGTCGCTCAGGGCCGGCCGTTGGTGCTGCTGACGCCGCACATGGGCAGCTTCGAGGTGGCCGGGCGCGCCTTCGCGATGCGCTATGGCCAGCGCCAGCCCATCACCGTGCTGTACCGGCCGGCACGCCAGCGCGCGCTGCGCGAGTTCCAGGAAGAGGCTCGCAAGCGCCCGACGATGCCGACCGCACCCGCCAGCCTGGCCGGCGTTCGCCAGATGTTGCGGGCGCTCAAGCGCAAGGAGGCCGTCGGCCTGCTGCCCGACCAGGTGCCGCCCGAGGGCCAGGGCGTGTGGGCCCCGTTCTTCGGGAAACCGGCTTACACGATGACGCTGGCCGCACGCCTGATGCAACAGACCGGTGCCGGCTGCTTCGTGCTGCGCGGGGAGCGCCTGCCACGGGGCGCCGGGTATGTCGTCCATGCGTCGCAGTTGGTGCGTGCGCTGCCCGCGGCTACCGATCCGCAAGCCCAGGTCGAGGCCGCCACGATCATCAACGAGACGATGGAACAAGTCATCCTGAGCGACCCCGGCCAATACATGTGGGGGTACAACCGCTACAAGCCGCCCCGTTCCGCGGACTCCGCCGAGACCCCGGCCGCCGCGCCCCGCGCCGAAGGAGGCGAATGAACGTCGTCGCCCGCCTCGTGCTCGGCTTCCTGTGGTTGCTGAGCTGGCTGCCGCTGGCCGTGCAGGCCGCGATCGGCCGCGGCCTGGGCCGGCTGCTGTGGGTGCTGGCCGGCTCGCGCCGGCGCGTCGCCCTGCGCAACCTCGAGCTGACGATGCCCGAGAAGAGCGCCGCCGAACGCACGGCGATCGCATACGAGAACTTCCAGTGGATCGCGCGCAGTTTCCTCGAGCGCGGACTGCTCTGGTACGCCTCGCCCGAGCGGCTGAAACGGCTGATCCATGTCGAGGGCGACCCCGGATTCGCGGAGCGCACGCCCGGCGCCGTGATGTGGCTGGCGCCGCACTTCGTGGCGCTGGACGTCGCCGGCCAGGCGACGCAACTGTTCCAGAGCCGTGGCGTCGGCTCGATCTACCAGAAGCAGAGCATCGAGGTGTTCGACAAGGCGATCCGTGCCGGCCGCGTGCGCTTCGGCAACGGCGACATCTACTCGCGCCACGAAAAGGCGCTGCCGCTGATCCGCGCCATCCGGCGAGGGGTCGCGTTCTTCAACCTGCCCGACATGGACTTCGGTCCGCAGGAGGCCGTCTTCGTGCCGTTCATGGGCGTGCCGGCGGCCACCCTGCTGGCGCCGTCGAAGATGGCCAGGGCGCTGGACATGAAGGTGCAGCCGGTGGTCGCCGAGATCCTGCCGGGCGGCCAGGGCTATCGCGTCAGGTTCCTGGAGCCGTGGACGGATTTCCCCAGCGACGACCCGGTGGCCGACGCGGCCCGCATGAACGAGTGGATCGCGTCGGAGGTTCGCCGCAACCCGTCGCAGTACTACTGGGTGCACAAGCGGTTCAAGACGCGGCCGCCGGGCGAGGCGAGCCTTTACTGAGGCCCGACCTGGGGGCCGGTCGTTCCGCCCCTTCCTGCCGTGCCGGTTTCGTTCGCGAGATCGCTCAGTCCAGCGCGGCGTCGATCACCGCGCCGAGGACTTCGCCAGCGACAACCTCGCCAAAGCTGGAGCTGTCATGGCGATCGTCCCAGCCGCGACGCCGACCGAACCAGCCGCGGCCGCCGACAGATGGCGGCGAACGCAGCAGGAAGCGCAGCAACAGCCATCCGGCGATGATCGCAACCGCCAGCGCCAGCGCGACGTCCAGTACCGGGCGGCGGCCAGGCAGCGCGGACTGCACGGCGGAGCGCACGCCCTCGTACACGCAGACGCCGACAAGCAGCGCCATGGCCGTCCGCCCGAGGATCGTCAGGAACGACAGGCGCATTTCCGGTGCAACGTAGCCCGGGGGTGCCGATGGCCGGCTCGCGGAGGGCAGCGCGCGCGTACGCGGAGACGGGTCGCTCCAGGCCATGCTCAGATGTCTCCGCCTTCCAGCTTCACGAACGGCCCGAAGCACTGCTTGCCGTCCTCCGCCGTGCAGACGATGAAGCGATTGCGCGCCGGATTCATCATCACGTAGCGCGTGGTGGTCTTGCCCGGCTTGGTGACCTGGCCCCAGCAATCCTTCTTGCCGTTGTCCTTGACCAGCGTGTCGACCCACTTGTAGTAGCCGCGCGGGCTCGGCTGGTCGGACATCGTGAACGTGGACTGGGCCACCTCGTCGGCGCTGGTGATGAGGGTGCGGCCGCTGCGATCGATCCGGTAGACCTCGGCGCAGTCGTCGTCGCGCCGCGTGATCTGCCAGGCGCCCAGGAAGGGGTGGTCGGCGCGCAGCGGCGCGGCCGGCGCGTCGGCGGCGAGCGGCGCGGCGACGGCCGCGATCGACGACAGCGCCAGGGCGAGCAGCAGCGGAGATTTCATGCGGAAGCCTTGTCGTTGGGCTCGCGGCGCCGAACCGGGGTCGGTCGCCACCAGCGGAATCCATGCCGAGCGATTCTGCCTGACTGCCCGCGTGCGCGTCACGCGGGTGCGCCGCGTGTGGAAGAATCGTCGCCTGGGCATCCGGCTCGTTGATTGCCGCGAACCGAACTCGACATTTGCAGTCTCATCCGGAACCTGGAGCCCGCCATGACCCGAATCCACTTTCCCGCCGTCGCCGCTCTTTGCGCCGCGGCCCTGCTCGGCACGCCACCGCTGCCCGCATGGGCCGTGGACGCCGCCGCCACCGGCCGCGCCCCCACGTCACCCGACCAGCCCAAGCCGCGCGTCGGCAGCTACAAGGTCGTCAAGCGCGGCGCCAAGGTGACCCGCGCCAAGTGCCTCGAAGGCGGCAACGTCATCGTGCCGACCCGCGAGAAGGCCACGGCCGCCCAGCGCGACCGCGACATCCACGAGGCCTGCAAGACGGTCGACTACACGAAATGAAACGCCTGCCGCCGCTCGCCCTCCCGCTCTTGCTGCTTGCGTTCGCCGCGCCCGTGTTCGCCCAGTCCGCGACGCCGCCGGTCAACGCCTCCTCGTCCGCCGAATGGGGCACGCCGGCCAGCGCGCCGGCAACGATCACGCTGCCCAAGCCACCAGCCAGTGCCTTCGCGACCGCGCGCGCGAACACGCAGGCGACCGGCGACTACTTCCACGACTTCGGCGAGCTGATCGTGCGCGTGCGCAGCGTCAAGTGGATCGAGGAGATCTGCAGCGAGACGTTTCCCGCGACCGCCGAGGCGAACCGCCACGCCTACGAGGTCTGGCTGGTCGACCACGGCTCGTTCGTCGACGAGGTCGAGGGCCAGTTCTTCGTCATCGAGAAATATTGGGGCGAGGCCTCTGCGCAGGCGAAGAAGGAAGGGCTCACCGTGGATCAGCTCAAGGCCAAGGTCGACGCCACCCGTCCCGGCCTGCGCCAGGATTTCCAGGCGCGCGGCGCGCGCTCGTTCCAGACGCGCTGCGAGGCGTATCCCGAGATCCTGCTGTCGCCGCAACTCGACCTCGAGAAGTCGCAGTCGGAGCTGGTGCGTTCCCTGCGACTGGGGCCGCGCTGACCACGCCGGGGCGACGCCGACGCTGAAGCCCTGGCAGTCCCGTCCGCCACCCCGTGCGGGCATGGGTGGCCCCGGCTTCCTGCGGCCGTGACCCCGATCTTGGGGGGCACCGTGTTTGACAGGATGCCAACTGTCATGGGGCGGTGCTAAAACCTGCCACACGGACCCGCCGAGGTCGCCACACAGGATTTGCACCATGCCCATGATCAAGCTGGATGTTCCCCTCGTCGCCCAGGAAAAGGCGAACTGCTGCTGGCACACGAGCGCCTACATGATCTGGCTGTACTGGCAGCAGAACGGCAAGGGCGCCGGGCCCATGAACACCGTGGCGTCGAGTTATGCGGTCGCCGACACGACCGGCATCGGTCCGGGCGAGTTCATCACGCTCGCGCAGAAGGTCGGGCTGTACAGGCTGCCGGTCAAGAACCAGCACACCGAGGACGACCTGTTCGCCTACCTGCGCGCGGGAGGCCCGATCTGGGCAGCCGGGTTCTGGTTCGGCTTCGGCCACATCATCGTGGTCACGGGGGTGGAAAAGGGCGAGGTCTACTTCAATGACCCGGACCAGGGCGTGAAAAAGAAGGGCACCGTCAAGTGGTTCAACGAGAAGCTTTCGAGCCAGTTGCCGGGCTGCCTGATGGTCAAGGACCCCGGCGCCTACTGATCCTGCCGCGGGCGCACGCTTGCGCGGAGAGAGACTGCACCAGGTCGATGAACCGCGGGCACGCTATCCCGCGACGATCGTGTACGCGTCGCGCTGCGTGCGCAACCACTGCGCCATCTCGTCGGCGTCGCCGAGCTGGTTCGGATGGAAGCCCGGCTTCATGTACTTCAGCAGCGGAACGAAGCTGGCGGCCCACACGCCGCGCGGCCCGAACAGGTAGCGCGCCGCCTGCCACCAGGTGCGCGGCTGCCACCACTTGCCGGCGCGCCACAGGTTGATGAGCGTCTGCAGCGTCGACTCGGCCAGGAACTGCACCGAGATGTAGACGAACCACAGGATGCGGCGCCGCTCGCTGCCGCCCATCGCGCGGTACAGGTCGAACGCCACGGTCTTGTGCTCGCTTTCCTCCACCGCGTGCCAACGCCACAGCAGCGCGAGGTCGGGGGTCGCGCCTTCGAGCCAGTTCGGGTGCGTCAGCAGGCCCGTGGCCATCACCGCCGTGAAGTGCTCGTAGCCGGCAGTGACGGCCACATGGTTGACCGGGTGCATGTTCTCGCCGTTCTTGATGCGCCAGGCGGCCCAGTGCTGCCAATGGTTCTTCAGGCCCTGGCGATCGAGCTCGGCGTTGAACTGGGCATGCAGGAAACGATGCGTGGCCTCCTGGCCGACGAAGCCGCGCACCTCGTCCGCCCATTCGGCCTGCTGCGCGGGCGGCAGCATCGCGACGCCCTTCTTCACCGCGTCGATGAAGAACTGCTCGCCCACCGGAAAGCTCATCGACAGCGCGTTCAGGTAATGCGTGCGGAAGGCCTCGCCGCCGTTCCACAACGGCGGGAAGCCCCTGGACAGGTCGACGCGCAGGCGGCGGATCGGCAGGCGCCGGGTGGCGTCGGGGGCGGCGGGAAGGTCTGTCGGTGCGTTCATCTTGTCTTTGGCGGTGCTGTTGTCTCTGGCCAGAGCGTACGGGGGCCCGCCGGACGGGTCTACTCGCATTTTCCGGACCCTGGGGTTTCCATTCTTCGGCGTCCGGCGAAGCCGGTAGAGTGCGCGCATGGCCCCTCCCCGTGATTCCGTCGAGAACCCGCTGCGCAAGACGCCGTCCCAGACGCGCGCGCTGCGCACGGTGGACACGCTGTTCGAGGCCGCCACTCGCATCCTGGCGAGCGAGGGCGAGGCCGGCTTCACCACCAACCGCATCGCCGAGCGCGCCGGCTTTTCCATCGGCACGCTGTACCAGTACTTCCCCAGCAAGGAGGCGATCGTCGTCGCGCTGGTGCGGCGCCATCGCGACCGCGTGATGCGCGAGCTCGACGGGATGCTGGACCGCTGCGTCGCCGGCGAGTACGGCGCCGAGCACGCGCTGCGGCTGTACATCCGCCACATCGTGGACGCCTTCGGCCGCGGCCAGAAGGCGCAGCGCCTGCTGGCACGACTGGGCTGGCAGCTCGACGCGCCGGCCGCCATCGTCGCGGCCATGGACGACGGCGCCGAGCGCATCCGCTCCGCGCTGGAGCGCCTGAACGACCCGCAACTGCCGGTGCCCGACGAGCCCACGCTGTACATGCTCACCCGCGCGGTGGTCGGCGCGGTGCGCTCGGCGGCGGTGGAGGAGAGCGCGATGCTGGACGATCCGCGCTTCGAGGAGGCGCTGTTCCGCATGGTCTGGGGCCTCGTGCACCGACCGGGCGCGGCCGTCGCGTGACGGCCAACCTGCACGCATGTTCGATGAACTCCAGATCACGGGCCGCACGCGCACCCACGTCGTCCAGCACGACGCGCCGCGCTTCGCGGCCCATCCCGACGTCGCCGCGGCCTTCCTGCGCCTGCGCGCCGCGGCCGCGCGCGACGGCATCGACCTGCGCCCCTACAGCTCGTTTCGCGGCTACGCAGCGCAGACGCGCATCTGGGAGATGAAGTTCAGCGGCCGCGCGCCGCTGTACGACATGGCCGGCAAGGTGCGCGACCGCACCGGCTGGAGCGAGGACGACGTCATCGCCCACATCCTGGACTGGTCCGCGCTGCCCGGCGCCAGTCGCCACCAATGGGGCACCGAGATCGACGTCGTCGACGGCGCCGTGATGCCGCCCGGCTACAAGCCGAGGCTGTTGCCCGACGAGGTGGCCGAAGGCGGGTTGTTCGCGCCGCTGCATCGGTGGCTCGACGCCCACATCCACGAACACGGCTTCTTCCGCCCCTACGCGCGCTACCAGGGCGGCATGTTTCCCGAGCCGTGGCATCTCAGCCATGCGCCCGTCTCGATGCGCGCGATCGACGACCTGACGCTGGACGTGCTGCGCCGCGCCACCGAGGCGTCCGAGCTGCCGGGCAAGCAGCGCGTGCTGGAACGGCTGCCGTGGATCCTGGAACGCCACGTGCGCAACATCGTGCCGCCACCCCCTGAATGCGCCTGGTGAAGACGCCCCCGCAACACCGGCGGCGCGGACATCGCCCCACCCGGCGATAATTGCCCCATGCTGCCCTCCCCGACCCGCGTTCGCTTCACCAAGATGCAAGGCGCCGGCAACGACTTCGTCGTGCTCGACGCCACGCGCGAGCCGCTCGCGCTCGGGGCCGAGGAGATGCGCCGGCTGGGCGACCGCCGCTTCGGCATCGGGGCCGACCAGATCCTGATCGTCGAGCGCCCCACGACGCCGGGCATGGATTTCAGCTACCGCATCTTCAACAACACCGGCGACGAGGTCGAGCACTGCGGCAATGGCGCGCGCTGCTTCGCCCGCTACGTGCGCGACCGCGGCATGGTCGACCGCGACACGATCCGCGTGCAGACGGTCAACAACGAACTCGAGCTGCACATCCAGGCCGACGGCCGCGTGCGCGTCGACATGAACGCGCCGCGCTTCGAGCATGCCGACCTGCCGTTCGACGCCGCCGGCCTCGTGCCAACGCGCGTCGGCGATTTCGAGACCTGGCCGCTGGGCCTGGGCGAGGATCGCAGCGTCGACGCGGCCGTGCTGTCGATGGGCAACCCGCACGCGGTGACGCGCGTCGACGACGTCGAGCACCACCCGGTCGCGCAGATCGGCCCGCTGGTCGAACACCATCCGCGCTTCGTGCGCCGCGTCAATGCCGGCTTCATGGAAGTGGTCTCGCGCACGCACATCCGCCTGCGCGTGCACGAGCGCGACGCGGGCGAGACGCTGGCCTGCGGCACCGGCGCCTGCGCCGCGGTCGTCGCCGGCATCCGCCTGGGTTGGCTGGACACGCAGGTCGACGTCGACATGCACGGCGGCAAGCTCACCGTGGAGTGGGCCGGCGGCCCGGACGACAGCGTGTTCCTCACCGGCCCGGCCACCACCGTCTTCGAAGGAGAAATTGAACTGTGAACAGCACCAGCGGTACCGACGGCATCACCGAGGACGACATCGCGGGCTACCTCGCGAACACGCCCGGCTTCTTCGAGCGCCACGCCGAACTGCTCGCCACCGTGCAGCTGTCGAGCCCGCACGGCGCGCGCGCCGTGTCGCTGCAGGAGCGCCAGATGGAGATGCTGCGCGAGCGCATCAAGAACCTCGAGCGCAAGATCATGGAGATGATCCGCTACGGCCAGGACAACATGGCCATCTCCGATCGCCTGCACCGCTGGACGCGCGCGGTGATGCTCACGCACGACCCCGACAAGCTCGCGCCGGTGCTCGTGCACGACCTGCAGCACCAGTTCCAGATCCCGCAGGCCGCCGTGCGCGTGTGGGGCGTGGCGCCGGAGCTCGCGCACCTGCCGTGCGCCGCCGAGGTCAGCGACGACGTCAAGATCTTCGCGACGAGCCTGGTCGCGCCCTACTGCGGCGCCAACTCGGGCTTCGAGGCCGCGGGCTGGTTCGAGAACCCGGAGTCGGTGGTGTCGCTCGCGCTGATCCCGCTGCGCCCGGATCGCCAGCACACCGCGTTCGGCCTGCTCGCGCTCGGTTCGCCCGATCCGACGCGCTACACGCCGGACATGGGCATCGAGTTCCTGGCGCAGGTCGGCGACATCGCCGGCGCCGCGCTGACCCGCCTGCTGGTCCAACAGTGAGGCCTGCGCTGCGATGACCACCCCGGCCATCCAGCGCTACCTCGAGCACCTGCGCGTGGAACGCCGCGTGTCGGCACACACGCTCACGGCCTACGGCGACGCCCTGGCCCGCCTCGTGAAGCTGGCCGACGAGGCGCAGCGACCGCTGTCGGCCTTGCAGAGCGCGCACATCCAGCGCTTCGCCGCGCAACTGCATGGCGCCGGCCTGGGCGCGCGCTCGATCGCGCTGACGCTGTCGGGCTGGCGCGGTTTCTACCGCTGGTGGAGCCTGCAGGCCGACTCCGCGGGCCTGGCCAACAACCCGGTCGACGGAATCCGCGCGCCGCGCGCCGCGCGACCGCTGCCCAAGGCGCTGGCCGTCGACGAGGCCGTCGCGCTCGCGATGGCCCAGACTCCCACCGAAGGCGACGGCGAGGCGGCGTCGATCGAGGCCGAGGCACTCGCCGCGCGCGACCACGCGATCGCCGAACTGCTGTATGGCTGCGGGCTGCGGCTCGGCGAGCTGCTGGGCCTGGACCTCGCGGCCGGCGCCGAGTCGGCCGGCTGGATCGATATCGACGACGCCAGCGCCCACGTGTTCGGCAAGGGCTCGAAGCGCCGCAGCGTGCCTGTCGGCGGTCCGGCGCTGGCGGCGCTGAACACCTGGCTGCTGCACCGGCCGGCGCTCGCGGGCACGCCCGACGGCGGCGCGCTGTTCGTCAGCCGCCTCGGCAACCGGCTGTCGCCCAACCAGTTGCGCGCGCGCCTGAAGGCCCAGGGCGACCGCGCCGGCGTCGCGACGCCCGTGCACCCGCACATGCTGCGCCACAGCTACGCGTCGCACCTGCTGCAGTCCAGCGGCGACCTGCGCGGCGTGCAGGAGCTCCTGGGCCACGCCAGCATCGCGACGACGCAGGTCTACACGCGGCTGGATTTCCAGCACCTGGCCAAGGTGTACGACGCGGCGCATCCGCGCGCCAAGCGCAAGTGACGCCGCACGTTACGCGAGGTAATCGCCTTTCCTCGCACCGCGCCGATGGCGCAAAATGGCTCATCCTTTCCACCCTGCCCTGGAGTCACGATGCGTCACCTCAAGAAGAGCCTCGCCACCCTCGCCCTGCTGGCCTGCGCCGCCCCGCTGACGTGCCTCGCCGCAAGTTCGGTCGGGTCCTCCGTCTCCGACAGCCTGACGCAGTCGTCGGGCAGCGTCTCCGACTCCGTCAAGGGCTCGAGCCACTCGAGCTCGCCGGACAACAAGCAGGTCGCGGGTGACTACAAGGTCATCGACATGGCGGCAGTGGCCGACAAGCCCGGCTTCGTCGAGCTGCACCTGATGCGCGTCGCCGCTGGCGCGGACGCCGGCGCCGAGATCTACCTGAAGGTGCCGCGCGAGGCCGCCGCCCAAGGCCATGTGGCCACTGGCGGCACCGTGACGGCGCTGCAGCGCCCGTACGGCATCGAGTTCGCCACCACGCAGCAGCCGCGTGCCGCGTTCTTCCTGGCACTCGCCGACGACGTGGCTCGCGACACGAAGATGGCGCCCGTGGCGCTCTGATGCGCCTGTTGCACCGCCCGGTCCGCCTCCTGGCGGCCACCGGGTTGTTCGCGCTGTCCGCCGCAGCGCACGCGTTCTCGTTCGAGGTCTGCGACCGCCCGAAGGATCCCAGCGCCAACCAGCGCGACGTGATGCTGCGCTTCGCCGCCATCGTGCGCGAGCAACTGGTCGCCTCCACCCAGGACGTGGCGCTGGTGGCGCGCTCCGGCCTCGACCTGCACCGCCTGGACGTGCGCTACTCGCACGCGGCCGTGGCGCTCAAGGACAACGACGGCCGGCCGTGGTCGGTGCGCGAGCTGTACTACTCGTGCGAGGACCACAAGCCACGCGTCTATGACGAAGGCATGACCGGTTTCCTGCTGGGCACCGACGATCCCGACACCAGCTACGTCTCGCTCGTCTTCCTGCCGCCCGAACGCGCCGCCGCGCTGCGCACGACCGCCGTCGACAAGCACCACGCGCTGGGCGTGCTGGGCGCCAGCTACAGCGCCAATGCGTACCCGTTCAGCACGCTGCACCAGAACTGCAACCAGTGGGTCATCGAGCTGCTGGCCGATGCGTGGGGCGCGGCTGACGTCGACCAGGGCTCCGACGCGGACGCCCGCACGCGTGCGCAAGCCTGGCTGCGCGCGCAAGGCTACCTGCCCACCGTGTTCACCGTCACCGCGCATCCCATGATGTGGCTCCCCAAGCTCGTGCCCTGGCTCGCCAACGACGACCACCCGTCGCACGAGCTCGCGCACGACCGCTACAACGTGAGCATGCCCGCGGCCATCGAGACCTTCGTGCAGGCCAAGGTGCCCGGCGCGACGCGCGTCGAGATCTGCCACGCCGGCCGCCGCGTCGTGCTGCACCGCGGCTGGAGCGATGTCGCCGAAGGCTGCATCGCCGCCCCCGGCGACCAGACGTTCGAGCTGACGCCCGAGCAAGACTGAGCCGGGCTCGATCCCGCCCGGTGGACTCGCTGCCCACAAACCGGTGCCAGGTCTTGCAAGGTGCCAGAAGCGCAGCGGAAAGCGCCCTGTAGACTCGCCGCTCACCTCAACCGAGATTCCTGCCCATGCAATATCAATGGCTCGTCTTTGTCGTGTTCTGCCTCGCGCTGGCCGCCGACCACCTCGTGTTCTGGCGCGGGTTCGAGCGTCGCGTCAAGGTCGACGCCGCCAAGGCCAGGCGCATCCTCTGGACGCAATGGATGCTGATGTTGTGGGGCAGCTCGGCGCTCGTGATGGCCTTGTGGGTCGCCCAGGGCCTGCCAGCGTCCGCGCTGGGCCTGGAGGTGGCGACGGGCTGGCGCCTGTGGGTGCCGCTCGCGCTGACCGCCGCCCTGGCCGTCGCCCAGTTCCGCGCCGGGCTCAAGATCGGCCGCCTGCCGGACCGAACGAAACTCCGTGAACGGATGGGAACGACCGGCGATGTCATTGCGCATTCGGCGTCCGAGATTGCCTTGTTCAGCGTCGCGGCAGTGAGCGCCGGATTCTGCGAGGAACTGCTTTGCCGAGGCTTCGTGGTCTGGCTGTTCCAGCCCTTCGCGGGTTGGTGGATCGCGGCGTTCATCTCGCTTGCCATCTTCACGCTGGCCCATGTCTACCAAGGCACCGACGGCATGATCAAGTGCGCCTTGCTCGGCGCCGTGATGACGGTGATCGTCGCGCTGTCGCACTCGCTGTGGCCTGCCATCATCCTGCACGTGGTGATCGACCTGATGGCCGGGTGGATCGGCTGGCAGGTCTTTCGCGACCGCGCGGAGGCGCCACGGGCGACGGAGCCCCTGGCTTCGCGTTGAGATGACCCATTGCGCGAGGGTGCGCGGGCTGTCCGAGAGAAAACCGGGCCCCGTTCAGCGCGTCCCCGCGCGCGCCCGCCCGGCCGTCCATCGCGCCAACACCACCGGGCGGCCGCCCGTGCGCACCCGCTCGCCCAGCGCGGCGCGGGCGCCTTCGCTCAGGTCGACGAGCGAGAGCAGGATCAGGCCGGCGCCGGTCGCCAGGTAGAGCGCGCCGTCGATGCGCATGAACCGCGGTGCGTCGAAGGTCTTGGTCGACACCGGCACGCCGCGGACGCGGTAGCCGGCGCCCAGCACGCGCGAGACGAGCCACGGGGCGCGGGCCAGCCTGGCGGCGACGTCGTCCGCGCGCGGACCGGGAAGCGAGTCGAAGCTGCCCTTGAGGAACGTGCCGATGCGCGGATTGCGGACGCGCTGCGTCGAGAGGGCATCGGCGCGCGCGACGCCGACCTCGATCAGGCGGCCGAACTCGCCCCACGACAGGAGCGCGCCGAGGCGCTTGGCGCCGATCGCGTCGCGGATCTGCCGCAGTCCCGCCCAGGCCTCCAGTTGCTCGATTCTTCGGTGCAGCCACGCGTGGTCGATGCGCTGGGCGTGGGACTGCAAGAGGAGGTGGAGGTCGGCGATCTGGCGCACCGTGACCGGCATCGATCGGGCGCCGAACGTGGCGATGCGGTGCAAGAGGTCGCGCGTCGGCGCCAGGGTGCGGCAGGCAAAACCGTCGAGCCGCGTGGACTGGTCGGCAAGATCGGAAAACGGAAGGTGGCGGCGTGCGTCGAGCGCGACGCCGCCAACCTGCACCTCGATGGACACGGCGCCCGCCGGCGCGACCTCCATCGCGTAGCGAACGGTCGCGGCGCCGCGGTGCATGGGATCGCGCAGCGGAACGAGCCACTCGCCGGCACCCTGCAGCCGATAGCCGAGGCGCCCGAGCGCCTCGTGCAACGGGCCGATGGCCGCGAAGTCGGCGATCAGCACCTCGAGCGTGCTCGCTCCGAGCTTCAGGCTGTTGGCTTCGGCCAGCAGCGAGCCCTTTGGCAGCACCCGCAGCACGTCGGCGGCGCCGGTGCGCCGGCGCGCGAGCTGTTCATGCTCGATGCTCTCCGACGGCGACAGCAGTCCCGCCGCATCCCAGCGCGCATACACCTCCGGCAGGCAGCCCTCCATGCGGGCGACGCTCAGCAGCTCGCGGCGTGCGGCCTGGGTGGTCGCCAGGCTCAGCACAGCCCCATCGCCGCCTTGCGGCAAGGTGAGGAGTTCGAACAGCCCTCGAAAGAGGTTGTTGGCGCTCATGGCGGGAATCTCCTGTCTCGCGAAGGCCTGGTGCCCGGAATCCGACCGGGCACGCTGCGACCGTCCCGGGCCTGGACGACGGGACCTTGCCCGCAGTCACTTCGGCTCCGCATGCTATCCAGGCCGGCAGGGGAAATCGGCATCGCGCCGCGTTTCAGAAGCCCCGGGTACGCAACAGTTGTGACCAACGTACGCGCGCCGTGCCCGCGCCTCGAGCCGCCTCGCTCGCGCGGAAGGGCCGCGCGCTAGATCTCGCGCAGCGCGGCCAGCACGTCGTAGCACGCGCCCATGTCGTGATAGTCCACCTTGCCGGCCGGACTCTTCTCGTCGGTGACCTTCGAGTTGTCGGCGGCCAGCACGCGATACCAGGCGCCGTATCGGTGGTCGACGAAGTGGGCCCAGGCGTAGTTCCAGATCCTGTCGTACCAGCCCCAGTAGATCGCGACTTCGTCCGCCGGCGCGCCCGCCTGTTGCAGGGCGGTCGCCAACCAGGCGGCAGCGGCCATGCTCTCGGCCTGGACCCAGTGGTACTTGCCGTCGTCGTAGAGCGTGCCGTCGGGCTTGAAGCCGTAGACGAGGCCGCCGTGTGCGTCGTCCCAGCCGAAGCGCATCGCGGCGTCGAACAGCGCCCGTGCGCGCGCGAGACGCGCGGGAGCGGGCGCGCGGCCGGCCTCGGCGCAGAGGCGGTCGAGTTGCAGCAGCAGCTTCGTCCATTCGGTCTGGTGGCCGGTCTGGAAGCCCCAGGGGCGGAAGATGTTGGTGCGGTCGTCGCGGTTGTAGTCGGGGTCGATGCGCCAGTCCTGCTGGAAGTGCTCCCAGACCAGGGTGGCGCAGTCCGGGATCACGTCGGGCAGGTCGGCCGACTTCGCGCCCAGCCTGGCCGTGACCGCCTCGGACAGCGCGATGGCCCGATCGAGGTACTTGCGATCCGTCGTCGCCCGGTACGCAGCCATCATCGCCTCGCACGCATGCATGTTGGCGTTCTGGCCGCGGTACGACCCCACCTGCCAGTCGGGCGTGGCCTCGTCGGCGTACAGCGAATGCTCGGGCTGCCAGAAGCGCTGCTCCATCAGCTGCCAGCAACGCTCCAGGCCCGCGGCCGCATCCGCCTGGCCGGCCGACAGCGCATGCGCGTGGGCCAGCAGCACGAAGGCGAGGCCGTAGCAGTGGTTGGTGCCGTCGGTGACGTCGGCGCGGCCGTCGTGCCAGTCCAGCACCCAGGCGAAGCCACCCTGCGGCCGCGCATGCGCCTCGTTGACGAACGCCAGCGCGTGGCGCGCGATGTCCTGCCATTGCGGCTTGCCGAAATGGCGTGCGCCCATCGCGTGCGTGAACACGTAGCGCGTGCTGCTGACGAGGTGGCGCGTGCGGGCGTCGTAGACGCTGCCGTCGTCCTTGAAGAACTGGAACAGGCCTCCGCGAGGGTCGACGCAGCGGCCCTCGTAGAACGCCATGGTGTCGGCGATGTGGGCGCGCAGGAACGCGGGCGAACGGAAATCGGGGAGCGGGGTGGCGGGCAACATGGGCGCGATGATAGAGGGCGTCCCGCGAAGCGCGCAAATGCGCCCATGTCGCCGGCCTCGGAAACCGGGCGGTCGACGTATCCTGTGCGGGTTGACGCGATCGTGCCGCGACGCCGTCGATGCCAGCACCGTGGCGCATGCAGTTCGTCCCGCCCTTCCGGCGTTTCGTCGGACACGGGCTGGCGTTCGCGGCCATGCTGAGCAGAATGCACCGCACACGAGAATTGCATCCAACGCGCATCCAACGCCGGGACAACAACGATGAAACGCTTTCGAATCCTTGCCGCCACCACGCTGCTGGCGCTGTCCCTCGCGGGCGGCGCGCAGGCGCAGGCCGCGGCCGCCGCCAGCGCCCCGGCCGCCGCGACCGCGAGCGATGGCGGCATGGCCAAGTTCCATATCCGCCCCGTCGACGACGCCTGGCGCGCCAGCCTCCCGCGCAACGCCGATGCCGCCACGCAGGCCTACCTCGACCGCCTGCCGGCCGACGTGGTGGCGCGTTCCAACGCCTACTTCGAGGGCGGCTACTGGCTGCAGCTGTGGAACTTCCTGGCGGGGCTGGCGGTCTCGTGGCTGCTGCTGCGCAAGCGCATCTCGGCGCACGTGCGCGACCTCTGCCAGCGCATCGGCCGCTTCGGCTTCGTGCGCGACGCGCTCTACGGCGCCTTCTTCTCCGTGGCGAGCTTCGTGCTGACCGTGCCGCTCACCATCTACCAGGGCTACTTCCGCGAGCACCAGTACGGGATGGCGAACCAGACGTTCGGCCCCTGGCTCGTCGACCAACTGGTGATGCTGGGCGCCCAGACGGTTGCCTTCGCGCTGGCCATCGGGGTGCTCTACGCCGTGATCCGCCGCGCCGGCGAGCGCTGGTGGCTGTGGGGCACGGTGGCGACGGTCGGCATCATGACGGCGATGGTGATGGCCGGCCCCGTGTTGTTCGATCCGCTGACCAACACCTACAAGCCGGTGTCCGATCCCGCGGTCAAGAGCGCGGTGCTCGCGATGGCGCATGCCGACGAGGTGCCGGTGGACAACGTCTACGAGTTCGACGCCTCCAAGCAGACCACGCGCGTCAGCGCCAACGTGTCGGGCATCTTCGGCACGGCCGCCGTGCGCCTGAACGACAACCTGCTCAAGGCCTCGCTGCCCGAGATCCGCGCCGTGATGGGCCACGAGCTGGGCCACTACGTGATGAACCACATCTACAAGTCGCTCACCGAATTCACGATCCTGATCTTCGTCGGCTTCATGTTCTCGAAGTGGGCGCTCGACGCCCTGCTGCGCCGCCACGGTGCCAGTTGGGGCCTGGCCGGCGTGGGCGATGTGGCGAGTTTTCCGTTGCTGATCGCCGTGTTCTCGGTGTTCATGCTGGTCACCACGCCGATCGGCAACACGATGATCCGCACCCAGGAGATCGAGGCCGACCGCTTCGGCCTGAACCTGTCGCGCGAGCCGCACGGCGAAGCCGAGGTCGACCTCAAGCTCACCGAATACCGCAAGCCCGATCCGGGCCCGATCGAGGAATTCGTGTTCTTCGACCACCCGAGCACGCGCCATCGCGTCCACGACGCGATGCAGTGGCGCGAGGCCATGGGCACGCCGTGAAGTCCGACAGCGTGAACTGAGCCACGTTTGCCGGCCTCCAGGATCGACCGGAGGCCTGCTCGACCGTTAACCTGTCGAGCATGGGCATCGCACAGGCCGGCATCGCTTTTCGCATCGACGTTTCCATCGCCGATGCGGCGGCCTGGATGGGGGCGGTGTTCGCAGAACAGGCGACGGAGATCCCGTTGCCGGTGTCGACCCGCTTCGACATCCGCAACCACTCCGACGTGATGGTGCAGACCTTCGGCGAGGTGTGCTTCATCAGCAACGACGACCTCGCCTGGCCGCTGATCAAGGACGGCGAGGCCGACGTCACGCGCCTGCACGCCGCACTCGGCGCGCCGGCGCTGCTCGTCGCGTTCTGCCACTACGACAGCGGCGGCAGCCACGGCTACGCCGTGTTCGAGAACGGCAAACGCACCCGCACCCGGCTCCAGACCAGCGGCGTGCCCGGCCTGCCCGCACTGCTCGAAAGCGGCGCGCCGCTGCCGTTCGAGCAGCGCTGGCTGGGCGCTCGCCACTACGTCGAGAACGAAGCGCGCGCCGAGGCCACGACAGCGGGCGACGCCGCGCGCGTCTACTTCCTGGGCGACCGCGAGGTGGTGGTGCCGGCCCGCGATCTCACCGGCCGCATGCTGCAGGACGGCCTCGACGCGCTGTTCGGCGTCTGCCCCTGGGAGACGCTGCTGACGCCGACGTACCGCTTCTTCCGCCTCGGGCCCGAGCGCGTGCGCGCCGGCGAGACCGCGGTCTCGCGGGCGCGGGCGATCCCGGCGGTCAAGAGACCGTGGTGGCAGTTCTTGTGAGGTGATCCGCGCACGCGATCGACCAGGACGGCACGACATTCCCGCCTTGCTTCACTGGCCCGCATTCGCCCCGACATGGGTGCCGTTTTCGGAAATCCATGCCCGGATCGCCAGGATCGGTGCCTGATTCCGCTGTGAGTCGGGGACAATCAGCCCCATGAAAGTCATCAAGCTGCGCGAAGGCAAGGAACGCTCGTTGTTGCGGAGACACCCGTGGGTGTTCCAGGGCAGCATCGAGAAGGGCAAGGGCGACAGCGGCGAGACCGTGCGGGTGGAGAGCCATGACGGCAGCTTCCTCGCGTGGGGCGCCTACAGCCCCGAGTCGCAGATCCGCGTGCGGGCCTGGAGCTTCCAGGCGTCGGAGCGCATCGACGAGGCCTTCTTCGAGCGCCGCATCGAGACGGCGCTGGCGCTGCGCGCCCGCATGGCCATCGGCAGCGACGGCGTGCGCTTGATCCACGGCGAGGCCGACGGGCTGCCGGGCCTGGTGGTCGACCAGTACGGCGACATCCTGTCGGTGCAGTTCCTGTCCTCCGGCGCCGAGCGCTGGAAGGCGACGATCGCCGACAATCTGCTGCGCCTGACCGGCTGCACCCGCCTGTACGAGCGCAGCGACGCCAGCGTGCGCGCGCTCGAGGGCCTGCCCTCGGTGCGCGCGTGGCTGCGCGGCGGCTCGGACAACCCGGCCGACACGCAGGTGACGATCCACGAGAACGGCTGGAAGCTGACGGTGGACGTGGCCGAAGGCCACAAGACCGGCTACTACCTCGACCAGCGCGAGAACCGCGCGCGCTTCGCGCAGCTCGTCAAGCAGTACGGCTGCAAGTCGGTGCTCAACTGCTTCTCCTACACCGGCGGATTTTCCGTAGCCGCCCTGGCGGGCGGTGCGACAAGGGTGATCAGCGTCGACTCGTCCGCGCCCGCGCTGGAGCGCGCGACCGAGCACGTCAAGCTGAACGGCTTCAACCCGCGCCACCACGAGACGCGCGACGCCGACGTCAACACGCTGCTGCGCGAAATGCTGAAGCTGGACGAACGCTTCGACGCCATCGTGCTCGATCCGCCCAAGTTCGCCCCCACCGCGGCGCACGCCGACAAGGCCTCGCGGGCCTACAAGGACATCAACCGCCTCGCGCTGAAGCTGCTCAAGCCGGGCGGCCTGCTGCTGACGTTCTCCTGCTCGGGCGGCATCAGCGCCGACCTGTTCCACAAGATCGTCGCGGGCGCGGCGATGGACGCCGAGGTCGACGGCGCGCTGCTGCAGCGCCTCGAAGGCGCCCCCGATCATCCGACGACGCTGTTCTTTCCCGAGGGCGAATACCTCAAGGGGCTGGTGATCCTGAAGGCCGCTGACTAGTTCTTCTTCGCGGCCGCGAGCAGCTTCGGGATCTCGCCCTTGCAGGCGCTCAGGTTGCCGGCGTATTCCTCGCGGCTGTCGAACAGGCGCTGCGCCTCCTGCATCTTCGCGAGCTGCTGCTTGGCGTAGCGCAGCACGTCCTCGGGCGTGGCCGAGTCGGGGAACGGGTAGACGAGCTCGCGGAACTGGCGCGCGATCTCGCGGTAGATGCGGACGTGCGTGTACTCGTGGCGCAGCACGTGCGCATGGGCGCAGGTGCCCACCGGCAGTTCGCGGATCACGCGCAGCACGGGGTTCACGAAGCGCAGCGACACCGTCATGCCGCGGCAGGTCTTCTCGGGAATCACCGAGATCGCGTTCTCCACCGTCACCAGGCCCAGCGCCGTGGCGCCTTCGGTGGCGGGTGCGCCTTGCTTGACGAGGAAGTCGGACGTCTTGTCGAACTCCTGCGGCGGGTCGACGAACCAGTCGGCGGTGAAGCGGATCGGCTGGCTGCAGCGCGGCGCGGTCGGCCGCTCGCCCGCGTGCGCGGCGGCGCTCGCGCAAGAGGCGATGAACAACAGGAACCCGAGCCAGGGACGCATGGAGGAACAGTCGAGACGCGAGCCGCGGCCTTCAGGCCGCCCACACTGGGATATCGGCGGGCGGCACGCGAACTGGAGTCGTCGGCGCGGCGGTGGCACCGCGCCCCTCCTCCGATTCGCGCGGACCGTCCGTCAACTTGGCGCAAGGCGCGATTCGCGCAGAAAGTCACACCCCGGGCGCGCGCCGCTGCCTGCTGTTGACCTGGCGATTTCGCGTGCGGCATCATGCGAGGATTCGTGACGAAGAATCGTCCACACGTCAATCAACAGGGAGGGGACCGAATGGCCTCGAATGCCATGGCGCGCAGCTGCGCGCCGATCTTGGCGGTCGCAATGACCGCAACGCTCTGGGGTTGCGCCACGCAGGCGCCCCCGGTCGTGATCAAGGAATCGACGCAAAGCGTCGATGCGCAGCGCAAGGCACAGCAGCAGGTGGTCGCGACGGCGCCCGCGCAGCCGACGCTCAAGCGCAAGATCGCGCTCGGACGCATCACCAACGAGACCAACTACGGCCAGTCCCTGCTGCGCACGGCCGACGGGGATCCGCTCGGCAAGCAGGTCACCGACCTGCTCAGCACCAACCTGGCGGCCTCGGGCGCGTTCATCGTGCTGGAACGTCCGGACATCGCGCGGCTGAAGTCCGAGGGCGATCTCACCGGCGTCAAGTTGAACCTCGTCGGCACCGACCTGCTGATCATCGGTTCGCTGACCGAGTTCGGCCGCAAGACGATCGGGGAGACGGGCTTCGTCTCGGCCAGCAAGAAGCAGGTCTCGTTCGCGAAGATCGACCTGCGCCTGGTCGATGCGTCCACGGGCCAGGTGGTCTTCACGGCCAGCGGCGCGGGCGAGGCCTCGACCGAGTCGTCGTCGACCTTCGGCTTCGGATCCAAGGCGGCGTATGACGGCACCATCAACGACGCGGCGATCCGCCACGCGGTCTCCGAGGCCGTGAACCGGATGTCCGCCGAGCTGAGCAGCCGGCCGTGGCAGACGAGCTTCCTGTCGGTCGACCAGGGTCGCTACTTCATCGCCGGCGGCAAGGCGCAGGGCCTGCGGCCCGGCATGGAGTTCAGCGTCTTGACCGCGGGCCAGAAGATCAAGTCGCCGCAGACGGGGTTCGACATCACGCTGCCCGGCAAGGAAGTCGCGCAACTGAGGGTCGAATCGACGTTCGGCGACAACGAGACGAACGAAGGCTCCGTGGCGACGCTGACCGGCGGATCGATCCAGGGCTATCGCATCGATCAACTCGTGATTCGCTCGAAGGGCGCCCAATGATCCGCCGCAACACCGCCACCGTCGCCGCCTTCGTCTGCATCGCCACCGCCGGACTCGGCGCCTGCGTGCAATACCCGACCGAGAAGCAGCAGGTCGTCGACCTGCGCCCGCAGATCTCGTTCAACGTCGATCCCGCCGACACGGCGCGCGGCGACGCCCGCGTCGTGGTCGACGGGCTCGACATGGGTCGCCTTGGCGATTTCGTCACCGGCAAGGGTGCCCTGCGCCTGCTGCCCGGCACGCACGCGATCCGCGTCGTCGATCGCGGCCAGACCGCGCTCGATCAACGCGTCTACCTCGGCGACGGCGTGACCCGCTCGTTCTCGCTGCAATGAAGGCCGCATCGATGACGAAGGCGGCCTGCCTGCTGGTCGCCGCCCTGGGGCTGGGCGGCTGCGCGCACCACAACACGCTGTACGCCTGGGGCGGCTACGACGGCCTGCTCTACCAGTCGTACAAGGATCCGACCAAGACCGCGGTCTTGTTGACCAAGCTGGAAACCCACGTGCTGGCGCTCGAGCAAGGCGGCGCGAAGGTGGCGCCGGGCCTGTACGCCGAAGTCGGCACGCTCTACCTGCAGATCGGCAAGGCCGACAAGGCCACCGTCTATTACACGAAGGAGCGCGACGCCTGGCCGGAGAGCCGTCCGTTGATGGACACGCTCATCGCCCACGTCGGCGACCGCAAGCCGGTGGCGCCGAAGGCGGCGATGCCCGCGGCGTCCACCGCGACGGAGGTGAAGTCATGAGAACGTTGTTCATCGCGGTCGGCACGGCCGTCACGCTGTTTCTCGGCGGCTGCGCCCATGCGCCGCAGGCGAAGGCCGACCTGTCTGCGTTCCAGGCCGCCGCGCCGCGGTCGATCCTGGTCGTGACGCCCGTCAACCACTCGCTGGACGTCGACGCGCCCAACTACCTGTTGTCGACGCTCGCGATCCCGCTGGCCGAAAAAGGCTTCTACGTCTTCCCGGTCAACACGACGAAGGTGGTGCTCGAGCAGGAGGGCTACTACGAAGGCGAGCAGATCCAGAAGCAATCGCCGGTCGACCTGGCCAAGCTGTTCGGTGCCGACGCGGTCCTGTACGTGACGATCAATCGATGGGACGCGCAATACGCCGTCCTGGCCGCCTCGGTCACGGTCAACTTCGACTACCGGATCGTCTTCAAGGACGGCACGGAACTGTGGAAGACCCAGCAGCAGATGGTGTACACGCCACAGGCGACCAACGCCGGCAATCCGCTCGCCAACCTGATCGCCGCGGCGGTCACGGCGGCGTTGACGCGCGCCGCGCCCGACTACCTGCCGCTCGCTCGCCAGGCGAACGGCCTGGCGCTGGTCACGGGTCCGGCAGCGATTCCCGACGGGCCCTACAAGCCAGCGAAATAGCCCGATCCGCCGAGGTCGGCGGGTCAACGGGGAAGCCAAGGGGGTGCGATTTCGCACCCCTCTTTCATGGCGATGCCAACGCGATCCGCGGCTCGAATTTCGCGCGCTTGACGCTGAAGTAGGTCTTCACGTTGCGCACGTTGGCATCCTGCGTGAACAGGCGCTGCACCAGCACGCCCCAGGCGTTCATGTCGGGCACCCAGGCCACCAGCACGAAGTCCGGGCCCGGCGACACGCGGTAGCACTGCTGCACCGCCGGTTCGGCCAGCGCACGCGCCTCGAAGGCCTGCAGCGACTCGGCGCCCTGGCGATCGAGCGAGACCTCGGTGATGGCGGTCAGGCCCTCGGCGGACAGGCGCGGCGCGAGCAGCGCGACCTGGCGTTCGATGACGCCCGATTCGGTGAGGCGGCGCACACGGCGCAGCGCCGTGGCGGGCGACACGCCGGCGGCCTCCGCCAGCGCCTGGTTGGTGCGGGTGGCATCGGCCTGCAGCAGGTCGAGAAGACGGCGATCGACGTCGTCGAGCGCCTCATGGCTTTCAACGACATGATCTTTCATTGCATTCATGGCGTATTTTTGCATGTTTCACTCATGCCATCTGTATGCTGCAATTTTCTTCCATCTTTATCGCTTTATTGCAAGCATCAATTTTGACGCGAGTCCTACGATCCGGACATCGCGCATTCGCATCTGTTCCAGGAGTTCTCCCATGTGTGGCATCGTCGCCGGCGTCAGTACCCGCAACATCGTTCCGATCCTCGTCGAGGGCCTGAAGCGCCTCGAGTACCGGGGCTATGACTCCTGCGGCGTGGCGGTCCACCAGGACGGCGCGCTGCGCCGCACGCGCAGCACCGCGCGCGTGGCGGAGTTGCAGGAACAGGTCGCGGCCGACCATGTGCAGTCAGGCACCGGCATCGCGCACACGCGCTGGGCCACGCACGGCGCGCCGGCGGTGCACAACGCGCACCCGCACTTCTCAGGCCCGCTGGACGCCGAGGCCGCCACCAGCCCGGGCGCCGTCACGCGCGGTGCGCGCATCGCGCTCGTGCACAACGGCATCATCGAGAACCACGACGAACTGCGCGCCGAGTTGAAGGCCAAGGGCTTCCGGTTCGAGAGCCAGACGGACACCGAGGTCATCGCCCACCTGGTCAACCACCTGTACGACGGCGACCTGTTCGACGCCGTGCAACGCGCCGTCACTCGCCTCAAGGGCGCCTACGCGATCGCCGTGTTCTGCCGCGACGAGCCGCACCGCGTCATCGGCGCCCGCGCCGGCTCGCCGCTGGTGCTGGGCATCGGCAAGGGCGAGAACTTCCTCGCCTCCGACGCGATGGCGCTGGCCGGCGTCACCGACCAGATCGTCTACCTCGAGGAAGGCGACGTCGTCGACGTGCAGATGGGCAAGCACTGGATCAACGGCCTGCACGCCGACGGGTCGATCAAGACCGTGCTGCGCGAGGTGCGCACCGTGCACGCCCACACCGGCGCCGCCGAACTGGGCCCGTACCGCCACTACATGCAGAAGGAGATCTTCGAGCAGCCGCGCGCCATTGGAGATACCCTTGACGGTATCAACAGCATCACTCCCGAGCTGTTCGGCGACGGCGCGTACTCCGCGTTCAAGGACGTCGACCAGGTGTTGATCCTGGCCTGCGGCACCAGCTACTACGCCGGCAGCGTGGCCCGCTACTGGCTCGAGAGCATCGCGAAGATCCCCACCAGCATCGAGGTGGCCAGCGAGTATCGCTACCGCGACAGCGTGCCCAACCCGCGCACGCTGGTGGTCACCATCAGCCAGAGCGGCGAGACCGCCGACACCATCTCCGCGCTGAAGCACGCGCGCTCGCTCGGCATGACCAACACGCTGACCATCTGCAACGTGCAGACCAGCGCGATGGTGCGCGAGTGCAAGTTCAACTTCATCACCCGCGCCGGCGCCGAGATCGGCGTCGCCTCCACCAAGGCCTTCACCACGCAACTCGTCGGCCTGTTCGTGCTCACGCTGGCCCTCGCGCAAGTGCGCGGCCACCTCGACGACGACACCGAGGCCAACCACCTCAAGGCCCTGCGCCACCTCCCCGCCGCCGTCCAGGCCGTGCTGGCGCTGGAGCCGCAGATCATGGCCTGGAGCGAGGAATTCGCCGTCAAGGAAAACGCCCTCTTCCTCGGCCGCGGCCTGCATTACCCGATCGCCCTCGAAGGCGCGCTCAAGCTCAAGGAGATCAGCTACATCCACGCCGAGGCCTACCCCGCCGGCGAACTCAAGCACGGCCCCCTGGCCCTCGTCACCTCCGCGATGCCCGTCGTCACCGTCGCCCCCAACGACGCGCTGCTGGAAAAACTCAAGAGCAACATGCAGGAAGTGCGCGCCCGCGGCGGCGAACTCTTCGTGTTCGCGGATGCCGACTCGCGCATCGAGAGCGACATCGGGCTGCATGTGATCCGGATGCCGGAACACTACGGCGTGCTGTCCCCGATCCTGCATGTGGTGACGTTGCAGTTGCTGGCGTATCACACGGCGTGCGCGCGGGGGACGGATGTGGACAAGCCGAGGAATTTGGCGAAGAGTGTGACGGTGGAGTGAGGGGCGGTTGGACGACGCTTGTTGTTCAGTGCCAATAGAGTCGGAGACAAGGCAAAAAAGTCCGTCTACCCGCTTTGCATTGCGAAACATCCGTGCTGTTGCAGATTCGCGAAGCACTTCAGATGAGTTAATCCGTTTGACACCCGCCCTGAGGTTTTGGAGGTTGCCTTGATTGAAATTCGCGTGTGCTGGCCACTTGGGTTGCACGAGAACGAGGCGGGAGAGCCGATCGAGGGGGGGCGTCTGGTGGCCCGACACGCCCGAGAACCGCGAGACGTGCCAGATCGTCATCGAGGCGGGTTGCGAAGCTTGCGGCCCTGGAAGTCATTGGCTGGAAGAGCGGACGGCTTGAGCGGCCCGAAATCCCCGAGGAGCATGTCGTCGCCTGGATGTGGCTCCTCTTGATGCAGCCGCACTTCCCAATGCGCTAGGCGAGATCAGTCGAGAGGACACGCGACCGAGCAATAGGCCTCATCCGCGACATCTCCTCATCCATCCCGAGCGGAATTTCAGTACCGTGCCGATAAGACGGATTATCGCAAGCGCTTGGTTCGCGCCCTGCTCGCCGCACGAGCCGCGGGGGATCTGCGCGGGCGCGAGCAACGTGTCACGCGCCGAATAGGCAATGTCGGCTCCGCCTCTGAGGCCTGCCCTCGGCGGCCATCTCAAGGATGGCGGCTCCCGCTGTATGGCTGACGAAATACGTGGTGCCAACCAGGGCTACTCAGCTAGCGATCCCGGAGGCTCTTTGAGGACTACTGTATTGACGTTTTCGTCAACGCCAATATCGAAAGAAAAAGACTCCCGCTTGAAGCGTGTCGAGGCAATGCCACCCTTGCTCCGAACGCTATTGCTGGTGATCGGCGTGACGAGACTCGCATCGATGTAGACCACCTATAGGAAGCTTGCGCCGCTACCGAAAGCGACCATCGCAGTCCGACCGCATTTCTACGCCACCTGGCAAACGCTGGCGGCTCTCCGAAATTTGAAGGTGCTCACAGTTCGCACTGCTTGATCGTCTACACTGTTCAAATATACAGCCAATTCGATTGACGTGTCAACCTCTTAGCTAGACGTTGTATTCAGGTCTGCCTAGCTACCGTAGGATGTATCCATGGATGAGTCTCGCCTTTCCAATCGACTCTTGCTCGCGGATCTCGCGACGACTGCGCCGCTGCCCGTCGGTGGACAGAAAATCGTCGTTGATGTCTCAGATGCTTACGTCAGCGACGATCGTTTTGGCCTTCCGGGAGTCGAAGGGCTGGCCATCCAGCGGCTCATCACGCTCGCCAACGATGCGTCGGCAATCGAGTTTGTGTGGGGCCCAGCAGCCGCTCGGCGAGTGTTTGAGTCACCGTCCTCGTTTCCCTTGGCTGCCATTGTTCTTTGTCTGAACAACGCCGGTCACCATCTGCCTGCCGATCCGAAAATAAACCGAGAATCGTTCGAGCGTGCGCGTTCCGCTCTGCTCTCTCAAAAGCTCAGAGCAGACATCTCTCCCGAGCGGCAGGTGCTTGTCTGTCTGGATTTCGAGCGCCCCAACCTGCCCTACGATCTGTACGAGCCCGCGACGCGTAGGCTACGCCCCGAATCCGATTTCGAATCACTGATCGACAACCTCATATACGCGCAATCGGACGCGGGCTTCAAGGCTGAACGTCTTTCGCGACTGAGGATGCAGTTGGCCGTCATCTTGCGAGAGCTGCTTGAGAACACGGATGACCACGCCAAGACGGACTACGAGGGGCGCGTGCTCAGGCCCAACTCAATTCGAGGGCTTCTCGTTAAGCGCATCTTCGAGACCCCTCGATTGCCGAAGGCCAGCGCCGTCGAAGCTGCACCTCAGCCATGTCTGGAGTTCACGCTCTTCGATTCCGGCATCGGTTACTACAACTCCTATCGGCGGCAGCTACTGCGCGGCCAGGCCCGCGGGCAACCAGTTGTCGTAGGCGACAGCCAAGTCAACACGATCCGCCAGTTCGAGCTGGGCCCCAACGTTTCACCTGAAGCCGAATATTCCATCGTCCTCAAGTGCTTGGGAAGGCATCAAGAGCAAGCCATTCCCGATCCACGCCCAGGACATCGCGGCATGGGGCTCTACGAGGTACTTCGGGCCCTAAAAATGATGCAAGGTATGTTCGAGGTTCGCACGGGTCGAATCCACGGGTACCGAAGCTTCCTGGAAGGGGAGCACCGAATTCTTCTTGAGCCCGACACCTCAAAGACGCGCCCAGGCATGCCAAGAGCCTCGCTTCTAGACGTGACAAGGAAGTACGCGCCTTCCCCGGCGCCACGAGAGCAAGTTCGAGGCACTGTGGTGCGAGTGGTGGTGCCGCTGGTATGAACTATCAGAGCGAGACCAGCGGCCTGTGGCTGCGGGCCAGGTACCGCGAAAAACTATACGAGAGCGAAGCGTGCCTGCTTGTCTACGACGTCGACTCCTTCGACGATTTCTTGGTAGGCGGCGACGTCAAGAAAGTTTTCGAGCGCAGGGCAAGCACTGCCAACATCTTCGTCGTCGCGCCATTCGTCGACAACACGGTGGCGCGCAGTGCGCTTGCAACGGGTGTGGCAGTTCAGAGGGCGATATCTTATATGTCGCCGAAGAGCGGAAGCATCTATCTCGTTGAAGTCCAAGCCGACCCCGGAACTCGCAAGATCTCAGTTACCAAGTCCAAGCTCACTTGGGAGCCGTTGAACGAGTCCGTCGGCTTCTCTGAGCCCGAGCCACTGGACGACACTCTGCGCGACGGTTGGCTGTTCGATCTGTTCGACTCGAACCAAGGCCTAGTCGTTGCACCGCCCGGAGTCCATTTTCGCAAGAGTTCGACAAAGCACACGGAAAAGTTCTTGAGGGCAGCAAACACGCTCACCTCTTCAGGGGCTTGCGGCCTGATTGCCGTGTTTGCTCTGGCAGAGCTAGAAGCCCGCCAGCCCAGGCGAATACTTGTCGATACGGCACCGCTGATCTCGGTTGCCTACGCCATGATGCGTGCGGCAAAGGCCAGAGGCATCTGGCAGATCGATGTTCCTGCAAAATCGTTCAGTTCATACGGTGGCCAACCGGAGATCGGAAGACTTTCGGTCAACGATGTCGTTCTCATCTCGGCCACCACGTCGGGATCGCTGGCCAAATGCATTGCCGATGGGCAGTCCCTCCCGCCGCCGATAGTGACCCTGTTTTTCCTCGGGGAAGCAGACGCCGCACGACCAAGCGGCGTTCTTTGCGATTTGAGGGTCTCGGGCAATCGCGCATTCGGATATCAACCCGCGGAGAACTACCCCGCCGTGGGGTGCAAGCTATGCGCCGGCGAATTCATTCTTGCCGAGCTTGAAGGCGACCAATTTCTGCTCCAGCAGCGCCGCCATCGCCTGTTGAACTTTGTTCAAACGACTCAGACAAGAGAGGCACGGGCGACTTTGACTGAGCTAAGTACTAGCGCGGCCGCCAAGGTCGTACTCAGACCTGACTCCACCGCGCCATCGACAATCGAGATAGATGAGAAGCGACTCCTTGGGTGTCCCGAGATTCGTACGGACTTCATTCGCCTATTGAGGCGTTATGTGCCGCAACCAATCGGTCTCGTCGTCCGAGAGAGCATCTCCGAGACAGAGCTCATCTACTTGATCAGAGACGCGGGGCTCGGCCAAGTCATTCCGCCTGAAGTCAAGATCATCGAGCTGGCAGATATTGCTTCGCAGCCAAAGCTGGCCGAAGATCACGGCGTGCTCGTGGTGTTCGGCTGCCTCTCCAAGCAGACTCTTGCGCGTCAGATCAACGCGTCACTTCGCGCAATTGTCCAGGGTGGCAACGTCGCCTACCTGTCAGCTCTGACGCTGTCTCCAACGCCCGAACAGTATCAAGATCTCAAAACATTTCTGAGCTACGGTGAGCGTGGAGCAGACTCGTTTACCTTTCGAGATGCCCGTCGGCTTGCGCTGCCTGACCTTGGTGACGGTGCCAATCCTTGGGTAGAGGAATTCGAGCTACTCAATCGACTAGTAAATCCGACCATCTCGGAACCCGAAGAGCTCACCGAGCGAAGGAACACGCTCTCTAGCGTGGTGGTCGAGCGCAATGGGATCTTCCTGTCGGGTCTGCGCGGTCAATTGGAAATTCAGCGAGACTTCGTCTACCTCGACACCCGAGGTCGCGTCGAGAGCATCGCACAAGCAGATGTCTTCTCGGTCGTCTCAAACTTGTTCGCAGTTGCCCGCACCGGAGATCGTGAACTTACGAAGAAGGCGAGCAACAGCGAGATCGTGGAGCTGGCGAAGTCGGTGTATGGTCACGTCCTCCTGGCGCCCGACTCCTTCATGAAGTTCAACGACGCGGTGCTCAAAGCCTGCCTGCTTCGAGCCGCACGAACGAGCGAGCTAATGTACGAAGTCGACGAGACCCACAGCATACGGATGTCGGAAATTGTTCTTGCAGAGCTTGACGGATGGCCGGCTGGCAATGGCGACGCATTGCCGGAGATGCTGATGGCGTTGGCCACAAGGCGATTGCGTCTACGAGAACCGGAAAAGGCAAAGATTATCGACAGAGCACTTGCCGCAGGGCTACCACCCTACCTGGCAGCACTTGCGCAGGCGATTCCAGTCTAAGTCTTGGAGGTCGGACGCGATGAACACGGTCGAAAAAGGTGATGTGCTCGAGCTCGCCATTTTTGATCTTTTGAACTCCGTTCACGGCCTTGATCAATTGCCGATTCGCCGCGAGTGCTGCAAGGTCTATCACCGCAAAGGCTACTACTCGAAAGACCGAGGCTCCAAAATTATTTTTGATGTCTCGGTCGAAGTCTTCGTCCCCGGAGCAGAGACTTTCTTCCTCCTCCTCTTGTTCGAGTGCAAGAACTACAACAAGCTGGTTCCGGTGGACAAGGTCGAAGAGTTCAACCAGAAGGTCGAGCAGGTAGCAGCTGCGAACTCGAAAGCAGTTTTCGTGACAACCAAGGGGTTCCAGCGAGGTGCGGTCAAGTTTGCAACCTCGAAAGGGATTGGGCTAGTACGCTACTTCGGCTCTCAGGAGCTGAAATGGGACCTCTACCGCCCTGCATCGACGAGTTACCTGGCCAAGGCAATGCCGACCTCAATCGACGTTGACGCCGCTCTCACGCACGACGAGTTCCGGAGTGCCCTCTTCGACCTCTATATGCTGCACGGTAGCCGCGGCACCGTCTCTCTATGGGACTTCCTTGAGTCCCTCGTCGTTGCATCAAACATGCCTCGCAATACGCTTCGAATAATCAAGAGCAACCGCAGCCGCAGCCGCAGCCGCAACGGCGCAGTAGTTCCATTTCTGGAGAAGTCGCGGCTTGAGACGATTGCGGAAGAGGCCTTGACCGTTGTTGGCTACAAGAACGGCGCGCTGAAGCTGGAGCTGCTGGCCAAAGTTCACCCCGCCACTAAGGACTTCGCGATCCTCCGAACTTCACGCCCTCTGACAGACGAGGTTAACCCGCCGCTCGGACTTGTTTCGTTTGTCGACAAACGCATCGAGCTCTTTGTGGCGGAAGAAGTCAACGCAGGAAGGGAGCGATTCACCCTTGCTCATGAGCTGGCGCACATTCTGCTAGATCACGGCAGGTACATGCGGCGAGAGTTCACGGACGCGGCTGACCAGGAGAAACGCATCGCGCGAGGTGACATCGCACTTGATGTGCCACGGATGGAGTTTCAAGCGAACAACCTGGCGTCGTACCTTCTCCTACCGCGAGACAATTTTATCGGCGACTTCAAGTACGAGCTCGGCCGTTTGGACGTGAGAGACAAGGGTCACGGCCTTCTCTACGTCGACTCGCAGACATGCAACATCGACAACTACATCGGCATCACAGACCGTCTGATGAAGCGCTATGGCGCATCTCGAGCTGCAGTCGCGATTCGGCTGACTGATCTTGGCTTGCTGAGAGACGTTCGAAGTGCCCGCTCCGCGCCGGAGACATTTGGCATATCGCTTTTGGACGGACTCGAGGCGCTTTGGCAAACTCAAGAAGCTGCTACAGAAGTAGTCGCGCATTGATCTGGGTCGGCGTGTTGTAGCGCGGGGTAAGAACGCGATGGTTGTACTGGGCCACCGTGACCTGCTGCCACCGCCTCAAAGCAGCCCCCTCCGGCCCTTACTCAGTTGCTGCCCTACTGTCGGTTCAGCGTCGCTTCAGCGCGAGGGTCGGACACAACTGCGAACGTGGCTTGCCCTATTTGGTAAGACCAATTCCAACATCCACTACCCGGCTGGCACGCCACGAATTTAAGGATCCCCCGTGTACTTCAGGAACTCCAAGTGATAGGCGTTCTCTTCTGCCTCCATGCGTTGCTCCACGTCGAGACAGATGTCAGCGAAGTCGTCCGCAGTCGTCTTCGTGGGCTCAATCGTCGTGTGTGCGACTGAATTGCGAAGACGTTTCAAACCTCGGATGATGCTAGCAGTCTCGTCCGAAATGATGCCGTCCTTCGCCAGGGCTTCAATGACAGGGAGGATGTTTGGGCCGGACTTGATCTTGTTTTCGCTGGCAAGAACGCGAATCGCGATTTCCAGCTTGGCCCACCTCTCGATGATGCTGCCGCTTGCACGCAGGCGTTCGTCAGTAGCTCGTTCCTTGTCCCATAGCAGGCGTTCCTTCGCGTGCAACTTCAACTTCACTTCGCGTGCTTCTGGTTGCATGAGCTTGGGCCGCTGCTGGCCAGCTTCCGTCTCGGCAACGGGAGCGGGAGCCATTTGAGCCGCGGTGAGCTTGGGTGGCTCTATGGGCTGCGCGATTAGCACTTCCGCCCGGTCTTTGAGCTGCTTTACTTCGTCGGCAATCTCAAATTCAGCGGGACCGAACTTGCCCTTCTTGATACGGGCAATCAACGTTGACACAGCCGCCTTCTGCGTGTGCAGCACGTAGATGGTCACTGCAGGCCATGCGACCTCTCCCAAGTCTTTGCTCCAGAATTCAAGCCAGTCCATGTCCGCTCCCTTGTTGGGCGAAAGTGTATCGACCGCCGCGGTTTGCCGCACCCCCACCGGTCCGAACATTGAAGGAGTACGTCGCGAAGGCCCGTGCAGCTACCGCTTTGCATCGGAGGCTGCTCTCCAATTCGTCTCAGCGACTGTCTGTTTCCAAGGCGAACCGTGCATCGAGCACTCCCCCGTGATGCGCAATAGCGGAAACCGCTGCCCTCCAAGCTTGGAACTCTCCGTGGCATCAGCTTGCTGACGCTGGCGCCGCGCTTCAAGCTCACCCGCGAACACTACCAATAGTGTGTCGCGCTTCCGTTTTGCCTAGATCTAGCGCGACAGGCTTGACGTTCAGTCGCTATTGGTCTACTGTTCTTGCATACAGTACCATCATCTTTGGAACCAAATGACACGAATTCACAGCGCACGATGTCGGGTTTCACTCTCGAAGCGCGTTTTATTGAATAGGACTCTTGCCGGTTCTATTCGTCTCGGCTTCTTCTGAAAGGCGTACTCGCAATGACACAACCCGCAAACCCCGGAAACAAGCCGGAACTGTTCGTGGACAACGACCCGTATCAGTGGACGAAGTCCACGATTACTGGGGCAGAGATCCGGACGCTCGCTTCCTTACCGGCGGACGTCAAAATCTTCATGAAGGTGCCAGGGCACCCCGATCGCGACATTACGGACACCGATGTGGTCACACTCGACCCCCACGGTGCGCCGGCGAGATTCTCGTCGCAGGCCGTCGGATCGCAAGCTGGCTGATCGACGATGAGTCTGCTGACCGACGAGGACTACGCAGATCTGCGTGACGCGGGGATGGCCGTGGAAGAAGATGAGGCGAATCGCTTCCTGATTTTCAAGGCCTTTGCATTGCCGCCCGGGATGTACACGGTGCAAGCCGCGGACATTCTGCTTGTTGTGCCGCCGAACTACAACCAGGCGGGGAACGACATGTTCTGGACGTATCCGCGGTTAGCGAAGTCGGACGGCCAGGGAATCATCAACACGAACAATCCCGGTGACAACGATAACAGGACGCACGCCGGTCTTGAGTACTGTCGCTGGTCGCGCCACTGGGCCGATAACATGACGAGTCGTTGGCGTCCAGGTCGCGATAACGCAATGAGTATGTACCGCCGCGTCGAAGATGCCATCAACAATCCGCATCGCCCATGACCGGCGCGCGCATCACCGTGCTTGGCAGCCAGGAACGTACGTTGAAGGACTTCCTGGCCGCTGACCCGAACGGTCATGAGCGAGCCGCCGCAGTGCTCTTTCGGCGACTGGCGGCCGAGGTGCCTGGCCTGGAAGCATCCGATCGGTACATCGCAGTCGAGGTGATCCCCTTTCCTTCAGCGTGGATCGTCAGTAGTTCATCCATCCATGTCCGTTTCGAGCTTCACCATCTGCGAGAGCTGTTTCGCCGTTGCGAGGACGAGGGACTCGTCTTCGGCTTCGCGCACAACCATCCGGGCGGGTACGACAACTTTTCGCTCCAAGATGAAGAGAATGAGCAGACGCTTGTCACTGCGATCTCGAATCGCAACGGGCCGCATGTGCACTTGGTGGCACTCCTGCTTTGTGGCGGAAAATGGCTTGCGCGCATTCGCCAGCAAGGTCAGGCTGCAGTAGATGTCAGGCACATGTTGGTGATCGACCAGCGGCTAGAACTTCACGGCTATGCAACCACGCAAGCCGCCGGCGCTGAGGATGTGACCTCTCGCCAGGCAGCGGCGTTCGGCCAGCCGTTTGTCGACATGCTGCGCTCGCTGCGCATAGGCGTAGTCGGGTGCAGCGGAACCGGCAGCCCGACCGCGACTTTGCTAGCTCGATCGGGCGCTGGCGAGCTCATCCTGGTCGACGCAGACACGTTGGCCGAAAGCAACCTAAATCGCGTGCGCGGATTCAAGCACAGCGACATCGGCCAGCCAAAGGCTCCAGTCTTGCATCA
>Ga0307516_10000330_pt1 | contig 61733 bp, 53 predicted proteins | sample 19_EM_MG_FD_203310 | JGI IMG/M metagenome (GOLD analysis project Ga0307516, IMG submission 203310) | Populus trichocarpa ectomycorrhiza microbial communities from riparian zone in the Pacific Northwest, United States - 19_EM | ecosystem: Host-associated > Plants > Roots > Unclassified | place...
TGGCTCTTGTCATAATAATCATAGGCTTTGCCCGTGATCTGCCCATTGGTGAAATTGATCTGCAATTCAAGGTAATATTGAGGGAAACAGCCTCCGGGCCCCTGTGTGAGCGTGCCTTTCCATATTCCGTTCAAGTCTTCGGCCCTGGGGAAAAGAGGAGACAAAAAAAGCAATACCACGATCACGAAGGAGCGGCGCATGGGTCAGTTTTGATTTAAATTAGGGCTAAAATCCGGTTTGCCGCCCAGGTATTATGTGAACGGTCATTTCGCCTTTTCGTACTTAAAGGTGACCACGGCATTTTTCTGTTCAGTGGAGGTGATGCGCACTTCGTATTGCTTATCTCCGGCCTTTACGATCATCAGCGAGGTGTTGGGAGGGATCTCGCCTTCATTTTCCGCCACCATGATGATCTCGTGGAAATTAATGGTTTCGTCCAGGTGAAGGGTCATGACAATGGCCCTGTCCGTGAGCATGGCATGGGAGATCACCTGTTTCTTATCGACATAGACGGAAATCGTGTCATGATCGATCGCGCCGTCATCATAAATGTTCAGGGTCACTTCATTCGTATTCACGATGATGGACTTTACGACCTCATTGGACCTCGAAATTAAGACCTTCGGCAGGATCAGAGGGGTAATATTTTTCGGCGGCCCTGTCTCCGTATCGATAGGAATACCACTGTTCCGCTGTCCCGGTACGTCGATCCTGGCCAGGGGTGGATGCGTGACAGGCTTTGCGACGGGACCTTTCCGGGTGACCGGGGGACGGGTGGTCGCAGCCACGACAGGCTTATTGGCAGCAGGCTTGTTAGCCGGCGGCGGATTCTTCGGGGTGGTCGACGCCGTATTTGTTGTCGGTTTATTGGCAGCAGGCTTCGAAGTCGTCGGTTTGGAAGTCCCCGGGCGTTTCGGAGCGGCCGCTACGGCTATCTTAACGGGTTCCTCCCGATTTTTGGCGATCGCTTTTTTCAGTTCCTTCTCTTTTTCTTCCTCTCTTTTCGCGACAAAGGGCTCTTTATAAAAATCCGAATGCACGACTCTTCGCAGGAATACGATCCCCCCGCCGCAATTCGTGGAATCTTTTACATTCATACTGGAGAACCGGCCTTCGAGGAACTCTTCATCCCCTGATTTCATATACTGGAGGAAGCAGGTCATCGTGCAGGGCCCCCCGCCCAGGTCCATACGTAGTTCCAGCAGCTTGCCTTCCTGCAGGATCACCTTGCCGTTCCTGAGGTTTACGGTGCCTTTGGCATCCGCCTTGCCATAAAAGAGGGTGGAAAGATAGGAATAGGTAATAGCCTCGAAGGATTTGTTATGCTGGGCGATCTGGACCTCGAACTTATAACGGTCGTCGAAGATCGATGGCCGCCTGTCGATACCGCCCTGTTTGAAATGGCCCTGCCATACACCGGTAAGTTCCTGCGCATGAACGATGGTAGCCATAAAAAGGAAAAACAAGGTAAGAGGTCTCTTCATGATCACGCTGGTTAGCATTCCTCAAGTTAGAGAAATAATTTATTTCGGCTCCACCATTCATAAATGATTATCGGCAAGAGTTTGTTAAATTTGCACCCTTATGATCAAGATCACTTTGCCCGACGGGGCCGTTAGAGAAGTTGAGAAGGGCGTCAGCGCATTAGACATTGCAAAGTCCATCAGTGAAGGACTGGCACGAAAAGTATTGGCAGCGAGTGTGAACGGACAGGTATGGGATGCGACCCGCCCGATCCTCGAAGATTCCACTTTGAAATTGCTGACATGGGCCGATAACGAGGCGAAATCCACTTTTTGGCATTCTACGGCCCACCTGATGGCAGAGGCGGTGGAATCCCTGTACCCCGGCGCGAAATTCTGGGTCGGACCAGCCGTGGATGGGGGCGGGTTTTATTACGATATCGACCTGGGCGGCCGGCAGATCCTGGAAGAGGACCTGCCCAAACTGGAAAAGAAAATGGCCGAACTGGCTAAGCAGAACCTGACCTACTATCGCAAGGAGATCAGTAAGGCCGATGCCGTAAAATACTTCAGCGAGAAAGGCGACGAATACAAGCTCGACCTGCTGCAGAACCTGGAGGACGGGCAGATCACTTTTTACACCCAGGGCAATTTCACCGATCTCTGCCGCGGACCGCATATCCCCAACACCGCCTTTATCAAGGCCATCAAGCTGACGAATATAGCAGGCGCCTATTGGAAAGGCGATGAAAAGAACAAACAACTGACCCGTCTCTATGGGGTCAGCTTCCCTTCGGCCAAAGAGCTGGACGAATACATGCTGATGCTGGAAGAGGCGAAGAAAAGGGATCATCGCAAACTGGGAAAAGAACTGGGGATCTTTACCTTCGATGATGAAGTAGGCCCGGGCCTGCCCTTATGGATGCCCAACGGCGCGATCGTGATCGAAGAACTGGAAAAACTGGCGAAAGACACCGAAGAACGCGCAGGCTATAAAAGGGTAGTGACCCCGCATATTGCCAAAGAAAGCCTTTACCTCACCAGCGGTCATCTTCCCTACTATCAGGACAGCATGTATCCCCCCATGGAACTGGACGGGACAAAATACTACCTGAAAGCCATGAATTGCCCGCATCATCATAAGATCTTCGCTGCGGAACAGAAAAGTTACAAGGATCTGCCCTACCGGCTTGCGGAATATGGCACCTGCTATCGCTATGAACAGAGCGGAGAGCTTTTCGGCCTGATGCGGGTACGATGTTTGCATATGAATGATGCTCATATTTATTGCACCAAGGAGCAGTTCTATGACGAGTTCAAGGCGGTGAATGAGATGTATCTCAAATATTTCAAAATATTCGGGATCGACAAATACGTGATGCGGCTAAGCCTTCATGACCCCGCCAAACTGGGTAAGAAATATGTGGATGAACCGGCCTTGTGGAAAGAGACCGAGGCGCTGGTAAGGGATGTGCTGATCCGTACCAATACGCCCTTTGTCGAAGTACAGGATGAGGCGGCGTTCTATGGCCCTAAGATCGACGTGCAGATCTGGAGCATCATCGGCCGGGAATTCACCCTGGCGACCAACCAGGTGGATTTTGCGCAGGGACGGAGGTTTAAGTTGGAGTTCACCAATAAGGACAACCAGGGCGAAACACCCCTGATCATCCACCGGGCTCCCCTGGGTACGCACGAACGCTTTATCGGCTTCCTTTTGGAGCATTATGCCGGTAAGTTTCCGGTATGGCTGGCGCCCCTGCAGGTAAAGATCCTGCCGATCAGTGATAAGTTCCTTGAATATGCACAAAGTCTTTTACATTCCCTGAAAAATGCGGATATTCGTGCAGAGATCGACGACCGCAGCGAAAAGATAGGCAAGAAGATCAGGGACACGGAACTGGCGAAAGTTCCCTACATGCTGGTCATCGGGGAGAAGGAAATGAATGAGGGGAAAGTAGCGGTAAGAAGACAGGGAAAAGGAGATTTGGGTGTGAAGACCGTACAGGAATTCATCGACGCCGTCCGGGAAGAGATCCGGGGAAGAATAGCGGAATCCGCGCCCGTCGCAGCAACAGAAGCGGTCAGTAAAAATTAAATAAACAAGAAAAATTAAAGCCCTCCTTATAAAAGAAGGGTAAACTTAAAAATTGTAAATGGCATTTCCACCACGGCAACCTAGAGGAAATTTTAATCCTCGTTTCAGAAAAGAACAACAACAAGAACACCGTACCAATAACATGATCAGGGTCCCCCAGGTACGATTGGTAGGGGACAATATCGAAGTAGGGGTCTATCCGATCCAGGAAGCGCTGAAAATGGCGCAGGATCAGGGCTTGGATCTTGTAGAGATCTCTCCTAACGCCGACCCTCCCGTATGTAAGATCATCGATTATAATAAGTTCCTTTACGAAAAGAAGAAGAAGGAAAAGGAAATGAAGGCCAAGAGCAAGGCCTCCGAAGTGAAAGAGATCCGGTTCACACCGAACACAGACGATCATGACTTTGATTTTAAAGCAAAGCACGCCGAGAAATTCTTAAAGGACGGCAATAAGGTAAAGGCCTATGTACAGTTTAAAGGTCGCGCCATCCAGTTTAAAGAACGTGGAGAGCTCCTGTTGCTGAAATTCGCCGAAAGACTGGGCGACGCCGGTGTGCTCGAAGGCATGCCCAAAATGGAGGGTAAGCGGATGCTGGCCATTTGGGCCCCCAAACCCCAGAAAAAGAAGGAAAAGCCGGAAAAGACCGATAAGATCGATAAAACTGCTTCGTAAACTGATTTCGGATTTGGGGATTTTTCGATTTATAGATTTTATTTTCAACGATTTATAAAAATAAAATCCCCAAATCCCGCAATCTGCCATCAGAAATTTCTCCCATTTCGCGATCTGCGATGAAAAATTTCATACCTTTGCGCTCCGTTTGATGGATTTAAAGTCCATCGACCCAAGCCCAAACGGCTCCATAAGTGCTCCGCCTGTGCGGATCCGCCAGCAGGGTGTCATTCAAAAAGGATCAGAAAATGCCAAAGGTTAAAACCAACTCAAGTGCCAAAAAGAGGTTCAAAGTGACCGGCACGGGTTTAATCACTTTCCAGAAGTCTTACAAACGTCATATCCTCACCAAGAAATCGAAAAAGCGCAAACGCGTTATGAATAAGAAAGGGAAGGTCAGCGCCTCCCATACCGATTTCGTAAAACGTTTATTAAGGCTTAAATAAGCGTTCCCGAAAGGGCGGTTATTCAGTCCGATTTCTATTTTTCATTATTATTAAATTATTAAGATATGCCACGTTCAGTAAATTCTGTCGCCTCCAGGGCACGCAGAAAACGCATCCTAAAACAGGCAAAGGGCTTCTACGGCAAGCGTAAAAATGTTTATACCGTCGCCAAGAACGTATTGGAGAAGGGTCTTCAATACCGTTATGTAGGCCGTAAATTGAAGAAAAGGGAATACCGCACCTTATGGATCGCGCGTATCAATGCCGCTGTAAGGGCCGAGGGGCTTACCTATTCGGTATTCATGCACAAGTTGAGCGAAAAAGGCATCAGCCTGGACAGAAAGATCCTCGCCGACCTGGCTATGAACGAGCCCGCGACTTTCAAGAGCCTGGTAGCAGCCGTAAAATAACACGTACGAAAACATCATATGATAAAGGGGCCACCTGCAGGAATACACTCCCTGCGGCGGCCTCTTTTTAATTTTGGTGCATCGTTCGAAAAAAAATTTTAGGTTTGCACTGATTTTCACTGGTTTCGATCTATTCATAAACTTTAATCTATACTAACCTGGATCAGTCAATGAACAATACGTACACCGACCTGGTGAAGCAGACCTTCAATTTCCCGCAGGAAGGTTTTGACATTAAAGACAATTATCTCCAATTCAATGGTGTCGATCTGAAAGCCCTGATCGACAAGTATGGCACCCCCATGAAACTGACCTACCTGCCCAAGATCGGCATGCAGATCAACAAGGCGAAAAAGATGTTTGCCGCCGCTTTCAAAAAGCATAAGTACGAAGGGAAATACCATTATTGCTATTGCACCAAGAGCTCCCATTTCTCCTTTATCGTAGAAGAAGCTCTGAAGAATGAGATCCACCTGGAGACCTCTTATGCCTACGATATCGATATCATCAAGCGGCTCTACGCCCGCAAAAAGATCACGAAGGATACCTTCATCATCTGTAACGGCTTCAAACAAAAGCCCTATACGAGCCGGATCGCTTCCCTGCTGAACACGGGCTTTAAGAATGTGATCCCCATCCTGGATAACAAGGACGAGTTGCAGGCCTATAAACGCTCCGTAAAAGCCCCGTTCAAACTGGGGATCCGCGTAGCGGCGGAAGAGGAGCCCAATTTCCCCTTCTATACCTCCCGTCTCGGTTTTCGCCCCCGCGACGTGCTGGAATTTTATGTGGATAAGATCGAAGGCAACGAAGACCGCTTCCAGCTAAAAATGCTTCATATCTTCCTCAATAAAGGCATCAAGGACGATATCTATTACTGGAGTGAACTGAATAAGGTGATCAACCTGTACTGCCAGCTCAAGAAGATCTGCCCCGAACTGGATTCGATCAACATCGGTGGCGGCTTCCCGATCAAGCATTCCCTTGGCTTCGAATACGACTACCAGTTCATGATCAACGAGATCGTGGGTAATATCAAAAAGGCCTGCAAGCGCAGCAATGTACCCATGCCCCATATTTTCACCGAGTTCGGAAGTTATACGGTGGGAGAGAGCATGGCGCATATCTACAGCGTCATCGGTCAGAAAATGCAGAACGATCGCGAAATATGGTATATGATCGATTCTTCTTTTATTACGACCCTGCCGGATACCTGGGGTATCGGGGAACGCTTCCTCATGCTGCCCATCAATAAATGGGATGTGGAATACCAGCGCGTCGTCCTGGGCGGGATCACCTGCGATAGCCATGATTACTATGATTCGGAAGAACATATCAATGAAGTGTTCCTCCCCAAATCGAATAACGGCGAGCCCCTGGTGGTGGGATTTTTTCACACCGGCGCCTACCAGGACCAGATCAGCGGGTATGGAGGCATCAAGCACTGCCTGATCCCTTCTCCCAAACATGTGATCGTCGGTCACGATAAGAATGGCAAACTGGTGGACTGGATCCATGCAAAAGAGCAAACGGCCCAAAGCATGCTGAAGATCCTTGGATACAAATAGGATTTTTTATTCATCAAAAATCAAAAGGATGTCCTGCTCCAAACAACTCCTGCTCCTTTGTCTCTGCCTGGCAAGTTTCGGTGCCATCCGCGCCCAATCCACCGAAGACTCTGTAAAGGCGGCGGTCAACCTGCTGTTCACCGGTATGAAAGAATCTGACGCCACACTGGTGAATAAAGCTTTCGCCGATAGCGCCATTTTGCAAACCATCAATAAGAATAAGGAAGGGAAGGACGTGGTCCGGACGGAGCGGTTGGCAGATTTTGCCGGTTTTGTCGGAAAGTCGACCAAAGGTGACCTGGACGAACGGATCCGGATCGATGTTTTGAAGATCGACGGCCCGCTGGCGATCGTCTGGGCTCCCTATACCTTTTATTTTAAAGGAAATAAAAACCATTGCGGGGTGGATAGCTTCCAAATGATCCGCGGGACCGACGGGGTTTGGCGGATCCTGTACCTGATCGATACCCGTAGAAAGGACTGTGAATAACTCACCACTCATAACTGACCACTCACTTCATCTTCTTCAACCGATACTTCTTATTCACTTTGGGGTTATTGAAATATTCGTTCAATTGCTCCTCCGTCATATTGCTGGTCTCTTCCAGCGGCACATCGATCAATTGCACCTGCGTCTGTTTCAATTCATTTTTAAGGGCGGTGATCTTCTTGATGATCTCCATGTCTTTTTCTCCTACGAGTGCATTGTCGCGTGAGGTATATTCCAATCGTTTGATGGACGAGCGGATCAGCCCGGCCTGGTTCTGCTCCGCCGTTAGGGGAGGGGCCACGGTCTCTTTAACAGGTACAAGGGCCACCCCTACGCTGGGTAAGATCGTGCCGGCCGTCTTGGCCGACTGGCTCGCCGCAGAGGAAAAGATGGTACCGCTCAGGGCCGTGGTAGCCGTCGTCATATCAAAGTCCGTCCGGGTATTCTTTGTTTTTTTCACTCTTCGGTCCAGTTGAAAGAAGGCATATTTCAACCTGAGTATGTACGTATTGATATTCCGGATGGCCAGCTTGTATTCTTCCGACATATAAGGATAGTTCAGGGCGTCCTTGACATATATTTTTATAGTGGAAGTATCCCGCATAAAGATCTTATTCGTACCGACAAAATAGAGGATCAGTAACTTTTGCCGGGCGCTGTCGGTCTCCTTTACAAAATCGAAAGGAGGCGACCAGGAGAAATTATCGTCGCAGCCTTTTATATTGGAGCTCGTCTTGATCGGGATATTCGAATAGAAGTTAATATTCTCGATCTGGTAAGTGCCCGTCTCGCATTGGATCTTAAAGCTGATGGAATCCCCTTCGTCCATATACAGCACATTGCTTACGGTGGGTTTCACATGCGAGGGAATGATCTCGGTGGTGAAAAAGACCAGCGTAAAAGAAGTGTCCATCCTGTCTTTGGGATTGTTCAGGTTCTGCACGCCGAGATTCACCTTGTACTCATAATCGTATTTCAGCTTGCCCGAAAGGAAATAAGACTTGTCCGCTTTGAAAGTAAGCAGCCCGTTCTCTTTGATCTTCAGGCCCACCGGCGCATTCTTCATAAAGAAAAAATAACGGCTCGGATCCCGGTTGATCTCCAACTGGTAGGAGAGGGTTGAGTCGACATGCAGGGTAAAATAAGGATTGAGATTCCGGATACGCAGGAGACTGTCCTCATCTTTCCGGGCAGTATCGGGGATGGGCATGGGAATGCGAAAAGTTGGATTCTGTGAAAACCCGCTGTTCGAAAATGCCATGCCTGCTACTACCAAAAGCCAAAACGCTAATCCTTTTCCGGGTTTACTCATATTCTTGGATAAAATAGGTGAATTCTCGGACAAAATAGGTCAATTCCGGCCCGAAATTAAAACAAAGCCTCCGTTCCACCAATCCCCCTGTTGATCTCCTACAAAAAAAGAACGGCCCGGGTTCTTATTCCGGGCCGTCTTCAAAAACCAAAACCAACTTATTATGAAAAAGGAATGTTCCGCTTATTAGGCAATAGAGATCTGTTTATTGCTGTCTTTAGCCTGTTCTTTTTTAGGCAGGTAAAGTTTTAGCACACCATTCTCATACTTGGCCTGGATAGCTTCGGTATTGATGCGATCGTCCAGGTTGAAACTGCGTTTGAAGCTCTTAAAAGAGAATTCCTTGCGAACGGTCTTGTAATCTTCTGATTTGCTTTCTTCCTTCTTTTCGAATACGATGGCCAGAACGCCATTTTCCACATTCAGCTTAAAGTCTTCCTTGTTACGACCGGGTACGCTCAATTCAATATGAAAGGCGTCGTTCGTTTCATGGACATTAGCGGGAGGAAAACTGCCGCCACTATCCCTTCCCCAACTGGCTGGAAATTCAGGAAAAAATTCATCCACAAAGCTGGAAAGGCTTCTCTGTCCGTTGTTAAATTTTACGAGTGTCATAGCTTTTAATTTTTATGTTTTTTTCAATTTTGTTCTACGCAGACTATTCTTCAAAGCCTGTACCATCTGCCAAAAACCTGTTCATTTCGGAATTTTCGGCAATTTCTGTACCCGGACGCATGTCATTATTGCATTGAACGTCACGAGGGGGTGACATTTCTTCCGATTGTTTAAGCTTTTCCTGGGAAAAACCAACTTTTTTGTGTAGTTTTGTGTTGAAATAGTCTAAAATCAAAATAAAAATGTATCCAGCAGAAATCGTATTACCAATGAAGGAAGAGTTGACCGAAAATGGTTTCAACGAACTATTAACTCCTGTTGAGGTTGATGCGCAGTTAAAGAAAGAGGGAACTACCCTGGTAATGGTCAATTCCGTTTGTGGTTGTTCGGCGGGTTCCGCCCGACCGGGTGTATTGATGGCTGTCGCGAATAGCACTAAGAAACCTGATTTTTTAGCCACCAGCTTTGCGGGCTTTGATATAGATGCGATCAAAAAGATCCGGGAGCATTTATTGCCATACCCTCCCTCTTCTCCCGCTATCGCCTTGTTTAAGGACGGGCAGTTAGTGCATATGATCGAACGTCACCAGATCGAGGGTCGACCCGCACAACTGATCGCACACAACCTGATTGCAGCATTTGATCAATACTGCTAAGTAATTTCTTGCTGATACGAGATCAGCTTTGTTCATAGTGATACCCTTCCTGTTTTCAGGAGGGGTTTTTCTGTTTAGGAGGCGACTACAACTCAATTTTGCTCCCGGAAACTTCGTTTGTAATAAGATACCAACTCTTAAAACGAAGCGGTTCAGGCCGATGTGGATTGAAAAGTGGATAATCCATAGGATGCAAGAAGGTCCTGCATTTGAAAGAAAAAATGTTCCCCGTGGAACACTTTTGTGGAACGGCAATCCCCAGGATTTAGTATTTGTGGACAATTTTTTTTATAGCCTCTGCGATCCCTGTCCGCGAGTTTTTGTATAAGAGCCTCACGCTCTATTGATTCCATCGAAATTTTCGTTTCCCTTTTTTTAATGTAGGTTTGCGTTCTCAGGCCCAACCTATTTAGCATCTAGAACTTTTTGTATGTATCCTAACCTGTATTATGCCTTTAAGGATTTATTCGGAGTCGGCGAAGGCTGGAAATTCCTCCGGTTTGTCAATTCCTTTGGTTTCTTTGTCGCCCTGGCATTTATCGGTGCTGCCGTCACCTTGTCGAAGGAATTGCTTCGCAAGGAGCGGGGGGGGCTCCTGCAGGGGAAAGATGAGATCATCGTCATCGGCAAGCCTGCCTCTATTTCCGAACTGGTCCTGAATTTCATCCTGGGCTTCTTATTAGGATTTAAGATCATCGGGCTTTTTATCTCCGATAGCCCCCTGACGGCCAACCCACAGGACTTTATCATGTCCTCCGCCGGGAGCTGGCCCGCCGGGATCGTTGTGGGTCTGCTCTTCCTGGGCCTGAAATGGTGGGAAAAGAACAAACAGAAATTAGCACAGCCCCAGGAGAAAAAAGTAAGGATCTGGCCGCATGACAGGGTAGGAGACCTTACCATCTTTGCCGCTATCTTTGGGTTCCTGGGCGCCAAGATCTTCAATAGCTTCGAGACCTGGAGCGATTTTGTTAAGAATCCCGTCGAATCCCTCCTGTCTTTCAGCGGGCTTACCTTTTACGGGGGACTTATCTGCGCAGCCCTGGCCATCTGGTATTACGCAAAAAAGAATGGTATCGGCTTCTGGTACCTGAATGATGCCGCTGCCCCCGGGCTGATGCTCGCCTATGCCATCGGTCGTATCGGCTGCCAGATATCCGGCGACGGGGATTGGGGGATCATCAATAGCGCCTATGCTGCGGATGCGGATGGAAAGGTCGGCCCGGCCGCCCCGGGTTCTTTCGAAAGGGTCCTGCATCAATCCTCCGAAGTATACCTGCCCCAGTTCGGCAGCCTCGATAAGGTCCAGCACCTTTCCGTCAAAGCCCCGGGCTTTCTTCCCGACTGGATGTTTGCCTATTCCTACCCGCATAATGTGATCAACGAAGGGGTAAAGCTCCCCGCCTGCGATGGATCGTATTGCAGCTACCTGCCCCTGCCCGTTTTTCCCACGCCTTTTTATGAGACCATCGTTTGCCTGATCCTTTTCTGTATCATCTGGAGCTTCCGCAAACGCTTTACGATACCGGGTACTTTATTTGCTTTTTATCTCATTGTCAATGGAATAGAGCGGTTTTTAATTGAAAAGATCCGGGTCAACAGCAAGTATGATATCTTCGGCTGGCATCCCACCCAGGCCGAGATCATTTCCTCCCTGCTCGTCCTTTCCGGCGCCCTGATCTGGATCGTCCTGCGAAAAAGACCCCCGGCCACCCCCGGAGCATCCGGCACAGCCTTACAAAGCGTCTAGCGATCGCCAAGCCATTCCTCCTGATTTTCCCCCATTCATCCTTCAAGGCGTTTTTGGTGTAACCAGCTCCCGATTTCTCCGTCTTATCCTCCATAAGGTAGGAAGAATGACCTCTTGTCAAAGGAAAGCATCCCTATGTCAACTTAAATTCCCCGGCGCCTTTTCCCCGGCTAATTTGGTCTAAGATTTCAGCACGGACCCGGGTAAGCTTCCAAATCTTTAAAGCATACGATCCCATTGGCTCGCCAATTATCAATGATATCGGCCTTCCAACATAAAACAATGTTCTATGTAATGCAAAGTACCAATCTTTGTACTGTAATAATCAAAAGCTAGTACCACTTAATAAATATATCTGTTATGAGCAAGTTTAAGACCTTACTAATCGCCCTCCTGATCATACACACCTCCTTTCACGGCCTTGCCCAGGAAAAAGCCGGCATCGTCAGCGGGAATATCGGGGATGAAGCCCGTAAGCCCATCGAATCGGGAACGATCACCCTCCTCCGCGCCAAAGATTCCAGTAAGATCCGCACCGCCGTCACCGACAAGAGCGGACATTTCCAGTTCGATCATGTGGGGCAGGGGAAATACCTGGTAAATGCTACTTCGGTGGGTCACCGCCCTTCCTCGTCCCCCGTATTCGAGATCTCGGTCACCCAGCCCTCGATAACCCTTGGTTCCCTGGTATTGCAAGGGGCCGCCAGCGACCTGAAAGAGGTCTCCGTCGTAGGTAAAAAGTCGTTTATTGAGCAAAAAGCCGACCGGATGGTCATCAATGTAGACGCTTCCCCGTCCAATGCCGGTTCCACCGCTCTGGACATATTGGAAAAAACTCCCGGCGTGACCCTTGATAAGGACGATAATATCAGTCTCAAAGGCAAACAGGGGGTTACGATCATGATCGATAACAAGCCCACCTACCTGTCCGCCGCCCAGCTCGCCAGCTACCTGAAAGGCCTGCCGGCCTCCGCCCTCGATCAGATCGAGGTCATGACCAACCCTTCCGCGAAATACGATGCGGCCGGGAATTCAGGGATCATAAATATTAAAACAAAAAAGAATAAGACAACAGGCTTCAACGGTAGCCTGAGCCTTACCCATACGCAAGGCGTATATCCCAAACCCAGCGGAAGTATCAACCTGAACTACCGCAATGGCAAGGCCAATTACTTCCTGAATGCCGGCGCCGCACAATGGGAAGGCTACCAGGAACTGGACATCACCCGTAAATACCTGGATCCTACGCCCGCCAAAACGGTGAATTCGATCTTTACCCAAAAGACCCTGATGCATTTTAGGAACCCGGAAATGAACCTCAAATTCGGGATGGACTATTACCTCACCAACAAGACCACCCTCGGCTTCGTCGTCAGCGGCTTCCGCAATGAGGAAAAGCACACGGGCACCAGTGATATTTTATTGATGGACCCCAATAATAAGGTGGATTCGATGGTGGCTTCCCCCAGCAGGATCAATACGACCTGGAAGAACGCTTCTATCAACCTGAATTTCCGTCACCAGTTCGATTCCAGCGGCAGGGAATTGACGGCCGATGCGGATTATGTCCGGTACTCTTCCGGGAGTGACCAGCACTTCGATAATATCACCACCTATAATGACGGCACCCAAAAGCAGACGACCCTTACCGGCAACCTGCCCAGTGTGATCAATATCTACTCTTTCAAGACGGATTATACCCGACCCATCGATAAGACCCTCAAACTCGAAGCCGGGCTCAAGACCAGTTATGTGAACACCGATAACACCGCCGGCTATTTCAACGTGATCAACGAACACCCCGAAGTAGACACCACCAAGACCAATCATTTTCTCTATCGCGAGAATATCAACGCGGCCTATCTCAACATGACCAAACAATTAAAGAAATGGTCCCTGCAGGCGGGTCTGCGCTATGAGAATACGAATTATTCGGGCCACCAGTTGGGGAATGGCTCGGTAACGAGCAAGGATTCCTCCTTTACAAGGAACTATGGAAGTCTTTTCCCCACGGCCTATATCAGCTTCAAGGCCAGCGAAAAGCACCAGTTCTCCCTGAACTATGGACGGAGGATCGACCGGCCGGCCTACCAGGACCTCAACCCCTTCCTGTTCTTCCTGGATCAATACACCTACCAGGCCGGGAACCCTTACCTCCAACCCCAGTTCACCCATAATATCGAATTGGCGCATACGTATAACAGTTTCCTCACCACAACCCTGAACTATAGCGATACCAGGAACTTTTTTACGGAGACCTTCCAGCAGGATGATCACGCGACCATCGTTCGCCGCGGTAATATCGGCCACAGGCAAAATGCCGGCATCGCCGTAAGCGCCCAGCTCCATCCTACCAAATGGTGGACCAGCATCCTGTACACTAACCTGAACTATAGCAAATTCACCGGGGTACTCTACGGGGAAGAGCTAAATGTCGAAGCGGCCAATCTTTTACTGAATATGAACAACCAGTTCACCATCAAAAATGGCTGGGGAGCCGAGATCTCCGGCTGGTACCGCTCGAAAGGCGTGGAAGGACAGTTGAAATTAGACCCGATGGGTGCCGCATCGGCCGCTGTTTCGAAGAAGCTCCTCAAGGACAAGGCCAGCCTCAAATTGAGCATCCGGGATATCTTCTATACTCAACAGGCAAAGGGATCTATCAATTTCCAGCAGACGGAAGCCACCTTCCATAATCTGAGGGACAGCAGGCAGGTGAGCGTTTCCTTTAGCTATCGTTTTGGCAAGCCTTTAAAAGGCGCCCCCGGAAGGAGGAATAACGGAGCCGGCGATGAACAAAGCAGGGTGAAAACGGGAGGGGGAAATTAGCTATATTTGCCCTATAACTTCTACACTATGCCATCCTTTGATATCGTTAGCAAAGTAGACCCGCAGGTACTGGACAACGCAGTGAACGTGACTAAAAAGGAGATCACGAACCGATTCGATTTTAAGGATTCCCCCGTGAAGATCGACCTGAATAAGAAGGACTCGAAGATCGACCTGGAAGCGGACAGCGATATGAAGATCAACCAGATCACCGATGTCCTGATCAGCCGCTCCGTGAAGCAGGGCCTGGATCCCCTGGTGTATGACCTGAGCAAGGACGCCTATCCCAGCGGCAAAACGACCCGGAAAGAAGTCCCCGTCCGCAACGGTCTGAAGCAGGAAGACTCCAAAAAGATCGTTAAGCTCATAAAGGATTCCGGCCTGAAGGTCCAGTCCCAGATCATGGACGACCTGGTCCGGGTCACGGCTAAGAAGATCGATGACCTTCAGGATGTTATCAAACTCTGCAGCGGGGCCAACCTGGGAGTCGCCCTCCAGTTTGTCAATATGCGCAGCTAAAAATCCCAAGATCCCCAATCAGAGATCAGAAATATTTGGTTTGCCGCCGTATATTCTCTAATTTCGCACTCTTATTAAAAAAAAATTGTACGGCCAAATCCGTGCAACCTTTAAACACAGCGAGTTATGAAAAAAGGTATCCATCCGACCAACTATAGGTTCGTCGTTTTCAAAGACATGAGTAACGGAACTACGTTCCTGAGCAAATCATCCGCTCAATCAAGGGAGACCTTGAAATGGGAAGATGGTAAAGAGTATCCCCTGATCAAATTGGAAATCTCCAATACTTCGCATCCCTTCTTCACGGGTAAGAATATCCTGGTAGATACGGCAGGTAGGATCGACAAGTTCAAGAAACGTTACGCAAAGAAAGCCGAATAGATCCCCGGCCTTTTTTTAAAGAAGGTCCGCAAATCATACTGGTATCCCTTCCCCTTTGGGGAAGGGATTTTTTATTTTCCCCCGGCCCGCCTACCTTTAGCCCATGAACATTCCCTCTTCGGAAGAAGTTCCTCTCATCGACGATCTGTTTCCTTTTACGCTGACCCGACCTGCCCGGGATATCCGTATCGGGATCCTCACACTCGGGGAAAAGCAAAAGGGGTGGGCGGGCGCCGGCCGGATCCAATATCCCTGGCATATCTTCCAGCTCAATGAAGAAGCCCTCCGCTATGATTTCGACCAGCTCACAAAAGGAAGAGGTTCCGCACCCATTCCCGCCTCCGTCCGGACCATCGCCCCTGAAAATATTTTCCTGGAAGAAGGCGCGCGCGTGGAATATGCGATCCTGAATGCTTCCACGGGTCCGATCTATATCGGTCGCGATGCGGAGATCATGGAAGGTTCGATGATCCGCGGGCCCTTTGCCCTTTGCGAAGGATCCGTCGTAAAGATGGGTTCAAAGATCTATGGAGCCACCACCATCGGCCCGCATAGCGTAGTAGGGGGCGAGATCAGGAATTCCGTGATCTTCGGGTATTCCAATAAGGCGCATGACGGATATTTGGGGGATTCGGTGATCGGGGAATGGTGCAACCTCGGAGCCGGCACATCCAATTCCAACCTGAAGAACAATGCCGGGGAAGTAAAAGCCTGGAGCCCCGCCGCCGGGAAATTCCTGCCGGTAGGATTGAAATGCGGATTGCTCATGGGAGATTACTCACGGTCTGCCATCAACACCTCTTTTGATACAGGCACCGTAGTGGGCGTATGCGCCGTGCTTTTCGAAGAAGACCTGAGCCCGAAATATATACCGAACTTCAGTTGGGGCTACGGCCGCCACAGGTCTCCGGGTGGGGATACCCTTGCTGTCCGATATGAATGGGACAAGGCCCTGCGGGATATCGCCAATTGGAAGAAGCTGAAAAATCAAGTCCTTACGGACGCTGAAATACGAACTTTGAAACATATTTTTGAAAGCGCTTAAATAAATACAGCTATAAATGAGAAAACAAATTGCGGCGGCTAACTGGAAGATGAACCTTACGATCCAACAGGGAGAAGCCTTACTGGATACGATCCTGAAAGAAAATATTTCCCTGAAGGAAGATCAGCAGGCGATCTTTGCCGTTCCTTTTCCCTACCTGGCCATGGCTCATAAAAAACTCGCGGGGAAAAAAAATTATTTCATCGCCGCCCAGAATTGTTCGGATAAAAAATCAGGCGCCTACACCGGCGAAGTGTCGGTGGAAATGTTGAAGTCCATCGATATCAGCTATTGCGTACTGGGACATAGCGAAAGGAGGGAATATTTCTCCGAATTCAACCAGGCTCTCGCACATAAGACGGCTTTATGTCTCGAATACGGGATCACGCCTATCTTTTGCTGCGGTGAACCTCTCAGCATCCGCGAAGTAGGGGCCGAGGAAGGATATGTGGAGACACAGTTAAAGGAATCCCTGTTCCATTTCTCCGAAGCCGAGATCCGCAAGATCGTCATTGCCTACGAACCCATCTGGGCGATCGGTACGGGTAAAACAGCCACGACGGAACAAGCCCGGGAAATGCACGCGCATATCCGCAGCCTGCTGGCCTCAAAATATAGCCAGGCTACGGCCGAAGCTATTCCCATCTTATACGGTGGCAGCGTGAAAGCAAACAATGCCGGTGAACTCTTCCGTTGCGAAGAAGTGGATGGTGGACTGGTAGGTGGCGCATCTCTCATAGCAGCGGATTTTATCACCATCATTCGTTCTTTAAAGTAGCGCCTGACGAATCCCCGCCACCGATATGAATAAAGGACTCCTCTCCATATGGCAAAGGGCTGGGAATAACTGGTATATCCTGCGGGATGATTTTTTACTGAAAAGAGGACTGCCCGTCATGCTGATCCAGGTCGCCGGGCTGATCCTGTCCTTTGGAGGCAACCTCCTGCTCGCCCGCCTGTACGGAGAACAGGTCTTCGGTACCTATTCCCTGATATCCAGTTGGGTGGCGCTCTTATCCGCCCTGGCCATGTTCGGGATGGATGATCTGCATGTGGTAAAATTGCCTTCCCTGGAATTACAGCATCGCAAACAAGCCATCCTCGCCCAACTGCGATGGTCCCTGAAAGTAAATGTCCTGGCTATCTCGGTCGTATCCATCCTGTTTTATTTCCTCGTCCATACGTTCAAACTTCCCGGCCTGAGCCCCTATGCTTATTATGTGAACATCTCCCTGCTGATGATCTGCGCCCTTACTTTCTATAATAATTTTATGTCCTGTCTGCGCGCCCTCGATAAGGTGGTCAGGGGAGAGGTAACGGATAAGATCATCCGCCCGCTCGTATTCGCGCTGGCGATCGGGGCCTTTTTCTATGCGTTCACGCGCCCGGATCTTTTCGGCGGCAAAAAGGACCTGCTGACGGCCGCGATCGTTTCGAATGCATTGAGCCTCTTCGTGGGGGCCATCCTGTTACTCCTGCTCATAAAAAGAAAAGTAGGCGGCATCCGGGATACCGGGGGAATTCAAAAGGAGGCATTCCCCATCGCGCCCAACCTGCGGTATATGGCGCTGACCCTTTTATATCTCTTGTCCATCCGGCTCGACATCCTCTTGTTGGGAACAATGGCCGGCGCCGTTGAAGTGGGGCATTATAATGTCGCTATCAAATTTGCCGATATCCTTTCCTATCCCGTTATTATCGCCAATCTGTCCCTGCCCGCCCTTTTCTCCCGGCAGCGGCATGACAACGGCGGAAAGCCTGCACCGGCCGGGGCTTTTGGTATCGCGAAAAGTCTTTTTTTTCAATGCCTGGTCCTGGGAGCGATCCTCCTTCCGGCCAGCACCTGGATCCTCGGCTGGTATGGCAAGGGGTTTAAAGACGCTTTCCCCGTCCTCTGCATTTTCTTCCTGTCCGGTCTCGCCACCGCGGCAACGGGTGGGATCGAAACTTTTTTTATCATGGAAGGACAGGAGTCAAAAGTGATCTTCGGTCGGATGATCACGATCGCCCTCATTGCCCTCCTCGCCTTTATCCTCATTCCCTTATGGGGAGCACCCGGCGCCGCCATTGCAACCCTGACGGGCAATCTCATCTATTGCGGGCTGCTGGAATTCTTTTTTTACAGGGAGTATGGAATATTCATTCATCCTTTCACGCGAAAGAAAAGGTAACTTATTCACCCATCAACGCTTCAAACGCCTTCCTGAAATTCTCTTTGGAGAAAAATGCAAAGGACCCTGCTATGTTCTTCCTGCATTCCGCATACCAGGCGGGATCGTGGATGCAGCGGCCCAGCAGTTCCGCCAGTTCTTCTTTCGACCGGTAGGGCAGGATAGCGGCCCGGAACGCTTCCGGTATCGTATAACCGTAAGGCACCAACGCCGGGGTATTATTCAGCAAAAGGTCGGCAGTGAGCCCGCTGGCGGTAGATTGCCCCGCCACTTCCGGCACCTTCCGGAGGCTGACCTTTTCCAATCGCAGGGGACTCCATAGGATCGTTGCTGCTGCCAACTGCCGTTCATATTCGTCCTGGGGTATGGGTTCGGTATAAGAGGTCAGCCGCCAGCTCGGGGAAGACAATTGCTGCAATGCGTTGACGACCGTCGCGCCATAGGGAGTGCCGCTATTTCCCAGGATCACCAGTTCGATCAGTACTCCCGACGCTTCATGCCGCGCCAAAAACTCCTTCATGAACTCCATCACAAAGCCATAGTCCCTTCGGTTGGCTTCCACCGAGCCGGGGATGACGATCTTAAAGGGGGCGCCTGTTCCTGTCTCCCCCTGAGGAACATAAAACCTCGAAGGGATCCACACCGCCGTAGACCCGGGATCCTTTTGCCGGAATAGCTCCACCATCGCCGGCAGGAAGAAATGGGTATGCCGGATCCGGCGGCGGAAAGAGATCTTCGCCAGCGTTTCGGTCCAATCGCGCAGGTCCTCATACCTGTTCGCGTTATATTCATGGATCTCATGTACGGTGAGGCTGATATGAACAGCTTTGATCCCCCGGATCATCCAGGCAAAAAATAAGAGATTATTATCCAGGGTGGCGAGATGAAGATGCGAAACACCCTTCTCCCGTATATAGCGGAACATTTGGCGGATAAAGGCCCGGTTGGATTCATGCTCCCCCTGCTGAAAAAAAACGGCCCCGGGCCACAGGCCGGCAGGATCGCCCGATCCACAGATGTTTTGATAGGTTGTCTTTTTCAGGAATACGGCTACCTCGTCGAAGGGGTCCTCTGCAAGATCCAACAGCGCCGGCAGGTTCTCATGATGCGTCGTCTCATAGATCACCAGCTTCATATTCCATTTAGTTTAACGGTGGAAGCCCGCCTCGATCGCCGTTTCGACTTGCGCACCGATGGCAGGAGCAACAACATCCCGCCAACCATGATCGGCCAGTAAGAAATGCGCATCACCCACAAGTCGAGCGCAAAGAACAGCACCGCGATAAAGAATAAGACCTTATCGAATTTCCGGGTGAAAAAACCCACGGCGAAGGATGCTTCCAGCAGTACACCCGCCAGGTAAAGTAAATAGGAGAGTACAGGATGCGCGATCAAATACAGATAGGTCCTGCAGGAAAAACTGGAACAACCGGACGCCAGTACATCCGCATGCTGGGAAAGCAGGATATTACTCATCTCTTCGGGATTGAACACGGCCCCCCGGGCGATCTTCCAGAAGGCTGCCGAGAAGAAGATATAAAGGAAATAGAAGCGGCAAAAATTAATGACCCGGTAGAAGGGCCTCTCGCGATTGCTGATAAAGGCAAGCGATAATAGAAAATAGATCAGCGTCGGTTCCTGGTGCGCCTGTGTAAAAATATTCAGCAGGAGCAGGTACAGCGCAAGGAACAAGGCGAAAGACAATCCCAGCAGGAAAGAGAATTTTCCTTTCCAGATATAGAATAGCAGCAGGAAGACAGGAAGGATCACCAGCAGGAGGTCTGCCATCAGGAACATACCGGGATGGGCCATCATCAGCTTGGGAAGTCCCGTGCCGATCACCAGCAGTTCCGAAAGGTCGCGGTTGTATGTAAAAAAAATGGGCCGCACCTGCGACAGCAGGAGATGATTGAAAAAGAATACCCCCACCGTATAAAAATAAAAGGCGAAAAAGGCCGATAGTACTTTCATTCTATAGCGGGTATAATTCATAGGCTTCTTCCTGTTAGAGCGTTATCCATCTTGATTTACTGAGCAGATCGAATTTTCCGTTGGCCGGCCGGTACCAGGCTTTTTCTATTTCCAGGGTTTGTATCGGGTGCTTCACGACCACCGCCAGGTAATGTTTATACCAGGATGCAAAGGCGAAGGATAATTGAGGATCATTGCTGACACGGAAATTAGTCGCCCCCCACCATCCTTCCAGCCCGATCTTTCCGAGCCCTCTCCGGATCTTTTCTTTATCGAAGGAAAAATCATCGGTAGCTTCCTGTTTTTCCATGGCGCTCAAAGGACCATGGATCCGATCCCATTCGGCGATACTGAAATCCTCCGCGCGGAGCAACTGCCCGTTGACCCGGATCTCGAAAATTTCCAGGCTGTCCGCTCTCTTAAAAGATTCGGAATACATACCATAATGAATAAAGGGGAAAATGGTAACGCTATGCGCCAGGTCGATCAGGACCTGGATGAAAAAGAAGGCAATAAGGAAATACAAAAAAGGTTTCTTATGCATTACCCATTAAAAATTAAGCCGGCGCAATGCTTGAGCCTAGGCTTTTAACTTATTGATCAGGTCTATATAATCCTGCATCGCCGTCTCTTTGCTCCTTCCTTTCAGGGCGCCCCAGGCCTCGAATTTGGCCTTGGCGACAAAATCGAAGGGATTGGAAGGCGGATCAGTATGAACATCTCCTTCCGTCGCTTGCTTGTAGAGGGAATACAACTGCAATAAGGTATCGTTGCTGGGACGATCGCTCAGACCCTTACTGTCCTCCGCCGCCTGCTCAAATAGCTCTTTCAAGTCGGTTGTCATACCTGTAATTTGTGTGAAAATAAGGATTTTTGATCTACTTGCAGCTTGCCCGTAATTGCTTACTTTTGCAGCGCATCTACAAACAGTGCCTGAAGGAATGAAGAATATCAGAAATTTTTGCATTATTGCCCATATCGATCACGGAAAAAGTACCCTGGCCGACCGCCTCCTGGAGATGACCAACACCATTTCAGCCCGTGATATGCAGGCCCAGGTCCTGGACGATATGGACCTCGAACGGGAAAAAGGCATTACGATCAAAAGCCACGCTATCCAGATCAATTACCCCAGCAAGGGACAGGAATATATCCTCAACCTGATCGATACCCCCGGTCACGTCGACTTCAGCTACGAGGTAAGCCGGGCCCTGGCAGCCTGCGAAGGTGCTTTACTGCTCGTAGATGCCACCCAGGGTATCCAGGCACAGACCATTTCCAACCTCTACCTGGCCATCGAGAACGACCTGGAGATCATTCCTGTGATCAATAAGATCGATATGGACGGCGCCATGGTGGAAGAGGTAAAGGACCAGATCGTGGAACTCATCGGGTGCAAACCGGAAGATATCCTGCTGGCAAGCGCCAAAACAGGCTTGGGCGTAGCCGAGATCCTCGAGGCCATCGTAGCCAGGATCCCCGCACCGAAAGGCAACGCGGATGCCCCCCTGCAGGCCCTGATCTTCGACAGCGTATTCAATTCCTTCCGCGGCATCATCGTATACTACCGGATCCTCAACGGCACCCTTAAAAAAGGCGATAAAGTAAAATTCGTCTCCACCGACCTCACCTATGAGGCGGATGAAGTAGGTGTACTCAAACTGACACTTACCCCGAAAAGCGAAGTACGGGCAGGGGATGTAGGATATATCATCACCGGCATCAAAAATGCCAAGGAAGTAAGGGTAGGGGATACCCTGACCCTCACGAACAATCCCACCCAGGAAATGATCAAGGGCTTCCAGGAAGTGAAACCCATGGTCTTTGCCGGTATCTTCCCCGTAGAGACGGATGATTTCGAAGAACTGCGCGATTGCATGGATAAATTGCAGCTCAACGACGCTTCCCTGACCTATGAACTGGAAACCTCCCAGGCCCTGGGCTTTGGCTTCCGTTGCGGCTTCCTCGGCATGCTCCATATGGAGATCATCCAGGAAAGACTGGAAAGGGAATTCAACCAGACGGTCATTACCACCGTTCCGAACGTTAGCTTTATCGCCCACACCAACAAAGGCGAGATCATTACGGTGAACAACCCCTCCGAAATGCCCGAGCCCACCCGTATCGACCGGATCGAAGAACCTTATATCAAAGCCCAGATCATCACCAAGCCGGAATATATCGGCAATATCATGACCCTTTGCCTCGGCAAACGGGGTATCCTCATCAATCAGAGCTATCTCACCACCACCCGCGTGGAACTGGTCTTCGAAATGCCGCTCACCGAGATCGTATTCGACTTCTATGATAAGCTGAAGAGCCAGACCCGTGGATATGCCTCCTTCGATTATAGCCCGATCGACCGGAGGGACAGCGATATCGCAAAAATGGATATCCTGCTCAATGGGGATAAGGTGGATGCCCTCAGCGCCCTGATCCATCGCAGCCGGGCCCATGATTTCGGCCGCAGACTCTGCGAAAAATTAAAAGAACTCTTACCCCGCCAGCAATTCCAGATCGCCATCCAGGCGGCTATCGGGGCGAAGGTCATAGCGCGTGAAACGATCAGCGCCCTCCGGAAAGACGTTACGGCCAAATGTTATGGCGGTGATATCAGCCGTAAGAGGAAGCTGCTGGAAAAGCAGAAAGAAGGTAAGAAGCGTATGCGCCAGATCGGGAATGTGGAAGTACCCCAGGAAGCCTTCCTCGCCGTATTGAAACTCGATGAATAAAGTCGGTCGCATTATGAAAAAGATCGTTATTCTTTTCATTATCCTGGTTGCTACCCAATATACGCTCCGGGCACAGGAAACAAGGATCATAAAATTCAAACAACAACCGCTTAGCACCCGGTTGCAGCATTTTCATGTTGCCGAAGTAAAAGATGTCCGGAAAGACACCGTCTCCATAGGCTCGGTACGGTCAGGCCTCTTTTCAAAAAGATCGGCCAACCTCAACTTCCCGGGTGGCCCCGCCCATGCGATCGATGAATTTTTCACCACTAACCTCCAACAAGACCCTCATACACCCGCGGTCAGCCTCCGGATCGCCCAGTTGGAAGTAGGAGAGAATACCGGTGGATTACGGGCTGAATCCGAAGTGAGAATGACCCTCTTCTTCTACATCGGTGGATATAAGATCATGGAATATAAAGGCGCCAATACCGTGTCGGCCGGTCTCGACGCCTCCCGCTACATCGAAGAACAGATCCGGAAATTCCTGGATAACATCCTGCAGCAATTCGATACATGGTGCGGCAGCAATAAGGAAGAACTGACTGCGGCTTCCGCTGCCCGTCCGTTCGTTACCGTGAAAGTGGAAGTAAAAGAAGACTCCGACGATTCCGATATGATCGCCTGGTCCTTTCATCGCCCACTCACGCTCGCCGACTTTATAGGCAAACCCAGTGATATTAGCCGGGCAGGAGCCGTCACCTCCACTGGCATTCATGTAAAATACAATATGGAGACTCAATTTGCAGAGACAAAAGTGCTGGTGACCATGACGGCTTTTTTTGACAAAGCCCATTCCTGGTGCCGGCCTACCAGTTACAATCCAAGGACGTTGATGCATGAACAAAAGCATTTTGACATCACCGCCCTCAAAACATGCGAGTTGGCGATTGCCATACGCAGCCATACCTTCACGCCGGAGAACTACATGAAAGAACTGGAACAGCTATACAAGGCGAAGGACAAGGAACTGAGAGAAGAGCAGGACCTATATGACAACGAGACCTCGCATGGTCAGTTGCCGGTCATCCAGGAAAAATGGCAGCGGCAGATCCATGATAGTTTACAGACGCAGACATGTTTTCATCCATAAATAGATAACTTTATGCGCACCCCTCTTCAAAAAGGAGAAAAGATCCTCCTGGTCACCTACAGTAGCTGGATATCCCTGGTAGGTCCCGTATTGATCGCACTCGCTGGGATCGTCGCCTCCTGGTTCATCGGCTTCATCGATCATTATGGATGGATCGCCGCCGTCCTGGGTCTGCTCATCGTCTTTTTTAAGTATATCTCCTGGAAAGCCAATATCTGGGTCGTCACCAACTACCGCGTCATCGACGAGGCCGGCCTCATCAGCCATTATGCCAAAGAAAGTCCCCTGGACAAGATCAACAACGTCTCCTATGATCAGAGTGTATGGGGTCGTATCCTGAATTTCGGTCATGTAGAGATCCAGACGGCCGCCGAAACGGGCGCCACCGATTATTATAATGTCAATCATCCCCGGCGTTTGAAAGACACTATCACCGCCGCACAGGCCGAATACAAACACTGGCAGGTAAGCAACCAGGCTCAGCAAATGGCTGCTGCCATGGGTCATGCCGGCGTAGGGGCCGCTGCCCCGAATATGGGGGCCGAACTGGAAAAATTATTTGAATTGAAAATGAAAGGCGCCTTGTCTGAAGAGGAATATAACAAAGCCAAGGACAAGTTGCTGAACAGATAGGTCCGGTATTGCTGATTGCTGGATTTAGCGATTTTTGGATTTAACTCTTATCGGCCATTCAATCTATAAATCTCAATATCTCGAAATCCCCAAATCTCTTCTACGGTTTCTTTTTCTCCGCCTGTTTCTTCTCCTTTGCCTTCTGGATATTTTTCTGCGATTGATCCAGTAATTTCTGTTCGTTCACATTCCCCGCATCATCCAGCATTTTCTCTTCCACGGGGAATTCACCGTCTTTTAATTTGAAGTTGAAGACCTTTTCAACATGCTCCCAATGCCCTTCCGTCCATTTAAAAGCTTCGAAATCGCCATCGGGGATATAGGTATCTTTTTTTCCCGGTTCGTCTCCTTCCGGCGCCAGGTGATCATAGACGATGAGATCCATCTCGGGATCATAGTTGAAATGAGTGGCCGCTTCCTTCTTATATTCAATGTTGAATCGCGCCTGCATGGGTCTCGCCACCGAATCCTTCTGGAAAGAAAAATAAGGGCCTCCGAACTGTGGTTCACCATTCTCATTAAAGGTCAGCACCTCCATCCATTTCTTATTACTGCTGAGGCTGTAATCGTCAAATCCCAGCAGGGTATAATATTTCCGGTTGTTAAAGGTCTTGAGGATGATGCGGTAATAGATCGCTCCGATCCAGTTGCGGCGGCTCCTTACAGAATCCAGCGGCCTGGCCGTGAACATGGACGCATCGAAAAGAGGATAAAGCCGCAGGCTGCCATCGGGCTCGTTTATCTGGATGGCTCCTTCCTGTAAATACGTATATACATCCTTCTTCAATTGCCAGGTAAAGATCCGGAAACTGCTGTCCGGGGCATAGAGCTTCGAAATGGTCTGCAACGAATCGAAAGGATAATAGAAAGAATTCTTTTGTTTGAGGCTGCGTACGAACATACGGACGAACTGGCTGTCAGACAGGAACCGCTCCGAGGGGTTCTCCGAATACACGATCAGATCGGCGAAATTCCTCAAAGAATCTTCCCTTTTCTTCCATTGTTTTTTCTCCGTATTGGTCCAACGCTGCGCCGATGCCGGCTCCATTCCTGCCAGTAGGAGGGTGAATACAAGAAAGGGGAAAATTTTGAAGTGCATATCGTTCCAACGCAAATTTGGCCCCAAAATTTTACATTTATTGCAAAGCTTTTGCAAATTCGTATAAAGAGTTGAAATCCAGGTCGATTAATGGGTGAGGCGTCTCTTGTCCGGGCTTGGTCGTCCGAAGGAAAACGGTGTACATACCGGCATTTTTCCCGAATTCCATATCGCTGATATTATTGCCGACCATGATGCTCCGCTGAAGGTTCACGGCCGGGAACGCCGCCCGGGCCGCAAAAGCCATCCCGGGATTGGGCTTGCGGTCGGGGTGAGTATTGTCCAGGCTATCGCAGTAATAGATCGCATCGATATGCCCGCCGGCTTCCGAAATGGCCAGGGTCATTTTTCCGTGGATATCCTGCAGGTCGGTGACCGTCATCAGCCCTTTTCCAACACCCCGCTGGTTGGTGACCACGAAAATATGGGCAAATCGGGACCGGAAGATCCCCATCGCCTCCCTGACCCCTTCATAAAAAGTAAATTCGCCATAATGGAAGATATAGCTTCCCTCTTTTTCATGGTTGATCACCCCGTCCCTGTCGAGGAATAAGGTCCAGTTCCGGTCGATAGCATGCAGATCTAACATAGGCGGGGCTTCATTTAAGAAGCAAAGTATTTTTCCTCCACCAGTTGGCAGACGATGTGACCGATCATGATATGGGCTTCCTGGATCCGGGGCGTATTTTTGGAAGGCACGCCGATCAGGTAATCGCTCAAATCCTTCATCTTTCCGCCTCCCTGTCCGGTAAACCCGATGGTCACCATGCCTTTTTCCCGGGCGGTCTCGAAGGCCTTCAGGATATTCCCCGAATTACCCGAGGTAGACAACCCTACGAGTACATCCCCCTTGCGGCCGATCCCTTTGATCAGGCGGGAATACACCAGTTCATAGCTATAGTCGTTGGCAACGGCGGTAAGATAGGAGGTATTACAGTGCAGGGCCTCCGCGGGCAGCGCGTCCCGGTCGATATAGAAGCGGCCGGAGAATTCGGCGGCCAGGTGCTGGGCATCGGCTGCGCTTCCTCCATTGCCGCAGAAATAGATATGGTTGCCGTTCCGGAGGGCTGCGATGATCTTCTCCGTGATCGTTTCGATGGTCTGCAACAGCCCCTGGTCACTCAGTGTATCCTGCTTGACCGTTAAAGATTCCTTGATGATATTTTTGATCTTCTCTTGCATAGGTTATGAATTTAATGAGAGGATGGTAGCCACCAGCCGGGCCCAGGAATATTTTTGTTTTTCCGCACGAAGATGAGGAATAAAATAATTTTCACCTAATTCAAAGAATCGCAGGATGGCATCCGCCATCGACCGGGCATCCGGCTCTGCCACCAGGCCGGCCCTTTCATGCGGCACAAGACCGGGCAGGCCTCCCACATTGGATACGATCATGGGCTTTTCAAAATAATAGGCCAGGGGCGTGACGCCGCTCTGCGTGGCATTGCGGTAAGGCTGGATAACGGCATCCGCGGCGCATAGATAATATCGTACATCCTTATCCGGTATAAAATCCGTGCGCAGCAGGAGGGCGTCGCCGATGCCCGTACGTTCGACCTGTTCCCGGTAAGGCTTTTCATCCTCGTAAAATTCCCCGGCTACGAGCAGCTTGATCCCTGCCGACCGGATCCTCGGGTCGGCCATGGCGTCCAGGAGGATATCCAGTCCCTTGTATTTACGGATGAACCCGAAGAACAGGATGATCTTATCCGAAGGCCCCGCGGCGATCCCCATCCGTTGAGAGAGGACTTCCCGCGCTTGTTCTTTAGTCAGGGCATCCCCGAAATTATCATACAGCGGGTGGTTGACCTGTACGGCGGGCTTGCTCTTTTCAAACTGTCGCAGGTCCTCCATTACTTTTTCACTCATGGTGATAAAGGCGTCGCAGCTCCCCAGGAAGTATTTTGTAAAGGGCCGGTCCCCGGGCCGCTTTTCATGCGGCAGGACATTATCGGTAATGGCGATGATACGGGTATGTTTATTCTTCCGTACGCGGCGGAGGATCGTTCCCAGCGCAGGCCCCATGACGGGTAGCCAGTAACGTACGACGATGATATCGGGGCGTAGTTTTCTCAATTCTCTCCCGACGCTCCACCAGTTAAATGGATTGATGGAATTGACCCTGGAAAGGATCTTTAATCCCGGCGGAGCGGGTTCATCCGAATACTGGGTGGTCCCCGGGAAAAGAAAAGAAGGGTATTGCAGGGAGAAAGAATAGATCGGGCAATCATAGCCCTCCTTTATAAACTCATTGGCCAGCCGCTGATCGAAAGTAGCCAAACCTCCCCGAAGAGGATGCCCCGGACCTAGTATGACAACGGTGCCTTTCATGAATTTTCCAAGCCGATCTTCTTTTCGACAAGATAAGAATTACGTCCCGGCGCATTACGGGAGATCAGCTCCGCCACAAATCCCGTGAGGAACAACTGGCTTCCGATGATCATAGCCGTCAGGGCGATATAAAAAGAAGGATGGATCGTGATGGCGAATTCCCAATGGAGCAGTTTGGAAATGATCAGGTAGATGCTGAAGGCAAACCCGATCAGGAAACATACGACGCCCAGCGGTCCGAAGAAATGCATGGGGCGTTTGCCGTATTTACCCACGAACATGATCGACGCGAGGTCCAGCAGCCCTTTCAGACCCCGGCCAAGGCCCCCGAACTTGGTATAGCCATATTTCCGGGCCCGGTGCTGAACGACCTTTTCGCCGATCCTCTTAAAGCCGGCCCACTTGGCGATAACGGGTATATAGCGGTGCATCTCGCCATAGACTTCGATGCTTTTTATGACGCGGTAACGATAGGCTTTCAACCCGCAATTGAAATCATGCAAAGGAATGCGGGTGACCCTGGCCGTGGTCCAGTTGAAGAACTTGGATGGAAGGGTCTTGGACACCGGGTCATGACGCAGCTTTTTCCACCCGCTCACCAGGTCGTATTTTTCTTCCAGGATCATCCTGTTCAATTCCGGGATCTCATCGGGGCTGTCCTGCATATCGGCATCCATGGTGATCACGACATCCCCGTTGGCCGCTTTAAATCCTTCGTTCAGGGCAGCGGACTTTCCATAATTGCGTTGGAACTTGATCCCTTTGATCATGGGGTTTTTCACCCGCAGGGATTCTATCACCTCCCAGGAGTGGTCCGTACTGCCATCATCTACGAGAATGATCTCGGTGCTAAGGTTGTTTTCCCGCACGACCCTCTCGATCCAACTGCATAATTCGGGCAGGGATTCATCTTCGTTAAACACCGGTATGACGATCGAGATATTCATTTTTTCTTTTTTACGATGAAGGCAATGGGCAACGAGATTATAAAATGTAGGATACAGCTTAAAGCAAATCCAAGGAACATTTCTCTCAGGATAAAAGGATCGCCGCTCCGTTGCTTTGCCATCGATTCTTCCAACAGGTTATCCGGCATCCCCTGTCTCTTCCAGTAGGCTTCCATCCGATCGTTAATGGCCTTGTTAAGCACCGGTTTAAAGGCAGGATCAAAAAAGTTCACCAGGGCCCAGGTGAACAGCGTCTGCGCCGCCAGGGCGATCACGAATACCGTGAAAGCGGTCTTCAGGGCTTCGGAAAATTCCAGCACGCCTCCCTGGTACTTCCGTTGTGCAAGCGTTGCCAGCACAGCAAGGGTGATCATGATCGCATATCCCAGGTAGGCCACCGGGCCCAGGTATACATCGATCCCCCCGCGGTAGAGCAGGAAAGTAAAGAGGATCATGCCGCCTGCGGCCATCAACCCATATCTTATGCCGAACTTAGGTTTTTTTTCTTCCATGCTTGCCTTGCTATTCTTTTTCTTCTTTGTTCAGGGCTATTTTTTCCCCGTTGATGATCCCCAGGACCCTTCCTTTTAAGGTTTTTCCAATAAAAGCGCTGTTCTTCGATTTGGAAAGGGTGGTCTTTTCCTGCAGTTGTAAAGTGCCGGCAGGATCGAAAAGGGTCATTACGGCGGGCTGTCCTTCGGTGAGGGTGGAGGGGGGGAGTCCAAAGATCCTTCTTGCGTTGTTGCTGAGCAGGTCCACGATCCTTTCGGCCTTTAATTCCGGGAGGATGGTGTGAAGGACGGCATACGTGGTTTCCAGACCGGTCATCCCGGCTTTTGCGTATTCGAATTCAATGATCTTATTGTCGGACTCCTGCGGGAAATGATGGGTGGCGATGCAATCCACCGTTCCGTCGGCTACCGCTTTCAAAAGTATGTCCACCGAGGCCTGGTCGCGAAGGGGCGGGAACACTTTCAGATTGGTATCATAGTCTGTCAGGTCCGCATCCTTGAAAAAAAGATGGTAGGGCGTCACCGAGCAGCTCACTTCCAGCCCTCCGTCCTTGGCCCGCCGGATATAGTCCAGCGACCGGGGTGAACTGACACCCGTAAAATGGATGCGGGACCCCGCATAGCGGGCCAGTTTGATATCCCGGGCGATAATAAGCTCTTCGGCCATCATCGGCTTGCCCGGCAGCCCCAGGCGGGTAGAGACGATCCCTTCATTCATCAGCCCGTTAGCACCCACCGTCTTATCATCGGGCACCTGGATGATCACCCCGTCAAAAGCCTTGATATATTGAAGTCCTTTCAGAAGCAGCCCGGCGGATTGTATGGGAAGGGTGCCGTCGCCGAAAGCAATGGCCCCACTGTTGCGCATATCGTACATTTCGGCCAGGTCTTTCCCTTCCAGGTTGCGGGTCATGGCCCCGATCGGCCAAATATTCACCGGCAGGGACTTTGATTTCTGACGGATATATTCCACCTGTGATTTGCTGTCGATGACGGGCCTGGTATTGGGGATGACAAAGACATCGGTATAACCTCCCGCTGCGGCGGCAAGGGCCCCTGTTTCCAGGGTTTCCCGGTGTTCATAACCGGGGTCGCAAAAATTGGAAAAAACATCCACCCAGCCGGGGGACACCTGCAATCCGGGGCTTTTGATCACCCGGTCCGCTGACTCAGTGATCCCGGGACGGATGGCCTTAATAACGCCATCTTCGATTAAAATATCCCTGGTGGATCCGTTATGTGGAGATTGCCGATCGGTAATACCAGCCTGTTGAATAAGAATCTTCATCGAGGAAAGAATTGCGCAAATTTACGGCTTGTTAGGAATATTCTGCGAATAAATTGTCGGGATAGCACCATAGCCATTGCTCTCCGGGTTCGGAAGAGACGATCACGGGATGATGTGTTTTGTGGAAATGTTTGGTCATATGCGTATTGGGGGAATCATCACAGCAAAGCGTGACCCCGCAGGTCTGGCAGGTGCGCAGGTGTACCCATTCGTCGCCCGTCTTCATACATTCTTCGCATTCGTAGACGGCGGCCTGCTTTAGGGCCTTGATAGCTTTTATATGCGAACAGGAAGTGGTTGTATGCATGGTTTGGTATTGAAACGATGAATGTTATTGCTGATTTCCAGATTTAGTGATTTTTGGATTAATTTATAGGTCATGCAATCCCGAAATCCCCCAATCTCAAAATCGCGCAATCTCGATTACACTTCCGCCAGGTATTTATGCACAAAGCTGATGGCCATCGACCCTTCCCCGACGGCCGAAGCCACCCGGTTCATCGCGCCTGCCCGTACATCCCCTGCCGCAAAGATGCCGGGACAACTCGTCTCCAGCAGGTAGGGGTCCCGGGCTTGTTTCCATATCTTATTAAAATCCCCGTAGGTCTTCAGATCGCGCCCCGTCTCCACGAATCCTTTCTCGTCCTTGATGATATCGAGACCGATCCAATCCGTATAAGGACGTGCGCCGATAAAGATAAAGAGCGCATTGGCCTTTTTCGTTTCCCGTTCATGCGTATCCATTTGTTCGATCACCAGCTCTTCCAGCTTGCCCGTCGTTCCGCAGGCGGAGACGATCTCTCTCTTGCCCAGGACCTGTATATTTTTCGTTTTGCCGATCTGATCGATCAGGTAGGCCGACATCGTACTGGTGAGATCATCTTTCCGGACCAGGATATAGACATTGCGTGCGAATTTGGAAAGGTGCATGGCCGCCTGCCCCGCAGAATTCCCGCCCCCAACGACAAAGACCTCCCCGTCGCGGAAGGCCGTGGCTTCCGACATGGCGGCTCCGTAATACACCCCCGCCCCCGTAAAGTCGGCAATACCCTGGGTCTCGAGTTTGCGGTAATCGACCCCGGTGGTGATCACGACGGTATGGGTGTTGATCTCGTTATCGTTATCCAGGATGACTTTTTTATAGCCGTCCTTTTGGCTGATCTCCTTCACGGACCGGGGTAACAGCATTTCCGCCCCGAGCCTTGTGGCCTGGGTGGTAGCCCGGCGGGTGAGTTCCGCACCGCTGAGCCCCGTAGGGAAACCCAGGTAATTTTCGATCCGCGAACTCGTACCTGCCTGTCCTCCCGGCGAGCGTCGCTCCACCAGCAGGGTCTTCAGCCCTTCCGACGCCCCGTATACGCTGGCAGCAAGACCCGCGGGTCCGGCGCCGATGATCACCACATCATAGATCTGGTTCTTGATGTCGGGGTTTAGCCCGATCTTATCCGCTATCTGCTGGATGGCAGGCGTACAGAGGTAACTGCCGTCTTCCTGGAAGAGTACGGGCAGGTCCTTCAATTCGATATTATTCAGCTTCAGCAGCTGCGCCCCTTCCTCGTTGTGCTCGACATCCATCCATTGATAGGGCACGAGGTTACCGGAAAGGAAATCTTTTATCTCATGGGACTGGGGAGAGAACTGGTAGCCGATCACCTTGATGCCCCTGAACACCGGCCGGTACAGGCTCAGCCAGTCGTCCAGCAATTCATCGACGACGGGAAAAAGTTTTTCCTCCGGGGGATCCCAGGGCTTCATCAGGTAATAGTCCAACTGGATATCGTTGATCGCCTTGATGGCCGCATCGGTGTCGGAATAGGCGGTGAGCAGGATCCGTTTCGCATCGGGATAGAATTCCATGGCTTTCTTCAGGAAGTCCACGCCTTCCATCTCGGGCATTCGCTGGTCCGAAATGATCAGTGCCACGGTCTCGGACTTATTCTTTAAGTCGAGAAGACTGTCCAGGGCTTCTTTCGCGGAGGAAGTGCTGAGGATCCTGTACTTGGTCCTGTATTGATTCCTCAGGTCCCGGGTGATCGCTCTCAGGACATGTTGATCGTCGTCTATGGAAAAAATGATCGGGAGATTCATAATAGGTTGCCAGCAAATTTAAGTCTTTTATAGATCGGGTGGATCGTCTCAACCCTGAATGGGGAAACAAACGATGAATTCCGTACGGCCCGGCGCCGAATTGACTTTCACGGATCCCCGGTGCTGTTTGGTGATCCGTGTCACCACGTCCAGCCCAAGCCCTGAGCCCTTGCCGATCTCCTTGGTCGTGAAGAAAGGTTCAAAGATCCGCGACTTTATTTTTTCCGGGATCCCGGGGCCATTGTCGATGATCGAGACCTGCACAAATTCCTTGTCTCTTTCCGTAATAATTTTTAATTGTCCCTTTCCGGCCGCTTCCATGGCATCGAGGGCATTGTCGATCAGGTTGGTCCACACCTGGTTCAATTCCCCGACCATGGCAAAGACCTTCGGCAAGCCCAGGTCATAGTCTTCTATCAATTCGATATTCCCTTTTTTTATCCTGTAGTTCAGCATGGTGAGCGTGTTCCGTATGCCCGAGTGGATATCGGTGAATTCCTTCCCTCTTCCCTGGTCCATATGGGTGAAGTTCTTCACGGATTTCACGAGGTCGGAGATCCGCTGCGAGCTCTCCTGGATATCCTGCACCATCTTCTCCGTCACCAGGTTCATATTGATCCAGTTGAAGACAGGGGAGAGGTACTTGGTGGGAATATGGTCCTTGAAACTGGCCAGGTCCTCGCAGGTAAAGGAAGCCTCCAGGAAATTTTCCGCGATCTCCCCGCCATTCCTCACATCATGACCCTCCAGCCAATCCCGGATCTCGTCTTCCAGTTCCGTCCTTTCCATCAGGGTCAGCTTCGGCTTTTCCTGCCTGGCGAGCACTTCGAACAGTTTGTTATTCACGAGGTCCACCTCCTTATCGTCCATGCGGATGGCGATCACTTCCTTGAAGAATTCAGGCACCAGCTGCAGGTGCTGCTTCAGCGTAGTGGACCCGCGTACGATGGCGGAAGCCGGGTTGTTCAGTTCATGCGCCAGCCCGGCGGATAATTTTCCCAGGGCCATCATCTTCTCATCCTGCTGCTGGAAGGCCGTGAAATCCCTCACCCGGTTGGTCATGATATGCACGAGGGCCTCGGTCAGCTCGAAATTTTTCGTGATCAGTTCCCTTGCGCGTTCGATGGGGAAGGTCATCATCTGCGTGTCCACAGTGGCCCGGAGATTGGCCCCTGCATGGAATCCCCTGGAATAGGGCAGGTACCCGGTGATGTCCTTGGGTTCCAGGAGGGCTACCTCGCGGATCTCGTTATTCTGCAGCAGGAAGATCCTGATCTCTCCCGTTACGATAATATGGGTCCCTATCGTAGGCGTTCCCTCTCTTACAAGGTATTCTCCTTCCTGGAGGATATAATGGCGGCTGTTATCGGCAAACCACTGCAATTGTTCGGTAGGAACTTCACGCAGGGATTCGACCGTTTGCAGCCAGGTGGCGTCGACTGTTTGCATAGCTGCAATTTAACGAAAAAAGCGCACCGGGGGCCGACAGCCCGAAGGCCGGTCATTAAACATGAAAAAGCCCCGGCATGCCGGGGCTTTTTCTAAATATAGTCTGCTCTCTATAATTATAATAAGGTCTTAATAAGGTAATATGAAAGTATAGGTCTTCCCGGCTGCACCTACCCAGACGAGCTTGAAATAATAACTGCCGGTACCGGGACAACTGGTGGCCGCACCGGTGGCGTCAAGACCAAAGGTCACCGTAGTCGTCAGTTCAGGGCGGATCAACTTGACCTCCCCGGCGGTAAGCCGCAGGCTGCAGGCCTGGGTGATCACCAGTGGCTGTGTGATCGCGGTGACGAAAGTATTGCCAAACCGGTTGGTACCCCATTCCGCGATGCCCGTGGTGCTGCCATCCGTATGCGTACCGGTCGTGCTGATCACTAATCCGTTGCTATAGGAGTAATGACGCTGACGGGCTACATGCCAGGTCCTTTGCGAACCGTTATCGAAGGTGATGGACATATCGTCGCTGGTGACCGTATGCGTGATGCCGTTAGGCAGGTTGGGCAGGTTGAGCAGGGCTCCTCCGGTGACATTGGTATAAAGATGCGTACCGTTCAGCGTGATGCTCTTATTGTCGATAAGACGGGTGATCTTCAGGTTCTGGATGCTGACGGTGACCTTTGCCCCGGCATCATGCCATTTCTGTCCGGCCGGAAAAGAGATGACAACCGTTCCCGTACGGGTACGGGTGCTGGCACATTTCGTAGAGCCATTATAACTGATCGTGATCTTATAAGGGTTGGCCGTAGTATCCATGGTGACAACGGCATCGCAGACAAGACTGGCGATCGTATCATGCGTGCCCAGCGTGGCAATGCCCAATTGATAACCCGGAGCTGGCTTTACACTGGCGCCGGTCACACCCGGTTGACCGGATAAAGTGGCATTGACGTCATTGATGACGGCGTCGTTTTCATTAGAGACCCGCGTCTGGTCGTCGGATTGCGTTTGCAGATCGGCGTCGGATTGACCGGCGGCAGGGGTGGAGTTATTGCTCTTGTTACAGGCAAATACGATGGCTGCAAGGGCGATGATCGGAACGAACCGATAAAGGATTTTTGTCTTCATAAATTGCATTTTTTGCATTGGTTTTACGGCTTAAAAATAGTTTTGTCTAGGACGGGTTTTAACGCTCATAGTTTAACGCTTATAAGGATATATTATTCTTTTTTATTGGATAATATGGTCTTAGTTAGTAAGACTTAAGGGATTATGAGCAAAAAAAAGCCTCTAAGGGAAACCCTTAGAGGCGGAGAGAGAAAATTCTTTATAAATTCTTTATTTTATCGTCAGGAAGGCGTCAGGCGGGCTGGATCAGGCCAATCCCTATAAAGATCCATTCCATTTTTTCCGTCAGCTTGAAAACACCATTTTTTCCTCTATAGGAGGGTTCCGGCGCAGGCGCAGGTTTTTCATGCGCGTCCTGGTAAGGGATCTTAAAATATTTCCCGATCATTTCTTCTGTTGGAAGAGGTAAAGAAGATCTTGTTATATTTTCAACTTCTTTCGACGAAAGCTCGCTATTTGACATATTTGTGATTTTTTAGGTTGCCGACAACATCGGTCTCCCGCAAGTTAAGCAAAAGTTCGGTGGAATTTGCCTTTTCCCTTTACCGGCTATAACGATCATTCCGCCATGGATAGGCCGTATTGGAATATCCGCGCTGCTCCCAAAAACCGAGCTTGTTTTCAGTCAGGAATTCTATTCTTTCGATCCATTTCGAACCCTTCCACGCATAGAGCTGTGGGGTGATCATCCTCACCGGTCCGCCATGTTCCCCGGGCAGGGGTTTCCCTTCAAAGCTATGCACCAGCAGGACATCCGGCTTCAGCGCCTCTTCCAGCGAAATATTCGTGGTATAGTGATCATATCCGTGACACAGGAGATGCGTGGCATCTTCACGGGGCTGCACCAGGGCCGCCAGATCCAGCATCCGCACTCCCTGCCAGCGCATATTCAATTTCGACCAGGTGGTGACGCAGTGAAAGTCGGATACATCATCGGTCTGCGGCAGGGCCATGAAATCTGTCCAGTTGAGGGTCACCGGATGTTCGACGGCCCCGTCGACGGTCAGCCGCCATTTTTCCAGCGGCACCGCGGGTTGGTTGCCCAGGTCCAGCACCGGCCATTTGGCGGTCAACACCTGCCCGACAGGCGTGACGGGCATTCCATGACGATTGGGATTACCATAGCCCATGGGTTTATCATCGGCGACGGAAGGCGTCGCTTTCATTTTTTCTTCAAAACGGGCCTTTAATTTCATCCGGGCTTCGACGACCCTTTGTAATTTATCTTCTTCTGCCATGCGGATGCGTTTGTCTTAAAGTTACTTATTTCCGGGGAGATCTCTTCGGGGCCTCCGGCAGGTGTAAAGTGTATGCCGTCTCCACTTTAGACTCCGACAACACGAAGAAGGTCTGCACGACCCCGATATTCGGAAGGGTAGCAAGCCGGTTCATTAAAAAATCATCGTATTCAGTCATATCCCGGATCGCGATCTTCAGCAGGAAATCGAACTGCCCGGTCAGATGATAACATTCCATCACCTCGTGAAATTTTATGATCTCCTTCTCAAAGCCGCGCAGGGCGGATTGCGAATGCTCCTTTAATTGCACCGTCGTATAGGCGATCAGGGTCTTGCCGATCAGGTCCTTATTCAGGAGGGCTACATACCGTTGGATCGTACCCGTCTCCTCCAGTTTCTTGATGCGCTCGTACACCGGGGTGACGGATTTGCCTAGTTTATCGGCGATTTCCTTGGTGGTGATCCGGGCATCGTGTTGAAGGAGCTGTAAAATGCGTATATCGGTGGCATCTAAGCTGTCAGGCATAAAAGATTTTTTTAATGAAAAGAAGGCGCCCTGACCTTCTAAAAAGTTGATTCCGATGGTTATTTACTCAAAAATAGATTTATTTTCTACAAAATCGCAAATCACTGGAAACTAAAACTATTGTTCGCACTTTTACGGAAACTAAGATTGCCGCCATGAAAAAGGACACCATCCTGGTGATAGGGGCCTGTGGCCAGATCGGGGCTGAGCTCACCACCGCTTTACGAAAGGTCTATGGGGACTACCACGTGATCGCGGCCGACCTGAAAGCTCCCTGCGATGTTTGGGAATCCAACGGTCCCTACGAGCAGCTCGATGTATTGAACAGGGGCGCCCTCTCTGCCCTGATAGCCCGCTATGATATCACCCAGGTCTACCTGCTGGCGGCCATGCTCTCCGCCACCGGCGAAAGACATCCCCAGAAAGCCTGGCAGTTGAATATGCAAAGCCTGCTCAATGTACTCGAACTGGCCTGCGAAAAAAACCTCTCGAAAATATTCTGGCCCAGCAGTATCGCCGTATTCGGCCCCGGCGCACCCCGGGAACAATGCCCCCAGCAAGCCCTCCTCGATCCCTCCACCGTCTACGGTATCAGCAAGGCGGCCGGGGAGAACTGGTGCCGTTATTATTTTAACAAACATGGCCTCGACGTGCGAAGTCTTCGTTACCCGGGTCTCATCAGTCACCTGGCCGCGCCGGGCGGAGGGACCACCGATTACGCCGTCGACATTTTTCACCAGGCCCTGGAACAAAAGGACTATACCTGCTTCCTCCGGGAGGACACCTACCTCCCGATGATGTATATGGCCGATGCGATCCGGGCCACCATCGAGCTGATGCAGGCGCCTTCGGCCAATCTTACCATCCGCAGCTCGTACAATCTGTCCGCCATGAGCTTTTCCCCGGCCGAACTTTCAAGAACGATCGCTCATTATATTCCCGGCTTCAGCAGCACCTACGTCCCGGACTACCGGCAGGCCATCGCGGATAGCTGGCCGCAAAGCATCGACGACACAGCAGCCCGGAAAGACTGGCAATGGGAATATGAATACGGGCTGTCCGCCACCACCCGGGACATGTTGCTCCACCTGGCCAAACGCTCGACGGCGCCTACGCATCATTTACCTCATTTACAACCCGGAGTTTTTTTCTGAAACCCTTTCTCTGAAACCCTTTTTTGACAACCTAACGAAGTCTATATGAACAACAGGATTATCCTTCCATTAAGCAGCGTCGGCCTCGCGGATATCGCCCTGGTCGGCGGCAAATGCGCCTCCCTTGGAGAAATGATCCGGAATTTATCCGGCCTCGGGGTGAATATACCGGATGGATTTGTCGTCACTACAGATGCCTATTGGCAGTTCCTCGAACAAAGCAAGCTCACCCCCTTCATTAAGGAAGAGCTGGACCTCATCGACTTTAACAAGGTGGAATCCCTGCGCAGGGCAGGCTCGAGGATACGCCAGGCGATCAGCAATGCAAGGTTCCCGCACGAACTTTCTCACCAGATCATAGCGGCCTATGAATCCCTTTCACAAACCTACGGACAGGCGGCCACCGATGTAGCCGTCCGTTCGTCCGCTACGGCAGAAGACCTGCCCGATGCCAGTTTTGCAGGTCAGCAGGAGACCTATCTCAACGTGCGCGGGCCTGCCGCCCTCATCGATGCCGTCCGTAACTGCTTTGCATCGCTCTTCACGGACCGGGCCATCAGTTATCGCCAGACTTTTAATTTCGACATCTTCCAGGTAGGCCTTTCTGTGGGCGTTCAGAAAATGGTGCGCTCGGATCTCGCCGGCAGCGGCGTTGCCTTCTCACTGGACACAGAGTCCGGGTTTAAGGACGTCGTCATGATCAACGGCTCCTATGGGCTGGGGGAAATGGTGGTACAGGGTTCCGTATCGCCGGATGAATTCCTCGTCTTCAAGCCCACCCGCAAAAAAGGATTCGACGCCATCATCGAAAAGAAGCTTGGCGTAAAAGATAAATTGATGGTGTATGGCGATCATAGCGACGAACGTACCCGCATCATTCCCACCGAAGAAAGCCTGCGTCACAAGTTTTGCCTGGACGACCGGCAGATCCTGCAATTAGCCGACTGGGTAACGACCATCGAAGATTACTATTCCGGCTTAAAGAAGAAATGGTGCCCCGTAGATGTGGAATGGGCCATCGATGGATTGACAGGCGGCTTGTTCATCGTACAGGCGCGTCCCGAGACCATTCATTCCCGCAAGTCCACGAATACCCTGACCGAGTATACGCTCAGCGATACGGCCGGCGCCCGCCAGCTCATCGGGAAGGGGATCGCCGTCGGCGATAAGATCGCCAGCGGGAAGGTCAATATCCTGTACTCCCTGGATAAAAGGGTAGGAGGTCATGAATTTGCGGCAGGCGACGTACTCGTCACCGATATGACCGATCCGGATTGGGAACCCATCATGAAAAAAGCGGCCGCCATCATCACCAACAAAGGCGGGCGTACCTGTCATGCGGCGATCGTTGCCCGTGAAATGGGCGTGCCGGCCATCGTAGGCTGCGGCAATGCGACGGAATTCCTCAGCGAAGGACAACTGATCACGGCTTCCTGCGGGGAAGGGGAAGAAGGATATATATACGAAGGTCAACTGGATTTTCAATCCACCGATACCAACCTCGATGAGCTGCCTGCCTTCAGCACCCCCATCATGCTGAATGTCGGGTCCCCTTCCAACGCTTTCGGATATGCGCACCTGCCCCATTCCGGTGTGGGCCTGGCCCGGGAGGAATTCATCATCAATAATTATATCAAGGCGCATCCGATGGCCCTCCTGAAGCACCGGGAGATGAAAGATGCCCAACTGTCGGCGGAGATCAAAACGCTGATCCGGGGATTCGAGGACGAGTCCTCTTATTTTATCCACAAACTCTCTTTTGGCATTGCGAAGATCGCGGCCGCTTTTTATCCCCAAAAAGTGATCGTACGCTTCTCCGATTTCAAGAGCAATGAATATAAAAATTTATTGGGCGGCAAATACTTCGAGCCCGATGAAGAGAACCCTATGATCGGCTGGCGCGGGGCTTCGCGTTATTATGCCCCTTCCTATAAGCCTGCCTTCGGCATGGAATGTCGTGCGATCAAAAAAGTAAGGGAAGAAATGGGCCTGGACAATGTGGTGGTAATGGTCCCCTTCTGTCGCACCGTACAGGAATTGATCAAGGTAAAGGCCGTGATGGCCGAATATGGTCTCATACAAGGTGAAAAAGGACTGGAGGTCTACCTGATGGCGGAGTTGCCTTCCAATATCATCCTGGCCCGGGAATTCGCGCAGCATATCGATGGATTTTCCATCGGCTCCAACGATCTTACGCAACTGACCCTCGGACTCGACCGTGACTCCTCCCTGGTGGCCCACCTCTATGATGAAAGGGACGAGGCCGTCAAGAGCATGCTCCGGATGCTGATCCGCACCGCAAAAGAATGTAAGGTAAAAGTGGGCATCTGTGGCCAGGGGCCTTCGGATTTCCCGGACTTTGCCAAATTCCTCGTGGAAGAAGGCATCGACAGCATCTCCGTTACCCCGGATTCTTTTGTCAAGACGGCAAGGGCGATCGCAGGACTAAAAATTCCCGGGAAGATGCTGCAGGCAACCTGAAAAAATGGTAAATTACCATTATGAGAAATTCCCTGCTCCTGTTCATCGCTGTATTGACAGCCTCTGTTACATTTGCCCAGAAAGACCCTCGCCTGGCCAAAGCTACCCGCGAGGATAAAGCCGGGTGGATCTCCATACACCTCGAAGGAAAGCCCTCGGACATCGGGTTCCAGCATGGCTGGCTATTGGCCAACGAGATCGACGATCTTATACAGGCGATGAAAGTCGTGCTGCCGCGTAACTCCGGCAAGGACTGGGATTTTTACCGCACCGCCGCAAAAGATATGTTCTGGAATAAAATAGACCGGGAATACCAGGAAGAGATCGCGGGCATCGTGGAAGGACTCAAGGCCCGGGGCAAGGATTATGATGTGTATGACCTGGTGGCATTGAACGGAAATATCGAGCTCTCCCAATACTATGTTCCCATGCTGGCTGAGAAGAGTAAGCCGGGCTCCGCCGATAACAAGGCGCCGGGTAATTGCAGCGGGTTCATCGCTACCGGCAGCTATACGGCCGACGGCAAGATCGCCATCGGGCATAACAACTGGACGGATTATGTTTTCGGCGAACGATGGAATGTGATCGCCGATATCGTTCCGCAGAAAGGCCACCGCCTCTTCATGGATATGATGCCCGGTCTTATTCATAGCGGCGATGATTTTGTCGTCAGCGCCGGAGGCCTGCTCATCACGGAGACCACGATCACCCAATTCAAAGGTTTCGATCCATCGGGCATTCCCGAATTTGTGCGTGCCCGTAAGGCCGCGCAATATGCCAACAGCATCGATGAGTTTGTAACCATCATGACCAAAGGGAATAACGGCGGTTATGCCAATGACTGGCTGGTAGGCGATACAAAGACCAATGAGATCGCCCGCCTGGAACTGGGGCTGAAAAATTTTCGCGTATGGCGGACAAAGGACGGGGTCTATACCGGCAGTAACTTCGCCCTCGATCAGAAACTCATCGGGGAGGAGACCACTTTCAACCCCTCGGATTCCACCACCTCGCCCAATACCCGCAGGCGCCGATGGGAGCGGCTTACGACGGATTACAAGGGAAAGATCGATGCCAATACGGCCCGCACCATCGAGGGCGATAGTTATAATGAACTCACCGGGACGAAGGAATCCAGCCGCTGCGTGATCGCCGGCAGGGTCGATACCGATCCGAAAGGATGTCCGGAATGGGGATGGGCGCCCTTTTACCCGGGAGGCACCGTACAGGGAAAAGTCACCACCGCCGCACTGGCGAAAGACCTGAAATTCTGGGCCCATATGGGGAATCCCAGCGGGGAGGATTTTCTGGCCGCTCCTTTTTTTCTCGCACATCCTCAATACGAATGGCAGTCCGGGTATCTCCACGATATGAAGGCCCATCCCTGGACCTTATTTGAAGCCCGGTAAGAACCCTTCTGATCTCATAGAACTTTTGAATACCCACCTGAATTTTCTTCGTCCGGGATCCCTCTCCTGGCCCGGGATCCTGTTTTCCGGATACTCCCCCGGAAAATAAGACCTCTTTGTTTCCCTTCTCACCACCCATTCCGACTATTGTATCTATAGCGCTTCCCTCTGCTATTCTATGTCAAATCATCAAGGCCGATCCTGCATGCAGGATCCGCACGTACCTGTCACCCTTTAAAAAAGGAGGTTCTATGACATAGAGAACTCATTGAAAATACCCGATCACTAAAAACTATTCATCAAAGTTTATAAACCTTTATTCATGCCAAAATTTAATATTAAAGACCTGATGGTGTCCCTTACGGCAAGCCAGGAGATCAATCATCTATGTCTGAATTTCACAGGATGTCATCCTTTTTCATTCTGCCAGCCTTTTTCGATCTGTCATCCTATCTCGGTCTGTCATGCGGGCTGCTCGGTCCTCTTGTCGGTCCACACCTGTGTTGCCTACACCTGCCCGGGAGGAACGATCGCCTGCCAGTTTGGGACCCATCCATGCGGTGTTACGATCCCCAATTGCGGTGTTTCTGAAGAGACCACCTGGAAGGAGACGAGCGTGATCCAGCAGATCATTCCCGCACTCGACGTTGCGGAACTCGCGGAACTGAAAATAGGCCTGCAGGGATTGATCGAAAAGATCGATAAGGAATTCCGTCCGGCAAAGTTGGAACAGCTCGACAATCTCGAAAGCAAATTGAACGAAGCGATAAAAGATGTAAAAGATCAGAAGAAAAAGTTTTCCTGATGACAACTCCACGATTCTTATTGGAAGAAAAATTCCGTAGCAACCCCCGCTACGAATTGATGGAATGGAATCGTTTAAGCCAGTCGGAGCAACAAGCTCTGACTGGCTTATCAAAGAACGAAGAGGCCTTCGGTCTGTTTGTCCCCGTCCATGAAGATCCCCAACTGACCTATAAAGTAGCCTATAAGGAAGTGGCGCTGCTGTATTATACCTTACTGCATCAACAGGTGCTGCCCGCCTATACCCGGCTGGAGGAAAAAGAAGAGATGAATGAGAGCATCGCCCGTCTCGTATTGGAAGGGGTGCTGGAAATGGAATGGCAGGAGGAATTTGTTTCCGGGGCCGCGGCCCACCAGGCCATCTATGAGGTCCACCAGCCCCCGGAATGTAAAAGATCCCCCGACCGCGATGCATCCCGGATCTCCGATCTGTCCCTGCAAGCCCTGGAATACGCGATCCTCCTGGAAGAATTGGATACCCGCAGCATCGCTTCCCGGCTTTATAATTATAATACCCTTCCGGATGTTGCGGAAAGAATGTCGGCCTTCCGCACTCTCACCGGCCTGGAGGATTTCTTGGGTATTGCCCCGGGAGCGCCTTATGAATGGCAACTCAACCGGCATTGGCAGAAACATACTGCCTCCGCGGAAAGTAAATGGATTTCCTGGAGCAGGAAAGGAGTTCAACAAGATCGTAAGGAGAGCGACCTTACGTATAAATTATATATCAGCCCCAACTGGGAAGCCCTGCCAAAGACCCTTGTCCTTAGTATAAAAGCCCTTTCTTCTTCGGCGGCTTTTAGCTTCAAGATCGGCAACGATCCCCATGGCCTCCTGCGATCGGATAAGATGGTCGTTTATTTTCAACGATACGAAGACCTTTTACAGACCGCCGCCGCCCTGGAGCCTGCCCTGGATGGCGTCGAAGCACAGGGGGTGCCCTTCACGGCGCAATTGGACAAAAAAGGATTGCTGTCCTGGGGGGTAGACCCACCCGGCGCCGACGTGCTGGAAAATTTTGAAGGAGGGAGCTGGCGGGCCAGGCTGACGGACAAACTGGCGGCAGCGATCACGAATGCAAAAGCAGCCGGCTTACAAAGACAGGACATCCTTCCGTATGCCCTGCATAAGATCGGCCTGGAAGGCCTGGATACAGGCACATGGACGCCCGGTCGGCAGATCTGGCAATAGGATTGGATTATTCACTACAATAATATTTCTTATGGCAGCCAATGATCTTTATATCTTACCCACGGACGTACAACTGATACCCGTAGCCGAATTGGACGAAAAGGCAAAAGAGAAGTTTCAGTACGACGAAAAAGACTATGTCGTCACCTACCTGCATTCCCGCAACAGCAGCAGGGTGATCGATGAAGGGGCTGCTTCCCTGCTCAAAGAATTCAGGGACCCCAAATCCCTGGTGCAGGGCGTCATGAATTACTCCGTCAGCCATCAACTGGACCCCCAGGAGATCCTCGACGAAAGTTATTACTTCCTCGTACAGTTGAGAAGGGAAGGCTTCCTGGTCCCCTTCTCCGATGAGGATAAGGACAGGGGGAACTACAAGGAACTATGGGAGCCGGGCCAGGCATTCAAGGAATATACGATCGTTCAGAAGATCCAGGGATTATCCGATACCCGGGTATTCAGGATCACGGACAAGGAAGGCCGACCCTTCGCATTAAAGGTCTTATCGACGGAGGGAAAGGATAGTCAACTGGCCCTTCATTTCCATAACGAGACAGCAGTGCTGCAACACCTCGACGGAAAGGTCAACCCCATCCTGGTCGAAGAGGGTACATACAACGGACATTCCTATATGATCCTTGAATGGTGCGAAGGGCTGACCTGTCCCCGGGAGGCGGAGAAATACCGGAACTTCAGCGATCCTCAAAATATACACACCTTATTGGAACTGACGGGGAATATCCTCGAAGCCTATGCGCATTTACATGCCCAGGGAGTGGTCCATGCCGATATCCATCCCGGCAATATCCTGGTTGCTCCCGGGAACAAGGTAAAGATCATCGACTTTGGGCTGGCAAGGATCGAAGGGACGCCTCCAAGGAATCTGCGCGGCGGCATGGGTTTCTTTTTTGAGCCCGAATATGCCCTGGCGATCTCCTCCGGTGAAAGGATCCCGCTTGCCAGCTATATTGGTGAGCAATATGCGCTCGGCGCTCTTTTATACCTCATGATCACCGGGAAACAATACCTTGATTTCTCCTTTGAAAAAGATGAACTGTTCCGGCAGATCGCTTTTGATTCGCCGATCCCCTTCTCTAAATACGACCTCGATCTCCCCCGGGGGATTGAAAGGACGCTGCTGCAGGCTTTGTCAAAAGCCCCGCAGGATCGTTATCCTTCCCTGGCCTCCTTTGCCATGCAATGGAAAACGCTCTCGGATCAGCCTGAAAAGAACAACCCGGTCCATTCTCCTGATAGCTCCCGCCAAGGCTTCTCGGTCTATACGGAAGGCCTGATCCAAAAATTCGGATGGAAGGGGAAATTTATAGAAGCCGGGATGCAATTGCCCCCCACCTGTTCCGTCAACTTCGGAGCAGCCGGCATCGCCTGGATGTTCTACCGCCTGTCCTGTCTGCATGCCAGTGCGGAATACCTCGCACTCGCGGATCTCTGGGCCAATAGGGCGGCGGCATTTCCCAGGATCGGAGAAGAGGCTTTCTATTCAAAAGAGCTGGACATCAGTACGCAGACGGTGGGCCGTCATTCTCTTTATCATACGGCTGCGGGGGTGCATTTCGTACAATCCATGATCAGCCATGCCATGGGAGAATCGCAGAGCCTGGGACATTCCCTGACGGGCTTTATGACCGCAGCGATACAGCCCTGCGAACAGGTGGATCTCACGCTGGGTCGCTCGGGCATGCTGACAGGCTGCGCCCTGTTATGGGAAAATATTCCTCTTACCGATGCCTCCCCACAAAGAGCCGAATTAAAAAAGACGGGTGACCAGCTCCTTCATGAACTCTGGGCTGTCCTGGACAGTTACCCGCCCCTCCAGGCGGATCAGACGGCCTATTTTGGTATCGCACATGGCTGGGCCGGCTTTCTCTATGCGACGGCCCGCTGGTGCAAGGCCAGTGGTACGACGGTGCCCGCGAATTTCCACACGCGGGTAGATCAGTTACTGGGCAGGGCCGTGACGGAAGGGTCCTGCATGCGCTGGCCGCTTACGAATGGGCAAGGGGTTAGCTGGACGGGTTGGTGCCATGGCTCCGCGGGTTATACCTTCTTATGGACCTCGCTCTATCAACTCACGGGCGACCCACAATTCGTGGATACGGCGGAAAAGACAGCCCGGCATTTCCTGTCCGCGCCTTCTCCCGCCAACGGAAGTCTTTGCTGTGGTACGGCAGGGGAGGTCTATGCCTTGCTCAACCTGTATCGCACCACGGCGGATCCCGCCTGGCTGAAAAAAGCCCGTCAACGGACGGAGTTTGCACAGCAAAATATTCATGCTTCTTCCATGAGAGCAAACAGTCTGTATAAAGGGGATGTAGGGCTCGGCCTTCTCTTCGCGGAGATAGAGCAACCGGAGCTGGCGCGCATGCCGGTATTTGAATAGCTTGGTCTCTTTTAGCCGTATAAGAAAAGGGTCTCTTTTGTAAGTTTTTGTGACATTTTTTCGTAAATTTGTACTGCTAAAGAGTTTTGAGCCTACATATCTCATCCCATGATGGGTGTTGCCAGTACTGGCACGGGGGCAAAAAGATTTTTTAGCTTTTTTATTTTTGGTCCTCTTCGTATAAGTTCAACACCGTTTCATATTTCGATTGTAGCGCTTCAAAATAACGATTTTCACCAGTTAATAATTTTCTCTGCACTGCCCATATCAAATAATCAATTATACTTAGTTCGGGCATTTCTTTGCCGGGTACGATTTCAAGGCTGTATTTCATATTGATTTCCTTTGCTGCCAAGGCTTTTTCTACTGCCAACTGAAATCGATGTAAAGAATTATTGCCCCTTTGCGATAGGTATAAATTATATGAATGTTTAGAGTCTTTTAATCGGCTACTTAATAAATGGTGTAGTACATCAAAATAAAACTCTGTGGGATTGTTATTATACTTACGATTAAAAATAGTAAGATCCTTTTTTGCAACTACAATATGTGCCCTAAATCCGTCTAAGTTCCATAGCAATTCAAAAAACTTAGCCCTTATTTCAGGGTGATCTCCCCGGGCGTGTACAAACCAGCCTTTATCAGTATTCACAGATGGTATACTGTTGTATAATCTATCTTTTTTAATATTATTTATAAAAGCCAAAACTGCTTTGCGCAATGCTTTTCTATCGGAGGTTTCTAACATACCAATGATGAGATAGGGTTGAAAACCATCTGTGCCCACCAATAGCTTCTTGCGGTTACCATAAAAGGAAGGATCGCCGCTTTCATCAATAAATAAGTATTTTTTGTTTATATTTTTATACGCTGATAATTAAATACTTTCTACTTGAAAAAGCTCACAACTTTTTATTTGACTGTATTTGGATTCTTCTTTCGGCCCCACTTGCCTTTCCAGATAAGAAAGCCGGTGACTGGCAGGCTTGCCGCCACCAGCGTGGCAAGGAACATGAGCAGCTTACCAGGGAGACCGGCGATCCGTCCCGTATGAATTTCATAATCCGATCCGAAGAATCGTTGCCGGAAAGATTTATCCTTATACATATCGGCTTTTAGTAAAAGACCCGAATACCGGTCGAAGCTCCAACTGTTCTGCCGGCGTAAGCCATGCGTCTCGTAACGGATGTTCACTGTGATCACCGCCGTGCTGTCCTGGGGGAGATTCACGCGCAACAGTTCGATGGGCTCGTTATGATACACCTGTGCGACAGCCCGGTCGTAGACCCCATCGGCAGGCCCGGTCCCTGCGCGCGATTGCAGGCGGGCCTCTCTGCGACCGCCGGATGCCATATCGATACCCGTGATAGCGATCAGCAATAAGGGCCATGCGGCATAGAACCCCAGTACGCTGTGCAGGTCATAATTCTTGCGTTTGAAAGACGCCCTGACCTTTATAGAAAGACCTTGCCGGATCTGCTTTACCCGCCGGGGCAGCCATAAGAAGAGCCCGGAGATCAGCATGGTCAGGAAGATCCAGACATTGCAAAAAATGATCTTCTCACCCACCTTGCCCAGCAGCAGCGTTCGATGAAGGGACAGCACCACCGACAAGACATCCTTTTCCGTTTCCCGGACACCCAGCACGGCGCCGCTGTAAAGGTTAAGGGCCAGGATCTTTTTATTCTTCGTATAACATTGAATGGCCCTGGTGGAGTCGCCGTAGTACCGGATCGAAGTTAACTTCAACTTCTTATCATATTGTTGAACGGCATCGATAGCGCCCTGGACGCTAAGGAAGGGCCTGTTCTCTTTTTCCACCAGGAGCAAACCAGGTTGGAAGGTATCGCGCAACTCATCTTCGAAGGCCAGGATACACCCGGTGAGCGCGACGATCAGCAATAGTAGTCTGGAGGCCAGCCCACCCCAAAGATGAAGGGTACGAACGATCTTACGTGCAACTATTTTTCCCGGAGTATTTTGTGCCATCGGTCTAAAACTTGAAGGTGACATTACCGGTGATCCGCAAAGGGTTTTGCGCTGCCAGCCGGTACGACCAGTATTGCTCATTCGTTAGGTTGTCGGCTTTGAACCCTATCCTGTACCGGGGCTTGTCATAAAAGATCGAGGCATCCAGCACGGTGTAGGAAGGCACCGTGAAAGTAAAGGCCTTCGTATTGCTTTGATAGGATTCGCTGCCGTAGATGCCGCCAAATCCAATACCCAGGCCCTTCGCCGCACCACTGATCAGCCGGTAGCTGACCCAGACATTTGCCATTTTCGGAGCGCCCGCCGTCGTTGGCCGCAATCCTTCGATGCTGGCATTGCTTTTCGTATACTTGCTGTCGTTATAGGTATACCCGGCCACGATGTTGAGCCCCGGTATGGGATTGGCGATCAATTCGGCTTCTATCCCCTTGCTGAGCTGAGTCCCGTCCTGTAAGGAAAAATTGGGATGATCGGGATCGTCACGGGTGACATGGGTCAGTTGCATATCGTAATAGCTCAGGGTCGCCGTCAGCTTATCGATATCCAGCTTGATGCCTCCTTCTACCTGGTTGGCTTCGTTGGGCTTAAAGGAATTTCCGTAAAAATCGCTGCCGCTCACATTGTTGAACCCATTCATGTAATTACCGAATACGGATACCCTGTCTTTTATCAGTTGATACACGATCCCTAACTTGGGTGAGAGGGCCGTCTGGCTGTAGTTACCCGCCGTTGAATCCGCGCTGGGGTAGTAGGTGCCTTTATTGATATACCGGTCCACGCGCAGGCTGGCCATCACCAGCAACTGATCGGTAATATTCAGCACATCGGAGAGGTAGGCGCTATAGGTATTTTCGTTATTGGATACGAAATGAACAAAAGTAGCCGTAGAGAACATCGGCGCTACTTTCTCGATGGTGAAATTATTATAGGCTGTGCCGGGCTTCTTAAATTTCAGCGCCGGCATATTGATGGAGGCATCATTGCGGGTCGCCCGCAGGCTGTAATAATCAAGGCCTGCCACCAGCCGGTTGCGCAGACTGCCTATTTTAAGGTCCCCGATAAAATTCTGCTGGATATCCGTCCCGTAATAGGGATATTCCTGGCTGGTGACCGTTTGACGCAGCGTACTGTCGGTAAGCAGCGTGAGTCCTGCCACATAACCATCGGAGGAAGAGCGGGTGCGGGAAAACACCATTTGCGAGGTCCAGGTGTCGGATAGTTTATATTTGGCCTGCGCAAAAATATTATACTGCTGGCTGGAATAGTTGATCGTATTATTGGCAAAGGACAGGTTATAAGGGATGCCCAGTTCTTTTACATTTTTGGCCGCCCCTCCTGTGTAAGGAGCTACGCGCATCGGTGAAGTGGATTTATAAGCGCTCATTTCCACGTCCAGCAACAGCGTGAGCCGGTCATTGACGGCATAGGAGAAGCTGGGGGCGATCAAAAAGTTTCGCGTAAACCCTGCATCCTGGAAACTTCTTTCGCTATGCAGGGCGGTATTCACCCGTAACAATGCCGTTCTATCCGCATTCACCGGCGTATTGATATCCATCGTCAGGCGGCTGAGATCCCAACTGGCGGCCGAATACGAGACCTCGCCTTTAAAACTGTCAAAGGGCTTTTTGGTCACCCTGTTGAACAATCCTCCAAAGGACGAAAGGGTGCTGCCAAAGAGGGTAGCGGAAGGCCCCTTGATCACTTCGATGCGTTCCAGGTTGGCAGGGTCGATCGTCGTATAGGTAAAGCTGCCGACCCCGTTGCGCACCAGTTGGGGCGTTGGGAACCCTCTCGAAATATTGGTGGTCCTTCCCTGATTCCTTATTTCAGCGATCCCCGCGCCGGGCACATTTTTAAAGGCGCTGTTATAGTCCGTGATCATCTGCTCTTTCATCAGCTCTTTGCTGACGACGGTATATACCTGCGGGTTTTCCATATTCCTGAGCGGCATTTTCGAGACATCGTTGCTTTCTTTTTTGGCAAACCGGTTGCCGCCGCTGGATACGATCACTTCTTCCAGTTTTTGAGAACTGGCCTGCAATTCCATCTTCACTCGGGTGATCTCCCCCTGCGCGGCTGTTACCGACAGGGTACTCTTTTCAAAGCCCACCATGGATGCTTCCAGGTGGTATTTTCCGGCTGGGATATTTTTAAAGATGAATTCGCCGCTGGCATTGGTGAGGGCACCCTTCGAGAGCTCTTTAATGAACACCGATACCCCCGGGGCGGGCTGCCCGTCGCTGGCGACTACGATGCCGGTGATCGTCGTGGGTTTTTCTTCAAGGTCTTTTGCAAGCAGGCTTGCTCCGTTGAGGAAAAGAAAAAGTAGTAAGAGAGTTGCTTTAATAAAATGGTTCATTCGTCCGGGTCTCATAACAGTCTGTTGATTTTAGGCAGCAAAAATCCCTGTTCCGCAACAAACCTGGTGACGAGATGAGGAAATCGATTTATACAATCGGGAATTTCGGGGTTTGCTGCAAATTAAAAGAGTCCTATTTTTACCGGATGCAAACACCTTCGCTCAGATCTCAATTCCTGCTCGACCCATCGATCACTTACTTCAACTTCGGCTCCTTTGGCGCCTGCCCAAAGCCTGTTTTTGAAGACTATCAGAAATGGCAGATGGAACTGGAGCGCGAACCCGTTCAGTTCATTCAAAGGACGGGGTTTACCTATTTGCAGCAATCCCGCGAAGCGCTGGCTGCCTATATCCATTGCGATGCCGACGACCTGGTATACGTTGCCAACCCCTCTTATGCCGTCAATATCATCGCGAAAAGCCTGCAACTAAGCCCCGGCGATGAGGTGCTGGGTACGGACCTGGAGTACGGCGCCTGCGACAGGACCTGGAACTACTACTGCAAAAGGGCCGGGGCGAAATTCGTACGGCAGCATATCGAACTGCCCCTTGTCTCCAAAGAAAAGTTCATCGAAGATTTTTTCAAGGGACTGAGCCCAAAGACCAAGCTCGTTTTTATCAGTCATATCACCAGCACGACGGCCCTGATCTTCCCTGTAAAGGAGATCTGTGAGATAGCCCGTGAGAAAGGCTTGCTTACCTTCGTGGATGGGGCCCATGTTCCCGGGCATATCCCCCTGGACCTGTCTGTCCTGGAAGCCGATTTCTATACGGGCGCCTGTCATAAATGGATGCTGACCCCCAAGGGTTCCTCCTTTCTCTACGTCCAAAAGGATAAGCAGCACCTGGCCGACCCTCTTGTAGTAAGCTGGGGTTATGAAAGCATCGACCCATCCCATTCTCAATTCCTGGATTATCATCAGACACAGGGCACCCGGGATTTCTCGGCCTTCCTCACCATACCCCGGGCTATCCAATTCATGAAAGACAACGACTGGGAGAAAGTCGCCGCGGATTGCAGGACCCTCGTGAGAAAAAATGCCCCGCGTTTCTGCGAGCTGATGGGCTCCGCTCCCTTAAGCCCGCTCACCGATGAGTTCCTCGGACAAATGTTCAGCATACCTCTTGCGACGCAAGCGCCCGACCAGTTGTACCTGCATTTATTCGACACCTATAAGATCGAAATACCCGTCATGCGACAAGCCGACAAGATCTACCTGCGCTATTCTATCAATGCGTTTAACAGCCAGGAGGATTTCGACAGGCTCTATGATGCATTAAAAGAAATAAAGGATAAGGGAGAATATCTCAGCAAGATTTAATAATGCCTCAGGCTGAGCGGTTTTTTGATAGAGGGTCTCCGTCTACGACTGACTTTTTTTCCTCGGTAGAAAATCGACGTTGGTAGTGAAATGCTCCAAATATAAGATCCAGGCGATGATGGTGACGAAGAGTACTTTTTGCATGATCGGCAGCGCCACCAGGTAACTCCGGGTATAATAAAGGTAATTACAGCAGTAGAACACCAAAAGAACAAGGATAGTAAAGATCTTCAGCAAGGACATTTTTGATTTGAATATGAATACCGCGATGTAGAACATACTTACAAGCGCGCCCGTGCCTGCGACAGTCACCATGAGATCGTGTAAGGGGGTTGCTATTAAAAAGGCGCAGACCATAGCCAGGACCCTGAAATATTTAATCACCCCCGCCGCGACTTTTGAAGGTATTTTTTGAGGGAATTGATAAAAGAACAGGGCAAAACTTGCACAAAGAAAAAACATGCCGGCAACCGCCGATGGCTTGGATGCATTGTCTACCCCGTTTATTGCTTTTTCATTGAACAGGTTGCTGAAATAATTATCCTTCCAGCTATACCCAATGGAGTTTTTATCGGCTTGTGAACCTCCGGGATAGTGGAGGGTAGCAACGAATAACAGGACTATTGCAATGAGTATTCCTGATAAGACGGCATATTTTCTGAGCATTTTCAAAAGTAATAACAAAACTCCCAAAATAAACAGACGGCCCGGATCAGCCGTTGTCTTCGTAAAAACCACAAAAACGACTCGTATTTCTACGCAATCTTAAAATTAATAGAGTCCACAAATCTCTCTTCTTTTGGATCCGGGATAGATACACGCTGGTCCCTGGATTCGACGCACTGGTTGCCCATTTCGACACATCTGTCCATTTTTAATAGGAAGAGAAATAGGAGTATTTCCTTAGTTTTTTTATAGTTATTGACCGGAGAGGTCGTTGGTGGAATCGAAAAATGGTTATTATTTCGGTGGAATTAATCCGACCCCGCTCTTAACCCATCTACCTAAATCATTAAACCGTTAGACCATGGTTCTCCTACCTGTTCGTGTAGCCTCATTGCTGCGTGCACTTCTATCTGTCCTTTCATTTGAACGGGAGCGATTACTGCTCCGGCGCTGATACCTTTCTTTTGGATCCTTTGCAATGGGATCATCGTGCCTGCTGGCATTCATTTCATGCTATTGAAAAGAAGGGCTGTATGTCAATGAAAAATATTTTCTGCAAAATAGGTTTATTCGTATGCTTTCTGCCACTGGCTTGCCTTTCACAAGAGCAGGCGGGGGTAATGGACCGGCTTTCCGCCTTCCCCTCCGGCTTTTTTAAGAAGGTAGATCAGCAGACGGCCCGGCTGGACGGAGCACTCACGAAGCAGACGGATAAATACCTGGCGCGGCTCTCGAAGCAGGAGGCCCGGCTTCGAAAGAAACTGTATAAGCAAGACTCTGTTGCCGCCAAACAACTCTTCGACAAGAACCCCCTGGATTATTCCGCACTTTCCCAAAAGCTGCGAGCTGCCGGCAGCCAGGCGGGAGCTTATACGGGGAGTAACTACCTACCCTATCTCGACTCGCTCCAGACCTCTTTAAAATTTCTCCAACAATCAAAAGATGGACAGAACGGGAGCAATCCCTATACGGCCCAGGCCGGCGCTTCGCTGGCCCAGGTGAATCAATTGCAAAATAAATTACAGATAGCCGAGCAGGTGAAACAACTGCTGCGGCAACGAAAGGATCAGATCCGGGAGCAACTGATGTCCATTACGCATCTTCCTTCCGGGTTACAGAACAGCTACCAGTCCTATTCCCGCGAAAGCTATTATTACGCTGCACAGGTCGAAGAATACCGAACGGAGCTGAGCGATCCCGACAAACTGGCTAAACGAGCCTTAGGCATCCTGCAGCAACAGCCCGCCTTTCAGGAATTCCTACAAAACAATTCTCAATTGGCAAGCCTTTTCAGTCTGCCGGGAGGCGGTGGGGTTGCCAGTGCCCGGGCATTGGCCGGGTTACAGACGCGTGCAGGAGTACAGCAGATCCTGCAAACGCAGCTCGCTGCCGGCGGCCCCAATGCGCAGGCATTGGTGAGTGGACAGATCCAATCGGCGCAGGCACAGCTTCGGAGCCTGAAAGAGAAAGTCGCTCAATTGGGTGGGGGAGGCAGCAATACGGAAATCCCGGATTTCAAACCGAATACACAAAAGACCCGGCCTTTCCTAAAGCGGCTGGAATATGGCTTCAACGTCCAGTCCGTGCGCTCTACTTATTATTTCCCCGTCACAACTGACCTGGGAGCTTCCCTGGGTTATAAGCTCAATGACCGGCTAAGCCTCGGCGTAGGGGCCTCCTACAAGATGGGTTGGGGGAAAGATATCAGCCATATCGCCGTCAGCAGCCAGGGCTGCGGGCTTCGCTCATACCTGGATATGAAAATCAAAGGGAGTTGGTATGCCAGTGGTGGGTTCGAATATAATTATCAACAGCCTTTTTCTTCTCTCAGCCAATTGCAGCGACCGGAATCTTGGTCCAGGAGCGGGTTAATCGGGGTGAAGAAGCAATATAAGATCAACAGCCGGCTGAAAGGGAATTTGCAGTTGCTCTGGGACTTTTTAAGTTATTCGCAGATTCCGAAGACGCAGGCGGTGGTGTTTAGGGTGGGATATAGTTTTTAACACAAAGCGAATCGAAATAACAAATTTTTGATCTATGGGTATCGTCCATTCAAGACTTCTGGTGGCACTCGTTGCAGGCAGCCTACTATTCTCCGGCAATTTACACGCCCAGACCAGTCCGTATATACCGAAAATTATTCCCCCTTCTCCGGAAGGAGCTGCTTTATTTAAATTCACGGATGTGCCGGTGAGCCCCTATACCGGAACGACAGATATATCTGTCCCCATTTACACGATCCAGGCAAAAGGCATCAGTATACCAGTAAATATCGATTACCATACCGGGGGCATCCGCTTAAAGGAAGAATCCGGCTTAGTGGGATTAGGATGGATGTTGAATGCCGGCGGCTCGATTGCCCGAACAGTGATGGATAAAGACGATTTTAATGCCAGTGATTATTTTACTACAGATATACCTCAGCCACAAGGCGATCTAAGTTTCTCTCAGCCGAGCCAATTTTACCCGACGCCAGGCTTTGGCATTACTATACCTGATTTAGGTATTTATATGTTTGATTTTTTTTGTAATAACCAGGTTAATTTTTCTACAGGCACAGTAAGTTACTCCAATGCATTTACCACTATAGGGGAAAGCTCTTATGATATGGAGCCGGATATTTACAGTTATAATTTTGGAGGCCATAACGGGAAGTTCATGATCACCCGTAATCGCCAGGTCATCCTGCAAAAGCAGGAAAATATCCGGGTGCAATTCGAGAATAATGGCAACTCCTTTACGATCACCGACGACCAGGGGAATATTTTTTATTTTGCCGATAAAGCGTACTCCCAATCGGCTTCTCTCTTGAGTAGCCCTATCAGTTCGTGGAACCTTTCTAAAATAGTCACCGCTCAGAAAGATAGCGTGCTATTCAATTATTACAGTGATCCTACGGCCGAATATGTAGGCCCTGATTATTATGATACTTATACTGCTTATAGCGGCGGGTTCGGTACAGATGGATTCAACCACTTGAATGGTGCGGGAACGTTCTATGGTAACGAGCTCTTACAAAGCGTGGATTTCACGAATGGCAGGCTCCAGTTCTATTATGATAATGCTCGATCGGATCTCCTGGGTGGCAAGAAGTTGGATACTATAAAAATATTTTCCAGGACCGAATCAGGTTTTCAATATAAAAAGGAATTCGATTTTTTCTATTCTTATTTCGATAATACTTCTGTCCCCATCGACAGCCTCGAGAAAAAGCGGTTGAGGCTCGATAGCGTTAAGGAAGCATCCGGCAATCTTTCTATCCCTCCATACGCATTCACCTATAATGTGCCCGCCAACATCGGCTCCTTGGCCAAACATGGTTATGGCATAGATCATTGGGGCTATTTTAATGCTGCCAGTAACACGACTTTTATCCCTACGACCAGCCTTTTTTTTAATCCCCCGGTATCGGGTGTTCCTACGGTGCCGGATTATTTTACTTATTCCGCCGCCGATCGGGAGCCTAATGCTAACTATACACAAGCTTTTTCGCTGGCACAGGTCAGGTATCCAACCGGTGGTAAAACCGTATTAGAGTATGAACCGAATGACTATGATGCCGTCCACTCACGGAATGGCCCCCAGGATTTTCCTTCCTTTAAAGTTGTCACCGTACAAAAACAAATTTTTTCTCAAAAAAGAGGAGATACGACAGGCACTATCGATCTCAGCCGTATATATCCATTACTGGCTAGTAATTCGTCACAAATAAACTTTACACTCTCACTCACTTTCCGGGCCTCCGACAACACGGGCCTTCAGAATTCAAGAAATTCTTATGGACAGATCCAGTTCGGCTTTTCCGGGGACGGAGTGAATTTTGTGCAGGATATTACCGGCAGCAATCTCAACTGTGGAGGACCTGTATGTACCGTAGTTTTGCCCATATCGATTCATGCTAGCCCGACAAATATATATACCTGGGATGCTTATATCAATCCCGGCGTAAGCATCAATGATTTTCAGGACATACGGGTAACTTTTCAATATGATACGGCTCAATTGGCGGGAGAACCGGCCGGACCGGGTGTCAATAATTATGCGATAACGGCCGGTGGTCTTCGGATCAAGACCGTAACCGACTACAGCAATGATAATAGCATTGCCAAGAAAAGAAGATTTGACTACAATTATACCAATTACCTCGGCGAATCTTCTGCAAATTATAGTTATGGAAAATTGATGTCCCCTCCTTCTTATGCCCGATACGCCAATATGGCCAATTCTTTCGGAAGTGTTAATGCATTGGTAATTACGGGCAGCAGTTACACACCTATTTCCAGTTCCATATCCGGAAATATTGTAGGCTATGACCAGGTAAACGAGTATACGATCGATCCTGTCACGAATCTTGATATTGGTAAAACCGTTTATACCTTCTTTAATTCCCCTGATAGTGGGGCTCTCTATCATGGATTCCGTTTTCCCGGCACATTCAATATGGGTAATAATTTAAACGGTTCGATCTTGTCGAAAACAGAGTATGCCAATGTTGGAGGCATTTATAAGAAGGTATCGGCTACCAACTACAACTACCATACCGCTAACAGGATGGTATACTTCAGTCCAAAATATCAGGCGACCGGACAAACGGGACAGTCGGGTTCACCCTATCAAGGAATTTGTACGGTTGGAGATGGAGCCCAAGATGAAACGATCGCTTGTTTCTATCCATCCCTCAAATCCGAACGCGTTCTCCTGGATTCTACTACTCAGGTCACCTATGACCAGGGCGACACCTTGAAATATATGGTAACGGCCAAACGGAATTTCTATGATAACCCCGTCCATTATCAATTAACCCGTTCCCGCGTTGTGGACAGCAAAAGTAATTCCCTTGTCTCGCTGATCAAATATCCCCAGGACTATCTATCTGGTGGCGCCTGGACCAGCAATACGGTACTGGATAGCCTGATCGGCCGAAACATGGTCAGCGAAGTAATCGAGAAGAGGGATAGCCTCTATTATCCAGGGTCTTCTTCTGGATATGTGACAGGCGCCGAATTGAGCAGATATAGGATGCTATCCACCAATGTTTTGAGGCTGGACAAGCAATTTAAACTCAATGTTCGGGGCCCGGTCAGCGATTTTCAGGGATTCTCTTTCAGCGGCAATACACTTACCCAGGATAGCCGGTACCGGCAAATGATCAGCATGGATTCCTATGATGAATCCAATAATATCAATCAATTTACTTTTACGGACCTGGTGCCGAAGTCTTTTATCTGGGACTATACCCATACGTATCCTATTGCCAAAGTCGAAAACGCTGCTATTTCAGCAAGTGCCTACACCAGTTTCGAAGCCGATGGGGCCGGTAACTGGACCATCGGATCTACATCCAGGGATACCACAGCAGGCATTACGGGCAGAAATTCTTATTTACTGAACAGCGACATCTCCAAATCGGGCTTAAACAATTCGACCACTTATATCGTCTCCTACTGGACACAAAACGGCTCCCCCTTTACCATTTCGGGCACCATCGCCAATTACCCCGTTAAAGGAAAGACCGTCAATGGCTGGACCTTTTATATGCATAGGGTGACGGGGCAGACGACGATCAGCATCGGAGGTTCAGGGCACATAGACGAGTTACGCCTTTACCCGGCCAATGCCCAAATGACCACTTATACCTATACTCCCCTGGTGGGCATGACGAGCCAATGTGACGTGAACAACAGGATCACTTATTATGAGTATGATGGTTTGCAACGACTGAAGCGGGTCCGCGACCAGGATTATAATATCCTTAAAACCCTGGATTACCAATACCAGGCGGCCAGCGGTTGCGGTAGCGGCTGTTATATCCTGCCGATGCAGACGATGTCAGGGACCAATACCCTGAGCTACCCGGTGGGGGTGTTCAATGTGAAAGACAGTTTGCTTGGTAATGCGACTAACCAGGCAGGATATATCAGCCTCTGGAACGCCGATACGGCAAATTCGCATAGAGGCACCTTGGCTGCGGGGTCGGATTCGATGCATTTTCAACTCGCGCTCAATACCGGAAAAGCACTTCCTTCCCTGACCGGTTGCCGTTATTATCAATACGATCTGCGGTACTCCTATATCGATGCTATACGTAATGCTAATGGCTGTTATGTGGATTTCGGAGATAGCACCGGGATGCGGATGGGTAAGACACTATACGACACCGTGGGAGTGGTGCCTGCCCGCAATACTTTGCTTTATCTTATTCCCTATCCCTACTATGTTCATACCTATGCGGATACCAGTTTGAGGACCATCACTTTTTATCATACGGATGGAGGAGAACATTCATATTTAGACAACGTGTTCAGCCCGGCGACCAGCCTCAGCAAACTTAAAAATCTTCGTGGATATTGTCCTCAGAATACTACTGGGATCGGAGGGTCCTGTTACCAAAACGCTTCGGCATTGACGGTGGCCGGGCTGATCAACTGGAGCAGTATAAGCTCGGCAGGCTTTTGGGTTATGAACCCGGGAGACGGTGCTACGGCTGCCGTTAATTTGAGTTATGCTCAGGATTTTATGAAGAACAATAAAGGGCTTAACAGCATTTTTGCGACCCGCGAAGATTATTATGCGGCAGGCTTCCGGGACTCTTCGTTCAAGATCAGCCGGCTGAAAAGCGACTGGAATACCTATTTTACCGGAATCATCAGCATCCAGATCAATGACGAGCAATGGAACCGGGAAGATCTGTCTGCCTTAAAAAAATTGAGCAAACTACTGGTCGTCGCCGGCAACCAGCATCATTCCAATGATCAGACCAATAACCCGGTGACACCCCTTCCGCAGCCTGTAGTCGATAGCATCCTCATCCAGGTGGCTGCGGGAGCAGGACAGAATGTAAATAATGGAATCATCAAGATCATGGCCGGTGGAACCATCAGGAGCAGCGTCAGTGATGCCGCTCTGGCCCTGCTACTTTCCAAAGGATGGACGATTCTTATCAACGGAGTTAATCTCAACACCAACTAATTTTTATAACCTCTTATAAGCTCAAAATATGACCAATATGAAAAGATCGATCTGGATATTCCTGTTCCTGCTAGGGGTAGGCGCCGGCAGCCTGAAGGCCCAATTAGCCAGCTTCAATTTCTCCGCCGCCTCCACGACCGTTAGCGGGTGGCATAATATATCCGGGGACCCTTCGACGGGGATAAGATCCGGTGTGATGAATAGCATTACCGTTAGTTCTGTTGGCACGGGCAATTGGTCGGCCTATACAGGCGTATGCGCCTATGATGGCGGCGGCGGCGGCACTTATTTCCCATCTGCGGTGATGACCAATAACTGGTTTAATTACAATGGAACGGGACATAACCTGGCTATTTATAACTCCCTGGTGCCACAATTTACGATCAGTGGATTGAACAAAGACAGTACGTACATCCTTCGCATGACTGGGAGCGATGGCTATAGTCTTATTTCCAACCCAACACTCTATACCGTAGCCGGGGCCACGGTGTATGCCAGCCAGAGCCTGAATTGTCATAACAATGCCACACAGGGTGTGACGTTTCAGCATATTGCACCAGATGCAAGTGGCGTCATCAAACTCTATCTGAATACGAACTCCTCCAGCGATATCGCCTGTATCTGCGGCTTGCAGATCTTCTCCGGCTCTTCTAATGTGGGAACTCCTGCAGTAGCTATCACCCGGCCGTTAAATGGCGCCATTCTCCCGGAAGATGGCAATGTAGTCATAACGGCTACGGCTTCGGAAACAGCCGGCTCCATCGCCAAAGTGGAATTCTATGCGGATACCGTCAAGATCGGGGAAGCGACTTCTTCTCCTTACACCTATACCTGGGTTAGTCCTGCTCCCGGCAATTACCAGCTCACCGCCAAGGCAACGGATAATGTAGGGACGATCAACAATGCCATCGTTCATATCAGTGTGGAATCGCTGAACTATTTCTGGTCGACCACAGGTAATATCGCCACGGGGGGAGACAGCAGCTTTATCGGGACGGTGGATACCAACCGGTTGGCTATCCGGACAAATAACATAGAAAGAGTATCCATACTGGGAGACGGTACTGTGGGGATCGGCACGAAAGATACAAAAGGATACAAACTTGCCGTCAATGGTACAGCCATCTTTACGAAAGTAAAAGTCAAGACGGCAGGGACCTGGCCGGATTATGTGTTCAAAAAGGGATATACCCTGCCCGAATTGCCGGAGTTGGAGCAATACCTGGAGAAATATCATCACCTGCCCGGTATCTTGTCGGAGGTGGAGATCCAACGGATCGACGGGTTGGATATGGGAGAGCAGCAAATGACCTTACTGAAGAAGATCGAGGAACTGACGCTGTACCTGATCGAGGAGAATAAGAAGTTGAAGGAACAGAACCGGCAACTGGAAGAGCAAAACAAACGACTGGATCAACAACAACAGCAGATCGAGGAATTAAAGAAACTGATCCAGGCAAAGAAATAGGGAATTACCATCATTCAACAGACTTGACCTATGCAATTTAGGACTTTTCATAAGCTATTACC
>Ga0307516_10000331_pt1 | contig 61675 bp, 60 predicted proteins | sample 19_EM_MG_FD_203310 | JGI IMG/M metagenome (GOLD analysis project Ga0307516, IMG submission 203310) | Populus trichocarpa ectomycorrhiza microbial communities from riparian zone in the Pacific Northwest, United States - 19_EM | ecosystem: Host-associated > Plants > Roots > Unclassified | place...
GAGTGGCGACTCCACGTCCGATTAAATTGCACGTACCTGATGGAGGGCACGGGGGCACGCAGATCTACGTTTAGAGCTGCACGCTCTCCCCCGCCGCCGAGCGCAGCGAGACCCACTTTCGGACGGCGCCGATACTCAAGGTACCGCTTGGGTAGGACTGGATGGCCGGGCAACGTTCGCAGGCCTCGGTGACAATCACGTCAACCACTTGATCTCCGCCGCCCACTCGATTCATTGAATGGAGCAAGAACTGCGTTGGTGCGAACGCTCAGTCCCGACCACTACTCTTCATGACCAATTCGCCCGCGCGTTCGGCCAAGAGGCGCGCCATCAAATCGAGCAACCGTGCGCGATCACTTTCGCTCAAACCTGCAGTGAACTGACCATCAACGCTGGCAACTGTGCGGCGCAGCTTCATGATCATCGCTGCCCCATCCTTGGTCAAGGAAATGATCCGTGAGCGGCCGTCAATGACGGACTTCTCGCGTTTGAGAAGCCCTCGTCTCTCAAGTGCGGCCAACAGCAGGGAGGTCGTGGCGCCGTCGATGCCCATCGCGGACCCAAACTGGGTGGGCGAGATCCCCGCGTTGCGCGCAACGATGAAAAGTGCCGAGACGTCCTTCGGTGCCATGTCGAGACCCGGCGTGCTGGCCAGGAAGTGTTCCTTGTAGGCCTGTTGTAGTCGGCGCAAGAAGTAGCCAATCGTCGAGGGCAGAAAATCCAGGTCGACTTTGGTCATCCCTGAACTGGTCTGAGAGATGGAAGTACGCGTGCTCTTCTTGGCCGCTACGACCTTGGCAGGCAGCGAAGACTTGACGCTCGGATGTGGCATATGGCCTTCAATAAGTTCGCCGGGCCCGTTGGTTCAGTCAGGTGGCGACCGAGTGATGATCCCTGCAAGTATTACGACGGTCGAAGGAAGAAGATCGTCCGCCATCGCCTGTAAGCGTTCGACGGAGCAAGGCAATCTTATACTTTAACTTGCAAAATACTGCGAACAGGACCGGTCACCCACGGAGTTGGGTTCGACAGGATCATTGCCAGAACCAGTCTTCGCAATTCAACCTTGTGCTTCTTCATCCAGAGCGCGGTGCGCTTCTTTTCTTCCGGCGAGTGCTCATGGTCTTCGCCAGGGGCGGGATCGGTCAAGAATACGAAGGGCTTCCGGCGCTGCAAATTCTCAACGAATTCGTCGAAGTCCTTCTGGTGATCATGTTCGGGTTCTTGCGTAAGATTCATTCAGACCAAAGGGAAGTCAGAACTATTCATCGACATCACCATTTCCCTTGTATTTTGATGCGACGCCATGTGGCCGCAATGGCGAACACGCCGGGAAACGCAATGAAGAACACCGCCGAAAAGGCAACGTGCCAACCGTCGCGCACCCCGTCGGATATCCCCCCGAGGGTATTCAGCACGACAAGCAGACTGCCGAGGCGTGCTGTGGATGCTTTCCGCGTTCTAGGGTTGTTGGATCGCCACGGTGCTCCTCGTACTGATCGGAACCCGTAAGGCCCAGTGGGTCGCCTTGGTCCAACCGCGCCAGGGACAAGTCCGAGCCGCGACTCATCCTCAAGCACTGGATCAAGTTCTTCGTCGCGCACATTGTTCGCGAGGTGCCGACAGCGCCCGTCGCCCCTCTGGTGAAGCTCGCTGCCGAGTTGTATCAGCGCCTCGGCATGTTCGACCCTGTAGCCGTGGCGGAGGCAGAGTGGGACTACCTTCCTCTTGAGCCCGAACTGGCGTCTAGTGCCTCGTAGCCGCCCAACGTTAGACCAACGCCGATGCTCCGGCGCCGGCGGACACCACGGCGGAAGCTGAAGCGCGTCATGTGCGCTACGGCGCCTGCGTCATGCATGGCGGAGTCCACTGGGTTCTGCATGGCGCTGTTCATCCCAGCGAGAAGCCGCCACCGCAACGAAGGGGTTCGCCGCGAACGCAAATGACAAGTTGCATTTATACTTTACTAACTGACTTATACATTGCTTTAGCAACAGAATGCGTGCCATGAAGGCGACCCCCACGGTAACCGCGACCACCCAAGAACAGCAGGTGCTGCACCTCGCGCGTGTTCGCCCGCTGCTGCGTGCGCGAGACCTGACCCAACATGGACTGCCGACCATCGCGCTGACGCGCCTGGTAAAGGACGGCAAGCTGTTGATTTCCATCCAGAAGTGATCCACTGACCCCGGTAATTTCCATTTAGAACTGACCCACGCAAGAACCCTAACCTGCTGCTTTAAGTGGCAGGGAGCAGTAGGAGTGATTGACGTGGCGACATTGAGTGTCATCAGGCGTTGGGCACTGCGCGAGCAACTGTCCATCCGAGAGATAGCCCGGCGCACGGGCCTGTCTCGCAACACCATCAAGAAGTACCTCCGGGCCGGCGCCGCTGAACCGCGATACGCCAAGCGCAAGAGCCCGAGCAAGCTCGACCCGTTCGCCGAGAAGCTCTCGGGCTGGCTCAAGAGCGAGGCGACGAAGTCGCGCAAGCAACGACGCACGCTCAAGCAGATGCACGCCGACCTCGTCGTGCTCGGCTTCGAGGGCTCCTACAACCGCGTGGCGGCGTTCGCCCGTGCCTGGACGGCGCGTCGCCAGGAGATCGAGCAGACGACCGGCCGCGGCACGTTCGTGCCGTTGACCTTCGGCGCCGGCGAGGCGTTCCAGTTCGACTGGAGCGAGGACTGGGCCGTCATCGCCGGCGAGCGCACCAAGCTGCAGGTTGCGCACTTCAAGCTGAGCCACAGCCGCGCCTTCCTGCTGCGGGCCTACCCGCTGCAGACCCACGAGATGCTCTTCGACGCGCACAACCACGCCTTCGAGGTGCTGGGCGGTGTGCCACGTCGCGGCATCTACGACAACATGAAGACTGCCGTCGACAAGGTGCGCCGCGGCAAGGAGCGCGACATCAACGCACGCTTCCAGGCGATGGTGAGCCACTTCCTCTTCGAGGCTGAGTTCTGCAACCCGGCCTCCGGCTGGGAGAAGGGCCAAGTCGAGAAGAACGTGCGCGATGCGCGGCACCGGATGTGGCAACCGACGCCGGAGTTCCCGACCCTCGATGCGTTGAACGATTGGCTCGAGCAGCGATGCACGGCGCTCTGGTCCGAGATCACCCACGGCAAGCTGCCCGGAACGGTCGCCGACGCGTGGGCGCAGGAGCGATCCTTCCTGATGCCGCGCCCCCGATCCTTCGACGGCTTCGTCGAGCACACCAAGCGCGTCTCCCCAACTTGCCTCGTGCACTTCGAGCGCAACCGCTACAGCGTGCCGGCGTCGTACGCGAACCGGCCGGTGAGCTTGCGTGTCTATGCCCACCGGCTCGTCGTCGCGGCCGAAGGCCAGCTCGTCTGCGAGCACCTGCGCATCATCGACCGACGCCACGACACCGCCGGTCAGACCGTCTACGACTGGCGCCACTACCTGGCGGTGCTGCAGAGGAAGCCTGGAGCGCTTCGGAACGGCGCACCGTTCACCGAACTGCCCGAGGGGTTCCGGCGCCTGCAAGGCTCGTTGCTGAAGCAATCCGGCGGGGACCGCGAGATGGTCGAGATCCTCGCGCTCGTGCTGCATCACGACGAGCAGGCGGTCCTCGCGGCGGTGGAGCTGGCGCTCGAGGCCGGCGTGCCGACCAAGACGCATGTGCTCAACGTGCTGCATCGGTTGCTCGATGGCAAGCCACCAGCGCCGATGGTGACCGCACCGCAGGCGCTGCGCCTGGTCAATGAGCCGCAGGCCAATGTGCTGCGCTACGACGCGCTGCGCGGGCCGAAGGCGCAGGCGAGCCACGCTTATGCAGCCAAGGAGAACTGCCATGCGTCATGACCCCGCGAGTGGCGCCATCGTCATCATGCTCAGAGAGCTCAAGATGCACGGCATGGCCAATGCCGTCTCCGAACTCGCGCAACAAGCTTCACCCGCCTTCGATGCCGCGCAGCCGATCCTGTCGCAGCTGCTCAAGGCGGAGACGGCCGAGCGGGAAGTTCGATCAGTGTCGTACCAACTGAAGCTCGCTCGCTTCCCCGTGTACCGCGACCTCGCGGGCTTCGACTTCGCGCAGAGCGAGGTGAACGAAGCGCTCGTGCGTCAGCTGCATCGATGCGAGTTCCTCGAGGACGCGCAGAACGTCGTGCTGGTCGGCGGACCGGGGACGGGCAAGACCCATCTGGCGACGGCCTTCGGCGTACAGGCGATTGAGCGTCACCATCGGCGAGTTCGATTCTTCTCCACCGTCGAGCTCGTGAACGCGCTCGAAGCCGAGAAGGCCAATGGCAAGGCCGGGCAGATCGCGCATCGGTTGATGTACGCCGACCTGGTGATCCTCGACGAGCTGGGCTACCTGCCGTTCAGCGCCTCGGGCGGTGCGCTGCTCTTCCATCTGCTGTCCAAGCTCTACGAGCGAACCAGCGTCGTCATCACGACGAACCTGAGCTTCAGTGAGTGGGCGACGGTCTTCGGCGATGCGAAGATGACGACCGCCATGCTCGACCGGCTCACGCACCATTGCCACATCCTTGAGACCGGCAACGACAGCTACCGCTTCAAGAACAGTTCAGCCCAACCAACCCAGCCCAAGAAGGAGTCCAAGACCAAGAAGTTATCCACAACGTGAGCCCGCGGGGCTCGAATACGGGTGGGTCAATATTGGATGGAAATGGCGGGTCAGGATTGCATGGAACTCAACAGCCAGGCAAGCGCTCAGAACAAAGTGATGGGCACGACCTACCCGGTTGAACGCCTGCCGCTCATGTGCGGCAGCGGTATCGTCGCCCATCGCTGAGAGAGCTGATGGACGCCTCTTCAGCGAGGTTTGTCGAAGGGCACTCTTTGCTCATGGACCCGCGGTGATGCAAACAGTGCCCGCTGGTGGATGCCACCGGCGCCAACAAGTCTGGGATGCAGCGGCATTGCGTTCGACACCGGAGTTGCTGAGCGAGACGCCATTCGATGAGGATGTCCTGGAGCTTCCGCCAGCACCGGAAGGTGAGGAGATCGTCTCGACTATGCATCTCTGGGTTTGACGCTGCGACGCCACCCCATGGCGCTGCTGCGCCCAAAGCTCGACGAGCGGCGGCTGCCGCCGGCCGAGCAGCCGAACGCGATGCCCAACGGGCGCTCCGTGAGGTACTGCGGCATCGTCACGCTGCGTCAGCAACCGGAAACCGCGAACGGCACCGTGTTCATTTCCCTCGAAGATGAGACCGGTGTCGTGCAGGTCACTTGCTGGAAATCCCTGCGCGACCTTCAGCGCAGGGAGTTGCTGAGGTCTCGATTGATGGCCGTGTCCAACACCTGGCAGCGCGAAGGGCTTGTGAAGAACCTGATCGCAGCAAGGCTTGAGGACCTGACTCCGATGTTGGGGCGATTGACGACTGAGAGCCGGGGCTTCAAATAGATCCCAGCGGCCCGTTTGATGTTCACCAAACGCTGTCGGCTAGTTGTCGTCGTGTAGCCCCTATCCGCTCCCGCATCCCAGTTTCTGGTGCGCTTTCGAGTTGGCCACCGCCAACAGCGCCGCCGACTCCTCGATGATTCTTTGCAGCGGCGTGGCCAGGATAACTCGGTCCACGGGACGCGCGCGACAAACAGTCATCTGCTCACTCAGCGTGGCCTTGGCGCGGCAAAAGTGTCGTGCCACCGACGCCGCAGAGCAAAGCCGGTGCGCCACCGCGAGGCAGCCGACCAGAGCGCGTCCGCGCGCTGCCACAGCACTCCGAGCCTCGTGCAGGTTGAGCCCGTTCATCGGTTGAATCTTCGCGATGATCCAGAGCTCAAGCAACTTGAGCGCACCGTCTATGCCATAGGCACCGCCGGCGGCTATGAGTGATGCCGCCGCGCTGTCCACCGCCTTGGCCATCGTAGGATGGGGGCCGACGCTGCCGGTGGCCAGTTCCAAGCCGCGTGTCAGTTCCCAGGCACGCCACTCCTGGTCGGAAGGGCGCCGCGCGATCCAGCGCCTCAGAGCGGCTCGCGCTTCCGGTACCGAGTCCCCGAAGTTCCGCAGCAGCGGACGGGCGTCAAATCCTTTGGACGGCGTCAGCCCGAGCGCAATGCGGAGCGCGCCGTGCGGGTAGTGACTAGGCGTCGAACACAGTCCGAGGACCACCGGGCGCCATGCCAGCATTCGTGTCTCGTGGCGCAGCTCCTCGAGAGAAACCATCGGCTGAGCCTTGTGGGGCCCGGCCAGCACGGGGCTGCGAACAGGGTGCACCTCGCGCACCCATCGAGACACCACGTTGCCGAAAGCCCGCGCCACCCCTCCCGCCGAGTCGCCCATCGGAATTACTCCCGCAACATGGATTTCAGTGGGCAACAGCACGTAGTCGACGAGCACGCGACCCGGGCGTCGGTGGGCGCCAATCAAACGGTTTCTGATCCGCGCGAGCAACGATGGTTGCACGAAGAACTGCCGGCCGATCGCGGCCTGCCAGCAAAGAGCCCATAGCGTGGATGCACCGCGCAAGGTCTCATCGGTGACGGCGGCACAGCACATCACCCAATGACGAACTGGCAGGTGTTTCACTCACCCTCTGTTCCTAAATAACCGCTCAAACGTTCGGTGTACGAGCGCCGATCCGGTTCGCCGGACTCAGGACGCGCCGCCGAACAACAAGGCAACGCTGCCGACGGTGACAGCGGTCCGCGACCGGCACTGCGCTCTGACTTGCCAAACTTGAAGTCAAGCGTCGCTTTGCGGTGGACGCCTCAGGTTCCGTACAGGGTGATAAAGAAGAGCGCAAACCTGTAGCCGAGCACGATTGCAGCCACCGCCAGCGCCAGTGCGATTGACTTCACAACCCGTGGCACACCTGTCGCGCCGTAGACCGGGCGAACTGCCAAGTAAACGTAGATCGAGCACGCGACGAGATTTAGCACGCTCAGCAAATTGTCAACCATCGGCGTGTCGAGTCCACCGAAGCCGACCAGCGCGCTGACTTTGGCTGCCACAAGAGCCAAGCAGAACAACAGCAAGAGGAACGTGTACAGATGCAACGAGAAGACCACATGGGTCATGAACGGCCGGCGTTCACGGAAGAAGGCCAGCGGCAGCAGCAGGGCAAACGTCAAGGCCATCAGGACGATGAGCGACTTGGCGTTTAGCACGACAGCGCGGTCAAAGATGGATTCGTACTGCGCAACTGTTCGATGCGTGGCGTCCAGTCGGCGGGACAAGAACGACTGGGCCAATTCGCTCCAGTCTTGATGATGAAGGTGTGAGTTCAGTGAGGAACTGAAAACGTTCTCGCCGGTTGCCCACTGCACCGCGAAGAAGAGAACGTTGGCGATCAGAAAGAGTTGGAACGGGTCGACGTACGGCTTGCGCACGCCGTTGGTCCATGCCAGTGTCAGTTCTCCCGGGCACTGCAGGAGCACCCGCGCGGATCTGGCAGTGCGCGCATCAATGCTTGTTAGAGCATGGAGCACCTTCGCCCCGATGCCCCGCAGGGTGAGACCGGCAGGTGCGAGGGGTTCTTCTCCACACTGAGCACAGAAGGGCGTCGCCACTGAGACCTTGCAGGTCGGACATGTCCAAGGCGCTTTGCTGGTCATGATGACAACGTCCTAGGCAGGATTGGGCCAGGACATCACGAGCACCATGGCCGACCAGCCAGTGTGCGTTGTCGCAGGAAAGCGGTTCGGCGCGAGCTGCTCGGTTGCCTGGTGTGACGGCTAGCGTTTGACATGAGGAGTAAGCAAAAGACGGAGCCTATTGGGCATGCCGGGATGGAAGGGCAAGGCGTCATTTGACCGGCAACGTTGCGCTCACTCGCCCCCTAACGCCGGTGGCAATTGGGTAGCTTGCGACCAAACGGCAAGCCATGCGCCTTCTCTAAGTTCGTATGTGTCGGTGTGCCAGCACTCTACGACTCGACCCGAGGGAAAAGTAATGGTCGCTTGATAGCGGACAACGGCCATGGCTGCGGAGACTCTGACTCGCATTGCTCGGTGTTCCCAGGCCGCGTAGAACGGCTCCCTCGCAATGGCGGTCAGGTAGCGCTCACGCGTATAGACCCGCCCGGGAGGCGTTACCAGTTCGTATTCCGGTGCGTGCAGGCGCTCTATCTCGTCCAGATCGCGACTGACAATGGCCTGAGTACGTTTGATTTCAAGAGCGCGGAAGAAGTCCTCGTTCATTCAAAGCTCCGAGCGATGTCCGGATGTTGCTTGACGCCTAACGTCTTACATGAGGGGTGCACAAAAAGCCGAAGCCTTTGGCATCCCATCGATGGAAGGGTTCGGCGCCGCCATTCCAGCACGTGCTCTAACGAGCGATTTTGCGTTCAATATTTGCCACTACGCCCGCCCGCAACGTGATGATGGTGAGTGTCTGTGGATCTCGCGAGTGCGGGAAATAGCTCCAGGCCTTCTCTTCCGGCTGGCCCCTGACGTCAAGAATAAACGCCTCATGATCGGGTTTGCCAATTCTGAAGAGAACCTCCCCTTCCGCCATGCCGCGGCTGATGAAGCCACGTTCTCGAGCATCGACTGCTAGAGCGGATACAGACGAAACGCAGAGAATGGCAGCAACAAGCGATTGGGTGACTTGCATAGAGGCCCCGGTTGCGAAGAAGGCAGTCAATCATACGTATGCCGCGCACCACGCCAAAATCAAGCAATGCCACATACACATGAGCGATGTGTTGGTGCCGCATAACGTTTTACTTAAGCAGTGTGCCGCAGGCACGTCCGCTTGAAGAAGGGGTTGGGCGGCTATGCGGGACGTTGCTCGGTTCCGGCGCCGCGCGTGATGTGAAGCATGCGACTCGGCGCAGCAACCTTGGCCGTGTGCCAAATGCCACGCGGCACAACGACTGCGCCGCTGCCCTTCAGCGCCACCCTTTGCAGGCCTTCCGGTCGCTCCAGATGCACTTCCACCGAGCCGGAGAGCAGATATGCAAACTCGTCGGCATTGGGGTGCATTTCCCAGTTCGGCCAATCGGACTCGAACGCGAATTCCGAAACAAGCCAGCCCTCGCCGTACCGTCCCATCTCTGCCTCGGGCTGGCTCCAGAATTCTTCTCCGCCTGGAACTTCGGTTGCTACGCCGTCTTCTGAATGATGGACGTAAGTGCGCTGTGGATTCAGTGACATAGAGATTGCCTCGCAATCTGCATGTGTGACGCCCAACGCTTGATATGCCGGTGACTGAAAGGCGCAGCCCTTCAGGCATACCCTCGATGGGTTGGGCGTCGCGGTGGTTGAAGCGAACGCTATGCGCTACTCTACTTTCGCGTGCGCCAGTAGCCAGGGCGACGGCTATGGTGCGCAACAGCACCGATACGTACTCCTTCATCTTCAGCGCGGTAGACGAGCGAGTAAGGAAAACGGTGGAGTGGAAAAAGCCTTCGCTCACGCGACGAGCGCGTGCCAAGCCCTGGATTCGCCGCAATGATTCGTGCGGCCCGTGTGAACTCGGCCAAAAAGGCGATTGCTACCGAAGTACTGGCTTGCTCGGTGTAGAAGGCGACTGCTTCAGCAAGCTCTTCCGCTGCCTCGGGTGAGAGGAAATAGCTCACTTCAACTTTGCGCGTAGGTGGGCTACAACCTCTTCACCTGGAAGCCAAGTCGCTCGTCCCGCTGCGATTTCGGCCTCTCGCCGATCGACCTCTTGGGCCCATGCCTCTTCCCATTCCGGATCGGGATCGAGGCTGGCGAGCAGTCTGTCCAGAAGGCGTGAGCGTTCCGCGGGCGGGAGATTTAGAACCTCAACTTCTAATACTTCCACTGGGATTGACATAGGGCACCTATACGGTTTTCAGTTCGCGACTAGGAGCATGCCACAAACAAGTATTTGTGACCTTGCCCCCGTAGTACCGGACACGGCCTATACGCAATGTAGCGATCCACCGAACGACCAGAGCGTCGTCGCCGTCGGTCGTTCCGCTGTCGTTCGGCGCGGATGCGGCGCGCAAAAAGGCGATTCACAAGATGTCGGGGCCGAACGCTCGCGAGGATGCCGGGCAGCCCATAGACCAATCCTTCGAGGACCACTAACTTGCGACTGCCCGAGGTCAATCCGGTCCCGGGCGATCGACCTCAACCTCAACTAGGTCCCCCTCGCCAAGGACGGGGGCGCAGCTGGGGGGAGCGCGGTGGGACGACTGGCGTACCCGCTGCCCCGTGTTCGGGCGACGCAGCGCCGCGGCCGACGTGCCAGCTTGCCTGGTGCGGCGGTTGCAGCGAAGACGCCCATCCAGCACATGAGGTCCGGCGCCTCTGCGGCCGACGTGACACCGAGTGAACCGAAGGTGAGCGACTGGCGCGGCGGTCGAGCCGGACCGATCACTCCAAGCATTCAGCGGCCCGGCATCGGGCATGGCGGGTGTCCGGGGTGACGATCTGTCCGACGTGCAGCGAACGAAGCGAAGCGGCGTGAGCGGAACGCCGGTCAGTTCGGCAAGCGGGCCTCGTTCACGTACCCGTGAAGGAAACCAGGCCCGCGATCCCCGGGCACGGGAACGGACCGCTGTCGTCATCCCCGCCGGCGCAGGGTTGCCTTCGCGCGAATCTTCGCTGGCCTCGTCGGCGCGCCATTCGTTCACATTGATGATGCGCTGCGGATGCAGGGATGCGCTTTGCCTCACACCCATTGCCAGATGCATCGGGAGACGCCACTATCGCCATACGGGAGAAGGACACCACCATGGCTCAGCAGCTACTACCGGCATCCGCAGCCATCGCTCTTTGCGCTGTCTTCGCAACTGCGGCACATGGACAAGAAGGCTGCCAATGCGACTTCGGCGACCGCTCCTATTCCGCAGTTGGAACGAGGGCGGCCTGCAATGCATTCGTCTACGATGCCAAGCGATGCGAGGTCGCCTTTTCGAGTATCGGCGCAAGCCCGACAGTGATGTCGCGCCTGCCGGCTCCGGCCAGCGAAGATGTGGCGTATCGCATCGCGTTGGAGCATGTGGCTGCGCTGAAGAATCATGACTACGCGGCGCTGTCGAACGAGAAATTCCTGAAGGAGGCGCTGCCGTTGCTGATGCGGTCGGCCTACGCTCGAGAAAGTACCTGGAAGGTGGTGTCGGTCCCCGAACTCGACAAGGTGGCGATGGAGTTTGTGGAGAAGTTCACTCCACAGATTGCCGCCATATTTGCAGGCAAAGCGCCATCGGCGAACGGTACGTTCGGGCCTGACTACCGCTACCAGATACATAGAGGACGCATCGTTCTCATCACGCCCAAGAACGCTCAGCTCACGGTCGTGGTGTTCGTGCTCGACAAGTAAGCGAGATCCCCGGATGCAACACTTCCTTCTTTGCAATCCCGTCTCAGCCGCCAGTTTCTGGATCTACGGCGTGTTGGTGACGCTGGCGGTCGTGTTTGCCATCGTCTTCCTGTACATGGCTTTCAAACATGGCCCGCGAGATCTGCTGGTTTTCGATCCGGGCGCCAAGGTATTCAAGCTGCGCGGTGCCATCGTCTATGCCCTTGTCTCTCTCGCGCTCTTCGTGCTCGTGCTCGCCTTTTCCTGGATCGATCACAAGTTCGACCTCAACTACACCCAGTCCGCCCAGAGGATGGATCTGCAGGTCGGCGAGTCGCTGGAAAACATCCGCGAGCGGTTTGCCGGAAAATCGTCGCGCACGATTCTTCTGGCAGGCAATGTCGGAACGATGGTCGTGCAAGGTCAGTACGAGGGCGACTGCGCTGCCGACATGTTCTACAAGATCTGCCTGCGCAAAGGGCTGTCCTGTGAATGGCCCGCAAGCGAACCCATCATGCGTATCACAACCACGTCGCGTTGAGGCCGCAGCTCTTCTCGCTCGCTTGCCCGTCACACTTCTGCGTGTGCATGCTGTGGCTCTCGAAGACTGGGTCGGATGTGGACGGCTGGCATCGCAAGGGCTAAACGACCGCTTCGTAAAATTCGTCGCTGAGTTCGATCACCGAGCTATTTCTCTGTGCCTTGGAACCGGTCATTGCCGACACGCTTTTCCTGACGGAGCGAGCGACTGGAAGTGGCCCACAAGAACCGGCCAGCGGACGGTGTCGATGGTCCAACGAGAGCCGCGCAGCGGGCGCCTCGGGCGGGAATGGCGGCTGGCAAACACGAAGCCGACCGCCAGTGCTGCCTCTCCCACCGATCGTGGACGACCCATTGCAGTCGGCGGCGGTTTTCTCAGCGAGCGACCGGTCTACTTCGGAACTTGACGTTCGCTCGCGGCCTCGAGAAAGTCAGCGACGGCGACAGCGGTCGCTCGAACGTGCCCAGCATCGACCGGGAGAAGATCCCGGCGGAACGACTGCGTCCGAAGCCCGAGTACTCACACTGCCGACCTATCAGCGACATTCGTTGCCATGGGCCGGTCTCCGCGGAGCCGTCGTTCAGGCTGGCATCACGCTAATTGTCCAACTGCTGCGAGTTCGTGCGCAAGATTTGGATCATGGCCCGAGACCCCGGCGTCATCGCACTGTCCTTCGCCGCCAGGGAGGAGGCGCGAGGGATTGGCGCAGCATGGCCAGAAACGCCGTTGCCCGCGCACTTCGCCCGAATCGGGTGCCCAACATGGCGACGACGTCAGCCGCAGGAACTTCCCAGCTTGTGAGCACCCGCTTGAGGCGACCGGAGGCAAGATCGGCCGCGACGTTCCACTCCGACCGTATCGCGACACCCTGCCCTGCCACCGCCCATTCGCGCACCACCGCGCCGTCATTGCTGCACATCGTTGGACGGATCCGGACGGTCTCCGGCTCGCGCGAAGCGTGCGCGAAGCGCCACAGCGTGACGTCCTCGTCGTTCTCTCTGACCACCAGGCATCGATGCCGCAGCAAGTCTGAAGGCGAGTGAATCGGTGAAGCACGGGCGAGATAGTCCGGGCTGGCGCAGAGGACGCGTCGGTTCGGTGCCAGCGTCGTGACGATCTGGTTCTGGGCAGCAGGCGGTCCGATGTGGACGATGACGTCGCTGCTCTCGACCAACTGAGTGCCCGGGTGGTCTGAAAGGTCAAGAGTGACCGTCACACCGGGATGCGCTTTTGCAAATGCATCGACCACGGGTGCGACGTGAAGCCGGCCGAAGCCGTGCGGCGCGGCGATGCGCAGATGCCCACTGACGGCCTTCTTGCGATTCGCCAGGGCCTCGGAGAGCGCCTCCATCGCCTCGGCCACGATCGTCCCGTGCGATGCGACCAGATCGCCTTCATCCGTGAGGACTATCCTGCGGCCGGAACGGTCGATCAGCCGGATGCCGATTCGAGCCTCCAGCGCCTGCAGGCGCTGGGTAACCGCCGGCGGCGTGACATCCATCTTCCGGGCAGCTTCGGCGAGCGATGCGCACTGAGCAAGCACGTTGAAGAAGCGCAAGTCATCGGAGCTGAGCATTTAGTTCGCCTTAACAGTATATGCAGTTCGGATAAATTGTAGGTTCACTTGTTCGGGCGCAACATCCGCCGCATCGGACAGGACGACGCGGAGCACCACATTGAGCCAGACCACAGTGACCAAGACGGCGCAAGCTGAACAGCTTGCCGCGACGCTCGCGGAGTTGGCAACTCCTTGCCTCATCCTCGACGCTGAGCGGATGGAGCGCAACGTCGCACGCCTGAAAGGCAGGCTGGACGGCCTTGGCGTCACGCTGCGTCCCCACCTCAAGTCATCCAAGTCGGTGGACGTAGCGCGGCGCGTGATGACGTCGCCGTCGGGTCCGGCGACCGTGTCGACGCTTCTCGAAGCCGAGCAGTTCGCCGCCGCCGGCGTGCGCGACATCATTTACGCCGTCGGCATTGCGCCCTCGAAACTGCCGCAGGTACTGTCACTGCGCGCAGGGGGCGCCGACGTGAGCGTGGTGCTGGACACGGTGGAGCAGGCGCGAGCCGTTGCGCAGGCCTCGCGCAAGGCCTCGCGCAAGGCCGCCACACGCATTCCAGCGCTGATCGAGATCGACTGCGACGGCCACCGCTCCGGGGTGCTGCCGACCGACCGGCAGCTGCTGCTGGACATCGGCCACGCCCTTGAGGACGGCGCCGAACTGCGGGGCGTGCTCACGCACGCTGGTGACAGTTACTTGGCCCGTGGGGCCGACGCCTTGCGTCAATGTGCCGAGGTCGAGCGCCGCAGCGTGGTCGATGCCGCGACCATCCTGCGCGAGGCAGGCTTACCCTGCCCGGTGGTCAGCGTCGGCTCCACGCCGACCGCGCACAACGCCGCTGACCTCAGCGGCGTGACCGAAGTCCGGGCCGGCGTGTTCGTGTTCTTCGATCTCGTGATGACCGGCATTGGTGTCTGCCAGGTCGACGACATCGCACTGTCGGTTCTGGCGACGGTAATCGGCCACCAACGCGACAAGGGATGGATCCTGATCGACGCCGGCTGGATGGCGATGTCGCAGGATCGTGGTACCCGCAGGCAGGCGGTCGACCAGGGCTATGGGCTGGTGTGCGACACCGCCGGCGTGCCCTATCCCGAACTGATCGTCGCCGACGCCAACCAGGAGCACGGGATCATCAAAGTGCGGCCCGGCTCGGGCGGCGCGCTGCCGGATCTCGCAATCGGCGATCGTGTGCGGATCCTGCCGAACCACGCGTGCGCCACAGGCGCTCAGCATCGCGCCTATCACGTCGTGCGCGGCGTCAGCGACAAGGTCGAGGCCGAATGGCCGCGCTTCGGGGGCTGGCGATGAGCGCCGTGCAGCCCGTGAGCGCCGTCCTGACGGACCGCGCTCCGAAGCCAGCCGGCCACTACGCGCAGGCCGTCGTCTCGGGGGCACACGTCTTCGTCTCCGGTCAGCTGCCGATTCGCCCGGATGGAAGTCCGCTGGACGACGACGGATTTGAATCGCAGGCCCGCCAAGCGATCCAGAACATGCTGGAGATCGTGCGTGCTGCGGGCAGCTCGCCGCAGCAGTTGCTCAAGGTGACGGCCTACATTGTCGGCATCGCCAACTGGCCGCGTTTCAACGCGGTCTACGCATCCATGCTGCCGGATGCGTGCCCCGCGCGCAGCGTGGTTCCGGTGCCCGAACTGCACTATGGTTACCTGGTCGAGATCGACGCCATCGCGGTGCGCGAACCATGACCACCACGACGCCCCTACCTGGCCACCACGACAAGGGCAACGCAGTGCTGATTCCCTTTGGCAAGGAACACCTGGACGGCGCCCTGCGGCTTTCGCAGGAGATGGCCTGGACCCACCGTCTCGAGGACTGGGCCCTCGCGCTGGAGCTCGGCCAAGGCTTCGTGCTGCTCGACGGTGCCGGGTCGATCATCGCGACTGCGGCCTGGTGGGCCTACGGCGACGACCATGCCACAGCCGGGATGATCATCGTCTCCAAGGCGGCCCAAGGCCGTGGCCACGGTGCCCGGCTGATGGATGCGCTGCTGGCAGCTGCGCATCCGCGCACCCTCACGCTCAACTCGACGGCCGAGGGCCTGGCACTTTACGAACGGCGCGGCTTCGTCCGCACCGGCGTCGTCATCCAACAGCATCAAGGCGTTCCCCACGGGGCCTATCCGACGCCACCGGCCGGTCGCGTGAGAGCGATGGCAGCAGCGGATGTCGAGGCCATCGCGCACCTGGATCGCCAGGCCACGGGCTGGGACCGGCGGCCGATGCTGAGCCGGCTCGTCGAGGCCGGGGAAGGCCACGTGCTCTTGCGCGATGGCGAGCCGCACGGCTATGCCATCTCGCGCCGGTTCGGCCGCGGACACTTGATCGGCCCGGTGGTGGCCGAAAGCGCGGACGACGCACGCGCCTTGATCGAAGCAGCGCTCGCACGCCTCGGCCGAGTGTTCGTGCGCGTCGACACCTCGGCCACTTCGCGGCTGGGGGACTGGCTAGAGCACATCGGTCTGCCGCGGGTCAGCGAGGTCGCCACCATGGTCAAGGGCGCGCAGATCCCGCCGCCAGGGCCGGCGCGCATGTTCGCTCTGGCCAGTCATTCGTTTTAACTGGGGCCCTGCACTGCGGAAACGTGAACACGGTCGGTAACGCGACCAACGGATGGTGTTGGCGGCGGTACTGAAATGTGCATCGCCGCGCGGCCGACCTGGCGCGACGTCCTCAAGGTTCGCCCCAAGAGCGCCCTCCGCGACGTTGCGTTCTCCAGAAGTCAGCCTTCAAGTGGCACTGCCCGCAAGGCCATCCCCATAACCGAGGATGGCCTTGGTCTCGAGGTACTCCTCCATGCCCTCGACGCCGTACTCGCGCCCGTTGCCCGAGCGCTTGTAGCCGCCGAACGGCGCATCGGGGCTCCAGGGCGGGTTGTTGATGTGCACCTGGCCGGAGCGGATGCGCGCCGCCACCGCACGAGCGGCGGCAAGGTCCTGCCCCTGCACGTGCGCGCCCAAGCCATACACCGTGCCATTGGCGATCTCCACCGCCTCGTCCACGCTGTCGTAGGCGATGATCACCAGCACGGGGCCGAAGATCTCTTCCTGCGCGATCTGCATTTGCGGCTGCACCGCCGAGAAGAGAGTCGGGCGGCAGTAGTAGCCGCGGCTCAAGCCCTCTGGCCGGCCGGGGCCGCCGCAGATGACGCGCGCGCCTTCGGCCATGCCGACGCCGATCATTTCCTGCACGCGGTTGAACTGCGCGCGGTTGGCCACCGGCCCGTGCGTGGTCTGCGGCGAGCGCGGATCGCCGACGACGAACGCAGAGGCCGTCTCGCACGCAAGCCGCTCGACCTCCGCGAGGCGTTCGCGCGGCACGATGATGCGGGTGGGCGCGCTGCATGACTGGCCGACGTTGCGCATGCCCGAGGTCACCGCAGCCGGTATGGCACGTGCCATGTCCGCATCCGGCAGAATCACGTTGGGCGACTTGCCACCGAGTTCCTGGGCCACGCGCTTGACGGTCGGCGCGGCGGCCTGCGCCACCAGCACGCCGGCACGGGTCGAGCCGGTGATCGAGATCATGTCCACGTCAGGATGCGATGCCAGCGCGGCGCCGACCTCCGGCCCCGTACCGTTGACCAGGTTGAACACACCCGCGGGAACGCCGGCGTCGTGCATGACTTCCGCGAACAGGTAGGCGCTCAGGGGCGACAGCTCGCTGGCCTTCAGGACAATCGTGCATCCCGCTGCCAGGGCCGGGCCGACCTTCGCAGTGATCTGGTAGAGCGGCCAGTTCCACGGCGTGATCAGGCCGCACACGCCGATGGCCTCGCGAACGATGGCCGTGCTGCCACGATGGGTGAGGAACGAATAGCTCGCTGCCAGGTCGCGCGCCACGCGGATGTGCTGCGCGGCCACCGGCACCTGCGCACCGCGCGCCGTACTGATGGCAGCGCCCATTTCCAGCGAGATGGCCTGGGCGAACAGCTCCGCCCGCTCCAGGATCAGCGCGTGGATGCGGTCGAGCAGCGCGGCCCGGCTCTGCGGGGCACTCACCGACCAGGTCGCGAAGGCCCGCCGGGCCGCCGCCACGGCCACCGTAACGTCCTGCGCGTTGCCCAGCGCGATCTCCGCCACGGGTTCGTCGGTCGACGGGTCGATGACGGCGCTTCGCTCCTGCCCTGCGGGCAGCACCCACTCGCCGTCGACGAAGAGGTGATCCAGCCGGCCGGCGCCTGCGAGGTGCTTGATGATGTGGGTGTTCATCGTGTTCATCGTGTTCACCGTGTTCAGCACAGGTTGCCCTGGCAGACGTACTTCAGCGCCAGGTAGTCGTCCAGCCCGTGCACCGAGCCCTCACGGCCGTAGCCGGACTCCTTCACACCGCCGAAGGGCGCCGCCTCGGCGGCGAGCGCGCCTTCGTTGACGCCGACGAGTCCGGTCTCCAATGCTTCGGCCACGCGCCAGATGCGCGACACGTCCTGCGAGTAGAAGTAGGCAGCGAGCCCGAACGGTGTGCCATTCGCGGCGGCGATCACCTCATCTTCAGTCTCGAAGCGCGTCACCGGGACGACGGGGCCGAAGGTCTCTTCGCAGGAACAGGCCATCCTGGCGTCGGCACCAACCAGCAGCGTGGGCGCAAAGAAGTTGGGTCCCAGCGCGGCAAGGCGCTTGCCGCCGACCACCACGCGAGCCCCGCCGTCGACGGCATCCTTGACGTGACGTTCGATCTTCTCGACGGCCTTCGCGTTGATCATCGGCCCAATTTGCGAGCCCTCGTCGCTCGCCGGCCCCACTTTCAGGGCGGCGATGCGCACGCCGAGCTTGTCGACGAATCGGTCGTGAACACCCGCCTGCACAAAAACTCGGTTCGGACTCACGCAGGTCTGGCCGCCGTTGCGGAACTTGCCCGTCATCAACCCGTCGACCGCCGCGTCGAGGTCGGCATCGTCGAAGACGATGAATGGCGCATTGCCGCCGAGTTCGAGCGAGAGCTTCTTCAGCGTGTCGGCGCTGCGCCGCGCGAGATGCTTGCCGACCGGTGTCGAACCGGTGAAGCTGATCTTGCGCACACGCGGGTCGTCGAGCCAGACATCGACCACTTCAGCCGCACGTTCGCGCGAGGCGGTCACGATGTTCAGCACGCCGGCGGGCACGCCCGCCTCCTCGGCGAGCTTGACCAGGGCCAGTGCCGTGAGCGGCGTGTCCTCGGCAGGCTTGCAGACCACCGTGCACCCGGCGGCCAGCGCGGGTGCGATCTTGCGCGCGATCATCGCGGCCGGGAAGTTCCAGGGCGTGATCGCGGCGACCACGCCCACCGGCTCCTTCAGCGCGAACATGCGGCGGCCGACCACGGGCGCCGGAATCACGTCGCCGTTGGCGCGCGTGGCCTCTTCGGCGAACCACTCGATGTAGCTGGCCGCATAAGCCACCTCGCCGCGGCCCTCGGCCAGCGGCTTGCCCTGCTCGCGCGAGATCAGCCGACCGAGACCCTCCTGATGTGCCATCACCAGGTCGTTCCAGCGCTTGATGATCTGCGCGCGCTGCTTCGCGGGAACCACGCGCCAGGTGGCGAACGCGGCATGCGCAGCGTCGAGCGCAGCGCGCGCGTCGGCCGCGCCGCTGTCAGGGACGCTCGCAACCACGGCATCGGTGGCCGGGTCGGTCACGTCAAAACGGCGGCCATCCTCGGCATCGCACCAGCGGCCGATGTAGTTGCGGCCCGGCAGGAGGTCCGGGCGTTCGAAATTCAGAGTCATGGTGTTTGTCCTATGGGGTTGTCAAACTGCGGCCTTAATCAGCAACTCCACGACGCATCGGCCTTTGTGTCGATGCCGTAGCGCTGGATCGCTTGCGCGCACAGCGAGCGCCCGATGCGACCGGCGCGGGCCAGCGCGTCGAGCGTTGCCAGCACGATGTGGTGGCGGTTCACCTCGAAGAAGCTGCGCAGCGCCGCGCGCGTGTCGCTGCGTCCGAAGCCATCCGTGCCGAGCACGGTGAACGGCGCATCAAAGCTGCCGGCAATGGCCTGCGGCCAGGCGCGCACGTAGTCGCTCGCAGCCACCACCGGTGCATCACCCGCCAGACAGCGGGCCACGTGGCTTTGGCGTTGCGGCTGCTCGGGGTGCAGGCGGTTGAAGCGCTCCACTTCGCGGGCCTCGCGGGCGAGCTCGCTGAAGCTGGTGGCGCTCCATATCTCGCTAGCAATGCTCCAGTCGTCGCGCAGCAAGTGCGCTGCGGCGATGACCTCGCGCAGGATCGTGCCCGATCCCACCAGTCGGACCGGCGCGCCGGCCACCGAGTTGCCCACCGCCACGTCGGCCCAGCGGTACAGGCCACGGATCACGTCCTCTGCCATCCCCGCAGGCAACGACGGCTGGGCGTAGTTCTCGTTCATCAGCGTGACGTAGTAGAAGACGTCGCGCTGCTCCTCCAGCATCTGCCGCATGCCGTGGTCCAGGATCACGGCGAATTCACCGGCAAAGCAGGGGTCGTAGGCACGGCAGTTCGGGACTTGCGCGGCCTGCACGAGGCTGGAGCCGTCCTGGTGCTGCAGGCCCTCGCCACCCAGCGTGGTACGCCCGGCCGTGGCGCCCAGCAGGAAGCCCCGCGCACGCTGGTCGGCGGCAGCCCAGATCAGGTCGCCGACGCGCTGAAAGCCGAACATCGAGTAGTAGATGTAGAACGGCAGCATCGGCAAGCCGTGCACGCTGTAGCTGGTGGCTGCCGCGGTCCAGCTGCTCAGCGCCCCGGCCTCGCTGATGCCCTCTTCCAGGATCTGGCCGTTGGTGGCCTCGCGGTAGCTCATCAGCGAGCCGATGTCTTCCGGCTCGTAGTTCTGCCCCGAGCAGGAATAGATGCCGATCTGCTTGAAGAGGCTGGCCATGCCGAAGGTGCGCGCTTCGTCGGCGACGATCGGCACCACGCGTGGACCCAACTGCTTGTCCTTGAGCAGGCCGCCCAGCATGCGCACGAAGGCCATCGTGGTGCTCATTTCCTTGCCGTCGGCCTTCAACGCGAAATCGCCGTACTGCGCCAACGGCGGCACGGCGAGCGCATCGGCCTGGCGGCGCCGGCTCGGCAAGGGCCCGCCCAGCGCCGTGCGGCGCGCGTGCAGGTAGCGCATCTCCGGGCTGTCGTCGGCGGGTTTGACGAATTCGAGCGCCGCCGCCTGTTCGTCGGTGAACGGCAGGTTGAAGCGGTTGCGGAAAGCGAGCAGGTCCTCGCGTTCGAGCTTCTTCTGCTGATGTGTCGTCATGCGGCCCTGGCCGGCGTCGCCCATGCCGTAGCCCTTCTTGGTCTGCGCCAGGATGACGGTGGGCTGCCCCATGGTGTGCGCCGCCGCGTGGTAGGCCGCATGGATCTTCACCAGGTCATGGCCACCGCGTTTCAAGCGGTCGATCTGCTCGTCGGTCAGGCCCTGCTCCAGCGCTGCGAGTGCCGGGTCCTGTCCGAAGAAGTGCTCGCGGTTGTAGCGGCCGTCCTTGGCGGCGAAGTTCTGGAACTGGCCGTCCACCGTCTGCGAGAACACACGCGCCAGCGCGCCGGTGAGGTCGCGGGCGAAGAGGCCGTCCCAGTCGGAGCCCCACACCAGCTTGATCACGCGCCAGCCTGCGCCCGCGAAGAGCGCCTCGAGCTCGTCGATGATGCGGCCGTTGCCGCGCACCGGCCCGTCCAGGCGCTGCAGGTTGCAGTTGACGACCCAGGTCAGGTTGTCGAGCTTCTCGCGCGCGGCCAGTGTCAGCGCGCTCATGCTCTCGGGCTCATCCATCTCGCCATCGCCGAACACGCCCCACACGCGGCGCCCGGCAGTGTCGTGCAGGCCACGGTGCTGCAGGTAGCGCATGAAGCGTGCGTGGTAGATCGAGCTGATGGGCCCGAGGCCCATCGAGCCGGTGGGAAACTGCCAGAAGTCAGGCATCAGCCACGGGTGCGGGTAGCTCGACAGCCCGCGCGCGCCGGCGGCCCGTGCACCGAGTTCCTGACGGTAGTGCGCGATGTCCGTGTCGCTCAATCGCCCTTCGAGGAAGGCGCGCGCATACACGCCGGGCGCCGAGTGCGGCTGGAAGAACACCAGGTCGGCACGGTCGCCGGCACGGAAGAAGTGGTTGAAGCCCACTTCGAACAGGTCCGCCGCGCTGGCGTAGCTGGCGATGTGGCCGCCGAGTTCGCCATAGGCCTTGTTGGCGCGCACGACCATCGCGAGCGCGTTCCAGCGCATCAGCGAGGCCAGCCGTTCTTCGATCGCAAGATCGCCGGGGAACGCCGGCTGCTGCGAAGGCGGTATCGAGTTGACATAGGGCGTGCCGCGCGCAGGCTGCCAGCCGACCGAAGGATCGCGCGCCAGCACTGACAGCATGTCCATCAGTTCGCGGACGCGGTCCGGGCCGGCAGACTGAAGTACGGCGTGCAAGGCATCGCGCCATTCCGCGCTCTCTTGCGGGTCGCTGTCCAGCCCGGTGGGTTTGTCGAGATGATGTTGAATGAAAGGGTCGCTCATTGATGTGTCCTCGGCGGTCCTCGGCTTCAGGCATTCGTTGCGGCGCGGGTCTGGACCCTGGGAGAAAGGTTCTTCAGCATGTCGCGGACCGTCGCGGCGAGGTCGTACCTCGGAGCCCAGCCCCAATCGCGACGAGCGCAGCTGTCATCAATCGAATCGGGCCACCCGCTGGCAATCGCCTGACGGAAGTCGGGCTCGTACACGATCTCGAAGTCCGGCAGGTGCTTGCGGATCTCATGCGCGATCTCGTGGGGCGTGAAGCTCACGCCGGCGAGGTTGTAGCTGCCGCGTTCGGTGATGGCCGAACTTGGGGCTTCCATCAACTCCAGGGTCCCGCGCACCGCATCGTCCATGTAAAGCATGGGCAAGGGCTCATCCTCGGCGAGGAAACAGGTGTAGCGCTCACCTTTGAGGGCCGCGTGAAAGATGTCGATCGCGTAGTCGGTCGTTCCACCGCCCGGGCTGGCCTTGTAGGAGATAAGTCCCGGATAGCGCAGGCCGCGAACATCCACGCCATGGTTCTCGAAGTACCAGCGGCACCAGCCCTCGCCGGCAAGCTTCGAAATGCCGTAGACGGTGCTGGGCTCCATGACCGTCCGTTGAGGCGTGGCCTCGGCGGGTGTCGACGGGCCGAAGGCAGCGATGGAGCTCGGCCAGAACACCTTGTCCAGCTTGTGTTGCCGTGCGAGCTCCAGGACGTTCAACAGACTGCCCATGTTGAGTCGCCAAGCCCACTCTGGCGCAGTCTCGCCCGTCGCCGACAAGGCCGCCGCGAGATGGTAGATCTGGGTGATGCGATGCCTCTCGATCACACCGGTGAGTTGGCCGATGTCCGTGGCATCCAGCATCTCGTGGTGGAGATGGGCGTGGCGGCCCACCTCCGCACGGTCGCTGCCCACCACGTTGTCCGCGCCGTATCGGTCCGCCAGAGCAGCCGCGAGTTCGGTGCCCAACTGCCCGTTGGCGCCGATGACCAGAATGCGAGGCGATCCGTTCATGCGAGCACCCCCATTTCCTGGCCTGCCTGGGCGAAGGCGGTCAATGCAGCGTCCAGTTGCGCGCGGGTGTGCTGCGCACTGATCTGGACGCGGATGCGAGCCTGGCCCTTGGGCACGACCGGGTAGAAGAACCCGGTCACGTAGACCCCCAGTTCCAGCAGGCGACGGGCCAATCTCTGTGAGAGCTCCGCGTCATGGAGCATCACCGGGATGATCGGGTGTTCGCCTGGCTTCAGGTCGAAACCGCGTGCCGAGAGTCCGGCGCGGAAATGCCGCGTGTTGTCCTCCAGGCGATCGCGCAGGGTCGTGTCTGCTTCCAGCAGATCGAGCACCTTCAAGGTCGCGCCGACGATCACCGGTGCCAGGCTGTTCGAGAACAGATAGGGCCGCGAGCGCTGGCGCAGCAACTGAACGACTTCCGATCTGGCACTCGTGAACCCGCCGGATGCACCGCCGAGCGCCTTGCCGAGGGTGCCCGTGATGATGTCGACCTTGCCGAAGACTCCCCGGTGCTCGTGGGTGCCGCGGCCACGCTCGCCGAGAAATCCGGTGGCGTGCGAGTCGTCAACACCCAGCAAGGCCCCAAACTCGTCGCAGAGATGGCGGATTTCGTCCAGGCGGGCGATGGTTCCGTCCATCGAAAAGACCCCGTCGGTGAACACCAGCTTGTAGCGGGCTCCTGCGTCGTCCGCCGCCTTCAGTTGCGCGCGCAGATCCATCATGTCGTTGTGCCGGTAGCGGAAGCGTCTTGCCTTGCACAAGCGGATGCCATCGATGATGGACGCGTGATTGAGTTCGTCGCTGATCACCGCATCGTCGGCGCCGAGCAGTGTCTCGAACAGCCCGCCATTGGCATCGAACGCCGACCCGTACAGGATGGTGTCCTGCGTGCCGACAAACTGCGAGAGCCGCGCTTCGAGCGTCTTGTGGAGATCCTGCGTTCCGCAGATGAACCGGACGGAACTCAGACCGAAACCGCGCGCATCCAGTGCGGCGTGTGCGGCCGCTATCACGCCGGGGTGGGACGACAGGCCCAGATAGTTGTTCGCGCAGAGATTGATCACTTCCCGCCCATCGGCGGTGGCGATCTGGCTTCCTTGTGGGGATTGGATCGGGCGTTCGAGCTTGAGCAGGCCGGCGGCCCGCATCTCCTCAAGTTCGTTGCTCAGCGAGACATGGAAATCTTCGGTGGTTCTCATGGTGCGTCTTGAGGGCCCGGGTCGGCCCAGGTCATTGCTGGAATATGGAATCCGCGCCGGCGGCAGCGCGCACGCGCTGGCGCAGAACGCGTTCGAAGTGGCTCGGGTCATGGGCCTTCAGAACGGCGGCTTCGCGGGGGATGTGGCAGTCCCAGAGCCGCGACAGCCAGAAGCGCAAGGCGGCAGCTCGCTGAAGGGCTGGCAACAGACGGCGCTCTTCGGCCACGAGCCGGCGCACCGACTCGTACGCTGTCAGAAACGCTGCCTCTCGCACAGCGTCGGCGCTTCCGCTGTCCAGGTCCACGCACCAGTCGTTGAGACAGACCCCGACGTCGAACAGGAAGGTGTCACAACCTGCGAAGTAGAAATCGAGGACGCCGCTCAGGCTGCCGCCCTCGAACATCACGTTGTCCCGAAACAGGTCGGCGTGTATCGGCCCGCGCGGGAGGGCGGCATAGTCGGGTAATTCGGCAATCCGCGTCTGGAAGGCCAGCTCGTCCAGCAACAGCGCGCGCTGATCCTCGCCGACGTATGGCAGCAGAACCGGCACGCTTTCCTTCCACCATGGCAACCCGCGCAGGTTGGGCTGATGCAGGGCATAGTCGCTGCCCGCCAAATGCATGCGCGCCAGCATCGCCCCCACCGCGCTGCAATGCTGCGCGCTGGGAGCCAGTTCGCTTCTGCCGCGCAGCCTGCCGACCACTGCCGCCGGCCTGTCCTTCAGCCGGTGCAGGATGCGGCCTTCAGCATCCGGCGCCGGTCTGGGCACCGGCACGCCGCGATCGGCCAGATGCTGCATCAGGTGCAGATAGAACGGCAATTGCTCCGAGGTCAGGCGCTCGAAGAGCGTCAACACGTAGTCGCCGCGATCCGTGTCGACGAAGTAGTTGGTGTTCTCGATGCCGCCTTGGCAGGCCGCGATCGCCCGCAACTCGCCAAGCCCGAACCGGCGCAAGAAGGCGGCAGCCTCTTGGAACGGAACTTCAGTGAAGACAGCCATGCTCAATCACGCCAGGTGTGCGACGACGAAGGCCTTGACCTGCGCCGTGTCGGCGGGGAGCACCGTCACGCGCTTGGGCAGCTCTTCGATACCCTGGAACCGCGCGGGCCGGTCGGGCTCGTGACCCAAGGCCTCGACGATGGTCGCGGCGAACTTGATCGGCAGCGCCGTCTCCAGAACGACCATCGGGACACCGGGCTGCACGAAGTGGCGCGCCACCTTCAGGCCGTCGGCCGTGTGCGTGTCGATCGTCACGCCGAAACGCTGGTGCGTGTCGCGGATGGTGGCCACGCGGTCGGCATGCGTACTCTTGGCGCTGACGAACCCGTAGCGCGTTTTGGCCAGCTCGAACGCGGGGTCGGAACTGAGGTCGAAGCGACCGTTGTTCGCGAGCTCTTCGCCAAACAGGCGCCTGACCATTCCCGCATCGCGGCCCAGCAGGTCGAACACAAAGCGCTCGAAGTTGCTGGCCTTGGAAATGTCCATCGACGGACTGGAGGTCTCGTAGGTGTCGGCGCTGCCACGCGCGCGGTAGATGCCGGTGCGGAAGAACTCGTCCAGCACGTCGTTCTCGTTCGTGGCGAGCACGAGCTTGTCGATGGGAAGGCCCATCATGCGCGCCACATGGCCCGCGCAGATGTTGCCGAAGTTGCCCGACGGGACAGTGAAGCTCACCTTCTCGGCGTTGCTCTTCGTCGCCTGGAAGTAGCCACCGAAGTAGTACACCACCTGGGCCATGAGGCGCGCCCAGTTGATCGAGTTGACCGTGCCGATCTTGTGCTTGCGCTTGAAGTCGAGGTCGTTGGAAACGGCCTTGACGATGTCCTGGCAATCATCGAACACGCCCTCGATCGCGAGGTTGTGGATGTTGGCGTCCTGCAGGCTGAACATCTGCGCCTGCTGGAACGGGCTCATGCGGCCATGCGGCGAGGTCATGAAGACGCGCACACCCTTCTTGCCCTTCATCGCGTATTCGGCCGCGCTGCCGGTGTCGCCGGAAGTGGCGCCCAGGATGTTCAGCTCCTCGCCGCGCCGCGCGAGTTCGTACTCGAAAAGGTTGCCCAGCAACTGCATGGCCATGTCCTTGAAGGCCAGCGTCGGGCCGTTGGACAGGGCTTCGAGGTAAACGCCCTCCTCCAGCTTCTTGAGCGGAACGATCGCCTTCGTGCCGAACACCTCTTCGGTATAGGTCTTGCGGCAGATCGCGCGCAGGGCCTCCGCCGGGATGTCGTCGACGTAGAGCGAGAGGACTTCGAATGCGAGGTCCGCGTACGGCAGATCGCGCCACTTGTAGAGCTGGTCGGGTGTGACCTGCGGGTATTGCTCCGGCAGATACAAGCCACCATCGGGCGCCAGGCCCTCCAGCAAGATTTCGCAAAAGCGCTTGCGGTCGGGATGACCGCGGGTGGACAAGTACAGCATCGCAGGGATCCTTTTTTGCGCGGGTCTCGTTCAACGAAGGGCCATTTGCGCGACGGCCATGAACCAGCGCACGCCGGCCGCCAGAACGTCGTCGTTGAAATCGTACGAAGGGTGGTGCAGCGGGGCCACATGGTCTGGGCCTCGCTGGCCGAGCCACAGGTAAGCCCCGGGCCGCTGCTGGAGCATGAATGCGAAGTCTTCTGACGTGAAGGCCGGCGCCGCGGCCACGTGTGTTTCCAGGCCGACGCTGCGCGCCGCCTCGAGTGCCAGCGCCGCATGCTCAGGGCTGTTGACCGTCGCGGGGTAGTAGCGCGTGTACTCGACCTCGATCGCGGTGCCGCTGCCGAGCGCCACACCTGCCGCAAGGTCGCGGACCGCCTGCTCGATCGTGTCCTGCACGGCGGGCTCGAAACTGCGCACGGTGGCGGTCAGCTCCACTGCCGCCGGCAGCACGTTGTGCGATTGGCCGCCGCTGATGCGCGTCACCGACAAGACGGCGTTCTGCGTCGGCGGGATTCGCCGCGACACGATGGTGTGCAGCTGCGCGACGAGCTGGCTCGCGGCAAGTACGACGTCGGGTGTCCGATGCGGCTGCGCTGCATGGCCGCCCTGGCCGCGCACGACGATGTCGAAGCGATCGGCTGCGGCCATGATAGGCCCCGGCTTGGTCGCTACCGTGCCCGCCGGCAGGTCCGGCCAGTTGTGCAGGGCGAATACGGATTCGCACGGAAAGCGGTCGAACAAGCCTTGGCGCACCATTTCGCGCGCCCCTCCACGCCCCTCTTCGGCGGGCTGGAAGATGAAGGCAACGCTTCCATCGAAGTTGCCGGCTCGCGCCAGTTGCCGAGCCGCTCCCAGCAGCATGGCCGTGTGACCGTCGTGGCCGCAGCCGTGGTGAACGCCGGGATGGCAGCTGACGTAGGAATGCTCGGCATCCTCGCGCATAGGAAGTGCGTCCATGTCTGCGCGCAGGCCCACCATGCGCGTCGAACGGCCCCTGCGCAGAACACCTACCACGCCGGTTCCGCCGATGCCTTCGTGCACCTCCAGGCCGCAATCTCGCAGCGCAGCAGCGACCACGCCGGAAGTGCGACGCTCCTCGAACGCGAGTTCGGGGTGCGCATGCAGGTCGCGCCGCAATTCGACGAGGTCCGGCAGCAAGTCTTCGATGTCGTTGTTCATGATGGTCAATAGCCGCGCGAACGATCGACCAGCCCGATCAGGGGCGCGCCCGCGTGGTGGCGGCGGATGTTGTCGAGCACCAGCTCCACCGCCGTCTCCGGCTGGGTCATGCTCGCGATGTGCGGAGTGAGCAGCACCTTGGGATGAGACCAGAGCGGATGGTCCGCCGGCAGCGGCTCCGGGTCGGTGACATCGAGAACGGCCTCCGACAACCAGCCGCTCTCCAGCGCATCCAGCAGTGCATGGTGATCGAGCTGTGCCCCGCGGCCGGCATGCACCAGCGAGGCACCGCGCGGCAGTTGCTGGAACAAAATGGTCCCGAGGATGCCGCGCGTTTCTTGCGTTAGCGGCAGCAGGCACACGAGGATGTCGGTGTCTGTAAGCATCGCGGGCAGCTCATCGGCGCCAGCGTAGCAGGCCACGCCTTCCAGATGGCGGCGCGTGCGGCTCCAGCCCGCGCACTGGAAGCCGAATGTGCGTAGCTGCTGCAGCACCGCGCAGCCGAGCACCCCCAGGCCGAGCACGCTGACGCGGCGCTTGGCCGCGGGGTAAACACGGTGCGCAGCCCAGCAGAATTCTCGTTGCTGTCGGATGTAGGTCGGCAGCTGCCGGTGCAGCGCCAGCACCGCCATCGTCACGTACTCCACCATGCCCGCGACAACTCCGGGTTCCGCCAAGCGGACGACGGGCAGTTCGGGCGGCAGCGCCGCCAAGTCGATCTGGTCGACGCCAGCACCGATCGAGAACAGCACCTCCAGTTCGGGGAACTGCCGCTCGATGTCGGCAGGTGGCAGCCAGGCGGCCAGGTAGCGCACGTGCCGCGCGTCGCCGGTGTCTGGCCAGATGTGGAACGGGATGTCCGGCGCCTTCGCGGCGAACAGACGTGCCCACTCCGCCCCGCGCACGGGGTCGCCCTTGTAGACGAAGGCCATCTTGCTCACGCGCGGAGCGCCATTTCCTGGACCACGAAGAACTTGGCCACGCGCTCGCTGCTCTCCCAGCCCACGGACACTCCTTGTGGCACGAAGATCGCATCACCGGCGTGAGCCGCGAGCACGCTGCCGTCGGAACCGGCGAAGCGCACCCCGCCGACAACCAAGTACATGAACTCGTTCTGGCGGTGCGCACGCACGATGCGGTGGTACGGCGTCGAGTCCCACGTGCCGGCCTGGAACCCCGACAACTCATCCTTGAAGATGTTGTCGCTGCGGCACTGCGGCGCGGGTCCCAGCAGCACCTCGGGCGGCAGAGACCGGGACGGCTTGAAGTCGGCGTCGGCGCGCAGCGGCGTGATGCCGGGTTGGCTGGGGAACTCGGCGACGGCCGCGCAGAAGACGAGCTGCGCGCGCGACGCCGCCTGGATGCGCAGCGCCGTGCCGCGCGCGATTACCGCACCTTCACCACGTCGCAGCACCCGCGGAGCAGCGCCGCTGGCGACGAGATCGATCTCGCCTTCGACGACGACGATCACCTCGGTATGGGGATAGTGCGCGACCTCGACCGTGCCGACGAAGCCGATGCGGCCGGCGCTCATCGCGCCGGGCCCTTCCCAGGCGATCTCTCGCTCGCCCGCGAACGGATCCGCCTTGCCGAAGGCGGCCTGGCGAAATGCGGTGGACGTCGGGGCGCCATCGGCCCGGTGAAGCAGCAAGGCTGTGGTCACGGTGGGTGGTCCTTTTCTGTAGTCGATGTTCATGGAGAAGGCGCAGCATTCCCGGGATCGGGCATGGCCGTCGCCTTGACGTACGGGATGAGACTGCGGGCCTTCGCGCTCAACGCAATTGGCCCTGGCAGACGTACTTCAGGCTCATCTAGTCGTCGAGCCCGTGAACCGAGCCCTCGCGGCCGTAGCCTGATTCCTTCACGCCGCCCGAAGGGCGCCGCCTCGGCGGCCAGCGCCCCTTCGTTGACGCCGACCAATCCGCTGTCCAGCGCGTCGCTCACGCGCCAGATGCGGTTCACGTCGCTCGAGTAGAAGTACGACGCAAGGCCGAACGGCGTGCCGTTCGCGGCCGCAATCACCTCGTCTTCGCTCTTGAAGCGCGTCACCGGAACGATCGGCCCGAAGGTTTCCTCGCAGGAACAGGCCATCGTCGCGTCCACGCCCACCAGCAGCGTGGGCGCAAAGAAGTTGTGGCCGAGCTCAGCGAGGCGGTGGCCGCCGACGACGAGGTGGGCGCCGCCCTCGACGGCGTCCTTGACGTAGCGCTCGATCTTCGCGACCGCCTTCGCGTTGATCATCGACCCGATCTGCGAGCCTTCGTCGCTTGCCGGCCCCACCTTCAGCGCGGTGATGCGCGCGGTGAGCTTCTCGACGAAGCGCTCGTGCACGCCGTCTTGAACGAACACGCGGTTCGGGCTCACGCAGGTCTGGCCGCCGTTGCGGAACTTGCCCGTCATCCGCCCGTCGACCGCCGCCTCGAGGTCGGCGTCGTCGAAGAGGATGAAGGGAGCGTTGCTGCCGAGTTCGAGCGAAAGCTTCTTCAGCGTGCCGGCGCTGCGTCGCGCGAAGTGCTTGCCCACCGGGGTCGATCCCGTGAAACTGATCTTGCGCACGCGCGCGTCGTTGAGCCACGCGTCGACGACTTCGGCCGCACGCTCGCGCGATGCGGTCATGATGTTGAGCACGCCGACTGGCAGGCCCGCCATCTCGGCAAGCTTGACGAGCGCCAGCGACGTGAGGGGCGTGTCTTCCGCGGGCTTGCACACCACGGTGCAACCGGCGGCCAGCGCGGGCGCGATCTTGCGCGCGATCATCGCGGCCGGAAAGTTCCACGGCGTGATCGCGGCGAGCACGCCCCCCGGCGCCTTGAGCGCGAACATGCGCCGCCCCGGCACCTGCGTCGGGATCACACCGCCGTTGGCGCGCGTCGCCTCTTCGGCAAACCACTCCACATACCTCGCTGCGTACGCGACCTCGCCGCGCCCTTCGGCCAGCGGCTTGCCCTGCTCGCGCGAGATCTGGCGGCCGAGATCCTCGGGGTGGGCGACGATGAGGTCGTTACAGCGCTTGAGCATCTGCGCACGCTGCTTCGCAGGGACCGCATACCAGCCGGGAAATGCCGCGTGCGCGTCTTCGAGCGCCGCACGCGCATCCGCGGCGCCGCTGTCGGGAACGCTGGCGAAGACGCGGTCGGTGGCCGGGTCGGTGACGTCGAAGCGGCGCCCATCTTCGGCATCACACCAGCGGCCGATGCAATTGCGGCCGGGCCGCCGGGCGTCGTCGTGAATCGAGAGCGGCACTCGAATATCCTTTCATGTGATCGGCCATGGCGCGGCCACGTCTTCAGAGCGCGGTCGCCCCGGGACGCGGGCATGCGTCGAAGGCTCGTTCGCGCAGGGGATGGCGCCGGGGATCGCATGGGCGCAAGTGGCGCGCCACTTGCGATTCAGCAACCGATGGTCCTCGTCAGGCGCAACCGGCGGTCATTTGAGCTCGCTGCGAACGTCGAGCGCATCGCGCAGCCCATCGCCGATGAAGTTGAAACTGGTCACTGCCATTGCGATGGCCAGGCCGGGGATGATCGCCAGCCAGGGCGAGCGATCGAGGTACTGCTGCGCTCCATTGAGCATGTTCCCCCAGCTGGGAAGCGGTGGCTGGATGCCAAAGCCCAGAAAGCTGATGTAGGCCTCGAGCAGGATCGCGCGAGCGACCGTCAACGTCGCGGCCACGATGATCGGGCCCATGACGTTGGGCAGGATCTCGCGGAACATGATGTGCGCGCGGCTGAGACCCAACATGCGCCCGGCGAGCACGAACTCGCGCTCCTTGAGCGACGCCACTTCGGTGGCGACGATGCGAGCAACGGTCATCCAGCTCGTGAGCGCGATGATGACGGTGATCATGGTCGGGCTGGGCTTCAACGCGACCGCCAGCGCCAGCAGGAGAAAGAGTGTCGGGAACGAGAGGAAGCCGTCGACGGTTCTCATCAATACCGAGTTGACCCAGCCGCCCATGTAGCCGGCGACGACGCCCACCAGAGTGCCCGCGAGCGTCGCCAGCAGCATCGAGAAGAAACCCACGAGCAGCGAGATCCGCCCTGCCATCAACAGCCGTGTCGCGAGGTCGCGGCCCAGCGGGTCGGTGCCGAGGTAGTGGTCTCCCGTCAATGGGGAAGCGAAGCGCGCATGCAGGTCGATCTGCAGTGAGTCGTAGGGCAGCAGATGGGGACCCAAGGCGCAGGCGAGCGACAGCAGGGTGATCATCACCAACCCCACCACGGCCAGGCGGTGGCCGAGGAACCGGCGCACCACGCGGTTCCTCCACCACGCGGATTGGGGAGCCCCGGCCGCAGTCAGCGTTGTCATCACACTCTCCTAATTTTCAATGTCAGCGGGCTCAGAACCGGAATGCTTCACAGGTTCTCAGCGCCTGCTCAGGCCAGGCGAATCCGTGGATCGACCATCGCGACCACGATGTCGGCGATCAGGTTGCCGACGATGGTCAGAAGGGCCGAGAACATCAGCAGCCCCATGACGACCGGGTAGTCGCTGTTGCTGAGACTGTCGAGAAACAGCCGGCCCATGCCTGGCCACGTGAACACGGTTTCGGTGACCAGGGCGCCGGTCAGCAGCGATGGCAGTTGCACCCCTGCCAGGGTGATCATCGGCAGCAGCGCGTTGCCCACGACGTGTTTCATCACGACACGACGCTCGCTCACGCCCTTGGCGCGGGCGGTCTTCACGAATTCCTGGCCCATCGCGTCGATCGTCGCGGCTCGCATGAACCGGCTCCAGATGGCGATGTGCACGAGCGCCAGGACCACCGAGGGCATGATCAGGTGGTGCATGTGATTCAGCACCGATCCGTCGCCGATGGTGTACATGTTGCCCGCGGGCAGCCAGCCGAGTTCCAGCGAGAAGACATAGATCCCGACCAGCCCGAACCAGAAGGTTGGAATCGACAAGGCCACCATCGCGCCGACGGTGGCGATGTAGTCGAAGACTGAATGGCGGTGCGTGGCGCCGCGGATGCCGATCACCGTGCCGATGGACACGGCGATGACACTGGCCGATCCCATGAGCAGCAGCGTCGCGGGCACATGGCGGGCAACCACCGAGAACACTTGATTGCCGTCGCGGAACGAGGTTCCCCAGTCGCCCTGCAACAAGCGCCAGGCCCATTCGAGATACTGCACCCACAGAGGTCGGTTGAGCCCGAGCTGGGCGGCGATCCGTTCCTTGTCGTCCTGTGTCATGCCGGAGTCGAGCGCGTACTGCGCGATCGGACCGCCGGGAATGAGGTTGAGCACGACGAAGCCGATGATGGACACGATCACCAGCAACACGATGCTCTGCATGAAACGCTTGAGCAGAAACTCGACCATGACTCGCTCCTTCTGAACTCCGGACAGATCAAGCGGTCGACGTCAGGCCCATTTCCAGCCCGCGGCGTGCCAGGATTCGCTGCGCGTGTTGGTGTTGGGCATGAACCCCTGGATCCGAGCCTTGCGGCCATACACGATGTTGGAGCTGAACAGCGGCAGGAACGGGAGGTCCTTGCGGATGAGCTCCTGCACCCGGAGGTAGATCTCGCGCCGCGCATTGGGGTCGAAAGTGCGCGCGCCCTTGTCCAGCAGTTCATCGACTTCGGGATTCGAGTACTGCGCGTTGTTCGAGCCTCTGCCACCCTTGGCGACGATCGAGCGGCTGTGGAAGCGGAGAGAAACGTCCGGGTCGGACGCGATCAGGTAGGTGATCCCCACCATCGCGCTGTCGTACTGCGACTTGGTCCAGAAATCGCCCCACATCACCGCCGCCGGATGATTGAGGATCTTCATCTCGACGCCGATCGAGGCGTAGGTCTGCTGGATGAACTGTTGGGCCTGCTCCCGCAGACCGTTGCCCGTGGTGGTCGAGTTGTTGAACGACAGGCGTACGCCGTCCTTGACGCGGATGCCATCAGGTCCGGGCTTCCATCCCGCCTGGTCCAGGAGCTTGGTGGCGCGGGCCAGGCTGAACTCCTGCTTCGGAAGGTCAGACTTGTAATAGAACGACTGGGTCGGCATGAAGGTCTCGGTCAGCCGCGGCACACCGTGGTACAGCGCTTCGATGATCGCCTGCCGGTCGATCGCCATGTACAGCGCCTCGCGGACCGCCCGGTCGCGGAACTGCGGTCTTTCGAGGTTGAGGTAGATCGACTCGACCGAGCCGGCAGGCACCAGCGTCACGGCGCGGTCGGGCAGGCGGCTCGCCTCCTTGTAGTTGTCGGGCGTGATGAAGGCCTGACCGGCCACGTCGATGTCGCCGCTGCGGAACTGCGTGTACATCACCGTCATGTCGGGGATATATTTGAAGACCAGCCGCTCGATATAGGGCCCCTCGCCGTGGTAACTGGTGTTGGCCGTGAGTTCGATGTGATCGCCGGCCACCCGCTTGCCCCACTTGAACGCCCCCGTTCCGACCGGCGCCTGGTTGAAAGGGGCCTCGTTGGGGTTCGCCACGGCACCCAGGATGTGCTTGGGCACGATGAAGGTCTCGGTCAGGTACGACAGATAGGGTGCGAAGGGCTGCTCCATCCGCCAGGTGATCTCGGTCGGTGAGATCACCTTGATGTCGCGCACCAGCGCATGACCGGTGGTGCGCCAGGCGCGGAACTTGGGGTTGACGATCAGTTCCAGGGTGAACTTCACGTCCTCAGCGGTGAACGGGGTCCCGTCGTGCCAGCGCGCGTTGTTGCGAAGCCGGATGCGCCAGTTGAGGCCGTCGGCGGAGATCCCGCCATTGGCCTCGGTCGGCACCTCGGCCGCCAGGTTCGGCACCATCACGCCCTTCGGATCAATCCGGAACAAGGCGTCGAAGACCGAAAAGGCCACGCTGTCGTCCACCTCGGGGTGCGGCATCAGCGGGTTGAAGACGGTCGGTTCCTGCGTCACGCCGACCACGACCCGCCCCTTGGGTGCTGCAGGCCGGGTCTGGGCGTGGGCAGGCTTGCCCAGCAGGTTGGTGAAGAAGATGCCGGTGGCGGCGCTGGCGGCCATCAGGCGCAACGCGTCGCGGCGCGAGTGGTCCTCGATCAATATCTTCTGGTCTGTCGTCATGGCGCTTCTCCTGGGGTGTCGGGCTTGGGGTGTCGGGCTTCGGGTGTCGGGCTTCGGGTATCGGGCTTCGGGTATCGGGCTTCAAATCTGGCGGTCAGCTTTGGGCCGCCACGGCCGGTCGGGCGTCGGCCTGCTCGCCGGGGATGGCCGCCACCAGCTCGCGTGTGTAGTCCGCGCGGGGGTTGAAGAAGATCTGCGAGGGCGGGCCCTGTTCGACGATCCGGCCCTTGTGCATCACCGCGATCTCGTCGCAGATCTGGCTGGCTACGCGCAGATCGTGCGTTATGAAGACCATGGCCACCCCGGTCTCGCGCTGGATGCGGTCCAGCAGTTCCAGGATCTGCGCCTGGATCGAAACGTCCAGCGCCGAGACCGGTTCGTCGGCCACCAGCAGCTTCGGCTTGAACATCAGCGCCCGGGCGATGCCGATGCGCTGGCGCTGGCCACCGGAGAACTCGTGCGGGTAGCGCTCGAAGGCGCCAACGTCGAGGCCCACCATCGCGAGCATCGCATGCGCTTCGTCGCGGGCCCGCGACGGCGCCATGCCATGGGCGATCGGGCCGACGGTCAAGATCGTGCCGATGGTCATGCGCGGGTTGAGCGAGGCGAAGGGGTCCTGGAAGATCATCTGGACCTTCTGCCGCAGGCTCCGGAAGCTGCGTTCACCGAGCGGAACGATGTCGGTCCCCTCGAACAGGATGCGGCCGCCATCGGCGTCCATCAGCTTGATCAACAGCCGCCCCAGCGAGGACTTGCCCGAGCCGCTCTCGCCTACCACGCCAAGTGTGTGGCCCGGTGCCAGCTGGAAAGAGACGCCCTGCACGGCAGGGACCACGCGCACCGAGCGCAGCAGCGCGCTGCCGCTGCGATAGGTCTTGACCAGGCTCTCGACCTTCAGCAGCGGCTCGGCACTGTCGCGCGTGTTGGCACGGTCTTCGCTGCGCAGGCGGGGAACGGCCGCGATGAGGCGCCGGGTATAGGGGTGCGTGGGCGTCTTCAAGACTTCCGCGGGGGTGCCCTGCTCGACGACTCTTCCCTTTTCCATCACGACGACGCTGTCGGCGATCTCGGCAACGACACCGAAATCGTGGGTGATGAACATGACGCTCATCCCCTTGCGGCGTTGGATGTCGCGGATGAGCTTCAGGATCTGCGCCTGCGTCGTCACATCCAGCGCCGTGGTCGGCTCGTCGGCGATGAGGATCGAAGGCTCGAGCGCGAGCGCCATAGCGATCATCACCCGCTGCCGCTGGCCGCCCGACAGCCGGAACGGGTACTGGTGAACCATCAGCTTGGGATCGGGCAGGCCGACCTCGGACAGCAGCGCCAGCGCCCGTTCGCGGCGCGAGGCCGTGGTGCCGACCTCATGGGCTGCCATGGCTTCTTCGATCTGCGCGCCCACGGTCATCAGCGGGTTCAGCGCCGAGAGCGGGTCCTGGAAGATCATCGACACGACCCGGCCGCGCAGGTCGCGCAGCTTTTCGGCCGACAGGCCCAGGATGTCCGTTCCTCCGAGGCGGATCTCACCCGACACCACGCGGATCGTCCTGGGCAGCAGCCCCATGATCGCGTTGGCCGTAACCGACTTGCCCGACCCCGACTCACCCACGACGCAGAGGATTTCGCCGCGCGCCAGTTCGAAGGAGATGTCTTCGACGGCATGGGCCCGTTCCATGCCTTTGGGCAGGGTCACAGTCAATCCGCGCACGCACAGCGCTGCACGTTGGGCGACTGCCGCTTCGATGTTCACAACCGTCACGATCCATGTCCTTTCAGTTCGAACAGAGCCTAGAATTCGGCCACCTTGCCCCAGGCCGACTCGTTGAAGCGGCTGGGGTGGAAGGGCTTGGGATCGACGATGGGTTTCGCACCCGTCACCAGGTCGGCAACCAGATGGCCCGCGCCGGGACCGATGCCGAAGCCGTGGCCGGAGAAGCCGGCTGCCAGGATGAAGCCCGGCACCTCCGGCAATTCGCCGATCGCCGGCACGCCATCGTAGGTGCAGTCGACATAGCCCGCCCAGGCGTTGAGGACGCGTGTGTCGCGCAGCACGGGCAGCAGCTGGATCGCCCGCTGGTGGGTCTTGCGAATCGTCACTGCATCGGGCTGCGGATCGAGGATGCGCATGCGCTCCATCGGCGTCTGCTCGTCGAGGCGCCACTTCTTCAGCGACTCGTGCCCGCTGCGCAGTCCCTGCAGTCCGCCCGGTGACACGTTGCGCCAGCGCTTGGCGAACATCGGCACGAACTTGGTGGCATAGCGCACCAGCTGCGGCGTCGGATCGACCCGCCCGCGGCCACTGATGGCCAGCGTGTAGCTGCCGTCACTGCGCCGGCTCACGGCGACCCGGGAAGTGGCCAAGGCCGCGGGCAGGTTGTCCGCCGCCGATGCCACGCGCATGATGGACTGCCGCAGGGTAGCCAGCGGGAAGCTGATGCCGAGCTGCCGGCAGAACGACGAGGCCCACGCGCCACCGGCCAGCACGGCGTTGCGCGTCTTGATCGTACCCGCTTCGGTCACGACGCCGCTGACGCGGCCACCTTCGAGTTCGAGGCCGCGTGCGGCGCAGTTCTGCAGAACCGTGCCACCCAGCTTCATCAGCGCTCTCGCGACGGCTGGCACGGCCTTGGAGGGATCGGCCGTGCCGTCGGTGGGCGAGAACACGCCGCCCTTCCACGCGCGGCCCGTGGCCTTGCCTCGTTCGCCCGCTTCGCGGCTGCTCAGCACGTGCGAGGTCACGCCCACCGTCTTGGCGAAGTCGCGCCACTTCTCCCATTGCGCAATCTGCGCTTCGTCGTCGGTGAGGTATAGCAGGCCGCAGCGGTTGAAGCCTGTGTCCTCGCCGGTGTCCGCAGCGAACTGCTCCCACAGCGCGAGCGCCTTGGTGGCCATCGCCAGTTCGCGGCTGTCACGGTTCTGCTGGCGGCACCAGCCCCAGTTGCGACTGGATTGCTCCGCGGCGATGCGGCCCTTCTCGACAACGGTTACGGACAAGCCGCGCCGTGCCAGGAAATAGGCCGTGAAGACGCCGATGATGCCGCCACCGATGATGACGACGTCGGACCGCGCCGGCGGGCGGGCCGAGGACTCGATGGTGCGCAGAGGTTGGTTCATGGCTCGATCTCGCATGGATGTCAGTCCCGGGTGCTCTGCCAGCCCAGGATGGCCTTGGTTTCCAGGTATTCCTGGAAGCCTTCGACGCCGAAGTTGGTGCCGGATGCAGGGCGCAGTTCAGAGAGCCTTGTGTCCATCGTTGTGGTCATGCCAACCTCCAAGGGTTACCGAAGTATCAGAATCGCTCTTCATGCGGTCAAATAGAAGTTTCCGGCCACTCCATGCATCTTTGATATGAACTTCCGCCAGATTGAGTGCTTCCGCGCCGTGATGCACACGGGCTCCATGACGCTTGCCGCGGCGCAGTTGCACACGTCGCAGCCGAACGTGAGCCGCGCCATCGCGCTGCTGCAACGCGAGACACACATGAAGCTGTTCGAACGAGTGGGCCTGCGTGTCGTCGCCACGCCGGAAGCACACGCGCTGCTGAAGGAAGTCGACCGCATCTACGTCGGCCTCGAGTCCATCAGCGCCGCCGCGGAGCGCATCCGCACCATGGGTGTCGATGGATTACGTATCGCCGTCAACCCGTCGCACGCGATCAGTCCCGTTCCGCAGGTGTTGCAGGTGTTCCGCGGAATGCGCCCAAAAGTGCCCGTCGTGGTCCACACCGCGGACTCCACAACGATCTGCAAATGGGTGTCGTCGCGCTACTGTGACCTCGGCCTGGCTGCCTACGTCGCACTGCCGCAGGAAGTCAACAGCGAGCGGGTGATTTCCGAGCGCGCCGTATGCATCGTGCCACGTGACCACCGGCTCGCGCGCAAGCGGAAGGTCGTGCCCGCGGATCTCGCGGGTGAGTCGTTTATTTCGGCATCTCCGCCGGACCCTTCGCGCGCGGCGATCGACCGCGTATTCGTGCCTGAGGTGCGCAGACTGGAGATCGAGACTTCGCTGGCCGCCACCATGTGCGCCATGGTGGCGCGAGGCCTCGGCGTCAGCGTGGTGAGCGAGGCCGTGACCCGAGAGCTTCGGCTCGCTGGCGTGCACGCGATCACCTTCGAACCGGCGATCCAGTTCGACTGCTACGTGATTCGTCCCCGCCAGCAGCCGGAACAGGCGCCGGTCGCCGACTTCCTCCAGGCGGTACGCATCGTGGCGCGCGAGAACGAGAACGCATCGAAAACGCGAATCGAGCGGTCACCTGGGTGAACACGCCCGGAAGCCGGACATCACGCCCCGCGCCGTCCCGCGGCACTTGCCTGACCCCCGTTCATTGCCAGCCTCCGAAGCGCAGCCACTGTGCCTCGACCTTGTCCGAACTGCCGCGCACGACGTGGTAGCTGCGGTGCTGGGCGCTGGTGGCGCAGGCGTGGTTCGGCAGGATGCGCACGCGGTCGCCGATGGCCAGGTCCGGCAACACACCGCCCGAGCCCGGCCGCACCTTGATGATCCCGTGCTTCTGGTTCGCATCGGCGACGACCAGGTCACAGTAAGGCTTGCCCGTGATGTCGCACACCACCCCGTAGCCCTGGTCGACGTCTTGCTTGCGCGTGCCCCGGTCCTGCGACAAGGCCATCCATCCGGCGTCCACCAGGATTCAGCCCCTTTCACGCTGGTACCCGATCACCGTCGCCAGCACCGACAGGGCGATATCGTCGACCTGGCAGACGCCCACGCCGGCCATAAAAGCCTGGCGCACTTGTAGTTGCCATCAGCACTTCACAAGCCCGCCCGCCCAAGGCGACCGCGCAGTGCTCAACACCATGCGGGACGACGATGAACTCACCCGCTTCGATGGTCTCGTCACGGTCGCGAAACTTCATGAGCAGGCGTCCGCGGTGAACGAAGAACAGCTCATCGCTGTGCTGCCGGAACGACCAGCCTGACGCGCCATCGAGCATTGCGACCTTGATCTGCATGCTGTTGACATGCACCTCGACTTTGGGCGCCCCGGGCGCTTGAAGTCCGGCAAACGCCGTCGACAGGTTCTTCTTGTGGATCGGCGAAAGGTGCTTGTTCAGCGCAGCAACGTCACGAACGATGGCGCTGAGCTGGCTCGCCACATCGTCGCCGTTCGCTGGATATTTGCCGTCCAGAGCCGCAGTCCCGATCGTGAAGCCGGCTGCGCCCGCGCTTTGCACGACGGCGATGCGTTCCGGGGTGTCGATCGACCCTGCAATGTAGACAGGCTTGTTGACCGCAGCGCAAACGGCCTTCATCAATTCGGGCACGTTCTCCGCGGAACGGTAGGCGAGCAGGTCCAGGCCATGAACGCCGTCGCGACCGGCGATCGACCTGGCGCTTTCGACAATTTCCTCAATGGTGCCTTCAAGCACGCTCGGATGACCAGTGACGCGACCTGGGAACGGGCAGTACTGGATGCCAGTACCCTTGATGATCGGCATCACGTCATCGACCCGCGTGCCACCCAGAAGAACATCGACGCCGAGCTCCGCGGCCGCAGCTGCCGAGACTATTTCGCTTTCGCGGTCCAGCGACACGACTTCCAGATAGGAAGTTGCACCGCCCGCCTGGATGGCCACGTTGAGGCTCTTCAGCTGATCGAGCGGCAAGCCGATGTCCTTGAACCCGATGTGCCGCACGCCGAGGCTGAGTGCAGTCTGGAGTTGCTGCGACGCGTCCGGGACCGTGCGGTCGTTGCGCGTCAACATGAAGATAAAACGTAGTCCCATGATGATGGTTCCTTTTGAATTCAGTCCGTCCTGGACTGCGCCGCAACGAGGCGCTTTGCGTAGGCCAGCGCCGTTTCCAAGCTTGCGTGATCTGCAATTCCCCGGCCCGCGATGTCGAATGCCGTGCCGTGATCCGGGCTGGTGCGGACGAACGGCAGGCCCAGCGTGATGTTCACGCCTTTTTCCAGCCCGAGATACTTCACAGGGATCAGCCCCTGATCGTGATACTGGGCTACTACAACGTCGAACCGACCTTGACGTGCCTGCATGAAGACCGTATCGCCCGGATAGGGACCACTGGCATCGATGCCCTCGGCTCGGGCCGCATCGATCGCAGGTCGAATGATCCTGATCTCCTCGTCGCCGAAGAGGCCCCCTTCGCCTGCGTGCGGGTTGAGGCCCGCCACGGCGACCCGAGGGGTCGGAAAGCCGAGCGCCTTGCCTCCCTCGTGGGCAAGCCGGATCGCGCACAGCTGAGCGTTGAAATCACCTTGTTCGATGGCTTTTGACAGCGACGTGTGGATCGTGACGAGCACTGTGCGAATGTCGTCGTTCGCAAGCATCATCGCCACGCGCTTGGCGCCGCCGTAGTCAGCGAGAATTTCCGTATGGCCAGGGTAGCGGACTCCCGCGCTGGCCATCGCTTCTTTATTGATCGGTGCCGTGACGATGCCACTCACGTCTCCGCGCTTCGCTGCTGCGATCGCTGCAACGATGGCGTCGAAGGCGGCCTGCCCGGAGATCGCGCTGATCTGCCCGATCGGCGGAGGCTCGGCAATCCGGGTGGCCTCGATGACTTCAATTACTTGCGGCTGGAACTGAGCTGCTTCCGCCGCATTGATGCGCCGCACCTCGATGTTCAATTCGAGCCGGCGCACGATGTCCTTCATGACGACATGACTGCCGAACACGACGACACGTTCGCCGCCCTTCGCAAGTACCTTCGCCACAATCTCGGGCCCGATGCCGGATGCGTCGCCCATCGTGAGGGCCAGCGGGGGAGTACTGTTCTTCATTGTGAATCCTGTGGCAAAGGTTGGGCTGCTCCACGCATCCGCGCAACAGCGCGCTGCAGAGCGTCGTCACTGCCGAAGCCACCGGCCTTCATGGCGAGCAGGAGCGAGCGCCCATCGCCAAGCCTGGCGTGACCCAGCGGGAATCCGGGTTCGAGTTCTTGCAGAATCTCGAATTCACGGACGTTGAGTAGGTCGAGAACCGCTTCCAAGGTGTCGCCGCCGGTGGCAATCAGCGCGCCGAAGCGTGGGTTCTGAAGTTCTCGTGCAGCGTCTTGCGCGAGGCGGCGCAATACCGTGGCCGGGTCCCGCTCTCGCGCCAAGGGTGCGCGCAGCAGCATGACGCCGTTCACCTGTTGGAGTTGATCAGCCTGTGTGTGGCTGCGCGGATTCGCGCTCCCGATGACGACCAGGACATCGTTGCTGATGCCATCAATCAACGGCGGTGGAGTTTTCGCGGGCACGAGGCGCCGCGATAGTGCCGCAGCCATCCCAGGTGAGCCAACCCACAAGACCGACTCAGGATCGTCGATGGACGCAATCTGCGCGTCGAGTTCTTCCTGGGTTACTGCATCGAGCAGCGTGACCTTCTTGATGCAGTTAGGAATCAAGTCGGCCAACGCAGAATTTCTAGCCGGATGCACAGGGTCATGCCCATACGCGCTCTCGGATACGGGAATTCCGTCGACCAGCTGAATGCCCTTCACTGTCGTGCGCCCGGCCTGGGGGAACGCCGGTGCAAACACCAGCGAGTTTCGGCCGCTCGCCCCAAAACATGCCTCCAGCTCTTCCACGATGTGGCCGCGTAGCGTGGAGTCCACCGTTTTGTAGAGCACCGCACGGTTGGCAAGCCGCGAGGTCAATAGAGCGACCCGCTCGAAGGCATGCGACGAAGTCGCGGACCTCGAACCGCTGTCGACGGCGACGACCGCCGCTGCTTGGCGCGGAAGCTCGCCCCTGCCGATTGACGCAATCAAACCGCGGGCAACAAACGGCGCGGCGCCATCTGCCGCGCTGGTGAGGTCGTCGGCGAGGACCGCTACATTTGGGTGATGATCGGTGCGCATGCATCAATCATCGTGGCCTCACTGCCTCATGAAAAGCGATAATTTCTGAGGTTAACCGGTGACATAATGTCACCAGTGAATCGCTCAGACATACCTTCGCTCGACGACCTGCGAGCCTTCGAAGCAACAGCGAGGCTGGGATCGGTCCGGCTCGCAGCAGACTCGCTTGCGCTCACGCACGGCGCCGTCAGTCGCCGCATCACCAAGCTCGCCAATGACATCGGGGTCGGGTTGTTCGAAAAGAATGGGCGAGGCCTGCGGCTCACTCCGGCCGGCGAGACACTCAACCTCACCCTCGGCAGGTTCTTCGGTGAGCTGGCCGCAACAGTGCAAAGCCTGCGTGCTACGAGCGCCGGGAAGACCGCCCTGGTGCTTTCCTGCGAGCCTTCAGTTGCCGTCCGTTGGCTCATTCCTCGGCTGACTGGTTTCCAGGTGGTGCATCCGAACATCGCCCTCCACCTCTCCGTGGGTGGAGGGCTCGTGGACTTTCACAAGAATCACGTCGATCTTGCTATTCGACGCCTTGACTTTGCTGTGCCCGAGTCGTGGAACGTCCGTACACTTTTCTCAGAAAAGATGGGGCCGGTCATGAGGCCGGAATTGGTGCCGAGGTTTGAGGACGGCGCCTATCTTGCGCTCGGGTCGAAGACTCGACCTGACGCGTGGGCGCAATGGCTGAAAACGCATCCCTCGGCGCGTCGGCCCACAGAGATCCGGTACTTCGATCATCACGCGCTCATCGTCGAAGCTGCGTCTGCAGGCCTGGGTGTGGCACTCAGTCCGCTCGTGCTCGCCGTTGACGATGTGGACCGAGGAAGCCTTGCGGCACCTGCTGGCTTCGACCCTGACGGTAGTCAGTATGGGTTGATTTGGTTAGGTTCGAGTGAACTCCAAGGCGTGGAGCTTGAACTCGCAGAGTGGCTTCAATTGCAGTTCAGCCGCCTGCGCCCAAATCTCATTTAAAAGAATTGCTCCGCAGCTCAATTCGCGATGCACGTGTTTGGGAAGCGGCAACAAAACGGCTCAGCCGATCACAAATGCGGCCACTTCTTATGCCAGCGTCGCTCTACTGACGTACGGTTTGCGCGATGACGCTCGCTCCAGCCACCCAAGAAACCGCCCGCAGCGCCCGTCCAGATCGCCTAGCCACGCATTGGCTCGTCCGCACATCGTTGCGAGGCAGTGGACGCAAAAGCAGTCATTCCCAGACTGCCACTGGCCGTTGGACTACCCATTCACGGGCCCCGCTGACTGCAGACATTAGGAAATCAGGCACTCGCACTGAATGCACGGTGGCGACTTCTCCAAAGCTGTAGTCCATTGACCCGAGATGCCGGGCGGCAAGTCAACGAGCTACGTCAGCTGTACTTCCGAACCGCTCCTTGGCGGCGCGATTTTCTTGATGGGCGAGTGACCGGAAGTGGCCGCGATTTGCCTGACAACGGCCTCTTCGCATGGTCAGGTCACCGTCACATCGCCGACGTTTGAAATTCAAAGACTGCTGTGCGAGGTGCAGCGGGCGCACCCAGGTGTGAGCGCAATAGCCGAACGCGACCCATTGCAGCCGGCGGCGGTTTTTTCAACGAGCGACCGGTCTACTTCGGAATCTGACGTCGCTCACGCTGTCGAGAAAGTCAGCGACGACGAGAACGGTCGTTCGAACATCCACGAGAAGATTCCTTCGAAACGACCGCATCCGAAGACCGTGCACTCACACTTCCGAGCCAAGGCTGCCGTTCGCACATTCCGAGAGCAATCATCCGAAAGCGCGCCAATGCGTGTTCGAGTTCGAGCCTGGGTCGGGTCTCGCGCGCAAATCATGAGAACTGATGCGTAATCCTGGCGCGGCGATTTTCAGACGATCTTGTTGAGACGGCTCTCGCGCAGTGCCGGTAGAACTCGACCGGGACGCATGCTCAACTCCCCTGGGAGGTCAGTACTCATAGAAGAGCATGTTGAATGAATTCGCCTCAGTCAACCAATCCAACTTATTCGTGACTTCGGGCGGCAAGTCGTCCGGCGTTTCCCAGGGAACGGAGGCGCCGAAGGTCATGGGCATCAGCATATGTGAGCCCCAGTTCCGCTGCGATATCCCTACTGTCGCGGGTGCGCTTCTATCAGGCAGCGTTCTACCGCCTTCGCCGCGTTCAACAAATGCAGATCGGCATTCCTCCTTCCTATGAGCATCAAGCCGGTGGGTGTCTCGCCACCACGGTTCGGCATGCTTACTGCGCATCCGTCCAACAGATTTACAACAGACGGATTGCGCAACAAGAGCAAGTTTGTTGAGAAGTACTCTTCATCCCTCTCGATGGACGAGAAAGTCGGTGCGGCAACTGGAACGGTAGGGACGGCGATCACGTCAAACCGATCCACGAGTGGCCAAAACTCAGCAATCAGTTCTGCTCGAAGCCGAACGCACGTCAGGTAGTCAAGGGCGCTCTGCGTTGCCCCTCGCCTGATGCGTGTGGCAACGCGAGAATCAATGCGGCAGTCAGAACGCGACAACTCGTCATGGTGCGTCGCGTACGCCTCCGCTGCCTGAAATCCACCCTTCACGTTGATCGCGCCGACCTGCGCGAGTGGCTGTCCCGAAATCCGAACAATCTTCACTCCTCCTTCGGACAGCCTACGCAGACTTTCCTCAAAGGCGTCGAGGACGTTGGCCTGGATCGAATCAAAGAAAAAATCCTCTATGACGCAAATGCGCAAGGACTGAAGGTCGCATTGGCTCGCACGGCCGACTTCTTGCGACGAAAGTACTCCAAACACTCGTGCCACGTCGTCCAACGTTGTGGCCATCAGGCCAACGCTGTCGAGCGTCGAAGATAGAGGAAACATCCCCTTCCGCGAAACCGAGGACTGAGTTGGCTTGAATCCAACGATTCCGCAGAGCGCGGCCGGAATTCGAGCGGACCCGCCGGTATCGGAGCAGAGCGCCACGTCGACCAAACCAGCTGCGACCGAGACCGCGGCGCCCGAGGACGAACCGCCTGGAATGCGGACGTCCACATCGAACCGCGGGTTCCGAGGCGTACCGTGGTACGGATTTACGCCCAATCCCGAGTAAGCGAACTCCGTCATGGTCGTGCGCCCGAACATCACGACCCCGGCAGCCCGCAAGCGCTGCACAGCCTCAGCGTCTGCGGTTGCGGGACTGACCTGCTCCCGCGCTCGAGAGCCGCAGAGCGTCGGCTCCCCTTGAACGTCGAACAGGTCCTTCACGCTCACCGACATGCCGTGTAGTGGTAGTCGAACGCCAGCTCGCGTGAGCTGGTTGAGCGCACTGGCTTGGGCGAGTACCCTTGTCTCGTTTAAGGCGGAGAAGATTGGCCCGTACGTCAGTTGTGCCGCTTGGGCTGCCGTTATCGCGCGCGACATCCGCCGAACTTGATCGCTTGGGCCTGCCTCATCCCGGGCGCCTAGAAGTTCCATTTCGTGATGATCTGCGGCGATGTGCGCGAGTAACCCTTGTATTTGGCGTACGTGAGCCGCATGCCGGCCTGCAGGGTGCCGTTGGGATCAAGATCGAGAGTGAGATCCGGTTCCGCAAACCATTGGCGATCGCCATCGTCTTTCAGCCGCGTCCAGAAGTAGCCATCGAAGCGAACCTTTCGGTTCAACAGCGGGACTGCGGTGCCCCACGCAAAGTGCGTGTAGAAGCGCCGACTGTCGTAGTTCGTACCCTGCCAGAACAGCCGCAATTGTGACCAATCGAGCCCCGGCAGTTTCAGGTCGAACGATGGCCCGATGGCGGTCCCGTGGAATGAACCGTAGCTGGCGTACTCGAGGCGTGCACCAAGATACACGTCCTTGATGATGCCGAAGCCCAGATCACGCCCGATGACCTTGCCGAGGCTGATGCGCGGCATGTAGGCCATGTACTGCTGATCGCGCACACCTGGCACGCCGACGTCCTTGCCGTCGTAGTTGTCCGCGAAGAAATAGTTGTCGCCGTACTTGAAGGTGCCGTAGTGTTCAAAGCGGAACGACGTCAGGCGTTCGTCGGATGTCCCCGTGCCGTTGACTGCGTCGGGCTTCGCCCGCGTCGTGTAGAACACTTGCAAGTCGGTGTTCTGATAGTCCTCGGCCCATGCGAGCGTGGGAACACAGGCTGCTGCCATGCAGACGGGAACAATGTGGTGTCGCTTCATCCGGTGCCTCATTCGTGGTGGGTTGAGTCGCTTGCTGTCTCGACACAGGTGCATCGAGCGCCAGCGATGTTGACGACACCACGATGAATTCCATAGGCGATGCGCAGTACAAGAGTTCTTACGATGCAGAAGAAATCGTGGCACTCAGCAACGCCCCTTTCAACGCACGGGCGCGAGATCGAAGAGCAAAATCTCTGCCTCGGAATCACCGTGCGCGAAGATCTCGACCTCATTGCAAGAAGCTTTGACCAGCCACGCATCACCGCGTTCGAGTCGCATCGCGTCGCCGACCATGCGCACGTCGACGCTGCCTCGAACAAGGTGCAGGTACAGGCTGCGGCCGTCCGAGAGTGCGCTGTAGCGAATCCTCTGCCCGACGTCCACGCGCGCCATCTGCACGCACACGTCCTGATCCACGCTCAGACTGTCGTCGCGCCCGTCATCCGAGACGAGCAACTGCCATCGGCCTTGGCGGCCCGCCACGTCAAAGCCGCGCTGCTCGACGAGCGGGTCCAGGCCCGATGTACGGGGCCTGATCCAAATTTGCAAATGATGATCGCGCGAGACCTTCGAGGCGTTCTTCTGGCTGTGCCAGATTCCGCGGCCGGCCCGCAGCTTCTGCACGTCGCCCGGTTTGACGACGGCCTTGTTGCCGAGGTTGTCTTCGTGAAGTACCGACTCTGAAAGCGGGATCAGGAAGATCTCGATGTCTTTGTGCGGGTGCATGTCGAACCCGGTGCCTGGCTCGACGATGTCTTCGTTCAGTGCGATCAGATCGCCGAAGCCGTCCCAGAGCGGATCGCGATAGCCGCCGAACGAGAAGCTGAAGCGCGCGTTCAACCAGTGGTTGCGCATGTGCCCGCGCGAGGCGGCACGCCTAACGTGCACACCGCCTGCGAACAGAATGTTCATGACTCTCCTCTCTCTTGTTGTCTCGAATGGATGGCAACGCCGCGACTGCGCACTGCGCTGCCGATCGTCGCGGCGGACGATTCGGCTGGCGTCAGGTCAAGGCCGCGACACGGCCCGGCCTGAGCAACGGGGCTGCCGTCGTCGAGATCGAGCTCGCGACAGCGGCACCCATCGCGGGCGCGCCCTCGAGCAGCAGCGAGTCTTCGACGCGCCAGCACACGTGAACGCGCTCCCCGACGCGCAGGGGCGTGGCGAAGAACTGCTCGTCGGAAAGCTGCGCCACGAACTCCTCGCCGCTCTTCACGTTGACGGTAACCTTGACGAAGCTGCCTTGGTACTCGATGGCATCGACATTGCCGCTGAGCGTGTTGTCCGGCGCATGTCGACCCGATGGCAACACCCGCTCGACCGAAATGCGATCGCGCCTCACCGCGGCTTGCGCCGCAGAGCCGATGTCGGGCTGTGATGCAGCCGACGCGATGTGCAACTGTTCGCCTCCAGCACTGCGCAGCAGGACTTCGCTGCCGTGCACGGCCTGCACCTCGCCCGCAATCACGTTCTGCCCGCCGATGAAGCGCGCCACATGCGCGTTCCTCGGCGACGCGAAAATTTCGCGTGCCGACGCGGCCTGCTCGATGCGCCCCTGAGTCATGACGACGACCTTGTCGGCGAGCGCGATGGCCTCCAGTTGAGAGTGCGTGACGTGGATGAAGGTGATGCCGAGCTCGCGCTGCATTTGGCGAAGCTCGGCACGCATGCGTATGCGCAGGTGCTCATCGAGCGCCGACAGAGGTTCGTCGAGGAGCACGACCTTCGGGTTGGTGATGAGTGCACGCGCCAACGCAACGCGCTGCTGCTGCCCACCGGAGAGCTGCGACGGAAAGCGATCTGCGTACGCCTCGAGAGCGACCTTGGTCAGGAGCTCCCGGGCCCGATCTCGCCGCTCGACCTCGCCCTGTCCGCGCATCTTCAGCGCGAAGGCGACGTTGTCGGCGACGCTGAGATGCGGGAACAGCGCGTAGCTCTGGAACATCATCGCTGTGCCCCGCAGGCTCGGCGCCAGCTGGGTGACATCGACGGAGCCGATGCTGATCAGCCCAGTGGTCGGCGTCTCGTGCCCGGCGATCATTCGCAGCAGGGATGTCTTTCCGCACCCGCTGGGGCCGAGCAGGCAACAATAGCTGCCGTCCTCGATCTTCAAATCGAGCTCGTGGATCGCGGTGACATTGCCATAGCGTTTGCTGACGCCCTGAACGTGGACGGCTCCGCTTCGATTCGTGGAATTCATTGCTGCTGAAGGTCTTTGGTTTCGATGAGGGAGGTGTCGCGCCGGGTGGCCCGATGGCGTTGGATCCTCACGATTGCCACGAGCGCGCATGCAATCACGATGAACGACACGACAGTCGTCACCGTTCCGACCGCATACAACGCCGGTGAAGTAACGTTGGTCGTCATCGTCCAGATCTCGATCGGCAGCGTGGTGCCGGAGCCGGCGGTGAGAATGGTGCGGGGGAACTCGTCATACGAGAGCGTGAACCCGAACAGCGCCACACCGATCAGGCCCGGCAGGATGATCGGCAGGGTGACGTGTCGAACCCGCTGCCATGCGCTCGCCCCGAGGTCGGCTGCAGCCTCTTCATAGGACTTGTCGAGCCGGCCCAGGATCGCGAACATGATCAGAAGCCCGAAAGGCAGTGTCCAGGTGAGCTGCGCGGCCAGCCCGCTGACCCACCAGCTTGCCTGCAGACCCAGCGCCTGGAAGGTCAGCGCGATGCCCAGACCGACAAAGATGCCCGGCATCACCAGGCTCGACACCGCGAGATAGAACACGGTGCCGGACCCCCTGAACCCACGCCGGAACGCGAAACCGGCACAGGCGGAGACGACAACGGTCAGCAGCGCCGACAACACCGCCAGCGACAACGAGCGTGCAAACGCCGCATGCAGGTCGCCGACCTGCCGTTGCTCGACGAGCGCCTGGAACCAGTGCAGCGACGCGCCACGCATTGGGAAGGTCAGCCCGCCGTCTCGCGACTGGAAAGACAGGACGTAGATGACGCTCATCGGCCCGTACAGGAACAACACGAAAAGGCAGAAGAACGCCAGCAGCGCGTAGAAGGTCCAGGGACGGGAGCGTCGGAGTGTTGCAGCCATGGCCGTTGTCCCTCAACCGATCAATTCGCGTCGCACGTCGACCACGCGCAGGATCGCAGCAACGAACGCCATGACCACGGCAGTCAGCACGACCGCGCTCGCGGCGGCGGGCGGGAACTGCAGCCCGGCGATCTCGTTGTACATGGCCGCGACGATCGAGGAGCTTTGACCGCCGCTCATGACCTTGACCACGAAAAAGTCACCCATCGTGAGAGCTACGACGAAGATGGAGCCCAACGCGATCCCGGTGCGCGACAACGGGATCACGACTTGCCTGACGGTCTGCCAGCGGCTCGCGCCGGCATCGCGTGCTGCCTCGAGCAGCCGCTTGTCGATGCGTGCCATGGCGTTGAAGATCGGCACCACCATGAACAGCGTGTACAAGTGCACGTAAGCCAGGATCACCGAGAAGTCCGAGAACAACAGGAAGTCGAGCGGCCGGTGAATCACGCCGAGGTCTGCGAGCGCGTGGTTGAACAGTCCCTCACGCCCGAGAAATGGGATCCACGAGATCATCCTGATGATGTTCGACGTCCAGAACGGGATCGTGCACACGAGGAACAGGCTCATCTGCAGGATGACGCCCTCGACGTGAAAGACGAGGAAGTACGCCACCGTGAATCCGATGGCGAGCGTGAGCGCCCAAGCGAAAAGGGTGAACTTGATCGAACCTAGGTACAACCTCAGCGTCGCGTCCGATCGGAGCAAGTCTGCATAGTTGTCGAACGTGAAGGTGGGCAGGATGCGCGCGTGTTCGTAGTCGCAGAAGCTGACCACGATAACGGTCATCATCGGCACGCCGAAGAACACGAGCAGTACGGCAACTAGCGGCGCCGCCTGCAGCATCGTCAGGAGTGATTTGCGTCGCATGTCTGACACAGCATTCACGAGGACACGAACTCGTTCCAGCGCTTGGTCAGGTAGCGGTCCTCGCTCATGCGCGAGTTCCAGCAGGCGATCTTGCCCATCCGATCCCAGAACGCGCCGCCATCGCGGACCTCGCCCTTCCTGGCAACGGCATTGCCGAAGGCGTCCTTGATTTCGCTGGCTGCCACCTTGCCTTCGTACCAATAGCCCCATTCGTCTGCCGACAAATGCTTCTTTGCGGTACTCGGCACGGACGAGTAGTAGCCTGACTTGGCGATGAATGCGCCGACCCAGCCCGAGTTGTACCAATTGAGGTACTCGATCGCTGCGTCGAGCTTCAGCCCGCTGAGGTGAGCCATGGGCGCCAGCACGCTGCCCCAGCCACGGTATCCCTCGCGCAGTGGCACGTAGTTGCATTGCACGCCGCGCGAGCGCACCACGGTCACCGCCGGCGACCACATGGACTGGATGACGACCTCGCCCGACGCCATCAGATTCACCGACTGGTCGAAGTTCGACCAGAACGCCCTGAAGTGCCCGCTGCGCTTGAGCTCGAGCATGATCGCGATCGTCTTGTCGATCTCGGCGCGGGTCATGTTGCCCTTGTCGCCGTAGACGATGTCACCGCGCGACTCGAGCGCCATCGCCACATCCATGATGCCGACCGAAGGGATGTCGATGAGCGCTGCGCGCCCTTTGAATTCGGGGCTGAGCAAATCCTTCCATTGCTCGATCTTTCGACCCACCAGATCCTGACGAACGCCCAGCGTGTCTGCGTTGTAGACAGACGGCACGCCCGTCAACCACTCGGTCGGCGTGGCCGAGAACTTGGCCGCCTCGCGTGATTCGTAGTACTGGACCTTGATCGGAGCGATCCCCTGCATCGAGGCGCGCTTGCCGTCCGGGTACTGGCCCTTTGTGAACAGCGGAACCGTCTTCTCCCAATGTTTGTACTTCGCGACCGGCACCGGCTGCAGAACCTTGCGCCCGAGGAAATACTCGAGGTAGAAGACGTTGATGTCGTTGATATCGAAGCTGCTGGGCTGGGTCAACGTCCGATTGATCTGGGTGTTGTCGTCAGTGGCCTGCATCGACACCTGAAAGCCGAGGTCTTTGGAAGCCTGGTTGGCGATCTCCGCCATGTTCGAGTACGACCCGCCGATCTGCAGCAGCTTGACGTCCTTGATGTTCTGCGCCCACACGAGCGGGAATCCTGTGATCGTCGTCGCGGCGGCCGTGGTTTTTGCTACTCGCGCGAGTGCCTGGCGACGCGTGACGGGCTGGCCGAGGGATGCGGTCGTGTCATTGCTCATGGCGTGATCTCTGGGTGCGGTAGTAGGTCGGACGTGAATCAGGCGTTGGCCGCAAGGCGCCGGGCGATCGTGGCCACGTGAGCGCCCTGGAACTGCGCGATCGCCAGTTCGTCCGCGCTCGGCTTGCGACTGCCGTCGGTGTTGGCCAGGGTGCTTGCGCCATAGGGCGAGCCACCGCATATCACATCCATCTTGGTCAGCAATGGGCACGAGTACGGCACGCCGACGACGAGCATCCCGTGGTGCAGCAGCGTCGAATGGAACGAGGTGATCGTGGTCTCCTGTCCGCCGTGCTGAGTCGCGGTCGAGACGAAGACGCTACCGACCTTGCCCACCAGCGCGCCCTTGGCCCACAGCGGGCCGGTCTGGTCCAGGAAGTTGCGCATCTGCGCCGCCATGTTTCCGAAGCGCGTCGGCGTTCCGAACACGATGGCGTCATAGTCGGCCAGCTCGAGCGGGTCGGCCAGCGGCGCGTTCTGGTCCAGCTTGGCACCGGCCTTGGCCGCCACGTCCGGCGACATCAGTTCGGGGACACGCTTGACCGTGGCGACGACGCCGGCAACGGAGGCGGCGCCCTGCGCGACGGCACCGGCCATCTGCTCGATGTGACCGTAGGTGGAGTAGTAAAGGACCAGGACTTTGGACATGGCTGTGCTCTCTGTTTTGTAGGAGGTTGAGAAATGACTTGCGGCGCGCGTTGGCAGCGCGTCAGCTCTTGAGGCGGAATGCCAGCGGACGCATCGGAGCACCCGTCGCGCCGCGCAGGCGGATCGGCGCGCCGACGAAGGCGAACTCGGCGACACCGTCGCGCGAGAGCTCTTCGAGGTTCATGCACTCCATCTGCGGCACGCCGGCCTCGGCGAGCAGGTGGTGGTGCACTGGCAGCCACATCTCGGGGTCGTTCGAGGGCGTAAACTCGACGGCCTCGTTGTCGGCCCCGATCACGGCCACCTTGCGGGCGCTGAGCCACTTCGCGGCTTCCAGCGTCAGACCCGGGCTGTTGCCGAACACGCGCGAGGCTTCGGGCCAGTAGCGCATTCGGCCGGTCCTGACCAGCACGACGTCGCCCTCGCCGATGCGCAGGCCGGTCGCGGCCTCGCTCGCCGAGCAGTCATCTACCGTGATCTCGTACGAGGCGCCAAGGCACTCGACGCCCTTGTCGCGTGCGATGTCCAACAGCACGCCGCGTGCAACGATGGGCGGAATCTGCTCGGCGCCGTTCTTGGTCCAGCCGCGGCTGCCCAGGTGCTCGTCGGCCGAGTAGTTGTTGAAGATCCGGTTGCCGTAGCCGAAATGGTTCAGCGAGTCGATGTGGGTCCCGGTGTGCGTGTACATCAGGACCACGTCGCCGGAATACCCGCAGCAGGCGTTCACGCGACGCCCCTGCCCGTTGAGGTCGTCAACGACGGTCCCGGCCGGCGTGTGACTCATGAACATCTGGTAGGCGGGGTCGCCCGCCGCCTGAAAGCTGGGCATACCGACGAAGTAGTCCACGCTGAGGTCGTACACATCGCCGCCGTCGACGCGCGCCATGATTGCGGCCTGCGACGCAGGTGTCAGGTAGTTCAGTGCACCCTTCTGGTCTTCGGGCCCCCATGGGCTCTTGGCCACTCGGAACAGGCCGGTGAGCCGCTCGTGAATGGCGTTGTCTTCGTTGTCCATGATGGTTCGCAGCGGGTCAGGCCAGGTTGAAATCGCACACGGCCCGCGTCGAGAACATCGGCAGCAGCTTCTCGACGACTTCCATGTGGTACGGGTGGTCTGAATACTGCTGCAGTGCATCGAGCGAATCGAAGTCGCACACGAGGCCACATTCCCACAGGTCACCGGATGCGCCCGCGGCGCCCTGATGTGTGCCGAGCGTCCAGGTGCGGATGCCCGGAACGCGACCGGGCAGCGTGTTCAGGATCTCGAAGATCTTCGCGGCGCTCGCGCCGGAGCGAACATTCCAGAGAAAGACGTGACGTACCATGATTCGGTGAGTGAAGTTGCTGCGGTGAAGGAAATGTAGTGAGAGGTTCACCGCGCATCCATGCACCCATCGGAAGAGGTCTAATGACGGCGCGTTGACAATCAACGCGCGACTCGGCGCCGAAGACCGTGCGCACTCGTGCATCATTTGCGGGCCATATCGCGCCGGGAGGTCCGGCGCCGGAAGGCAGATCGCGCGGTGGTGACGATGGATCGCAGTCGAGTAATGGAAATGTTCTGCCGCACGGCTGAGCGCTTGAGCCTGACCCAGGCCGCAGAAGACCTGAACATCACCGGAGCGGCCATCAGCCGGCAAATCGCCAATCTGGAAGATCACCTCGGAGTGAAACTTCTTGCCCGTTCGACTCGGCGCGTCACACTTACGGAGGCCGGTCAGAAGTTCTACGAAGCTGCACGCAGGGCGCTGGCAGAAATGGATCGCGCCGAGCGAGTTGCAGTGGACAGTCGGAAGCAGCCCGGCGGCCGGCTTCGCGTCAGTGCGCCGATGTCGCTGGGCATCGCCCATATCTCGTCGATGGTCAGCAGGTTTGCCTCGAACCACCCGACCATCGAGCTCGAACTCATCCTCGACGATCACGTCGTCGACATCATCTCGGAGCACTTCGACTTGGCGCTTCGTGTGAGGACGAGCCTTCCTGACTCGGGTCTGTTCGCCAAGTCCCTCGCATCGGTTCGGCGGGTTCTGTGTGCGTCGCCGATCTATCTTGAACGCAAGGGCACGCCAACGGCCCTGGAAGACCTGCGCGATCACAACTGCCTGGCCTACACGCTGTCCAGCGAATCCCTTTGCTGGACCTTCGAAGGCGAGACCGGCCAGCAGTTAACGGTTCCGATCCGCGGCAATCTCAACTTCAACAATAGTCTCGGGCTGGCGAACGCGGTCAAGGAAGGCGCGGGCATCGCGCTGCTCCCGTATTTTTGCGTGCAGTCAGAGATCCGAAGCGGCGGCCTGCTCGAGCTTCTGCCCGAATACAGGGCGAACCATCACACGCTGTTCGCGGTCCATGCGTACGGCGCCATGATTCCCGCTACCCTGCGCGTGCTTCTCGACTTTCTCGTTGGGGAGTTTGCTCGATGCCAGGCCCAGGGCCTTCTATGAAGCGCCGCGCCTTTCGGTAGGATCTTGGTGTTGCAATCCGATGGCTGCGCATCCGTCGGTCTGGCATTCCGGACCGACTGCACACGAACCGACATCGCGAACTGGCGGAGCGGCATCAACCGACAGCAACCGACTCACGCTGCGCCGAATTGGACGCCCGAAACTTGACGTTCGTACCGCCGAGATGCGGGTCGTTCGCTTCTATCGCCGTGAGAGTGGAAAGCGGTCGTCGGCGCTCGTCCGCGCTAGGAGCAAATCTTTGCGCGGCTTCAAGCATTCCAAGCGCGTCGCAGCATCACGCTGTCAATGGTCTGTAGTCGTGTACGTACTGACCCGGTCTGAATGAACCGATCCGTTGACTCATGACATTGCCGGGCCACAGATGGTCGACGGTCAAGGCGGCAGGCCGATAGACCGCGCTATAGACGGTGGGCGAGGACGCAACGCGCGAATAGATCGGCGCGGTGAGGAATGTCTCGGTCAATTTCGCGAGCGTTGCGCCAGGGCCCTCGAGAGCACAAAGGGCTGCTTGCCGACGCGCCACTGAGCTGGCTACGTTTCTAGACAGATTGTTCGAGACACTCGAGTCTTGATGATTGGCGCAAACAGGCGTGCGCGACACAAGCGGGGCACGTCCACACCGACGCCTGAAGCTCGCCTCCGGGTTGGAGTAACAACCTGCTCGACGCAATTGCGTTCTCACACGGCCTCGGCCAGGAGCGGCCGTAGCATCCCATCGAAGGCAGACAGTGGAGACCGCGCCCACCCTGCGCGTAACCGCGATCTCCGCGTGAAGTCGCCGTCTTCTAGTTGCGTTCAAGGCGCCGAAGCCTCATGACAATGCGATTCAGCCCGACGGGTGTGAGACCAAGGTGGCGGGCCAGATCCTTTTGTGGGATGCGCTTCGCCAGGTTGGGCTCCGCGGCCCGAAACGCCAGGTACCGTTCCTCGGCGTTGAGTGTCAGCAGATCTCGCTCTCGCGCCTCCTTCCTGGCCGCAAAAACCATGGTCAAGTTATGCAGCGCGCGTGACCACGGAAGGTGCTTTTCTGCCAAGACTTCGAGCAACCGGTAATCAAGACGCTCCAGCGCCGAATCCTCGATGGCAGTGACCATGAAGCTCGTGCGCCCCTTGGGTTGCAGGGCTGCGATGCTCGCGAAGAAGCGGCCTTCGCCCGCGAAAGACTTGACCCACTCGGTTCCGTCCTCGCGCAGGTAAGACAACTTGAGCAGGCCGGTCTGCACGGCGTAGACGAACGGATGATCCACATCCTGAAGAAAGACCGTGCCGCCAGCTTCGATGCGGCGCATGGTCTGTGCCTCCGCGATGCGGGGCCAGTCAGGCAGCGGGCTGCCGGCGGCGGACTCCAGAAGGTCCCGAAACAAGGTGCAGTGCGTCATGCCCCGATTAACCTGGGTTGATTTCAAGTCTCTTGGTGCTGCCTACAGTGGCCTCACCATGAACACTCAATCATTAGATCAAAACCCGGCGGACCCAGGCCGCTTGCCCTGCACGATCGTGACCGGCGCCACTTCCGGTATCGGCATTGAACTGACCCGCCAACTTGCCGGCTCTGGTGTCCAAGTCATCGCGATTGGCCGCAATACCGAGGCACTGCGTGCGCTGGCTCGCGGTGATCGGGTGGCAACCTATGCTGCAGATCTGAGCGAGATTGATGCTCTGCCAGCCTTGGCGGCGCGCATTGTTTCCGAACACCCGGATGTCGGCTGCCTTATCAACAACGCGGGCATCCAGACTAATCTTCGGTTGGACGACGCCAGCTGCAGCGCCAGCGCGATCCGCCTCGAGGTCGATGTCAACCTCATCGCGCCCATGGTCCTCACGCAGGCGCTGCTCCCACATCTGCAAGCCAGGCGGCAGACCCTGATCGTCAATGTGACGTCAGGCCTTGGCTATGTACCGAAGCGAACGGCAGCGGTTTACAGCGCCACCAAGGCGGGCCTGCACTTGTTCACGGGCGCGCTCAGGGCTCAGATGGAAGGATCGACCCTTCGGGTGGTTGAGGCAGTAATGCCGCTCGTCGACACGCCGATGACCACCGGCCGTGGCCGCGACAAGCTGTCCGCTGAACAGGCCGCACGTCAGTTGATCGAAGGCTTGCTGGCTGGCAACTTGAACGTCTACATTGGCAAAGCTCGATGGTTGCCATGGCTGCAGCGCTGGGCGCCCCATGTGCTCGCGCGAATCATGCAACGCGACTGACTTCCATTTCGAGGCATCATGAAGACATCCCCTTCGACCTACATGGCTGCCAACGCATTGGCAGCAATGATTGCGACCACGCCACTAACGGCCTCGTATGCCCAGACAGCGCATGTGCCGGACGCAAAAACAAACCTCGTCACCTACCCGCTCGATGGGTCCGTCTCTGCTTTGCATGGCATCGGTCGTTTGCAGATACCCGTCGATCTGTCCAACGAGGCGGCGACTGCCAAGGCTAGTGAAACCAGAGTGCCCGCTGTTGTTATCGTCCACGGCACGGGTGGGATGGACGCGAAGGGCCCGATGTATGCACAGGCGCTTAACGCCGTTGGCATCGCGACGCTGGAAGTCGATCTCTGGTCGCCCCGCGGCTTGGCGGGTGGTGCGAATGCTCGTCCCAAGCATGTGAACGAGACGCTTCCCGACGCGTTTGGTGCGCTGGCGTATCTATCGGCCCATCCGCGCATCGATGGCCAGCGCGTCGGAGTTATGGGATTTTCCTGGGGCGGCGTAGTGAGCATGCTCACCGCAGATAAATCATATGCAACAGCGTTGTCCCGTGGTGGACTGCGCTTCGCGGCACACGCTGCGTTCTACCCGATCTGCTTTGCGTACAACCGGGTTCCGGGCTATCCATTTCGCGACCTGACCGGCGCACCGATCTACATCATGACGGGCGCAGACGACAAGTACGACGACGATCCAAACATGTGCTCAAGGTTGATCGACACCCTGCCCAGGGAACAGCAATCGTTCATCAAACTCAAGGTCTATCCCGGCGCTGAGCACGGCTTCAACAACCTGGATGCGCCAAGAATCTACCAGGACCCCTACCACCATCAGGGACGTGGCGGCACCGGAGGCTCCACGCCCAATCCTTCGGCGCGAGTCGACTCCGTGCGCGAGGTGGTCGAGTTCTTCACTCAAACTCTTGGAGCCAAGCCATGAAGTATGTCTTCTTCTTACTGCTGCGGGCCACGCCGGCCTGGTTGCGCCTATCAAGGGAACAGCGACGGGCCAAGAGCGCAGAACACCTGACTCCGCTACTCGCCGGCAATGAATCCGTCCGGATGCGCTACTTCGACGCCGAGGCGTTCAGCGCCGCCTGCAGCGACGTGTTGATGATCGAAGTTGACGATCCAAAGCATCATTACTTCTTCATGGAGCGCTTGCGAGACTCTCCAATGATCACCATACCCTACTTCGAGGTGGAGCAAATCATTCCATCCATCGAAGACGGCTATGTCGAATTCGAGAAGGCTGAGAGGGTTGCTATTCAGGGCTGAGCGCCCGCTCCAGGGCATCGCTGTAAAGGGCCGCAACGGTCGCCAGCACCTGTTCGGCTCACCGACCTGCGGACGTAGGACCCGCATACGGTGTCGACAAGCGCCTCCGGCCCTTGAGCGACCGCTTCGGAGGATGAACACCTTTGAGTGGCCATCGGCCTATGGCAGCTGTACTTCGAAACCGGCTGCTGGCGTGTCGATTTTTTGGCCGATGGTATGACAGCAAGTGGCCGCGACTCGCCTGATTTCGGTTTCTGCCGATGGTCAGCTCACCGTCGCATCGCTGATGTTCGAACCTAAACGACGGCTGTGCGAAGTGAAGCCGGCGCACGCCGGTGTGAGCGCTATACCCGGACGCGACCCTGAGCTGTCGATCCTCCAACCGGGCATATCTCAAAGCAGTCACTCGACGTTCGATCCCCGGGAGCCATTCGAGGTCGACCGGTATGTACAACAGCTATTGGGACAGCACTTTACAGCGACAGTGCGGGGCGGCGGAGCTTCGTGGTGTCAAGCGACACCAGGAACTGACCCCTTGGGGTCAGTTTGTCGTGTCGACTGACACGTCGGAGATGAGACCCAGCGTAGACCATCAGTGCGATGACGTTCCCGCGATTGCCAACAGCTCTCTTGCCATCTCTATGGCCTGATCACGCGAGGAAGCAAGGAGTAGCGGGTAGCCCCAGAACTTGGAAAAAAGGACCGCAAATGCCTTCAATCCAAGACGTTTTGCTGAGCTCGGTTCGACCAATATCATCGCCAAAACTAGCTTTCGCAATTCAAGCTTGTGCTTTTTCATCAAGAGCGCGGTGCGTTTCTTTTCTTCCGGCGAGTGCTCATGGTCTTCGGCAGGTGCGGTATCAGTCAACAGCACGAAGGGCTCCCCGCGTTTAAAATTTGCTTCGAATTCGTCGAAGTCCCGTCGTGTGGCGGTTGCCCGCCGACGCTGCGGCGTAACGGCCAGCGAAGCAGAACGCCCAACTCTGGTCCGGTGACCCGCAAGCCGCCCAAGCAGGCATGGCTGCCCAAATTGTGACGTTGATCCTCAAGTCTGCATCATGTCCACCTCAAGTCCGCCACCGCAGGCCGTACTGCTCAGGGCATCAAATTCGACGGTCTCAATTCGCACGAACGGCTGACTGTTGCGAACACGAGTCTCAGATGTCCCGGCCGGTGTCTTTCCAATAGTCGTTGCGAATCACCCGCTTGAGCACTTTGCCCACCAGGGTGCGCGGCAAGTCGCGGAATGCGATGCTCTTGGGTACCTTGTAGCCAGTGAGCCTTTTTTTGGCCCAAGCCAGAAGTTCAGCTTCACCCGCAGTAGCGCAGGGTTGCAACTCGACAATGGCCATCACGGCCTCGCCCCAGTCGTCATGCGGCACGCCAATGACCGCGCAGTCCTGCACGGCTGCGTGTCCCATAAGCACACGCTCCACCTCGGACGGGTAGACGTTGAAGCCGCCGGAAATGATCATGTCCTTCTTGCGGTCGCGGATGAATACCCAACCCTGTGCATCCTTGAGGCCGATGTCACCGGTGTAGAACCAGCCTCCGGCGAAGGCCCGAGCGGTCTCCTCCGGGTCCTTGTAGTAGCCGCTGGCGGTGCAGCTGCTGCGCACGACGATTTCGCCAATCTCGCCCGCGGGCAGCAGTCGGCCCTCGTCATCCATGATCTCGAGACGCGTCAGCGGCGTGGGCCGACCACAGCTGCTCAGGCGTTTGTCGTCGCCTTCGGCCAGCGCCTGGGCATGATCGCCGGGTTGGAGCGTGCAAGTGCTCGTGCCCAACTCGGTACCGCCGTAAGCTTGCTCCATCACCGGACCGAATATGGCGAGGGCTTCCTTCAACTTGTGCACCGACATCGGCGCCGCCGCATAGGTGAAATAGCAAAGCGAGCGGTAATCCCCCTCCCGTACCCGCGGGTGCGCAAGCAGGCGGTAGATCGCCGTCGGCGGCAGGAACAGGTGCGTCACCCTGTGTTGTGCGATGGCCGCGATGACCCGCTCGGGGTCGAAGCCCGGCAGGATCACCGTGGTTGGGCCGAGCGCCATGAGTTCGAGTGCGCCGGCGCCTGCGGCATGGGTCATCGCTGTGGCCACCAGTTGAACCGGCCGCTCGCAGGGCACGCGCTGCAATGTGGCGGCCACGCGCGCCTCCCAGGTTCGGTGGCTGGTCATCACGGCCTTAGGTGACCCGGTGGTGCCGCCGGTGCACGCCAGTGTGGCCAGGGCGTCATCGTCATAACCGCGTTCGGGCGACATTTCGGCAGTACCCTCTATCCACTGGTCCAAGGTGCGGTGCACAGCAGGAAGCGATGCCGCCTCACCGTCGATGCAGACGAACGCGCGCAACTCGGGGCACTGCAATGCCACCTGCGCCACCTCGTTGGCGAGGCTCGCGCTGTAGAGCAGAAATTCGGTATCGGTGAGCTTCAGGGTGTGGACGACCTCGTCGATCGCCGCTCGGGCGTTGACCGGTACCCAGACGCACCCCGCACGGATGCAACCCATCAACGACTCGAAGGCACACGCCTGGTTGGGGCTGAATACCGCCACCTTGGTGCCGATTCCGATGCCGTCACGAATGCAGGCATTCGCAACGCGGTGCGTCATGGCCCGCACCTGCGCATACGAGCGTGTCCCGGCATCGTCGATGAGGCACGGGCGCTGCGGATCGAGCGATGCACCACGGTCGAAGAAGTTGATCAGTTTCACGTCCGACCCAGGATGGTGACGACACTGACGGCTTCTTCGACGCCCATGAAGCCGCCTCCGTTGGTTGCGAAGCGGCCCATGGATCTTCGCCGAGGCCATCGTGATGGATTCGTCGACATCATATGAGCAGCGAGTTTGACATCGGCCAACTCCTTTGCGGACCGCTCGACAAAGCCTGCGGCGGCCGCTCCTGGCGGCTGGTTGAACCTGGCGAACGTGCGCTTGCGATCTGTGGCGTCCATTCTTTTCGGCACCAACAGCGAGCGCGACGGTTGATCCCGTTCGATCAGGGCGCGGCGGCCGCGAGGCCGAGCAGCGTACGCGCTTCCGCTACTGTCGCCGGCCGGCGCCCGTATTCCGCGCACAGATCGGCGACCTGCCTTACCAGCGCCGCGTTCGACGGCGCCAGCGTGTGCTTGTCGAGCCGCACGTTGTCTTCGAGACCGGTGCGGCAGTGACCGCCGAGCTCGAGCGACCACTTCGCGAGCGTGCGCTGCTCGCGGCCGATGC